>Ga0194134_10000029_pt1 | contig 200237 bp, 198 predicted proteins | sample TA2KigOff0mmetaG_FD_148602 | JGI IMG/M metagenome (GOLD analysis project Ga0194134, IMG submission 148602) | Freshwater microbial communities from Lake Tanganyika, Tanzania - TA2015056 Kigoma Offshore 0m | ecosystem: Environmental > Aquatic > Freshwater > Lake | place: Tanzania: Lake...
GTTCGCACGCCAGGAGGGCTGATAACTCCCGCGGAGTGTCCTCGCCACCACTCGCGGGTGTAGTTCAATGGCAGAACATCAGCTTCCCAAGCTGAGAATGCGGGTTCGATTCCCGTCACCCGCTCCACGACAGCGATTCGGTTCTCGGGCAGAATGATGCGGTGATTTCCCGCGACGACGCCCATCGCCTCGATCTCGCCGACCCGTTGGCCTCGTTCCGTGCCGACTTCCTCATACCTGACGACGGGCTCATCTATCTGGATGGCAACTCCCTCGGTCGTACTCCGAAGGCCACGGTGGAACGCCTGAAACGTGTGGTCGAGACCGAATGGGCGGCCGACCTCGTCAACAGTTGGAGTCACTGGCTGGACATGCCGCGACGCGTCGGTGATCGCATGGGAGCCATCATCGGCAGTCGCCCCGGCGAGGTGGCGGTGCACGACAACACCACGTTGAACATCTACCAGGCCGTTCACATGGCCCTGGGCCTACGCCCTGATCGCACGGTCGTGTCGGTGGCCACCGATGACTTCCCGACGGATCGCTACGTCGTGGAAGGAATCGCGCGCGATCGGGGTTTGCAGGTGAGACCACTGGCGCCCGACATGTCGCTGAACGACGTCGCCGTCGTCGTGCGCAGTGTGGTCGATTATCGCACCGCCGCAATGGCCGACGTGGCCGACTTCACGGCCCGTGCGCGCGACGCGGGTGCTCTGGTGGTGTGGGATCTCGCCCATGCCGCCGGAGCGGTGGAATTCGATGTTCACGCTCTCGGTGTGGACCTGGCCATCGGTTGTTCCTACAAGTTCCTGAACGGTGGACCGGGTGCGCCCGCCTGGACCTTCGTGCGCGCCGATCTACAGACCCGGGTGAGCCAACCCATTCAAGGATGGTTCGCCCAGAAGGATCAATTCGCCATGGGGAGACCTTTCGAACCGCACGACGACATTCGCCGCGTGTTGCTCGGTACGCCACATATGCTCAGTCTGGTGGCAGCAGAGGAAGGCATCGCCCTGTCCGCCCGGGTCGGCATGCCCGCCATCGCCGCCAAGGGTCGCCAACTCACCGAATTCGCCCTGTCGATCGTCGACGAACTCGGGCTGCGCTCGTCCACCCCGCGCGACCCCCGACGTCGTGGCTGTCACATCGCGGTCCTGCACGCCGATGCCGCGAACCTGGTCGATCGGCTTCTGCTCGAGCGCCAAGTGATCGCCGACGCTCGCCCACCCGACATCGTGCGCCTCGGCCTGAGCCCGCTGACCACGCGTTACACCGACGTGTGGGATGGGCTCCATGCGTTGCGGACCTTGTTGTGAGGGAGAATCACGGGCATTCGCACGACCTGAGCGGATTCGACGCACCAGACAAGGTGGCACGCCTGGTCTGGATCGCGGTCGTCGTCGTCGGCGTGCTGGCCCTGCTCGGCGCGATCGTGCTGTGGCCCTCGGGAAACACGTCGTCGGACACGTCGTTTTTGGACACCAACGTGCAAAAGGCCGAGGTGTTGTTGGTCGAGATACTGCCCTGCACCGGCACCGTCGAGGCCGACGGTATCGATTGTCGCTTGATCACGATCTCCGTTGGCGATCGAGACGACCGCGGGGTGCTGGAACAATCCGTCGAGGGCACCGGGGCACGACTGGAGGAGGGCGACCGGATACTCGTGAGTTCGGTGAATCTTGGCGACGACACCACCGTGTACAGCTTCTACGACTATCAACGTGGAACACCGTTGATGTTGCTCCTTGTCATCTTCGTGATCGCGGTGCTGTTGCTCGGCCGTTGGCGTGGACTGGGTGCCGTGGCCGGGCTCGGTGCCAGCCTGGTGGTCTTGATCGTCTTCATGTTGCCATCGCTGTTGGACGGCAACAGCCCCATCATCGTCGCCATCGTCGGCTCGGTGTTGATCGCCTACATCGCCATCTTCCTCGCTCACGGGGTGAACGTGGCTTCGGCCGTGGCGTTGCTCTCGACTTTCCTCAGTCTCACCCTGACCGGTGTTCTGGGCTGGCTCTTCGTCACGCTGGCCAAGTTCACGGGTTACACCGACGAGAGTTCGTACTACCTCGACGTGTTGGGCCTCGATATCGACGCGCGGGGTGTGATCCTGGCGGGCATCGTCATCGGATCTCTCGGCGTCCTCGATGACGTAACCGTCACCCAGGTGAGTGCCGTGTGGCAACTGCGCCGTGCCAATCCCTCCGGAACGTGGACCGACGTGTTCCGTCCCGCCCTGACCATCGGACGCGACCACGTGTCATCCACCGTCAACACTCTCTTTCTCGCCTACGCCGGTGCATCCTTGCCTTTGCTGTTGTTGTTCACCCAGGCCCGACAGTCGACCGGGGCGATCGTCGGTAGAGAAGTGGTGGCCGTCGAGGTGGTCCGTTCTCTGGTGGGCTCGATCGGCTTGGTGGCCTCGGTACCCATCGCCACCGCTCTGGCCACCATGGTCGTCGGTGCCACAGCCGAGCGAAAGTCGCGATGATCCCCTACGACGAAGAGTTACGCGACACGATTCGACGCAACATCGGACGCCATCGACGTCTGGTGCAAACCGCCGAGGGTCTTCGTCGGGCCGCCGTGGCCATCGTGCTGATCGACAGCGAACCCGACGATCTCATCGATCCTTTCGACGTGAGTGACAACCCCCTGCACGGAGTCCCGGGCGACGTCTCCGGTTTGGACGGTCGCATGCGCGGAGTATCCGGTGGCGCGGCGTTCCTGTTGTGTCGCCGCGCCGCGCGCATGAATCGACACGCGGGCCAGTGGGCGTTACCCGGTGGCAAGATCGACGGTGACGAGACCCCGATGGAGGCTGCCCTACGCGAGACCCACGAGGAACTTGGTCTGCGTTTGGATGACTCCTCGGTGCTCGGCCTGTTGGACGACTACACCACGCGATCGGGGTTCGTGATCACCCCGGTGGTCATCTGGGCTGGCGCCCACGCCGAGATCGTTCCCGATCCGGCCGAGGTGGCCCATGCCTATCGTGTCGGACTGCACGAACTGTGTCGTCCCGATTCGCCGCGATACGTCGACATCCCCGAGAGCGATCGACCGGTGGTGCAAATCCCCTTGAGCGGTGATCTCATCCACGCTCCCACCGGGGCGGTGTTGCTGCAGATGCGTTGGGTCGCCATCGAGGGACGCATCGACGAGCGCGTCGACCATCTGGAGCAACCGGTCTTCGCGTGGTCGTGAGGTTCGTGCCGAATTCTCGAGAGAACCGAAGCCGACAAACGACGAAATCCGGGGCGTGCCCACGGCAACGAGAGATGATGGAGGGTCCAGGCGTCGAGACCCCTGCTCAGTCCGGGGCGGCGGCCGACCAACCCATCCCATCGATGAAGTAGTTGGGCACCGCGTCGTCATCAGCCTCGAAGCCGGGTCCGGCGATGAAACCCGCGACCCCCGTGATGGTGACCGACGTGCAACGGTCGAGGGCCACGATGACGGGCATCGCATTGGTCCAGGCGACTTCATCACCCACCGTGGAAACCTGCACCACCAGGTCGTCGTCGAGAGATCGGCAATCGAGGCGAATTTCCTCCACGGCGCGTTCGATGTCCGAATTGCCGTAGCGACCGACCAAGTGCTCGGAATCGACGCCAACGGCTGCGATGACTCCGACAATCACAGCAATCGACGAGGCGATCGACGACGATGGCGACTGCGGCAGGCGTGACACGAAAGATTCGACGACCGTCATCACACCGACGATCCAAATCAGGGCTGACAGTCCAACGACCGGCAGGAGCAGATATCGGTAGAAGGGACCCGAGGTGATCTGCAACAAAAATGCGGTCAGCCCGATACCGGACCACGACAGGACCGACACCATGTGGGCGAAGGGCGCACCGTGCCGCGACCGCCACACCACCCACGACAACACCACCGCCGCCAGAGCCATGAACACCTCGGAGACACCGAGGCTTTGGGCCTCGATGAACGAACTGGACGGCCCGAAGTGACGACCCATCGCCGAGGGGCTGAGTCCAATCAGTCGCACGAGCGCGATCCACAGGTCCACCGATGCCCAACCCCGGTCGGTCCCCGTGGCCACGTCGAGCAGGTTGCGCTTACCCACCACCAGATCGACGAGGGGCAATGACCAAACGAGCAAGCCCAGCGCCGCTATTCGCACCACGGCGGCTCGACGTCCATCGTGATCCCAACGACGGTGCACCGCACGGATCACCACGATGGCGGCGATCGCCACCATCGGTGCGGCTCCAAAGTGGGTCTGCACCGCGAACGAACCCGCCGTGAAGAAACCGATCAGCCAGTTCCACCCACCGTCCGAGACGAACCCGGCTGCCATCACCACGGCCAGCGTGGCCCACGACATGGCAGTAAAGGGGTTCCAGGGCTCACGGAATTGATCGATGTCGAACCTCCACACGAACACCACCAGCATGGCAACGGCGACGGAGAACGCCGTCGTGGTGACTCGCTTGCGGAACGCCCACACCACCGCCCCCAGAGCAGCCGTGTGCACGGCCACCGTGGCCACCTGATGCTCTGCGAAGCCGTTGCCCGGTAACACGCGTGCGAACGACGACCACACGAACGTGATCGGCCCCGGGTGACGCCAGCCTTCGCGCGAGTAAATGCCCGTCAACTGGTCACCCCGTAAGAAGGCTCGGGTGCCCAATTCGAGAGCCGAATAGTCACAACAGGGAAGTCGCCGGTCGGACAACTCGGTGAGTTGCTGAATCAGCAACACCGCGAAGGGGACGGCCAGACCGGCGACCGCGAACCAACGAATGAGCCGACTCGAGCGCACAAGGGATGACATCATCTAGCCGACAATGGACGCCGAGCGAGGCTGACCTTCCAGGCCAGCCACACGATGACGAACTGCAAAGGAAGTCGTCCGTAAGAGACCAGCCGCTCTGAAAGCTCGCGGTCGCGCCAGTCCCACACCATGTAAATGTTGGCCGGATACACGGCCACGAAGAGAGCGATGGCCGCCACGGCACCTTGCCGTCGATAGCGAGCACTGATCAACATGGCACCAACGACCAATTCGGCTACGCCGCTGGCGTAGGTCCAGAAACTCTCACTCGGCGGCAACCACGGCGGCACGATGTCGTTGAAGAAGTCGGGGTTCGCGAAGTGCTGGGCACCGGCCAGAAACACGAGGACGCCCATGACGACACCCACACGATCCCACAACTTCGACGACCGTTCCATGCCCGCGCACCCTACCGGCGATGCCGTGGGCGACATCGAACACGTCCATCGGTGCCAGCGCGCCCGGAGAGACTCGAACTCCCAACCGTCTGATCCGAAGTCAGATGCTCTATCCATTGAGCTACGAACGCAACGGGACGAAATCTAGCGGACGACGGTTCCAAGAAGATGCAGACACCGGTGCTCTCACCCCGCAGGACGCGCTCGGGGGGACAACGCCCTGGGGGCGAAATGGGCTCGCACAGTTGTCGCTGGTTGGCCACCAGCTGTTGCTCCAGAACTTCGATGTCGAGGACGGGGCCGAGAACTCGACGCTCGTTGTCGAGGTCGCCGATGCGGTCGCGCGATAACCCCAAATCGGGCGGGCGCTCGCAGAAGGCAACTTCGGTGATCTTCTCGGGCCCGGACGCTCTCGGGGGCGCAGCCCGAGATGGGAAGAACCTCTAGCGACCGGGGCCGATCCCCCATTCGTGGACGGCGACTAAAAACGGTGCTCGATCGACCTGACACAGCACCCCAAGGTTCACAAAACACCAGTTCAGGAGGGATTTCGGGAAATTCTCAAGATTTCTTGAGGAAAGTGCGAGACGAGGCGTGATCCGGGCTCTTGTCCGGCATGAACGCCACCAAAGTCACCCGACACCTCCTCTCACTCGCCGGCCTGAGCGTCCTCGGACTGTCGACGGTCGCCTGCTTGAATCTCTCCACCAACTCGGGCGCGCGCCAGGTCGGCGAAAGCCTCGCAGCCGCCACCGGCATCACCGCTGACGCAGCCGCCACCGGCATCACCCCTGACGCGGTCACCACCATCACGAGCGGTCACATGGTTCTCGATCCGCAGGCCGATGACCGTCGCATCGTCGAGACCTACACCGCACCAGCCGCCACCCTCGTCGGCTCGTACGGACCCGAGACCCATCAGACCTACAAGGTTTTCACCCCCAGCAACTGGAGCGCTTCGGACCGTCGTGACCTCGTCGTCTTCTCCCACGGTGGCGCCTGGAGCTTCGGAACCGCCGACGAAGTCGAGTCGGTGTCGATGGACCTGCTGGCTCAGGGAGCAGTCATCGTGTCGATCGAATACGAACTGAGCGTCCCGGCCTTCGAACAGACCGCCGACATCGTGGCCGCCGTTCGCTGGGCCCAAACCAATGCCGGCGACCTGGGCGTCGACCCGGACCGCACGTTTCTCTCGGGTCACTCGGCTGGTGCTCACCTCAGCCTGCTGACCGCCGTTGCCCCGACCGATCTGCGTGGTGGCGATTTCATTCGCCCGGTGGTCGGAGTGATTGCCATCGCTGGTCCCTACGCCGTGGACGAGCCGACTTATGACCCGGCAATCATCGGGATCCGAGTTCATGAGATCATTGCCTTCGTGAACGGTTGTGGAACCACGGACTGCTCGGCCGACGTTCTTGCCGCCATCTCTCCCGCCACCTACGTGGATGCCAACGATCCAGCGGTGTACATGGTCGTCGGAGAGATCGACGACCTGGCTCCGCTGGTGCACGCTCTGCTCGTCGAGGACTCCTATGTCGCCGCTGGCGTAGGTGATCGCGTGTGGGTGGATGTGGTCGAAGGAGCCGGACATCAGCCCGGCTTCGGAGCCAACGCCACATCGATCGAGGCCTTCATGAACAGCGTGAACACGATCTGAGATGACCACGAAACGCTCGGCTTCACTCGACGGAATTCGCGGAATCGCCCTGGCCTGCCCGATCGTTGTCCACCTCGGCATCGTCGGATCCGACCGGGGGCTCTGGCTCGCCATCGGAATGTTCTTCACCCTCTCTGCCTTTCTCGTCACGAGTCTGGCGCTCGTCGAGTTCGACTCGACCGGTCGGTTCGGCCTGAAAAAGTTCTGGATTCGACGGCTTCGGCGGCTACTGCCCGCCTCGATGTTGGTACTCGCCGCGACGGTCGTTGTTGCTGTTCTTCTCGACTGGCCCGGTCGGTCGGCTCTGCGGGGAGACGTGTTGTCGGCCCTCGCCTGGGGGGCGAACTGGGAACAGCTACATGGTGGCGGCTACTGGGACGCCTTCTCACCGAGTCTCACGCATCATTTCTGGTCGCTGTCCTTCGAGGAGCAGGTGTACGTGGTGTTCCCGCTCATCGTCGTCGTGTTGGTTGTGGTGCGACGGTGGGTCGAACGCTCGTGGTCGATGGCCAAGATGCTCGGACTCACTTCGCTCGGACTCGTCGGTTTCTCGTGGGCATGTCTGTGGACGATCGACGATGCGTCGACTTTGTACCTGAGCACCTGGACTCGACTCGGCGAGATCGGCTTGGGGATCGCCGCTGCTTGTTGGAGTCATTCGTTCCCCCATCGCCGGTTCTCCGATCGACAGGCTTCGATCACGCTTTTGATTCTGATGGCGATCGCCACGCCGCCGTGGGTCGTGGCCGCGGGCGACACCGTTGGGGGGATTCGTTGGGGGATCACGTTGGCCACCCCGCCGACCGCTGCCGTGATCGCAATGCTGTGGCGTTATCCGAACAGCCTGCTCGCCCGGGGTTTTTCGTTGTCGGTGCCCGCGTGGCTCGGACGTCGGTCCTACGGGATCTATTTGCTCCACTTGCCGATCATCGAGTTGATGGCCTTTCGTCTCGGGACCGAGCATCTACCCGGGTGGGCCATGGCCCTGGCGGTGATGGCGACGATCGTTGGAGCAGGAGGGATGTTTCGTCTCCTGGAAGAACCGCTACGCATCGGCCGATGGATCCGCGCCGACCGGCGTTTCGTTCTTGCGCTCTCGGCGTTGGTCGTCATCATGGTTCCATCCGTTGTCACGGCGACTCGAACCGACACCCGAGTGATGGCCATCGCCCCGTCACCTCCCCCACCCACGAACCAGGCGTTGGATACGACGGCCGAGAACGAGGCGTCCGATTCCGATACCGCAGTGGACCGGGGGCGTCCGACCGATGCGGGAAAAGGTTCGGTTTTGGTGATCGGCGACTCGACGGCCTGGGTGACCCACAGTGCGGTGAACATCGCCTTACGACCCGAGGGTTATGCCACGCATGGAGTGCACATGGTCGGGTGCCCCGTCGGTGGCGACGTCCGAATCAAGACATCGACCATGGGTGGTGCGGTGAAGATTCGAGAACTGGGAGAAGAACCCGGGTGTGATCAATGGTGGAACGAGTATCTACCAGCCTGGCTCGAGGCGGTCGATCCGATGATGGTCGTCGTGGTGGGCGGATACGCACTGGCATGGGAGATCGATCCCCTCGGGGACGATGGGTGGTGCCAACTCGGCGACGGCAGTGGTCGGTGTGAGGAGTGGGCCTTCACTCGATTGTCGTCGCTCACCACGCGGATTCGAGAACACAGTCCATCGACTCACATTGTGTACACGACCGCGGGTCACGTCGATCCTTTTGGACCACTGGACATCCCGGGTCAGTCGATCGACGTGCTGAACGGGTTGATACAACGAGAGGCAAACCGCGCCGAGGCGACAGTCATCGATCTCGGAGCATGGCTCGACGTCAATCTCGACTTGACCGTCGACGGAACTCATCTCGGACCAGATGGTGTGGAGGCTCTCGCGCCGTGGATCGGCGAGAAACTCACCCCGTTGTTGCGATCCTGAGTGGCGGTAACTCTGGCGCGCTCGAAGGGACTCGAACCCCTAACCTTTTGATCCGTAGTCAAATGCTCTATCCATTGAGCTACGAGCGCTTCGCCGTCAGTCTACGGTGCTCCTTCACCCCGCCAACCTCGACGCAAGGTCAGCCAACCGGACACCAGTTGGCGGTGCACCACGGGCGCCAACTGTTCGCCCGCTGCCAGGTGATCACGGCCATGCGAGCGTTGACAACGGGGTCGAACAACTGGTTGCGATCAGTGACACCATGGTTGGCCATCCACTTTTTGTGGCTGTTCCAGTTCAACTGGAACAGGCCCACACAGCAATCGGACTGACTGAGGTTGTTCCAACGACTCTCGCGGTTCGCCACGTAAAAGGCGTCGGCCTCCAACTCGTCGGGCCACGCATCGCGAACGATCTGTTCCAACTCCGATCGCGAGTAACGGCGGGTGGTGACCGGACTCGACGGCACCTCAACCGAGGCGGTGACTGCCTCGATGGTCGCCCCAATTGGAAGGCAAATCGTCTGGCCCGGTAACAAGGTCGCGCGCAGGTTCTTGCCGTTGGCGATGGCCAACTCAGTGGACTTCACGCCGGCTTTGCTCGCGATCCGACTCCAAGAATCCCCGCCCCGCACCACGTAGGGGTCCCCGCACAGCGAGGTGACCGTGGTCGGTGGTGCATCGACGGCGGGCACCGTCGCCCCGGGAGGCAGACAGATCTCGTCGCCCACCATCAGCGCCGCCCGAATGGTGGTGTTGTTGGTACCGGCGATCGTGCTCGCTTTCACCCCGGTTTTGTCGGCGAGACCGAACCACGAATCTCCGGCCCGCACGATGTATCTGGTGGCGCACACCACCACCGGAGCAGGCTCGGTCGTCGAGGCGGTCGTGGTAGGTACCGGCGTCTCGGGCACCCCGGTGCTGGGAGGCACCGTCACAGACTGGCCTTGAATCACCGACCCCTCGGCGGCGGATTCGCCCGAGGGCTGAGTGTCGGCCGCGGCATCGAATTCGACGATGGCGGCGGCGCCTCCGATGGAGGGTGTCGACACCGGGGTGCGGTCTCCACGAGTGGCCCACACCACCGGTGCCACCAAAGTCGCGACCACAATCATCAGGCCCAGGCGACGCACGAACAGGTTGCGGGCAGGAGCAATCCCCGACGAGCCTCGGCGAGGCCCCCGGTGTTGTGAGCCGCCACCAGAAGGGAACTGGTTCGGCCACGAGGGACGGTTGTACGTACTCATGACGAATCACAACGCCGTCGTTTCCGCTGACGGTGCCCGTTCAGTGTGGTCATCAACAGCACGCATCACAACAGCGCCCACGATCACCACCACGGGTCTCACCCCTTTGTCCACAGGGCGTTTCGGTGTCGTCCCAGCCCACAGGGGTAATACAGAGTCAATCCACAGATTCCGTCGCGGTCGATGTTTGACGACGATTGGTGGGGTTGGGGCCGTGCCGAGCACGTCGCCACCGGCGGCACGACGCGAACGAGGGCGACCGGGCCCGTTGTGTCGACACTGGCGGAGAGAGTGGGATTTGAACCCACGGACCGCTTTTGGGCGGTCAACGTCTTAGCAGGACGTCCCGTTCAACCGTGCTCCGGCACCTCTCCAATTGAGAACTCGAGTGTACCGACACTCACCTCACTGCGCTCCCTTGACCACCGCTCCCTCATGGCGTTGCAGCAGTTCCACCGAGTATCCGTCGGGGTCCAAGATGAACGCCACCGTCACCGGCCAGCGGTCCAACCGCGCCGGCGCCATCGTCGAGGTGAATCCGGCCGCCACCGCGCGATCGTGCACCTCTTGACAGTCGTCCACGTTCATGTAGATCTTCCACAACGCGGTGCCGTGCTCGATGGCTCCGCTGCGCTCCAGGTGCTGGGCCAACTGCAGGCGACCACCACCGACGTCGGCGGCCAGCACGATCTCATCCACCCCCGGAATCTGCGTGCGGGACTGGACTTTCAACCCGACGATTTCGGTGTAGAACCACTCCGATCGCTCGATGTCGGTGACATTGATGCAGTACTGACCCACGGTCGTCGCCACGGCTCCCCCTGTCGTCCACTCTTGTTCTACACCACATTCGGCTCTGGCGGAACGGGAGGGATTCGAACCCCCGGGCCTTGTGAGCCGGCCGCTTTCAAGGCGGCTGCATTTGTCCGCTCTGCCACCGTTCCGCCATCGAGGCTAGCGAACCGAGACCGCCGGTCGTCAGGTGGCGATACGCACTCCGAACAGTCGCTCGAACTCGGCCATGTACTCCACGTCACTCTCGATCGCACCAAGGGCCACCCACTCCGCATCGCTCACCAACGGACGGTTCGCCAACAGTTCGGGTCCACCCCACGACACCGGATACCGCAAACGGGGCTCGGTGGTGCGAATGGCGTTCAACACCACCGCACCCACCTCGAAGGGATCGGTGGCCTGGGCCATCCCGGCCGCGTAGAACTGGAACATGCGCCGATAGTGCGCTTCGTACGCACCACTGGAGTTGGGAGCATCGACGTTCTTGGCGAAGATCGCCGACTTGGTGATGCCGGGTTCCACCATGGCCACCCGAATGCCGAACGGCGCCACCTCTTGGGCCAGTCCCTCCGACATCGCCTCCAACGCCCACTTCGACGCTACGTACGGTGCCTGCGCCAGTGCCGCGAAGCGTCCGACCACCGACGAGATGTTGATGATCGCACCCGACCCGCGTTCACGCATGTGCGGTAACACGGCTTGCACGCAGCGCACCGCGCCGTACAGGTTCACGTTCATCACTTCGTGGTACAGCGAGGGTGGGCACTCCTCCACCACCGCATTACCACCGACACCCGCGTTGTTGACCAACACGTCGACGCGGCCCGCCCGCTCGAACACCTGGGCCAATCCATTGGCGGTGCTGATGTCGTCGCTCACATCCATCTCCACCCAGTGCAGGTTCACCCCCGCTTCGGTCGCCATCGCGTTGGCCTTTTTCGCTTTTTCCAACCCCCGGGCGGTGCCGAACACGGTGTACCCGTTGTTGGCCAGATGAATGGCGGTCGCGCGACCGATACCCGAGTTGGCTCCGGTCACGACGGCGACCTCGTTGTTCTCTCCCATACCGCTCACACTAGAGGCGCGCCGCGAGCCCTCTCAGCGGATCGAGTGCCGCAGACGCTCGACCCAGTCATCGGCCTGCTGCCAACGAGCATCAGCGTGCTCGCGGGCCGAGTGGGCGTGTTCGCTGGCGGCCGGGTAAGAGCCGAGAAACTTCACCGCTCCCTGCTTGGCGTGCAACGCTCGGAGAGCATCGGCCACCAATTCATCGGCGATGTGGCCATCGAGGTACATGACGAAGCAGTAGTCGCCCAATCCGCCATCCTTGGTGGGACGCGACAACAGGTTGGTGATGTTCACCCGACGCGCGGCGAACTCCTGGAGGATCGAGATGAGACTGCCCGGTTCGTCGGCGCGCTGATACACCACGATGCCGGTCACGTCGTGTCCGGTCGGAGTCGGAATGCCAGAGCGACCGACAACCACGAAGCGGGTTTGGTTGCCCGAGTGATCCTCGATGTTGGATGCCAGCACTTCGAGCCCGTATCGAGCGGCCGAGTGGCACGGTGCGATGGCCGCCGCACCCACCAACCTCTCGGTCGACACGGTGCGCGCCGCATCGGCGGTGCTGTTGGCCGCGCGCACCTCGGCATCGGGAAGCTTTTCGCGAAGATAGCGATGGCATTGTGCCGTGGCCACGGGGATCGACAACACGGTCGTGATGTCGGCCAACGCCGTTCCCGGCAGGGCGAGCAAACAATGCTCGATGTTCAACACGATCTCGCGTTGGATCAACAGGTCGTAGTCGAACGACAAGGCATCCTGGGTGAAGTTGACCGTGCCCTCGATCGAGTTCTCGATGGGCACCACACCGAACTCCACCTCGCCCGATGCCACCGCGTCCAGCACGTCGGGAACGGTGCGAAAGGCCACCAACTCGCCGGCGTCCAGATCGGGCTGGGAACGCACCGCCTGTTCGGTGAAGGTACCGAACGGTCCGAAGAAACCGACCCTCGTCGGGGCTCCGGCGGTCGTCGTGGAGGTGGATGTGCTGTTCACAACCGTCAAGGCTACGGGTCGGAACCTCAAGTGGCAGGATGATTACGTGGATCAAGAGTTCTTGCGGGCCCTTCTCGACGACGTCTCTTCGGGGCGCACCTCACCCGACGACGCGGTCGAACAGTTGAAGCGCCTTCCCTTCCGACGGGTGGACGACACGCTCGTCGATCACCATCGTCATCTGCGTCAGGGGGCCCCCGAAGCGGTGTACGGTCCCGGCAAGTCCCCCGAGGAGTGCGTGTCCATCGTGGGTGAACTGCTGGCCCACGGTCGGGGTGCGGTTCTGGTGACCCGCACGAACGACGATCAACGCAAAGCCCTCGAAGCGGCTCACGGTGTCGCCGACACCGCCAACGGTTCCATGCTCTGGCGCGCACCGACCCCCATCGATCACGGCAACGTGTTGGTGATCTCGGCTGGTACCGCCGACGTACCGGTGGTCGACGAGTGTCTCTTGGCGCTGCGGGCACACGGCATCGGCGCGACACGCATCACCGACGTCGGTGTGGCCGGGCTTCATCGTCTGCTCGATCGCCTCGACGACGTCATGGACGCCGACGTCATCGTGGTGGTGGCCGGAATGGAAGGTGCCCTGGCCAGCGTCATCGGCGGACTCAGCGGCAAGCCGGTGATCGCCGTGCCCACCAGCGTTGGTTACGGCTCCGGACTCGATGGTGTGACCGCGTTGTTGGCGATGCACGCCACCTGTGCCAACGGGGTCACCGTGGTGGGCATCGACAACGGATACGGGGCCGCTTGTGCGGTGGCACGAATCATTCGGGGTCGGTCGGCATGACCCGCGTGGCGTGGTTCAACTGTTCGGCGGGCACCGCCGGCGACATGACGTTGGCGGCGCTGATCGATGCTGGTGCCGATCAGTCGCGCGTCAGCGAGATCCTCGCCGCGTTGCCGATCGATGATTACGCGCTCACCTTCGAACGCACCCAACGGTGTGGCGTGGCGTCCACTCGGACCATCGTCGCCGTTCATCATCACGATGAGGACGACCACCACGATCACCATCGTTCGTGGCGTGACATCGACGCGATGCTCTCTGCGGCCGACCTACCAGATCGTGTTCGAGACCGGGCGCGTGCGGTCTTTTCGATGTTGGCCGACGTCGAAGGCACCATTCATGGCGTGGCGGCGGCCGACGTGGAGTTCCACGAGATCGGATCCACCGACTCCGTCGTCGACACCGTCGGTGTCTGCGCGGCACTAGAGGTCTTGAACATCGATCACATCGTCGCCGGTCCGATCGCCGTGGGTCATGGATCGATCTCCTCGACACACGGCCAACTACCGAACCCCGGCCCGGCCGTGGTGGCCCTGTGCGCGAAACGGTCGATTCCCACCTTCGGACTCGACGACCATCGCGAAATTTCCACGCCCACCGGAGTCGCGATTCTGGCCGCGCTGGCTGATTCATTCGGGCCGATGCCCGCCATCACCGTGTCGTCGGTCGGCTACGGCGCTGGCACCGCTGATTTCGTCTCGCGTGCCAACGTCGTGCAGGTGGTCGTGGGCGAGACGGTCGCCGACCCGTCTCATGGATCGGGACAAGCGGTTCGCTTGTTGGAGGTGAATGTCGACGACGTCAGCGGCGAGGTGTTGGCCCACACGATCGCCACCTTGATGTCGACTGGGGCGCATGATGCGTGGGTGACCCCCATCGTCATGAAGAAGGGTCGGCCGGCGCACACGGTCCACGTGTTGTGTGAAGACGTCCGAACCAGCGAGTTCGCTGAATTACTGGTGCGCGAGACCGGTTCGTTGGGTGTGCGTGGGAGCATCATCGAGCGGTGGCCGGTCGCCCGCACGGAATCGACGGTCGACGTCGACGGCCAAGCGATCCGCGTCAAGGTCGCCGATCACCGCGTGAAAGTCGAGTTCGACGACGCCGCCCGGGCGGCAAAGGAACTGGGATTGCCGGTACGTGAAGTGTTGCGCCGAGCCGAGCAGGCGGCTCGCTGACACTCAACTCGCCAGAGCGTTCGCGACGATCTCGTTCAGCGCCTCCGCTCCCACTTCACCCGCCATACGTACCTTCACGTTTCCGTCGGCCCCGACGATCGTGAAGAAGGGGTAGCCACTCAGCCCGTAGGCAGCCGCCGCATCCATGTTCGCCGAGTCGGCCAAGACGGACCACGGCCAGCCCTTGTCGACGACCCACTGCGAAGGTGGGTAATTCGGCCGGTCCGAGGCCACGCCCGTGGAGACGCCGATCACGTTCAAGTCGGCGGGGACCAAACCCGATTCCCTCCACTCGATGAGGCGCGGTACCTCGGCATTGCAATGCGGACACCAATGCGCCAGGAACACCAACATGTACGGCTGGCCGTCACCGGGGGTTATGGACACCGGGGAACCATCGAAACTCGCGCCCGCGAGAGCCGGAGCCGCCATGCCGACGGCGGGATCGACTCCTTCATCGGGCAAGCGTTCGAGCGCCGCCCCGGCGACCTGAACGGGCTGGTTCTGGGCCACGACGCTCGAAGAAGTGTCGTCCACCGGCGGATCGCCACCCACGAGCACTGCGACGATCAATGCGACCGCGATCGCGAGCACCACGCCGATCACCACCAAACGCCCGCTGGTCTTGGTCTTCGTCGTCAGCTGCTTGGACATGGGGACTCCTGGTGTCAGTCGTCGATCGTGGTGCCGAGGTTCTCGGATTTCGGATGTACGAACAAGAGTGCCACGATGGACAGGAATCCGCACAGCGCCATGAACGACAGGGTCACGAATCCCAGGCGCCGGAACCACACGTCGGTGCACGCCGGACCGACCGAACACGCGCCCTCGCCCCAACTCGGGCGCCACTCGATGATGTAGTGATACGAAGAAACGGCGATGCCCGCGATCAGAAAAGGCAGGGCGTACCACCGCACGTTGCGATCACGTCGGATCGCGGCGACCAGCAGGATCCCGGCCAATGGGAACATACAAATGCGCTGAAACCAACACAGACGACACGGCACGTAATCGGCGATCTCGCTGAAGTAGAGGCTTCCCGCCGTCGCCACGGTGGCCACCAACCAGGCCAGCCACAACGAGACGTCGTGCACCGACTTCGTCACCCACCCGACGGCATTCGCCGGTAGAAGCGAACCACCAGCATGGGCCACGCCACCAACCAAGGCGACCATGGCGAGCATGGATGCGAACAGTTCGGCGGAATCCACGGACATCTTTGCCAGTATGCCCCTCGGAGCAGACAAGATGGGATCCTTGAACCCCCACGTGCCGAAAGTCCCGACCGTCCCGGTGGTGATCGATGCGCGAGCCGCGCTGTCCCTCGCATCGTCGTCATCGGTGGTGTGGGCCGACGTTCGGTGGTATCTGGACGGCCGCGATGCTCGCGCCGTACACGAAGCGGGCCGCATACCCGGCTCGGTCTTCGTCGACGTCGATCGTGACCTCGCCCGCCCAGCGAACTCGCCGAGTGATGGCCGACATCCCTTTCCCTCACCGATGGCCTTCGCCGAACACATGAGCCGACTCGGAATCGGCGATGACACCCACGTCATCGCGTACGACGACACCGGTGGAATGACCGCCTCGCGCTTGGTGGTCATGTTGCGAATGATCGGGCGTCGGGCGTCATTGCTGGACGGTGGGATCGGCGCCTGGTCCAACGCCTCGGCAAAACCACTCGAATCCGGGCCGATTCGGGCCGCGACTCACTCGTCCTTCACACCGGTCGAGTGGCCCACGAGTCGCCTCGCCACGACCGATGACGTGCGTGAGTGCATCGCGGGCCGAACGACCTCGTTGTTGTTGGATGCTCGTGCTGGTGAGCGTTTCACCGGGGCAGCCGGGGTGTCGCTGGCCGATCCCCGAGCCGGGCACATCCCGACGGCCCACAACGCACCGTGGGCGGCCGTCATCGAAGACGGCGCACTGCGACCGGTCGCCACGTTGCACGACCATTTCGACAGTCTCGGGGTCGATGATGCTGAAGACGTCATCGCCTATTGCGGGTCCGGGGTCTCGGCGTGTCTCAACCTCGTGGCCATGGAACACGCCGGACACGAACCCGCGCGATTGTTCGTGGCGTCATGGTCGGGGTGGGCCTCCGACGACGGAAACCCCATCGAAACCGGTGAGGGCGGCGCCGTGGCTTCACCGTTCCCGCCTACCGTCGCCACCACCGGCTTGTCGGCGGTGCGCGCGTTGCGCCGAGCGCGCAAGAAAAATCGTCTCGCCGATCTCGAATGGTTCGAAGCGCTCTACCGCGTGTACCTCGCGGCATTCGTCTTCGGCGGTGGCATTTTGTTCATCTCGGGTCTGGTGCCCGACGAGCCGGTGTCGGCGAGTGTGGCGCGCGACGTGGCGACCTTTGGTCCGGGCTGGTTGGGCGTGGCACTCGCGTTGGCAACCGCGATGGGGTTGCGATCGGGTGCACGAGGTGGACCCCTGACACTCGAGGATTCCGATGTTCGACACGTGTTGTTGGCGCCCGTTCGTCGCGAGCGAGTGCTCCTGCGACCAGCCGTGCAGAAAGTGCGATCGATCGTCTTCGGCTCCGCCGCGGCCGGCGCGGTGGCGGGTCAATTGGCCGGCCGTCGTCTGCCCGGGACCAGCATGGGGTGGGCGTGGTCGGGTGTTCTTTGGGGCGGAACGGCCGGGGCGATGTTCGTGGCGATGGCCCTCATCGCCCACGGACTTCGCTTGCGCGGTTGGACGGCCAGCGCTCTCGGTGGGGCTGTGATCGCGTGGCAATTCTGGTCGGCTCTCCCCGAGGCCCGCTTTTCCGGACCGGCCGATCTTCACGGTGGACTGGCCTTGTGGGGCGAGCGCATTCGCCCGATGGAAGTTCTTCCCGCAATCATGACCGCTCTCCTCGTCGTGGTCGGGCTGGCACTGTTGTCACGACAGTCGCTCGAGGCCTTGGCTCGACGCTCGACGCTGGTCACGCAGTTACGTTTCGCCGTGACGTTGCAGGATCTCCGAACGGTCACGTTGCTGCGCCGTCAACTCAGTCACGAGCGCAACCGACCTCGCCCGTGGTTCCCGGTGCCCGCCGGTCGGTCGCTGTCCCCTGAGTGGCGGCGTGGTTGGCAAGGACTCCTGCGGTTTCCGGTCAGCCGTATCCTGCGCATCGTGACGTTGGCGGTCATTGCGGGCCTGAGTTTGGTGGCGGTGCACAACGGAACGACGGCGGCCATCATCGTGAGTGGGGTTGCGATGTTCGTTCTCGGTCTGGAGGTCGCCGAACCGTTGGCTCAAGAGATCGACCATGGTGACCTCACCAACGGGTACCCCCACGGTCGAGGCCCTCTCCACCTGCGACTGTTGGCGCCAACCGCGTCGATGCTGTTGCCCTGTGCCGCCATCGTCTTTCTCACCATGTGGCTGACCGACCGTTCGTCGCTTTCCGTCGCCGCCATCGTGGCTCTTCCGGCAGCCCTGGGGGGATTGGCCGGGGCCAGCATCAACATCGTCTCGGGTGCGCCCGATCAGATCGATTCCAACGTGCGACAGAACATGATGCCACCCGAGGTCGCCGGTACCGCATCGTTGATCAAGGGGATATGGCCCGTCGTCATCTCGACGGTGGGAAGCCTGCCGATGTTGGTGGCTCGAGAGGCGAGCGACAACGGTCAGGGCGCACCGGCGGCCGCCACCCGCGTGGCCATCGCCGTCACCTTGCTGGTGTTGCTCGTGGCCGGATGGATTCACTTTCGCGACGACATCAAAACCTGGTTTGCCAACGCCGCCGCCGAGAGTCGCGACCGAAAACGAACGGGGGTTTCCCCGTGAGTCGACACCCCAAACCACCAGTCGGCCAGAGTGTCCGCCACGGCCCACGAGTAAAAGATGAGCAAAAGCCCGCCGCACTCATCGCTCGCGCCGTCACCAAGGACTACGGAGACGGTCCGGCCTTGCATCCCCTCGACCTGCGGGTGGAGGAACACGAACGGGTGGCCCTCATCGGTCACAACGGGTCGGGGAAGACGACGTTCCTGCGCATGGCCGCCGGACTGCTCGAACCAGCGTCGGGAAGCGTCACCATCTTCGGTGAAGCTCCCGGTTCCATAAAAGCCCGCCGACACCTGAGCTATCTCGCCGACACACCCACCTTTTACGAGGACCTGTCGGTCTGGGAACACCTCGAGTACACGGCGCGACTTCACGGTCAGACCTCATGGGAACAACGTGGTGCCGATCTGCTCGGGCAATTGGGTATCTACGAGCGCGCCGACGACCTGCCGACTCGCTTCAGTCGAGGCTTGAAACAGAAAGCCGCCATCGCTCTGGCGTTCATTCGACCCTTCGACCTGATGCTGGTCGACGAACCCTTCGTGGGCCTCGACGCCGAAGGCAAGGAGGCCTTGCTCGAGTTGTTCGAGGAGGCATCCGCGGCGGGGTCCGCCTTGTTGGTGGCCACCCACGAACTCGGCTTCGTCGACAGCACCCAGCGCACCATCGCCCTGCGTGACGGAGCCTTGATTTTCGACGGCCCGTCGTCGCGAGCCGAGGCTCGTGGATTGGTCGCCTTCGAGGGCACGGCAGAGACCGAATCCTGAATCGGCCCTACAATCGCGGCATGCAGGAATACTCATCCGTGTCGGTGTACGTCACCGAACACGCCAAATTGACCGACAAGTTGAACTCACTCGCCTCCGAGGGATGGTCGGTGGTGTCGATCATCTCCACCGGCTCTGAAGTCGTGGCCTACCTCTCGCGAGCCAGCAATGAGTCGGCTTCGACCACCCCCACATCGGCCGCTCACGTCACACCCGTTCCCACACCAGCCTCCGACCAGAACGGATGGGCCTCGGCCAACTCCGGCTCCACGACGGTCACCTCACCGTCGGTTCCCGCCGACTGGTACAAGGATCCGGCGGGTCGCTACGAGTTCCGCTATTGGGACGGCACGAAGTGGACCGAGCACGTGTCGCGTGGTGGCGTGCGGCACAGCGATCCCCCGATTCCGTGACGATCGTCCACTTCGTCGTTCGCATGTGAATAGGTAGTTTGTCCTCGTGCAAACGACCACGATGCGAGCCACCTCCATCGGCCATGCCGGCATCTTCATCGAGGCGCGCCAAGGAACGATTCTCTGCGACCCTTGGTTCAACCCGGCCTTTTTCGGGTCTTGGTTCGTTTTTCCCCGCAATGACCAACTCCCCCATCCATTGCGGGACGAGATCTTGCATCCGTCGTACTTGTACATCTCGCACCTTCATGGCGACCACCTCGACGAGAATTGGTTGAGCCATAACATTCCGCGCCACACCCCGATTCTGCTTCCTGGCTTCCCCACCAACGAGCTCGAACGTCGTCTGCGCTCGTTGGGTTTCGACACCTTCGTTCACACCGAGAACGGAGTCGAAACCGATCTGGGCGACGGGTTCACGATCGCCATCCACGTGGAAACCTCCATCACCGACGGCCCCGCGGGTGATTCGGCCCTCGTCGTCAGCGACGGTGTGCACCGCATCGTCGACCAGAACGATTGTCGGCCGAGCGACCCGCACGCCTTACGCTCACACGGTCCCATCGACCAGCACTGGATCCAGTACTCCGGGGCCATTTGGTACCCGATGGTGTACGAGGAGTCACCCGAGAAGAAGCGACAACTGATCGACCTCAAGGTCGAGAGTCAGTTCACGCGTGCGTTGCGTTACGTGGAGGCACTGGACGCCCGCGTCGTGGTGCCCTCGGCCGGACCGCCGTGTTTCCTGGACCCCGACCTCTTCCATCTGAACGTCATCGACGGCGACGAGCTGTCGATCTTCCCCGATCAATCCGCCTTCGCGGGTCGCCTCGGGGCCATCGGACGCATCAGCGTCACCAACATCCCCGGCACCGTCATCGAATGTGGTTCGGAGTCGGCCCCTCGTCATCCGATTCCCGAAGGCGACGTTCGCGAAATCTTCACGCACAAACGCGAGTACCTTCGGCGCTACCAGAACGATTACTTGTCGTACCTCGACGAATCGAAGGGGTCGTGGGAGCAACCTCTTCCCGATCTCGTGGGCCGTCTGCGGGCATGGTGGGAACCGTTGATGACCCTGGCGCCGACACTCTGCGCCGCCATCGATGCCGCATGTCTGTTGCGTGCCGGCGACACCGACGTTCTCATCGACTTTCCGAACCGGCGGGTACGCGAACACGCCGGTGAGCCCTTCGGCTTCCGGTTCGACATCGATCGCCGACTCGTGGAGACGGTGGTGGCCCAGAACGCCGTCGACTGGAGCGACAAGCTCTTTCTCTCGTGTCGCTTCGAAGCGTGGCGTTCAGGCGCGTACAACGAGTACCTCTACAACTTCTTCAAATCGCTGTCGGTGGAGCGGATGCAACGAACCGAGGCCGAGGCGGTACGAAAGATCTCTCCTCCACCTCCGAGCAACGAGATCCGTATTGGTGACCACATCGTGGAGCGCTATTGCCCGCATCGGCGCGCGGATCTGAGCGTGTTCGGTGAATCGGATGGCACCACGCTGATGTGCACCCTGCACGGTTGGAAGTTCGACCTGGAGACCGGTGACTGCCTGACCGCCGACGACCGTCGACTGCGCGTTCGACGAGCCGAGTCCTAGTCGACCAACGACAACCGGTACGCGAAGCGGTGCTTGCCCGCCGGAATGACGTGACGCGGATGCACGTCGGGGCCGCAACTGGCCGTGCCGACTCCACGATGAGCCACATCGATGTGCACGAACAATCCGTCGTGGCGAACCAGTTCCGTCACGTCGGCCGCTGCGAACAGGTCGTGATCGGAGTGGTGTATCGCCGACATGTGCAGGCCCACCGGTCGTAGCGCTTCGATACGTAGTCGGCGGCCGTCGCGAGATCGAATGATTTCCATCCAGCGACAATCGGTGCGCAGGCCGAACTCCTGCGGGACGATGTAAGGCAACTCGTCCACGTCACTCTCCCAGATTCCCAACAACGCACCACTGTTGCGATCGGGCATGTTCTCCAAGGGACCACGCCCGTGGTAGCGGACAACGTCGAAACCTCCGGGCAACTCGAACACCACACCGATCCGTGGCAGATCGGTCAGGTCCTCGGGGACAGTGACGGTGTGGTCGTACACCACCGACCCCGTCGAGTCCACGTACGACGTCACTCGGTGATCGACCAAACTCTCCGCAACATGGCGGTCGATTCCACGCTCCAGCCAACGCCACAATGCCTTGCCCCCGATGGCCATCGTCGCCGACAATCCCGGCATCAATTTGAAGCCGTCGTTGTCGGTGGCCCCACGCCAGAGGTTCAACTGTGGTGAGCCACCCAACAGAACGTCGACCGCCGTCGCTTCGGCGTCGGGATCTCGGGCGGGAAGCGCGTTGCTCTCGGCCTCACGCAACACGACCTGATCCCATGCGACCACGTGGCCGGCACCACACCACGATGTCTCCCTCGCCACGGTCCATCGGAAGTTGAGCAACACCTCACCGGCGTGATCCTTGGCATCACGCAGGTCGATCGGTGACTCGACGGTGGCGGTGGAGCCGGCCGACACCTCTGGCGACCATCGACCCGACCTCACGCGCTCGCCATCGACCGTCACCTCCCACGTTCCGCGCAACCACGACAAGTCACGAAACGCCTGGCGATTGGTCACCTTGAGTTTCCAGCCGGCGCTCTGAACGGCGACCGGACGATGACACCACATCAACTCCTGAATGGCTGGGTGAGGTTCGACGTCGGGCGAAACGATGCCGTCGGCCACGAAATTGCCGTCATGGGGTTCGTCACCGAATTGTCCTCCGTAGGCGAACCGCTGCAGTCCGTTGGGAGCGACCTGCAACAAGCCGTGGTCCTTCCACTCCCACACGAAGCCGCCCTGGAGATTGCGATGTCGATCGATGATGGCCCAATAGTCGGCGAGCCCGCCGTTGCTGTTTCCCATCGCGTGGCTGTACTCGCACAAAATCAGTGGCCGTGGTCCCAGGTTCTTCTCGGCGTACATCTCGAGGGCCGACGGCGGGGCGTACATCGGACAAACCACGTCGGTGACGGACATGCCGCCGTTGCTCCAACCGGCGTGGAACACCGCTGCCTCGTAATGGAGCAATCGACTGGGATCGACACGCCGCACCATGGCGGCAGACGCCTCGTGATGCTCGCCATAGCCGGACTCGTTGCCCAAACTCCACATGATGATGCTGGGGTGATTGCGGTCGCGCTCGACCATGCGACCCACTCGCTCCAGCCAGGTCATTCTGAAGCGCGCGTCATGGCACAGGCTGGTGTTGAAACCATGGCTCTCGATGTTCGCCTCGTCGACGACGTAGAGGCCGTACTCGTCGCACAAGTCGTAAAAACGATGATCGTTCGGGTAGTGCGAGGTGCGAACAGCGTTGATGTTCGCGCGCTTCATGGCTAACACGTCCTGCCGCATGTCCTCGACGGTGACCGCCTTACCGCGCTCGGGGTGATGGTCGTGCCGGTTCACCCCCATCACCGTGATGGGGCATCCGTTCACACACACCAAACCGTCGATTATTCCGACCCGTCGAAACCCGACGATTTGTTCGACCGCTTCAATGACCACGTCGTCGGCATCGACCAACTCGCAGACCACGCGATACCTCCGAGGTTCCTCCGCCGACCACGGGCGTACTCTCGGGTTCGCCATCTCGACGCGCGCCACGTGTCCGGTGAAGGAGTACGGCTGCAGGTGATCGTGAGCCACGCTCGCGGTTACTGTGCGACCGATACTGCGACCGTCGAGCCCACGCAGGGTGGCACGCACCCGCCAGCCCTCGCCCAGCACCATGGTGCCGTTGGCGTCCAGAACCCCGATGCCGACGTCCAACGCCAACGACGCTCGAGCGGTCTCGGGATTCCAGTCGGCATGGACGTGCAGGCGTTCGATGTTCACCACGGCTCGTGACTCGAGAAACACCTCACGATGCAGTCCGGCCATCCACCACTGATCCTGGTCTTCCACGTACGACTGAGCGCTGTAACGAATCACCACGACGGCGATCGAGTTGGACCCCTGGTGCAAATGATCGGTCACGTCGTACTCGCTCGGAAGGCGACTGTCGGTTCCGTATCCGACGAACGAGCCGTTGACGAACACCGCGTGCACACTCTCGGCACCGCCGATGTGCAACACCGTGCGCCGCCCCTTCCAGGCCCGCGGAACGGTGATGGAGCGTCGATACACACCGGTGGGGTTCTGCTCGGGTACCGCCGGTGGTCGCAGGGGCCACGGCATCTTGACGTTGGTGTAATGCGGGTGATCACCGACGTCCTGCAGCGTCCAGTTACCCGGAACGTTCACCACGCCCCACGATCCCGTCGATTCCTCGGCCACCGCGCTCGCAGGCACGGAGTCGGGATCAGAGAACAAGCGAAACTGCCAGTCGCCGTTCAGGCCGACGTGCCACGGTGAACGCGAGCGGTCGGCATCCACCGAGTCGGCACGGGCACAGGGCGCCATCGTTTGACGCATGGGAAGGCGGCCAATGGCCACCACGCCCGGGTCGGCCCAGGGACGCAGGGCGGAGAGGGTCGGTATCACCCCGTCAGCGTGTCACGCCGAAGGGGTGGACGAATGCACCCAAACGGTCATGCCGATGGGGGCGATGTCATCGTTCCAGATCATGTCCATGGCCGCCGTGGACAGGCGCACGCATCCGTGGGACGCCGGATAGTTGGGGATCTCGTACGAACCGTGCAGGGCGATTCCGCCGTTGAAGAACTTCGGACGGTAGATGTCGCCCAGATCACCACCGTGCCAGCCCTTCTCACGCTCGCGATCCACGAGGAAGATTCCGTCGGGGGTCTGGGCGTCGCCCCGGATCCACTTACCCCACTCGGTCTTGTCGCGTTCCTTGAAGGGGATGCCCGATCCGCTGGAGATGTTGATGGTCCAGGTGGTCATACCGTCGCGGATGACGAACAGCAGTTGGCGGTCCTTGTCGACCTCGATGAGGGTGCCCCCGGTGGCGGTGCCGTTCGCGCGCATGTCGGCCTGCGTGAGCAGAGCCGCGGTCGTTTCGTCCACCTCGGCGGTGGCCGGCAGACCCATGTACTTCTGGAACGCCATGACCGCCTGCGACGTGGTGACCCCGTAGTCACCGTTGACCGACTGCACCCAGAAGCCGAGATCGAGCAGTCGCTGCTGGACGCGCTTGGTCTCCTCGCCGTCCCGGGTGATCACGGCCACCAACGGCACCTCGAGCGGTGTGGCGGCGACGCGCACGGGCTCGGGCGGCGGCGACGCAGCGGCCGGAACGGTGATCACGGGGGCCGGCATCGTGGGCGCAGGTGAAGCCGGAGGCGACAAGGCGATCGTCGAGGGAGTGACGGTGGCCGCTTCGGCCGGGGAGGAGACCACACCACCACAACCAGCGACGGACGATCCGACCAGCGTCGTGAGAGCGAGGAAGACGATGATCGATTTTCGTTCGTCGGCGTCCGCTCTCACCCGCACAGTGAGACGAAAAATAGTTGCGCCTGCTCGGCGAAGCGCGGATACCCGTCGTCAGGCGTACTGCTCGGGAATCTCGAACCAGATCGTCAACGAGTACTTCGTACCACTCGTCAACGGCAACGACTGGTGCGGATGGGTGACGAGGCTCGGCCACACGAGCAGTGATCCCACCGGCACGTCGGTGTTGCGATACAGCTGTTGCGGAAAGTCGAGTGCGGCGCCCTCGTACCCGTCGTTCAACTTCACCGACGCCGACAACTGGGCGACGTCGTGGTGGATGCGCAACTCGCGCTGACCGTCGAGGTCGTACTTGATGACGAAGGCGTCGCGCAGTCCGCAGTAATCGATGAGGGGCCACTTCTGCTGAAGTTGGGGCCAGATGCGCACGCCCAGGTCGACCATGACGTTCTCGTAGAGCCGCGGGCTGATGGTGGCCAGGCTGATCTCGTGACCCGGCACGGGGTCGTCGGGGTTCGGTTCGAAGCCGCCGGCGGCCTCGGCGGCGCGGATGACCGCGTCGCACATGTCGCGGGTCCAGAACGGCACCACCACCATCTCGGGACCCACCTCCGTGAGATCGCCGTCGAAACTCTGGGCACCGCGGTAGCCGAGCACGAGGTCGAGGTCGGATGTCGCCACGGGTGGATTCTGTCAGTCACAGGGGGTCGGGAGGGGTGATGTTCCTGTGTCAGACTTCGTGTCATCACTTGTCGAACGGGGGCGGTCATGCGGTCGAAAATTCTCGGGGCGTCGTTGGTGGCGGCGGCGGCGCTGGTGGTGTCGGGGCACACCGGCGGGGCGCAGGCGAGCACCACGGTGCGACCAGCGGCGGTGGTCAACGTCTTCGGAACGCTCGACCTGTTGCTCGACATCTACAGCGGTTCCACCAGCAGTAACCCGACCTTCGGACCGATACTGAACGACAAGTTGCTGTTCTCGGCCAGCACCGCTTCAGCCGGCACCGAACTCTGGATCACCGACGGCACCGCCAACGGCACGAGCCTCGTGAAGGACATCAACCCCGGAGCGACCGGTTCTTCCCCGCGCGACATGACGGTCCTCGGGGACAAGGTGTACTTCCAAGCGTACGACGCCACCAGCGGCACCGAGCTGTGGGTCACCGACGGCACCGCCAACGGCACGACCCTCGTGAAGGACATCAACCCCGGAGCGTCGAGTTCCTCTCCCACGGGTTTCACCGCACTCGGATCGAGGCTGTACTTCTCGGCGACCGGCAACGGTTCCAACGCCGAGTTGTGGGTCACCGACGGCACCGCCAACGGCACGACCCTCGTGAAGGACATCAACCCCGGGCCAGACTCGTCGTCCGTACAATTGATGACACCTTTCGATGGAAAGATCTTCTTCAACGCCCTGTCGGGCACGCTGGGACAGGAACTGTGGTCGACGGACGGAACCGCCAATGGAACCGTGTTGGTGAAGGACATCGACCCCACGATGTGCGGCTCCTACGGGTGCAGCGGACATCCGGTCGACTTTCGAGTGTTCGGTAGCAGACTTTACTTCCAGGCCTCGGACTCGGTCTCCGGCGCCGAGTTGTGGTCCACGGACGGCACCACCAACGGCACGACGCTGGTGAAAGACATCAAGACCGGCGCGAATGGTGCGTATCCCGGAGGCCTCACCGTGGTTGGCGACAAACTGCTCTTCTCGGCCGACGACGGAACCAACGGAACCGAACTCTGGTCCAGCGACGGCACCAGCGGTGGTACCAGCCTGCTCAAGGACATCAACACCGGGTCCAATTCGGGCAGCCCCCAGTACCTCACCAAGATCGGCGACCTCGTCTACTTCTTCGCCTCTGACGCCTCCACTGGTTCCGAGCCATGGAAATCCGACGGCACCGCCAACGGAACGACACGTGTCGCCGACATCAGAACCGGTATCAACGGAAGCGTCGCCTATTGCGGTATGTGCTTGGGCGGGGAGGGGCCGAAGTTCCGACAATACGGGGACTCGGTCGTCATCTTCGCCGACGACGGTGTCAACGGTGCCGAACCGTGGATCACCGGAGGATCGATCACCGGTGCGACGATCCTGGCCGACATCCGACCCGGCTCGTCCGGTTCGGTCGGGGGCGGACACATGATGTCCGGCGCCACCTTCCAGTCGGCCGTCGTCGGCGGGAAGTTCCTGTTCGGAGCCGACAACGGCCAGGTCGGCGTGGAAATTTGGACTTTCACCTCACCCCCGGGTGCACCGACCGCCGTCACAGCGGTCGCTTCCACCAACTCGGCGACCGTGTCGTGGGTCGCCCCCAGCTCGACCACCGTCATCACGTCGTACACGGTCACCTCCAACCCCGGAGCGTTCACGTGCACCACCGCGACGTTGTCGTGTTCCGTGTCGGGATTGCTCTCGAACCAGGACTACACGTTCACCGTGACGGCCACCTCGGCTCTGGGAACCGGAGCAGCCTCACTGCCGTCACCACGGGTGCGCACCTTGTCGCCGCAACTCGGCTCGCTACTGAACTCGTTGACGCCCGTGACCGACATCGTCTCGGACTCCACGCTCGGAGCCGGCTCCTCGGTGACGGTTCTCTACACCGGTTTCAACGCCAACGAACTCGTGCTGATGTTGATGGCGTCCAACCCGGTGGTGATCGGCAGCGCCAACGCCGACGCCAACGGCAACGTGGCCATCACCGGGATCATTCCGTCGAGTACCACGGCCGGTAGTCACACGCTCGCGCTCTACGCACCGGTGAGTGGTTTCGGAGCGAAACAACCGATCTCCGTCACCGCGTCGGCAGCCGGTGGAAGCACAACGGGAAGTGGCACGAGTGCGGGAAGTGGTGCTGGATCCGGCGGAGGCACGCCTAGTGTCGATCCGGCCACTTTGCCCGCCACCGGACGCGGTGACGGCCCAGCGTTGTTGGCCTTGCTGCTGCTCGTGGTCGGCGTCGGCTTAATTGCCGGACGCCGCACCGTCGCGCCACTGCTCGGGAATCATCCACGGCGTTCGCGGTAACGCCGAGAGACGGAACCCCGACACCACGTCGGCGGCGCGGTCGACCGTCGACGGGTCGACTCCGAGACTGTCCGCCAACACCTGCAACACGCGCGAAGCCTCGATGCCCCGCGCGGCGAGATCGTCCAAGGTGATGGCACCGTGTCTCTTGGCCAACCGCTCACCGTCGCCGCCCACCACCAACGGCACGTGGGCGTACTGCGGAGTGCGGTATCCCAACAACGTCTGCAGGTGCATCTGCCGACCGGTGGAGAACAAGAGATCGTCACCCCGCACCACCTGCGTCACCCCCTGCGCCTCGTCGTCCACCACCACCGCCAGGTTGTAGGCCGGCACACCGTCGTTGCGTTGCAACACGAAATCGTCGACGGGGGATTCGTGGACCCCGGCCACCACGTCGTCCACGATCAGGACCGGTGACTCGGTGCGCAGTCGCAGGGCGGGCGGGCGTCCGGATTCGACGCGCTCGGCACGTTGGCGGTTCGACAGTTCACGGCACGTGCCCGGGTACTGGACCTCGCGTTCGTGCGGGGCGTTGACCGCCTCGCGAATCTCGCGCCGACTGCAGTAGCACTCGTACACCAGATCGCGTGACCGCAGGTGTTCGATCACCTCGCGGTACCGGTCGAACCTCTCGCTCTGACGAACTTCCACCGGAGGGTGATCGATACCGAGCGCGGCCAAGGCCGCCAGTTGGCGTTGTTCGTTGGCGAGCGAACTGTTCGCTCGGTCGAGGTCCTCGATACGCACCAGCATGCGACCCCCGGGTCCGACCGACATCACCCAGGCGATCAATGCGGTCCGCAGGTTGCCCACGTGCAACGGCCCGGTGGGCGAGGGGGCGAAGCGACCGATCACTCGCTCATTCTCTCGTCTCCTGCGCCGGTCTGCTGAGATATCGGCGTGGCCCTGAACCGACGCGCCCGCATGGCGATCATTCTCGAACGCGACGGAGCCGAATGCATCTGGTGTCGACGGGCCATCGACGTCGGTCTGGTGGAGGCCACCACCGAACACCTCGTGCCGCGAATCAAGGGTGGGCCGAGCATCTTGGAGAACGAGATCGCCGCGTGTCGTCGCTGCAACGGACAACGAGGGCACCTGACTCCCGCGGAATGGATCGACGAGTGCGAACGACGCGGATGGTCGCCCAATCGCGCCGCGGTGGTGGCGGCGCTCACGCGTCTCCGAATCGCGTACATCGATAGGGGCGGAATGCGTCGAATCCGCCCCTACGTCGAGTCCCAACTGCGTCGGCTCACCAAGTAATTGCCTACCCTGAACGCATGAAGTTCGTCTCCAAGCGGCGCGTCGCGTTTCTCGCGGTGGGCGCGCTCGCGCTCGTCGCCGGCTGTGGCTCCGACGAAAGCAGCGCGTTGGAGGACTCGCTGCGCGAGTCGGTGTCCACTTCTCCGACGAGGGCGCCCGGTTCGACCGTCGTCACCACCAGCACCGCGTCGCCGATCGACCTCGTGAGCCCTGCCGTCACGTTGTCACCGACCACCACGGCCTCCTCCGGGCCGGATTTGGGTTCCACCCCCACCACGTCCGTGCCGAGTGTTACATCGACGAGTCCGGTCATTCCGATCCCCACCACCTCTACCCCTCCCGCGCCGACGACCACGACCCAGCCGACGCCACCGATCGCCCCGGCGCCACCGGCTCCTCCTCCGCCCGCCGATCCCGTCGGGTTGCGCATCGAACCCGAACGGGGCGACGGCTACGACCGCGATCTGTTCCGTCACTGGGTGGACGCCGATGGCGATGGCTGCGACACCCGCAAGGAGGTGTTGATCGCCGAGTCGCTGGAGCCGGTGCAGACCGGATCGAGTTGCGCGATCCTGAGCGGTCGCTGGTATTCCATCTACGACAACACCGAGACCACCGATTCATCGCGCTTCGACATCGACCACGTGGTGGCGTTGAAGGAGGCCTGGGATTCGGGAGCCCGGAACTGGTCGGCCGACCAACGACGCGAGTTCGCCAACGATTTGAGTCAACCGTACTTCTTGATCGCGGTCTCCGCGTCGAGCAACCGATCCAAGAGCGATCGCGACCCCGCTGAATGGCTACCCACCAACACCGCATACCGATGCGAGTACGTGCGCGTCTGGGTGCAGGTGAAACGAGCGTGGAATCTGTCGGTGGATCAAGCCGAGCACGACGCGATCCGTAACATCCTCGCCAACTGCTGACGCACGTTCGGCCAAGTACACAGAACTCGGCCCGGTCGAGACGGTTCGACCGCGAGAGGTCAGGCAATGGCGGCGTTCACGAAGGCGGCCAATTCCTCGCCACGGTCCTCCTGAAGGAAATGCCCGGCGCCGACGATGGTGGTGTGGGTGGAGGTGTCGCAACCGGGCACGTTCTTGCGGAACGTCCACTCCCCGTTCTTGGTCACTGGATCACTGTCACTGAACGCACAATGGAAAGGCTTGGTCCACGTTCGAAGGACCTCCCACGCGGCCCGGTTCTCCTTCGACGAGGGGTAGTCGAGCGAGGCCGGGACCAACGTCGGAAAGATGCGGGCCCCCGCCTTGTAGGACTCGTCCGGGTACGGCGCGTCGTAGGCGGCCGACACCTCGGGTGCCAGTGGCTTCACGGTGCAGCCACCTTGGATGATCTTCGACGTCTCGAACACCGGGGTCGATTGACTGAAGTTGCGCCACGCCTTGAATGCCTCGTTGGGTTCGGGGTCGCCGGTGGGGAGACCACCGTTGCCCAACACCACCCGCTCGAAACGATCGGGGAAGGCCGTCAACAGACGCAGACCGATCAGGCTGCCCCAGTCCTGACACACCAAGGTCAGGTCCCCGAGATCGTTGGCCACCAACCATTGACTCATCCAATCGACATGGCGTTCGTAGGTGTAGTCGGAGGTCTTCGTTGGTTTGTCACTGCGACCGAACCCCAACAGGTCCGGAGCCACCACACGGTGGCCGGCCGAGACGAGTATCGGGATCATCTTGCGGTACAGAAAACCCCACGTGGGCTCGCCGTGCATGCACAGAATCGTGGTGGCGGCATCGATCGGTCCGTCCTCCACGTGGGCCACGCGCAAGATCGTCCCGTCATCAGCGGTGATGTCGGTGTACTTCACCGGAAAATCGAAGTCGGGCACCGCGGCGAACGCGGAATCAGGAGTGCGTAAGACGTCCAACGCCGCGAGTTTATCTGCAGCCGGTTCTGCTCAGGGAGTCGGCAGCCCGTAGGTGCTCGACAGCCGAGCGGGTCCCCCGCCACGAACTAGCAAACGCCCCTCGTTGGTGAGTTGGGTGAGGTGCGCCAGCACGCTGCGTGCCGCCGGAATGTGCAACTCGGGAATGACGGCCGCGTACATCTGGCGCACCATCGGTGCAACGGTGTTCAGTCCCGCGGCGACGGCGGCTAACACCTGCGCCTCGCGAGTCAGACGATGATCGTGATACGAGGTCACGAATGGTTTCGGATCGGTGATGGCCGCACCGTGGGTGGGCCACAGAATTCGATCGTCTCGCGACTGCACCTTTTTCAGCGAAGCCAGATAGTCGGCCATGTCACCATCGGGAGGCGACACCACCGTCGTGCTCCACCCCATGATGTGGTCGCCGGTGAAAAGCGCCTTCTCCTCCTCCAGGCACACGCACATGTGATTCGAGGTGTGACCGGGGGTGTGCACCGCGGTCAGGGTCCAGCCCTCGCCACGAGCAGCCACCTCGCCATCGTCGACTCGCACGTCAGGATCGAATTCAGTGTCCACCGACTCACGTAGTTCCATGTCGTCGGGGTCCAGTCCTGCGGCCCGGGCAATCTCGCGTTCCTTCTCGATTTCCTCGGCGGTCTTGGGCGGTGGCTTCAGGTCTTCCATCACCTTGATGTCGTCCTCGTTGTCGAGCACGCCCACCTCACCGTGTGGCTTCCACGCCACCGTGGGCGCCCCCGTCTGGTCGCGTAACCATGACGCGAGGCCAACATGGTCGCTGTGACAGTGCGTCACGACGATGGCACGCAACCTCAGATCCTGAAGCGCACGTGTCAGGGCGGAGCGATGCTCGGGCAGGTCGGGGCCGGGGTCGATCACTGCGGCGTCTCCCGCCGCACCGATGACGAGGTACGTGCCCGTTCCCGTGAAGGTGAACTTCGATGGATTGCGCGCGATCACCCGTCGCACCCGAGGGCTGACCTGCTCCACCTCGGCGTAACGCAACGGTTCGATCGGTCCCACGAACGGAATTCCTGCCATGCGCCTCTCCCGATCAGCCGCGGCCCGACCAGCGTGCCGTATCCCCGACACTACGTACCTCGCCCACTGGTTTGCCGTGCCGTAGCGACAGGGACACGAACGCACCGGTGCCCAACCCGGCAGTGTCGTCGCCCCGAGCCGACACGACGGCTCGCATCCGCAGATTCACGACACGATCGGGCCCGCTCGCCTCGGCTTCACGGGCGAGGGTAAAAAATGGGTGACGACCCGAGGCTCACACGCCTCGCGAGGTTCGCCCGAGCGCGTCAGACTCCGCGACCGCGACGAAAACGACGACGAGCCCCCAGCGAGAGGTTACGCACCGGGCGGGAGGCACGTTCGGTCGACTCCACCAGTGGATTCTCGATCAACTCGTGTCGGTCTCCGGACGCGCCCACCAGAGCTACGGCCATGGCCGCCACCGGGAGGCCCAGTATCGCGCCGACCGGACCGAGCAACGCGGCGCCGGCTATCGCCGAACCGAATGAAATGGCCGGGTGGATTTCCATCGTCCGCGCCGTGATCTTCGGAGCGACGAGGAAGTTTTCGAGCTGCTGATACGCAACGATGACGACGATCACGATGATAGCTTTGACCGGTGAGTCGATGAAGGTGATCAGAACCGGAAGCACTCCTGCTATGTAGGTGCCGATGACAGGGATGAACTGCGAGACGAGACCGACCCACACAGCCAGGGCCACCGGTGCCGCGGTTCCCAACGACTGGAACGCGATCCAGTGCACAATGGCCGACACCGTCGCCAACAGAACACGGCTGTAGATGTAGCCGCCGGTCTTCTCGATCGCCAGTTCCCACGTGGCCAAGACGCGCTCCTGACGTTCGGGTTTCAGGCGACGACAGATGGCACGACGAAGCTTGGGTCCGTCGGCGACCAAATAAAAGGTGAACAACAGGATCGAGAAGGCCTGCAGGAGCAGACCGAGCGCGGTGACCGACAACTTGATCGCCGTTCCTTGTTGCCCGCGAATGAACCTTTGCACCGACCCATCAGGATCTTGAATGCTGTCATTCACCTTCTGAGGGTCGATGTCGGTGTTGAGATTGTCGTTGAGGAAGTCGACCGTGCGATTCACGTAGCGTTCGGAGTTCCGAGCCAGATCGGCGGCCTGGGTGCCCACCAAGGTACCTATGGCCCCCACGAAGAACGATGCCCCCACCACGATGCCCAGGATGATCAACATCGTGGCGCCACCACGTCGCCAGCCACGCCGAGCCAACCTGGTCACGCCCGGCTCGATGGCCAACGACAAGAACAGTGACACCAGACCGATGATCAACAACGACGCCAGACGCGAATACGCGTAACGGAACAGGATGGTGGCGAGGAAACCCAACCAGAAGATCAGGCTGGCTCTCCACACCCAACGCGGTATCCGATCGTCGTCGGACTTCGGTGCTTCGGCCTCGCCGGACATGTGACGAGCGTATCCCCCTCGTATGGACACTGCCCGGGGTCCGTGCGACGATTACGCATGGCCGCTGAATCCCGAGACGTCCTTTCACGCGTTCGTGACGTGGTCGCCGACGCTGTGAAGTCCAAGGTGGTGGGACCGAACGCCGAGGAGCGTGCGGCCCAGTTGTTCGAGGGTCCCGGTGAACGCTGGTTCGCCGAAGATCGCCCCATCCGGGTCATCCACGGCGACACGTGCATGTTCGTCGGTGGTCTGCGCGCTTTGCTGTTCCAATCCCTTCACCCCTTGGCGATGGCTGGTGTCGCTCAACACAGCGATTACAAAGCCGATCCGTGGGGACGCTTGCAACGGACCGCCGACTTCTTGGCCGCCACCACGTTCGGACCAGCCGACCAAGCCCAGGGCACCATCGACATGATCAAGCGGGTGCACACGCGCGTGGTGGGTACGGCGTCCGATGGTCGCGCGTACAGCGCCAACGACCCGCACCTTCTGAAATGGGTTCATATCGCCGAGGTCAATTCGTTCATCGTGGCTCATCGCACCTTTGGCGCGACGGCCCTGACCGATTCCGACTACAACGGCTACGTGGCCGACATGGCGGTCATCGCCACCGCCTTGGGAGTGGAGGACGCTCCGCGGACGCTCGACGAGCTGCGGGTCGCCTTGGGCGAGTACCGACCCGAGCTGCGTTCGTCCGCCGAGGCTCGCGACGCCGCGCGCTACCTTCTCCTGACACCGCCGTTGCCGATCGTGATTCGACCGGCGTACGGCTTGCTGGCCGCGGCCGCGGTCAGCCTGATGCCCGCGTGGACCCGTATTCCCTTGCGCCTGCCGTGGCTCCCCGTCAGCGAACGCGCGCTGGTGCGACCGGCGGGCACCACGTTGGTGAAGACCTTGCGCTGGGCGCTGGCCCCTACCGCGCCACGCTGATCAACGCGTCGTACAGATTCTGTTGATAAGGGTCGGTGGCCGCGGTGTCCTCGGGATGCCACTGCACGCCGATGAGCCATCGATCACGGCCGGTGTGTTCGAGACCCTCGACCAGCCCGTCGGCGGACCTCGCCACCACTTTCAAACCCTTGCCGACCACGTCGATTCCTTGGTGATGGAAGGAAGCGACGTTCACCTTCGTTGCTCCCACGGCCTTCGACAACCTCGTGCGCGGTGAGATGTCGACATCATGCAACACATACTCCTGGCCGGCCGGGAACTTGCCCGGTGCGTGTTGGACGGCCCCGGGAACGTCGCCGATGTGTTGTATGAGGGTGCCGCCGAGGGCCACGTTGACCAACTGGATACCGCGACAGACGGCCAGGGTGGGTAGTCGCATCTCGTTGGCCGCGTGAATCAAGGCCATCTCGAAGTGGTCCTGCTCGGCGTTGACCCCGTAAACCTGCGGATGACGTTGCTGACCGTAGAGATGCGGATCGACGTCGGCCCCACCCATGAGCACCAACGCTCGAAAACCTTTCAACAGTTGCAAAGCCTCGTCATGGCGCAACTCGCGCGGGCTCAACGTGAGAGGCTCCCCTCCGGCTCGCAACACCGCGTCGAGGTACACCCGGCCGGCGAAGGAAATCGCACTGCGCGAGACGCGACCCGCAGCGGCCCCGCGACCGGCGATGGCGATGGGAGGCCGCTTCATGCCGTCAGGCTAACGAGCCGATGAAAGGGCCGACCGTAAGAGGCGGGACAGGTCGCCCTTCGTTCCGACCCGGATGTTGTCGAGGTTCAACCACGTCGCCATCTCGCACAGTTCCGCCGCCAGAGCCGAAGCCACGATCTTCGGGTCCGCGTGACGTTCCCCGAAGGCACCGGGCACCAAGAGAGTGTCGTTCGCTCGATCGGCTTTCAGATCGACGCGGGCCACCAGCCGATCGCCGACAAGGAATGGCAACACGTAGTACCCATACTTTCGTTGGGGCGCCGGCGTGTAGATCTCGATGCGGTAACGGAAGTCGAACAGCCACTCGGCCCGCGGACGGAACCACACCACCGGGTCGAACATCGACAGCAACGCACGCGCATCGACCGAACGCGGCACCCGGGCTTCGGCGTGCATGAACACCTTCTGTTCGCAACCGCGCACGACGCCGGGTACGAGATGCCCGCTCTCGACCAATTCGTCGATTCGGGGTTTGGCGACGCTCACCTTTATGCGGAAGTAGTCGGCGATGTCGCGCGCGGTGCCCACTCCCACCGAACGCGCGGCGATGTCCAGCAATTCTCGTTGCGCATCGACGACGGACGGAGTGGGAGCCTTCAAGTGTTCGGCCGGAATTACCCGCTCGGGAAGGTCGTACAAGCGAGCGAAATCGTGGGATCGACGCGTGGCCGTGATGCGACCGCACATGAAGAGGTACTCGAGGGCCAGTTTGGCGTGATCCCAATCCCACCACGAGCCTTTCCTCCCGGTGCGTTCGGACAAGACGCCGGCCGCCACCGGACCCTCGGCGAGCACCCGCTGAAAGACCTCTTCCACGTAACCACGTCGTTGCTTCAGCATCTCCTCGGCGCTGCGCCACGGGCCGCTGAGCGACTGCTCCATCTTCCATCGCCACAGCCGATGGTGTTCGGTGCGCACGTGCGCCGCCTCGTGCCCCCAGTACTCGAAGAGTTCGCCGGCTCTGGTGGCCGACGGGATGAGGGACCGGTCATGGGGTCCCAGACGAGAAAAAAGTGGCAGTTCCTGACTACGCACCAACACGTTGACCGAGTCGATCTGAATCAACCCGATGTGATCCAGAACCCTGCGCAGGTGACGACGATCCGTTCGCCCTGCGGGACGAGGGTTGGCAAAACCGTGTGCGGCGAGCGCAATGCGGCGAGCCTGCGGAAGGCTCAACTGCACCGGCTTGTCGGCCATCGACCTTCTCAGTCGGCGACGGCGATGGTGACCGAGTTGATGACCACGTCGGTTCGCGGACGGTCGCCGGGGCCGGTGGGCACGTTCTGCATGGCCTCCACCACGTCGAGACCCTTCACCACCTTGCCGAACAGGGCGTAGGCCGGGGGCAGACGCACCCCGTCGGGACCGCTGATGAGGAAGAACTGCGAACCGTTGGTGTTCGGACCGGCATTGGCCATGGCCAACGAGCCGATCTCGTACTGGCCGGCCTTGGGCAGTTCGTCATCGAAGCGGTAGCCGGGACCGCCGCGACCGGAGCCGGTGGGGTCTCCGCCCTGGCAGACGAAACCCTTGATGATGCGGTGGAAGATGATGCCGTCGTAATAGTGATTGAGGGCCAGGAACACGAAGCTGTTCACCGTCACCGGAGCCCTCAGGGCGTCGAGGGCGATGACCATGGTGCCCATCGAGGTGTCCATCGTGGCGGTGTACCGCTTGGCCGGGTCGATCCCCATCTCGGGGGCTTCCTTGAACTGCTGGCACTTGGGGGCGGAACCGTCGAACGGCGGGAAGGGAGTGGGCATGGGGGCACACGCTACCTACGACTACGCTTCGGACATGTCCTCGTTCGAGCCCGAGCAGCCCCCGGCGTCCACGCCGATCGATCTCGACTCGCTCGAGCGCGACCTGGCCGACGTGGAGACTGCCTTGGCCCGATTGGATGCCGGCACCTACTGGACCGACGAGGTCACCGGTGCCCCCATCGCCGACGCGGTGTTGCAGGCCAACCCGCTGGCTCGCCGCAACCCGGCCTGAGCCGCTTCACGAAGTCCTGACGGAGACTGGCCGATCTCCTGACACCACGTGTCACGACCCCTGACGGGAGTTTGTTACCGTTTCGGTCGATGGGGACGGGGGTCGCCGCGAGGAGGGGTCCATGGATATCGACGAGATCAATCGCCTCCAGGCACAGATCGACGCTCTGCAAGCCCAAGTGGAGAACATGCGGAGCGAAGCCGAGCCCGAGCGGGCATCGCGACGCGGCATGTTGAAGTTGGCGGCCGGTGCCGCCGTGGGAGCGGTGGCCGGCGGAATGATGCTCGGCGCGAATCCAGCATTGGCCGGTAACCCAATCCCTCCTAACGAACATTTCTATTCGATTTCACCCACCCGGGTGTACGACTCGCGTTGGACGGGCGCTCAGTCCAGCATCCTGTCCAGTCGTCTCGGTCGCATGAGCCCCAACGGAGGTCGCACCGTGGATCTCAGTCGCGGCCGCAGCGCCAACGGAACGATCACCAACTCTGTTCTATTGCCGCCGAAAGAACCACCGAGCAGGGTCGTCAGCGCCGTCGTCTACAACCTGACGGCGACCGGTGGGACGGGCGTCAACTTTCTGTCGGTAAGTCCCGGTGACGCGTTGTCGCGCCCATCGACCTCGGCCATCAACTTCTCGGCCAATCAGAACATCGCCAACGGGGGCATCATCCAGGTTTCGTGGGATGCGACCTCTCGTGGAGTGGGCGACTACCAGATGAAGGTCTGGAACGGCGATGATGTAGGTTCAGTCCACTTCATCATCGACATCACCGGATTCTATTGGTACGACTCTAACCGACTCGGACCCAACAGCGGTTGGACGCCTTCTTGACCACTCGCCAGCGCACCATCCATACCAACGGCGTCGACTTGGTCGTCACCGAGGCCGGCGACCCATCCAACCCCTGCGTGTTGCTGTGCCACGGCTTTCCGGAGTCGGCGCACTCGTGGCGTCACCAGATTGAACCGCTCGCGGCGGCGGGCTACCACGTGCTCGCGCCCGATCAACGCGGCTACGGATTCTCGTCCGCCCCGCGTGATGTCGAGGCCTACGGAATTCGCGAACTCACCGCCGACCTCAACGGTCTGCTCGACGCCACCGACCACGACACCGCCACCTTCGTCGGACACGACTGGGGTGCGTTGGTGGTGTGGGAGTCCGGGCGCCTGCACCCCGATCGCGTGAACGCGGTGTGCGCGGTGAGCGTGCCGTTCACGCCGTGGCCGATGAAGCCCACCGATCTGTTCAAGATGATGTTCGACGACCGGTTCTTCTACATGTTGTACTTCCAGGAAGTCGGACCGGCCGAGCGCGAGCTGGAAGCCGACGTTCGCCACTCCATGCGCACCATCCTGTGGGGTGCGAGCGGCGCGCAGTACCGACCCGGCCCCACCGACCCGAAGGATTTGCCTCCGATGGAAGGCACCGGGTTCCTCGACATGTTCAAGGACACCCCCGACGGCCTGCCGTTCTGGCTGACGCAAGAAGACCTCGACTACTACGTCGAACAGTTCACCAACAGTGGCTTCTTCGGGCCGGTCAGTTGGTACCGCAACCTCGACGCCAACTTCGAGGTGTTGAAGGATCTCTCCCCCGAGCGCATCTCGATGCCCACCTACTTCATCGGTGGCGAGCGAGACGGTGTCATCGCCTCACGACTGGACACCATCGACGCCATCAACGGCATGACCCCGAACTACAGGGGCAAGGCACTCATCCCCGAGGCGGGACACTGGACCCAGCAGGAATACCCCGCCGAGTTCAACGAGGCGCTGTTGGGCTTTCTGAGCACTCTCTAACGTTCGACAACGTCGGCGGGCGTCGAGACACCCTGCAATCGATACGCGTGCCGCTCGAATGGATTGCGGTAGTACGCGTACGCATCCACCGTCTGCGACAGCAGCGCCGATCGATCCGACGCGAGCCACTTCACCGCGCCCACCAACGCACCACCGGCGAACCACGCCGCGTACACCACGACATAGATCGGTCCGAACACGCGGGCCTGCCACACGTGAGCGTCCTCGTGAACGGTCACCAGTTTGCGACGACCGTCGGAGATCTCTCCGCTCTCATCGGCGGCACCGTTCACCACGTTGCCGAACGTGACCGCGAATCCGCGGCGTAGGACGAAGCCCCGCCGGTACACCATGCGGTTCTGTCGCTCCGACAGCTCGGGTTCGTAACCCGCATCGTGCATCGCATTCACCGTCATGGCGATCACACCCGAAGTCGTCGTCGCCAACGCCCACGTGTGATCGGCCAGGAATGCCACTATTCCGCGACGAGATCCCCAGTCGTACACGCGACGTCGTCCGGCCACCGCACCACTGACGGCACCAACCAATAGCCCCCAACGACCCACGCCCACGACGCGACCGGTGAGACCGGCCAGGGTTGCGGCGGCCACTCCGACCAGGACCGATTCGGTGCGCGCGGCGTTCACCACAGGAATCCCTTGTGGCCCAGGGACATCACGTCCATCACCGCGGCCACACCCACATGAACGGCCACACCCCACCAGATGCTCTCGGTGCGCCAGGCGAGCGCACCCATCACCAAGCCACCCACGATCGACGCCATCGCCTCGACGGGCGGCTTCACCAGATGGATCATCAGATACGGAACGGTGGCCACCAGGATGGCAGCCGTTCCGATGCGACGACCGAGACCCAACACGAGGAACCCGCGGAAGAACGCTTCGATGGCCACGAACTGCACGAAGTAGAGCGGCCACCACGAGGCCAGGTCACTCCACACCCCAGGCTGGCCGGGATACACCTCGTACAGCGGATAGCGATCCTGGAACTCGGCCCCGTAACTGGCGATCACCACGAACGGCACCGCCACCGTGAAGATGCCGGCGTACACCTTCCAATGCGACCCGGTGTCCCGCAGTTTCCAACCGATTTCCGACGGGCGAACCCCGATGATCGCCATCACCATCAGGGGCACCACGAGATAGAAGACGAACTGCGTTCCGGCCCACCAGTTCATCTCGGCGAGGCGCGTGAACGAGTCGGGCGCCCACTCCACGCCGAAATGCGCCGCCCACAGACAGAGCAACGCCGTCAGGGAGACGGTCAGTGTTCGGCGATCGAAATCGGCGTCGAGAACTCGAATCACCGATCGCGCAGTTTGGCGAGTAGGCGCAGAATCTCGAGATACAACCAGACGACCGTCACCAGCACGCCGAAGGCTGCGTACCACTCGACCGACTCGGGCAGGCGCTCCTCGGCACCACGCTCGATGAAATCGAAGTCGAGAGCCAGATTGAACGCCGCCAGACCAGCCACCAAGAAACTGAAACCGATGCCGAGCGCGCTGCTCGACGACAGGAACGTGGGGGTAGCGCCGAACAGGCTCATGAGCAAGGAGATCCCGTAGAAGACGGCCACACCGAGAGTGGCGCCGATGACGATTCGGCGCATGCGGTTGGTGACCTTGATGATGCGCAATCCGTAGAGCGCGAGCATCACAGCGACCACGGCGATGGTGGCTCCGGCAGCCTGAACAACGATGCCGTCGTAGTACGTCTCGTAGGCCTTGCTGATGGCACCAACGAACAAACCCTCGGCAACGGCATAGACGGGGCCGAGAACCTTGGCCCACGCCGGCTTGAAAGCCAGGACGATCGCACAGACGAGACCGACCAGCAATCCACCGATGGCGAAGGTCGGGAATTTGTACACCTCGCCCGCGGGCGCCTCGACGCCGAGCCAGCCGACAATCGCGCCCGCCATCAAGAGAACGAACAGGACAGCGGTGGCACTGGCGGTGCCGCCCACGGTCATGGTGCGCGACTGCGGGTTCCATGGCGACGTGGGCCCATCACTCATCGGCGCTCGAGTGGTGGGGTCCGGTGCTCCCCAACCCGCGGTGTCCGAGTCGGCGGCGGCCCGTAGTTTCTTTTCGTTCAACATCGGATTGGCCATGGCTCCACTCCTGTTCCGCGACCATCATCTGGTCGCATTCCGGTACCGACTGACAACTGCGATCACAACCCCGACGACCATTGTCGACGTCGAAAGTTAAACTACCGAATCGACCCGATTCCCGTCATGCCAGGAAGATTTTCGAGGAACTTTGCCCCGCTGGTTGTCGAAGCCGAAACGGTCGGTATCGTTCCCGCCAATCCGGTCCTTCGGAGCCGGAATGCCCAGAGATTTGGCGGAATTCGACCGGGGATTCACACCCCACGGGCGAGTTTCCGGTGAGTGATTTTTCGTCTGAAATGAGGTTCCCAGGTGGCCAAGGATCGCGTCGACCGTGATGAAGAGGACCTCGTCCGGCTCTACCTGTCCGACATCGGTCAGTACACCTTGCTCACCAAGGACGACGAAGTTCGTCTGGCCAAGCAGATCGAAGCCGGTAAGACGGCCCGCGAGGAATACGGAACCGGCGGCAAGGGTCTGACCCCGGCCAAGAAGCGCGAACTGCGCAACCTCATCAAGGACGGTGAAACCGCCGAGCGCGCCTTCGTTCAGTCGAACCTGCGACTCGTGGTGTCCATCGCCAAGAAGTACCAGGCGTCCGGCCTTCCCCTGCTCGACCTCATCCAAGAGGGCAACCTCGGCCTCATGCACGCCGTCGAGAAGTTCGACTGGCGCAAGGGCTTCAAGTTCTCGACCTACGCCACCTGGTGGATCCGCCAAGCCATCACCCGCGGCATCGCCAACACCGGTCGGACCATCCGCCTACCCGTCCACGCTGGCGACACCCTGGCGCGACTGCAGAAAGCTCGCTCACGCCTCGAGTTGAAGTTCGGTCGCCAGCCCAGCCTGCGCGAATTGGCCGAAGAAGTCGAGATGCCCGAGGACAAGGTCACCGAGGCCCTGCGCTTCGCCGCCGAACCCCTGTCGCTGAGCGAGCCTCTGCGCGAGGACGGCGAAGCCGAGTTGGGTGACGTCGTCGAGGACCGTTCGGCCGAGAGCCCCTTCGAGGTGGCCGCCACCGCGCTGCTGCCCGAGGAGATCCAGCGACTGTTGGCTCCGCTCGACGAGCGCGAGCGCGAGATCCTGAAGCTTCGCTTCGGCCTCGATCGGGGCGAACCCCGCACCCTCGAGGAAGTGGGCGAACACTTCAATCTCACCCGCGAGCGCATCCGTCAGATCGAGGCGCGCGCCATGAGCAAGTTGCGCCACCCCTCGAGCGACACCGGCGCCCGCGACCTGCTCGCCGTCTGATCTCGACCGATCACCATCTCCCCGAGCGGGATTTGGCCGCGGCCGAGATTCATGGAGATTGTGACAAACGCTTCTCGGAGCTGAAACGTATTCCATCGCGCAACATCGATTCGTGTGACGACGTTGGTGCGTCGGTCGCCGTGGTGTGGAACGGCGAGATGGTGGTGGACATCTGGGGCGGTCACTCCGACCCCGCACGCACTGCGCCGTGGGGCGCCGACACGACCACGAACGTATGGTCGCGCACGAAGACTCGAATGGCGGTGTGCGCGCTCATGTTGGTCGACCGTGGTCTGTTGGACCTCGACGCTCCCGTGGCCACCTACTGACCCGAATTCCCCAGAACGGCAAAGATGGTGTTCTGGTGCGCCATTTGCTCTCGCACACCTCGGGACTGTCGGGGTGGGACCAACCCGTCACTGTCAAGATTTTTCGTACCGGGAACAGCATGTCGACTCCTTGTCGTGGGCGCGACGTTTGCTCACCTGGCGGAGGTGGACGGGAATCGAACCCGCCGGACGAGGGTCACTCGTCCCAACCGCTTTGAAGGCGGCGGAGCCCACCAGGTACCCGGACACCTCCGCTCCGCAGGGTAGTCGCCAGCCTTCTCGGGGCTATCCTTCACCGAATGAAGCGCCTCATCATGCTCGTTGCACTGGCGGCCCTCGTCACGGCCGCCGTGAAAAAGCTCCAATCGGCCTGACGTTCACCGCATCACGGCTCGTCACGCTCACACAGGGGTCCGCCAACATCGGTCCACTTCCCCGACGCACATGTCTCGTCAGGGGTCCCCATGCTCTTCGTCTGTCGTTCGGTCAAGGGCGGCGCCGGCACGTCCGTCGTGGCCGCGTCCCTCGCCTCCATTTCGTCTCACACCACCTCCACCCTCCTCGTCGACCTGGCCGGCGACCAGCCCGCCATCTTTGGTTCCGTCACCCCGGTGGCGGGCTTGTCCGATTGGATGCAGGCACCACACACGGACTCCCTCGTCGGCACCGCCATCAATGTCGACGACAACCTGTGCATCCTGCCCACGGGTGATTCCCCGCTCCCTCATCGAGAGTCGGCGGCCTGGAACGAACTGACCCGCCAACTCGTCGAACGATCGCGCATACCCTCGACCGTGATCGTCGACCTTGGTTCGACCACACCCCCGCCCGTGCTGCTCGATGCCGCCGACCGAGTGTTGTTGATCGTGCGCCCGTGCTACCTCACCTTGCGCCGGGCGACGACCCTGGGCGACATCGCCGACTCGGTGATCGTCGTCGACGAGGAACAACGGGCCCTGCGGCCTCGCGACGTCGAATCGGTGCTCGGGCTGCCGGTGGTCGCGGTGGTGAAGACGCACCCCACCGTCGCTCGACGGGTCGATGCCGGCATTCTTCACGGGCGCCTACCTGAAGTTCTCACCACCCCGTTGTGCAAGGTGCTAGCCGAACTCACTGGATCAGCGTCGTGACGACGCTTCCCGAGTCACTACGCGACCTTGCGACTGACCCGTTGGTCACCGACATTCTCGTGAACAACGGCGTGGAGGTTTGGTACGAACGACAGGGACGCCTGCACCGATCGCACGACCTTCCCGTCGGAACACTCGATGCTCATTTGGAACGTATTCTCGCGCCACTGGGTCGTCGTCTCGATCGACTCTCACCCCTCGTCGACGCTCGTCTCGGTGACGGCACCCGGGTCTGCGCCGTCATTGCCCCCATCGCCGTGGCCGGAACTTGTGCGGCGATTCGGCTGTTTCGTGACGACACGTTTCCACTCGAATCGTTCACCGACTCCGGTGATGCCATCGAACGTCTGCTTCGACCCCGGGGCAACATGCTGGTCACGGGCGCGACGGGCACGGGCAAGACGTCGCTGGTCGCCAGTCTTGTCGAGCACGCGGCCCACGACGAGCGTCTTGTCGTGATCGAGGACACCCAAGAACTACCCGTGCATCACCACCACGTTGTACGACTCGAGGCTCGGCCACCCAGCGCCGAGGGTCGGGGCGGGGTGAACCTCGACGACTTGTTGCGAGCGGCTCTGCGCTTGCGCCCCGACCGCATCATCGTCGGAGAGGTTCGCGGACCCGAAGCGTTGACCCTCGTGCACGCGATGAACACCGGTCACGTGGGGACGATGTCCACCCTTCATGCGAATTCGGCCGCCGACGGACTCGAACGGCTCGACCTGTTGGTGTCACAAGCGGCGCCATCCTGGAAAGCCGAGGACATTCGACGTGCCGTGTCATCGGCCATCGGAACCGTTGTGCACCTCGTTCGATCCGACGATGGTCGCCGAACGATCGACCACATCGTGCACGTCCGCCATGCCGAGCGGCGGATCATCGAAATGGTTCATCGTGCCGTGGCGTGATCGCCTCGGACGCACGGGACGCCATCCCCGGGAATCAGTCGGCAACGAGCAACTCCGCGATGCCCTGGCCCACATCGCTCGCTGCCTTCGTTCGTCGGACACCCTCTCCGTCGCCTTGCTTTCGAGCACCACGCGCCACCCAACCGATGTCACACGACGACTCGCACGCATGACCGCTTCCGGAGTGCCACTGGGCGAGGCCTGCCTTCGCGCCCTCGATCACGAGTCGGATCGGGACGTCGTGATGAGCCTCCATGTTCTGTCGATTTCGGCATCGTCCGGCGGAGACATCGCGAAAACCATCGATTCATTGATCGACACGCTCGACGATCGAGCGTGCGCGCGCGCCGAACGCCGTACCCAAGCCGCGACCGCGATGGCCTCCACGCGCCTGATCACGTGGCTTCCCGTCGTCTGCGGTGGGTTCTTGCTCCTCGACGATCATGAGTTGCGCCGAACCATGATCGCCACGCCACTTGGTTGGACCTGTCTCGGGTTGGGAGTCGCCTTGAACATTGCGGGACGACGATGGGCTCGCATCCTGGTGGAACGCCCATGATGATCACCCTCGTCATCGTGACGGCCGCCGTGGTCCTCGTTCGTCGGCGCCGTTCGTTGCGCGACCGAAAACAACGCGCAATCGCCGAAGACCTTCCCGACGCCATCGACCTGCTACTCGCGGCGTTGCGCGCCGGTCACACACCGATCCTGGCCATCGGGCTGTTGGCCCGACACGCACCAGCCTCGGTGCGCGAGGCGTTCGAGTCGGTGATCGTGGCTCTCGAAGCCGGCCAACGTTTTGGTCTCGCCCTCGAAGAGGTCCCCCGGGCCCTCGGTGACATCGCCCGACCGCTCACCGAGATCCTCGCCGACGGTGACCGGCTTGGCATCCCCCTCGACCAGATCACGTTCCACCTGAACATTGCCGCTCGTCACCATCGCCGTCGACTAGCCGAGTCCTCGGCGCGACGACTTCCCGTACAACTTGCCGTCCCGCTCGTCGTTTGCACACTCCCCTCGTTCGTGGTGCTGGTCATCGTTCCGGTGATCGCCGCCACCCTGCGACACATCCGAATGACCAACTGAAGAAAGAAGGAAAATGGACAACGAAAGCATCGACTCGCGTGACGTCGGCCAAGCCACCTCGGAGTACGCACTGGTGATGCTGGCCGCCGGTTTGATCGCGCTGCTGGTCATCGCCTGGGCCACCGGTGGGGGTGGAGCCGGAAAGATCGGCTCACTCTTCGACAGCGTCATCGATGGCATCACGTCGAAACTGCCCTGAGTTCGTCGCCCGAGATCGCGGGCAAGCCACCGTCGAATTGGTTCTCACCCTCCCCCTGGTGGTGCTACTCGTCCTGGCCGTACTGCAAGTCGCGCTCGTGCTGAGCGAACGCGCGCGCGTCGAGAGCATCACCTGGAACGCGACCCGCGCCGCCAGTGTCGCCCCGTCGCCAGTTGCCGCCGCGCGACGACAGGTCGACGATCTTTTGGGCGACGGCGCCACCGTGCTGGTCGAGCAAGAGGAAGGGTTCGTCACGGTACGCGTGCGACGCACGATCACCACCGATCTACCCGTGGTCGGACGCCTCTTCCCCGATGTCACGGTCGAATCGGAACTCACCCTGTTGCTCGAACCACCGATAGGTTGAGGCCGTGAGTCTGCGGGTGAACGCTCAAATGATCGGTCCTCACCTCCTGTTGGCCCTCGACGGCGCCCTCGACTTGTCGTCCCTGCCCCTCTTTTCCGATGCGCTCGCGCGACACCTCGGCGCACACACGTCGGCTGCGATCGATCTGGACGGCGTCACCGTTCTCGACGACGCTGCCATCGGAATCCTGTTGGGCGTGGCTACTCGTCGGCGCGAGGTCAACGATCCCTTGGTGCTGGTGTGCACCAATCCGGCCATCATCGGTCGTCTCGACAAGGCGGGCGTGAACATGATCATCCCCATCGTGTCATCGGTGCTCGACATCGCATCGCCGTGAACGACGCACCACACTGAAGACGTGACGTCCATGAAGCCCGTTCCCGACCGCACGGTGTGGGTTCTCGGCGACCAGTTGAACCAAGGCTTCGCCGCTCTCGCCGCGGCCTCACCGTCGACCCACCGCGTCTTGATGGTGGAAAGTCGGGCCAAGTTGGCTTCGAAAACCTGGCACATCCAACGAGCCCATCTGGTGCTCTGCTCCATGCGACGATTCGCCCGCGAGTTGTCAGAGGCCGGCTGGCAGGTGGACTACCGCCGATCCAACTCCCTCGTGGCCGGGCTCCGAGAACATCGCGACGCTTTTTCCCCGGTCTCGGTGGAGGTGATGGAACCGAACAGTTGGTCGGCCCTGCGCATGCTTCGCGACAACGACTGTGTCGTCGTGCGCGGTAATCATTTCCTCTGTCACTACGACGAGTTCGCCGACTGGAAGACCGATTGGTTGCGCACTCGCAAGACCTTCAAGATGGAGGACTTTTACCGTTGGCAGCGTCGCCGTCTCGGATATCTCATGGAAGCGGACCAGCCGGTCAGTGGCGTTTGGAACCACGACGCCGAAAACCGTCAGCCGCCCCCCAAGGACGCCGCCGGTCGTTGGCCCGCCCCTCTCGAGGACGAACTCGACGACCTCGATCGCGAGGTGATCGACGAGTTGCGTCCGCACTGCGTGGGCGACGAACCCACGGGCGTGTGGGCCACCACGCGCGCGGGAGCACTTCGGCGCCTTCAACGTTTCATCGAACTGCTGCTTCCCGAATTCGGTCCGCACGAGGACGCCATGACGACCAAAAGTTGGCACCTGGCCCACTCCATCTTGTCGCCCTACCTCAACATCGGTTTACTGACCCCCGCCGAGGTCTGCGACGCGGTCCAGGAGGCGTTCGATGCCGGTCGAGTGCCCATCGCCTCGGCGGAGGGATTCATTCGTCAGGTCATCGGTTGGCGCGAATACGTGTGGGGTCTTTACTGGGAGGGCATGCCGGCGTATGCCGACATGAACGCCCTCGACGCGACGCGTGATCTGCCACCGTTGTTCACCACCGGTAAAACGGCGATGCGTTGCATGAGCACCGTGATGAGCGAGGTACGCCAGCGCGGATGGGCTCATCACATCCAACGGCTGATGCTGATCGGCAATTTGTCCCTCACCGCCGGCATCGACCCACGACTACTCACCGACTGGATGTGGGCCAACTTCGTGGATGGGGCCGAATGGGTGATGGTGCCCAACGTGATCGGCATGTCGCAGTACGCCGACGGCGGCATCATGGCCACCAAGCCTTATGCATCGGGTGGCGCATACATCAACAAGATGAGTGACTACTGCAAGGGGTGTCGCTACGACCGGGCAAAGCGGACGGGCGACGACGCCTGCCCTTTCACCACGCTCTACTGGGACTTCATGATGCGCCACCAGGAGCGTTTCGTACGCAATCCACGGGTGGCACAACAGGTAAGGGCCGCCCAACGCTTGAGCGACATCGATGCGGTTCGCGCGCACGCGGTGACGGTGCTGCGTCGCCTCGACGCTGGCGAACTGTGACGGTTCACGACTTTCGCTTGCGAAAACCGCGTCGGTCCTCCACGCGCAGGCGAGCCTTTTGCTCCTCCTCGAGCGCGGCCTCCTCGGCCACCAAACGCTTCATGCTCTCGAGGCGCCGAGGATCGAGCAGACCGTCACTCACCGCCGCCCGTACCGCGCAGCCCGGTTCGTCCTCGTGCTTGCAGTCGCGGAAGCGACACGATTCCGACAAGGCGAAAATGTCGGCGAAGGCTCGTTCGATCCCGGTGCCGCTCGACCACAAACTGACCGCTCGCACACCGGGCGTGTCGATCAGCCAACCCGCGGCTCCGATCGGGTCGGCCGGCAACGCCACCAACTGAACGGCAGTGGTGGTGTGCCGACCACGCTGATCTCCCTCACGAACCACACCGGTGTTCTGAACCTGCCCACCAACGAGCGCATTCACGATGGTGCTCTTGCCCACGCCACTGGCACCCAAGAGGGCGACCGAGCGATAGTCACGCGCGTATTGGCGCAGGTCATCCATACCATCACCACGTGTACCGCTCACCACGTGCACGAGAACGCCGGGAGCGACCGCTTCCAGCACGGCCACGCGCCGGGCCGCCTCCTCGGCATCGTTCATGAGATCCAACTTCGTGAGCACCAGAACCGGTTGCGCCCCGCTGTCGAAGGCCAGCACCAACTCGCGTTCGAGCCGACGTTGGTTCGGTGGTGACACCAGGGCGTGCAGCAGGAACACCACGTCGATGTTGGCCGCGATGGTGTGGGACTCGGCCCGTTGACCCTCGAAGCTGGCACGACGCATGAACGCACTACGTCGGGGCAGAACGGTCTCGACCCGCTCCCCATCTTCGGAGACCACGACCCAGTCGCCCACCGCGACCTCGGCACCGATGTTGCGCGCGCGCACCGGTATCAGATCGTCCGTGGGCGGGCCATACCACACGGTGCTCCAACCACGGTCCAGACGCGCCACCCGACCCGGTCTTCGCTCGTCGCGGTAATCCTCGCCCGTCGGACGGTTGGCTCGCACCGAATCCCACACGGCGTCCCATGTACCATCCCATCCCAGTGCGGTTCGAGGGTCGCTCACACGGGTGACCGTAGCCTGCCCGAGGTGCAGTGCGTCCGTACCCCAATCAGCACCAAAGGAAATCATGCTCGCTCGTCTCGGTCGCTGGTGCTTTCATCACCGGTGGCTCACCATCATCGTCTGGCTCGTCACGCTCGTCGGAGGAATCGGCGTCGCCAACGGCGCGATGGATGGTGGTGCTTTCGAGACCCGCTTCTCGATTCCCGCGTCCCAAAGTCTGCGCGCCCTCGATCTCTTGCAAGCGGCACGCCCCGACAGCGACAGCATCACCGATGCTCAGATCGTGTTCGAGTCGCCGAGTGGTTTCGACGACAACGGGGTACGGGAGAGTATCGACCAATTTCTCGATGCCATCGTGGCGGGTGTCGATGGTGTGCGGGTCACCAATCCGTTCGATGATCCCTCTCTCGTAAGCGAGTCGGGCACGATCGCCTACGCGGTTCTCGGTCTACCCGGCGGCGAATCACAAGATGACCTGGAACTGATCGGTGAGCACATCCGAGAGGTCGGCGACGCCATCGTCGCGGCCGGAATGGTGCCGTCCAGCCTGGTGATCGAGTACGGCGGCGACCCTTTCGTCTCGTTCGAACTTCCCAAGAGCGAGGTGGTGGGATTGTTGGCCGCTGTCATCATTCTGGTGTTGGCCTTCGGCTCGGTACTGGCGATGGGTCTGCCGATCGGGACGGCTTTGGTGGGTCTGGGCACCAGCGTCGCGATGATCACCATCCTCAGCCATGTCATGGAGATGCCCGAATTCGTCGTACAGATCGGAGCGATGATCGGGCTGGGAGTGGGCATCGATTACGCATTGTTCATCGTCACCCGTTTCCGCGAGGGTCTGCGCGCCGGGCTCGATCCCGAGGAGGCCACGGTCGATGCCATGGACACCGCCGGACGAGCCGTGCTGTTCGCCGGCATCACCGTGATGATCTCGTTGCTCGGTATGTACATCATGGAGATGAATTTCATCTACGGACTCGCCGTCGGCGGCTCGACCACCGTGGGTCTGATGGTTCTCGCCGCGCTCACTTTGTTGCCCGCACTTCTTTCGCTGGTCGGCCGTCGCGTCGACGTCACCTCTCGCGCGGCCCTCTGGTCGTTGATCGTCTTCGCCTCCCTGTCGCTGTTTGGCGTGATCTTCCTCGACACGCTCGAACTGTTGTTGGTCGGATCGTCGTTGGCAGTCGCCATCGTGGCGCTGAGTTTCGTCGTCCGGTCGTGGCGCACCCCGATCAAGCATCGTGCCCCCAAGCCGAAGGATCAGCAGCGCTGGTTCCGTTGGAGTCGCCTCGTCCAGAAGCGACCCTGGACGTCATTCCTGGCCGGACTCGGATTTCTTTCCCTCCTCACCATCCCGTTGTTCAACATGCGCTTGGCTCTGAGCGACAACGGCAATCGCGCCGAGTGGCAGACCGCGCGTCGTGCCTACGACCTGTTGGCCGAAGGATTCGGTCCCGGCTTCAACGGTCCCTTGCAGTTGGTGGCCGAGGTGCCCGTCGGAACGAGCGAGGAGACGATCGAGCGCATCGGTGCCGCCGTCGCGACCGACCCCGACGTGGTGTACGTCTCGCCCGCTGTCTCCGTACCCGGCGACCTGAGGCTGTGGAGGGTCGTGCAGCGCGAGTCACCCCAAGCCGAGGGAACGACCGAATTGGTGCACCGACTGCGCGATGACGTGTTGCCGACTGCCATCGGCGACTCCGGGGTGGTGGTGAACGTCGGAGGATTCACGGCCATCGGCGTGGATCTGAGCGGTTACTTCAGCCGACAGGTGTTCCTGTTCGTGGGCGCCGTGCTGTTGCTCTCGTTCCTGCTGCTGATGGCGGTGTTCCGAAGCCTTCTCGTGCCGTTGAAAGCCGTCGTCATGAATCTGTTATCCATCGGCGCCGCCTACGGGGTCGTGGTGGCCATCTTCCAGTGGGGCTGGGGTGCCGACCTCATCGGAATAGGCGCCCCCGGTCCTATCGATCCCTTCATCCCGATGATGTTGTTCGCCATCGTGTTCGGTCTGTCGATGGACTACGAGGTGTTCCTGTTGTCGCGCATGAAAGAGGAGTTCGACCGCACCGGAGATAACGCCGTTGCGGTGGCCGACGGACTGGCCGCCACCGCTCGCGTGATCACCGCCGCAGCCCTGATCATGGTGGCCGTCTTCGGAAGTTTTGTGGCCGGCGACGACCGCACCGTGAAACTTTTCGGTTTGGGTCTCGCTGTGGCGGTTTTCATCGATGCCACTCTGGTGCGAATGGTGCTCGTACCTGCGACGATGGAACTTCTCGGGGCCCGCAACTGGTGGATCCCGAAGTGGCTCGATCGCGTTCTCCCCAAGATCGACGTGGAGGGACATTCGCGCCTCGCCGATAAACAGTCGGCTTGACAAACCGCCGCAGTCTCTCGTAACGCTGTATTTATATGTCCAAGCCCCTCGTCATCGTCGAATCACCCGCCAAGGCCAAAACCATCGCGTCCTTCCTTGGCTCGGAGTACGACGTTCGTGCATCGGTCGGTCACGTGGCCGACCTCCCCTCAAAGGGTCTGGCCGTCGACGTCGACAACCATTTCAAGCCCACCTATGAGCTCACCGAGCGTGGTGCCAAGGTGGTCAAGGAGCTGCGCCAACTGGTGAAGCAGGCCAGTGCCGTGTATCTCGCCACGGACGAGGACCGCGAGGGTGAGGCCATCAGTTGGCACCTGCTGGAGAACCTGAAGTCGGCCCTCAAGTCCGGCGTACCCGTTCATCGCGTGGTGTTCCACGAGATCACCAAAGCCGCCATCAACCATGCCTTCGCCACGCCCCGCGATCTGGACTTCGGTCTGGTGGATGCAGCCGAAACTCGCCGCATACTCGACCGCTTGTTCGGATACGAAGTCTCACCCGTGTTGTGGAGGAAAGTGAACCGAGGACTGTCAGCCGGTCGCGTGCAGAGCCCTACCGTGCGTCTGGTGGTCGAACGCGAACGCGAACGAATCGCCTTCGTCACCGCCGGCTACTGGGGACTGGATCTGGTGTCAGCCACGTCACCGTCGTTCGAGGCCACCTTGTTGGAATTCGACGGTAGGCGGGTGGCCACCGGTAAGGACTTCGACAGCACCGGCCGGGTGAAGGACGGCGTCGTGGTGTTGGGCGAGGCGGTCGCGCGCGACTTGGTTGCACGCTTGGCCGATGCTCCCGTGAACGTGCGCTCGGCGGAGGACAAGCCCTACCGCTCATCGCCCAAAGCGCCCTTCATGACCAGCACCCTGCAGCAAGAGGGCGGTCGCAAGTTGCGCATGTCAGCCCAACAGGTGATGCGCACCGCCCAAGGTCTGTACGAGCGGGGATTCATCACGTACATGCGGACCGACTCGGTCACCTTGGCCGACGAGGCCCTCGACGCCGTGCGCGGTCAGATTCGCATCGAATTCGGTGCGGACTTCCTGCCCGCCACCGCCCGTCGTTACGCCAACAAGGTGAAAAACGCCCAAGAAGCCCACGAGGCCATCCGCCCCACGTTGCCGCTGCGGTCGCCGGAATCGGTGGCCGGTCAATTGAGCGGTCCCGACCTGGCCTTGTATCGATTGGTATGGCAACGCACCTTGGCCTCGCAGATGGTGGACGCCACCGGCGTCACGGTGTCGATCCGCCTCGGCGCCACCGCGGTCACCACCGCCACCGATGCGGCCAACGACTGCGTATTCGCCGCCAGCGGGACCACCATCACCTTCCCCGGACACCGCAAGGCGTACGAGGAATCCCGGGAAGAGGAAACCGGGGTCTCCGACGATGCCGAGGCGTTGCTGCCGGCGTTGAAGGTGGGCGACCGTGTTCCAGTCGAATCGATCGATCCCAACGGCCACGAGACCACTCCGCCGGCGCGGTACACCGAGGCCAGCATCGTGAAGAAGCTCGAGGAACTGGGAATCGGTCGTCCCTCCACGTGGGCCTCGATCATCCAGACCGTGCAAGACCGCGGATACGTGTGGAAAAAGGGGCAGGCTCTCGTCCCCACGTGGACCGCCTTCGCCGTCGTGACCTTGCTCGAGAAACACTTCACGACGCTCGTCGACTACCAGTTCACCGCCGGCGTCGAGGAGGACCTCGACGAGATCGCCAGCAAGTTGCTCGCCAAGGACGTGTGGCTGCACGCCTTCTACTTCGGTCACGCCAAGGTGGGACATCTGGGCGACCTCGGCCTGAAGCGCCTCATCGAGATGAACATCGCCGGTATCGACGCGGCCGAGATCAACTCGTTCTCTCTGGGTGCCGACCCCGTCACGGGAGAAGTGGTCTCGGTGAAACCCGGAAAGTACGGACCCTACGTGAAACGCGGCGACGACAACGCGTCGGTTCCCGACTCACTCACACCCGACGAACTCACACTCGACATGGCCCTGCGTTTGCTGGCGGCGCCCAAGAGCGACGAGCCCATCGGCGAACTCGACGGACTACCGGTGTTCGCCAAGAACGGACGCTTCGGTCCTTATGTCCAATGGGGAACGATCGACCAGCCACCTCTCGGTATGGAGAAGCCGAAGATGGTCGGCTTGTTCAAGACCATGGTGCTCGATCGCATCACCATCCACGACGCCGAACAATTGCTCACATTGCCGCGTACGTTGGGTACCGACCCGGCCGACGGCGAAGTCATCTCGGCGCAAAACGGAAAGTTCGGTCCCTTCGTGCAAAAAGGCAAGGACTACCGCACCATCGACAGCGAGGAGCGTCTGCTTACCATCACGCTCGAAGAAGCGCTGGCGATCTTCGCGCTGCCCAAGGTGTTCCGTCGTGGGCGCGCCGCGGCGCCCAACAGCGGCCCGTTGCGCGAGTTCGGTACCGACCCGGTGAGTGGCCGACCGGTAGTGGCCAAAGACGGACGATTCGGCATCTACATCACCGACGGTGAAGTGAACGCCTCGTTGGGCAAGGGCGACCACCTCGAGGACATGCTCGCCGAACGTGCCTACGAATTGTTGATGTTGCGTCGTGAGGCCATGATCGAAAAGGGCCAGACGCCCGGGGCGAAGTCGACGGGGAACAGAACCGCCAAGAAATCTCTCGTCGAAAAAGTCGCCGCACCGAAGAAGTCGGCCCCCAAGAAGAAGTCGGCGCCCAAGAAAGCCTCGCCCGCCAAGAAGGCACCGGCTAAGAAGAAGTCGTGACCTCAGCCTTCTACATCGCCTTCGAAGGTATCGAGGGGTGTGGCAAGTCCACGCAGTCGCAGATGTTGACCGAGGCGTTACGCGCCGGCGGCATGAAAGTCACCGCCACCCGCGAAACCGGTGGTACCGACATCGGTGCGCGCATACGCGACGTGCTACACGACACCGACAACACGCACCTCGATCACGTGGCCGAGGCTCTGTTGATCGCTGGGGATCGCGCGCAGCATCGTGCCGAGGTATTGGCACCGGCATTGGCCCGGGGTGAACACGTGGTGAGCGATCGCAGCGTGTTCAGCACCCTCGCCTATCAGGGTTACGGGCGACAGTTGCCGCTGTCGACCGTGCGAACCGTCAACGACTGGGCCCTCGATTCCCACTGGCCCGATCTGGTGGTGCTACTCGATCTGTCCCAAGATCATGCGATGTCACGTCTGTCGCACCGGAATCTCGATCGATTCGAGCGCGAGGACGACGAGTTCTTTCGGCGGGTACGCAACGGCTTTCATTCCATGGCGACCGAAGACCCGACACGGTGGTACGTAGTCGACGCATCGACCGATGCCCCCGTCATCGCCGCCCTCGTGCGCGATGCGGTGCGCGAGCGACTGGGAATCTGAGGTGTCGGACTCGGTGTACGACGGGGTCGTCGGCCAGGGTCGCGCCCTTACCACTTTGCGGGCCCTGGCCGAGTCTCCGGCACAGTCGTATCTCTTCGTCGGGCCGTCCGGCTGCGGTAAGGATCTGGCGGCGCGGGGCTTCGCCACGGTGAAACTGCAACACGACGAGAACGCCGATTCGCGCGTGGCCCGCTTGGTGATGCGTGGCGAGCACGTGGACGTCCACGAAATGGTCCGTGAGGGGGCGGCGATCTCCATCGACCAAGCGCGCGACGAGATCATCGACATCGCCGGGCTGTCGGCCGTGGAGGGCCCGCGGCGTGTCATCATCGTCCATGATTTCCATCTGTTGTCCCCGATCGTCAGACCTGTCTTACTGAAGACGATCGAAGAACCCGATGCCCACAACATCATCATCTTGCTGGCCGACGAGGTCCCCGAGTACCTGATCACCATCGAGTCACGCTGCGTGCGCGTGGATTTTTCCGCTTTGCCCGATCAGTTGGTGATCGACACGTTGTTGGGTGAGGGCGTGATGCCCGCGATGGCCGAATCCGTAGCCGGCATGGTGGCCGGCGATCTGGCTCGCGCACGCATCCTGGTCGACGACGATCAGTTGGCCGATCGCATGCGACTTTTCGCCGAAGTGCCGAAGCGTCTGGATGGCACGGGCGCCACCGCCGTGGAATTGACCACGGAGATTTTGGTCGCCATTAAGGACGCGCTCGAGCCGTACATGCTGGCGCATCGGCGAGAGTTGGAAGCGCTCGACGAGCGCGAGCGCGCGCTCGAGGTTCGGGGCTCGGGACGCGCCAGGATCATGAATCGCCACAAGCGCGAATTGCGGCGGGCCGAGACCGACGAAATTCGCTCCGGTCTACGCATCATCTCACGCTTGTACGGTGACGCGTTACGCGACACCTCGAACGAATCCGTGCCTCACCAGATGGACGGCTACATCCAAGCCGTGGCGCGAATCCGCGAGGCCAACATCGCCCTCGAGCGGAACGTCAATGAGACGCTCCTGTTGCAGAACCTGTTCCTGTCGTTGCCCACCATCCACGACTGACATCGGCGCGGTGCCCCTGATGCGAAGATGGTCGGTCCGGCCGATCGCCGGTAGCCTGCCCGATCACCCGCCCGGGTAGCTCAGTCGGTAGAGCAACGCACTCGTAATGCGTAGGTCAGGGGTTCGATTCCCCTCTCGGGCTCCCGTGTTCATGGTTCTTTCGAGGTATCGCGCCAAGTGAGCGTGGTCACCCTCGACGAGGCCCACCCCGACGGAGCGCGCGAGCGGCTCGCACGTCGTGTTGACCAACTCCGTGATGTGACCCATCTACGCCGTGATCAGCGGGTGGTTATTCCACGGACGATGGCGTCCAACTCCGAGAAACCCCAGCAAAAGGGCCCCGTCCTGATGCTTCGCCGAGAGGCTGCTCGCACCTCGATGCCACCCCTCCTCAGCGCCACCAGCAACTCGGATCCGCCTTCGAATCTCGCCTGAGGGGTCGAGCGAGATCGGGGGTGCCTCGGCGGCGAAACCCCTTTGGGACTGCTCCATCCCTGCTCAGAGGGTATTTCCACCCCCCCTTGTGATTTTCGTTACAGTGTTCTCCGTTGACCGTTTATTCCAACAAAGGAGAAACAAATGAAAGAGGTCATGCTCACGGGTGACAGTTACACCCTGGTTTACAACCTGCTGTCCTTCGGGACCGCCGTCATGCTGGGTGCCTTCGTGTACTTCCTCACGCAGATCGGCAGCGTTGCCAAGGCCTACAAGTCAGGCGTCGCCGTCTCGGCCATCGTGGTCGGCATCGCCGGTTACCACTACTTCCGCATCTTCAGCGGATTCGCCGATGGCGAGATGAACGAGGGCTACCGATACGCGGACTGGCTCATCACCGTTCCGTTGCTGGTGATCGAATTGCTGATCGTGCTGGGTGTCGCCAGCGACGTGCGCAAGTCCCTCATGCTGCGTCTCGTTCCCGCGTCGGCCATCATGATCGCCCTCGGCTACCCGGGTGAGGTATCGACCGATGAGGGCTCGAAGTGGCTCTGGTGGGTACTGGCCATGATCCCGTTCGTCTACATCCTCTGGACGTTGAATGGTCAGATGAATGCCGCTCGTAGTCGTGAATCCGGCGCCGTGGCTTCGGGAATCAAGAACGCCACCGTCGTATTGCTGGTGACGTGGCTCGTCTACCCGATCGCGTTCCTCTTCCCGATCTTCGACGAGACGTCCGAGACCCTCGAGGTGCTTCGCCAGGCCGGTTACACCATCGCCGACATCACCTCCAAGGCTCTGTACGGCTTGATGATCCTCGGGATCGCCAAGGCCCGCTCCGCCCAAGAGAATCACTGATTCGATTCGGTTCCTCGAAAAGGAGGGAGTCACTCGTTGGAGTGACTCCCTCCTTTTCATTTCCACCCCTTCGGGAGTCTCCCGCCGACGGAAGGTCCCGCTCGTCCTACAGTGATGGAATCGAGCCTGACGTTGCGCGCCATTCATCACCACTTCTGGTTGCTCTCGTCGCCACTGGGGCCGCCCTTTTGTTCGTTCTCGTACGGCTTTGGTCCGTCGGCGATGGCGACCTTGGGAGTTTTGTCGGTGCCGGTGACCTGTTGAGTTCAGAGTCCTCACTTCCACTCGAGAGTGGCCCCGGATACGACGGACAGTTCTACTACCGCATGGCCTCGTCTCCGCTCGATTTCGATGCCACCTCCAACGGTGTCACTCTCGACAGCGAGGTGCGACTGCAACGAATCGGATACCCGGCGATCACTTGGCTCGTGACTGCGGGCGGTTCCATTCCGGTGACACTCGGATTGGTGACGGTGAACGTCATCGGTATGGGGCTCATCGCCGGCATCGGGGCGACCCTGCTGGGCCTCCATCGACGAAGCCCATGGTGGGGCTTGGCCTTGGTGACGTACTTCGGATTCGCCTTTGTCATCGCCAAGGATCTCACCGAGATCACCGAGGTGACCTTCCTGATGTTGGCGGTGCTGGCCGCCCATCATCACAAATGGCTGCTGGCGGCACTCGCCTTGTGTGTCGTGGTGCTCACGCGGGAGTCAGCCATGTTCGTCGTGCCGACTCTCGCCCTATGGCGCCTTTGGCAGATCACCAAACGTCGCGTCAGGCCGTCGCAAATCGACCTCACCTGGGTGCTTCCCCCGATGGCGTTCGGACTGTGGCAGTTGGTCGTGCGATCGGGCACCGGCCGATTCCCACTCACGGCGCCTTATCGCCACAGTTCGTTCAACGTTCCCGGCTGGCCGTTCCTCAGTCGACTAGACGACGTGTTCGGCGACTGGTCGGTCACGGGTGTCGCTCACATGGTCGAGGTGATCGTTCTGCTGGTGGTGGTCGCGCACGCTTGCACCTTGTTGCGCGATTCGAGAGTCGATCCCTTCGTGCGTGCATTGTTCATCGGGCTGGCACTGGCATGTCTCTCGCTCGACGTTTTGGAAGGAGTGTGGATCACCCGCAGTCTGCGCATGTTTTCCGACGTGTTCGTGATTTCGTTATTGATACTGATCATCACCCATCGACGCCTGACGTTCCATCTCATGGCAACTGGTTTGGTGTCGATGGCCAGTTATGGCTGGTTCGTCACCAACCTCTGAGTGCTCGCCGATCAACCACACCAGAACACACGGGATGACTGATGACTTACGTCGCGTCGAGCGTTCCTCGGTGACACTACCGATCGGAGCACTGCGTGGCGGGTGGGGGCGAAGTAAGGATCGTCGACGAGGACAATGGCCATGTGGGCTACTGCAATCTGCCCGACGGTACAGGCATCGCGGGGGAGAGCACTTCGACCAGTCGAACGATCGATCAAGGGTCGCCATCGAAAAACACCGATGGCAACCACTGCTCCATCCGCGTGACAATGGCACCGGCGCTGTGCGCCAGAAGGTGGCCGTCGCCCTCGCACACCACCACTTCACCACTCCCTGCGATGGAGGCCACCACTTCACTGCTTTGCAGCGGGAGGATCTCATCTCTGTCACCATGGAACAACAACAACGGTCGTCCGCGCATTCCGGCGGCCACCTCACATCCGGCCGACTGTGTGGCAAAAGTGATGACACCGGACACCTCGTCCATCACCACTCCTACGCGCACCGCCACGGCACCGCCGAACGAATGTCCCATCACCACCACTCGCCGGGCTCCGGCATCGGTTGCCATCTGCACAGCCGCTGCCACGTCGAGGCAGCACGAGTCCATGTCGTTGGGTTTGCGGTAGTCCACCCGCAACACGGGAACACCCCTCGACGACCATTGGTCACCGACTCGCTGGTACAAACCATCGGCAGGACCGAGCATTCCACCCATGGCGCCACCACACGCGACGATGGCGGCGGGTCGAATGGTCGAACCGCTCGGGGGCACGTGCCACAGCACCGACAGCAGACCGCGCATCGTGAACAACTCCACGTGCCGCAACGTCGGTGTGATCATGGCGCTTTGCGACGCCATCACGCCCAGGGCGCGGAGAGGTGGCTCCATCACCTGTACCCTAAAGGACGATGACGACCCCCCGTCCCATCGATTTTGAGGCCATCGACCCCGCGCAACGGGATATCGCGGTACGGGTCGGTCGTGCCTGGCGTGATCTCCGGCGAGGTGCCTCTACGAGTCAGTTGATCGACTACCTCTTTGGTTCCGGAGAGGAGGCACTCGAAGTGGGTCAGATGGACACCCTCGACCTGCTCGTCCAGCAATCGCTCTGGCGCATGGGTGATCTGGCCGACGCGTTGCGCGTGGACCCGTCGACCGCCACGCGCGCGGTGCAACGCCTCGAGCGCTTCGGATTGGCGTCGCGATGCACCAGTCCCTCAGACAAGCGTGTCGTGATGGTGTCCATCACCGAGGATGGGATCGCTCGTCACTCCGAAGCCGCACGTCGTCGACAAGAGGTGATCATGCACATGTTGGCTGTGTTCGATCTCGAGGAATTCGAGCAACTCGCCTCCTACCTCGAACGATTCGTCGGCGCTCTCGATGAGTTCGTCGCCGAGGTGAGCGAGTCGACCAAGAACGGCTAGCCCCGGGCGAGAACCTCGCTTGCGGGACCCGCCTCAAGGTGCCATTTTGCGCCCCCGATCGTGGCGCACATCCATCGACAATCTCATCGACGGTGCAAACGAAAGCACCGCACCCTCACGAGTGCGGACCCGGTGATCCACGTGATCGGCGTCACCATGGACACCTGCTGCGGGTGGTCGGACACGTTCGCTGGCCGCAGCACCGAGGACGACGGGTCCCCCGAAGATGTGCCTCGACGATCGAGTGCGGCCCCGGATCGACACACAGCAGCGGGTCAGTCCGAGTTCGAACCCACTTTCAGAATCACCTCCCTCTTGAAGCCGTGGGCGACGAACTTCTCCAATGTTTGCTCGACCATTTCGAACTCGGTCGGCACGACGGGTAGACTGCCGACATGATTGCGGCAAACGTTTGGCACTGGTGGATCGGCGTCGTTCTGACGGTTGTCGGAGTCGCCACGGTCGCGGCCATGGGTGCCGGCTACGTCAAGCAGGTCACGGCCACGCGGTATCCGGGCAAGCGTCAGCGCCGCGGCCACGACGAAGGCTGACCCGTCCCGCTGCGGGGTGTGACGTGACCTGGCGTCAGTCCCCCGTCGTCGTCGACTGTCTCGCCCGCTGTCATTTCCCGCCCGCGGACCAGGTGACCTGCGCGGTCTCCGGAGGGGCGGACTCCCTCGCCCTGCTCGCGTTGGCAGTGGCCGACGGCAAAGACGTCACGGCCATCCACGTCGATCATGGTCTACGCCCCGGGTCGTCGAGAGAAGCCGAGTTGGTGCGCGACGCCGCCACTCACGCCGGGGCCCGTTTCATCGCACGAACCGTGGCAGTGGGGGACGGACCCAACTTGGAGGCTCGCGCGCGCACGGCTCGTTACGCGGTTCTTCCTTTCGACGTGCTCACCGGGCACACCGCCGACGACCAAGCCGAGACCATGTTGGTGAACCTTCTTCGCGGAGCCGGCATCGACGGTTTGAGTGCCATGCGCGGGATGGGTGGTCCGAGCGGCTCGGTCGGCCACCCACTGTTGGCGTTGCGTCGCCGCGAAACCGAGGCCGTCTGCGCGGTTCTCGGTTGGACGCCGTTCCATGACCCGAGCAACGACGACGAGCGCCTGTTGCGTAATCGCATCCGCCACCGGGTGTTACCCCTACTCGACGAACTGGCGGGGCGTGATCTGACACCCATTTTCACCCGACAGGCTGCATTGCTGGCCGATGATGCCGATTTCCTCGATCTCCTCGCCCGCGACATCGACCCCACCGACGCCAAAGCGTTGTCCGCCGCGCCCGTGGTTCTGGCTCGTCGTGCAGTGCGTCGATGGTTGACCGACGTGCATCCACCCGACGCCGCCAGCGTGGACCGCGTGCTGGCCGTGGCTCGTGGTGAGGTGGTGGCCTGTGAACTACCCGGCGGAGTCCGAATCCAGCGGACAAATCAACGGATCTCGATCATCTCCACCCCTGAACAGGGCTAAAATTCGGCTGTGCCGCCGAAGCTTCGTGGAAAGTGGGCTCTGGGAATCACCCCCCGGAACTTCACCTGGATCTTGAAGGACCGCCTCGCCGTGTGCGAACGGCCCGGCGGCTACGGCGACAACCACCGACGAGTGCGGCGTCAGGAAGAGATCATCTGGATCCGGGAAAACCATTTCGGCTGTGTGATCAGCATCATCTCGTCCCCGCACAACCTGCACAACTACGACGAGTTGGGCGTCATCCACCAGCACCGCCCCTTCGACCCCGACAACGTGGACGATTGGGCCAAGGGTCTGTTCATCGAACTGCGTCGTCTGCTCACCACCAACGTCAAGGTGATCGTCCACGGTGACGAGGTGGGCGATCGCATCGTGGGGGCCATGGCCGCCTTCGCCCGCTGGCACGGACTGGTGGAGGACCCCACCGAGGCCATCGCCATTGGCGAGCGCCTGGCGGGTCATCAGCTGGATTCCGCGTCTCGCGCCCTGATCCTACGAGCCCCCGAGTTGCGCTGAACCATGGGAAACGTCATCGGCCGGCGCGTGCTGGTGAGCGGCATGGGCGGCCAACTCGGATCGCTCGTGGCCGCCGAACTGGAGAAAGAGCCCTGGGTCGGTTCGATCGTCGGCGTCGACGCCGACCCCCCGCGTCGACGTCTGTCGCGATCCTCTTTCCATCTGATCGAACCGGGTGATTCCGCGCGGACCCGCGACGTGATCGCAGCCCTCGACCCCCACGTCCTCGTCCACTTGGCGGTGTGGGAGCCTGACGCGCGGGTGAACCCCACGTTGGCCGAGCGCCACACTCGAGAGGCGGCTGATTCCATCTTCTCCGCCGCGCGCGAATGCCCGTCGTTGCAACACGTCGTGTTGCGCTCGGGCATCGAGGTGTACGGACGAGGCGGTCATCGACCCGACATTCCCGACGAGACCACACCCACCGCCCCGACGTCGCAATACGGTCGAATGTTGGTGCAGGTCGAGCGTTCCGCCGATGACGCCTTCGCCACCACCAAGGCCGACGTCACCGCCCTTCGTCTTGCTCCGGTCATCGGGCCGCACGTCCCCAGTCCGCTCGGTCGGTTGTTGCGTCTGCCCTTCGTGCCGTTCAACATGCTGAAGCCACCGATGTTCACGGTGCTCCACGAGGCCGACGCCGCACGGGCGTTCGTGCTGGCCGCTCAGCGCACCATCGGACAGCCCATCAACGTGGTCGGTGACGGCGAAATCAGCGGGTTCTCGGCCGTTCGCCGCAGTCGGCACATTCCCCTGCCCTTGTTGGGCCCGGAGTGGGCCGTCACCCGACGGGTGGCGCATCTGTTCGGCGCGCCCGTCCCCGAGCACGTCCGCGAGGTGCTACACGACGGTCGTCGTGCCACCAGCGAACGTTGTGAGGTCCGATTGGGGTGGCGGCCCGAGACCACCACGAGCGATGTGATCGATTCGCTCTTCTCGTGGGAAGGTGTGGTGCGAGTGCCCCCGAGACGAGCATGGGAGCAAGCATCATGAGTTGGGCCACCGCCAACGATGGGGTACGACTTCACTACGAAGTGATCGGGCGACGGAGTGCACCACCGGTTTTGATGATCCAGGGTCTCGGCGCCGACAAACACCTGTGGGATCTCCAGCGCTTCGTGTTGGCCTTGCGTTATCGGGTGATCGCGCACGACAATCGGGGCTCTGGTCGTAGCGACAAGCCGCGGGGCCCGTACTCGCTTTCGCAGATGGCCGATGATGCCATGGCCGTGCTCGATCATGCCGGTGTCGCGAGCGCTCACGTGGTGGGAGCATCGATGGGCGGTGCCATCTCACAACTGATCGGTATCTCACACCCGCATCGAGTGCGTTCACTGACACTGGTGTGCACGTCGTGCAGCAACCACCAATGGCGCCGTGATTTGCTGTCGTCGTGGGGCGATCTGGCCCTCCAGAAAGGCATGTCGGAAATGACCATGCAGGCGGCCCGCTGGGTGATTGGCCCTCGCTCGCTGCGACGTCTTTGGCCGGCCTTCAGTTGGCTCGGCCCGGTAGCCACGTCACGCGAGGCGCACGGATTCCACGCTCAGGTTCAAGCGATTCTCGACGCCGACGATTCTCTCAGCACGATGCTGGGGCAGATATCTGCGCCCACCGCCGTGATCGTGGGTAATCAGGACATCCTCACACCACGCGGCGACAGCGAAGAGTTGGCCGACCGAATTCCCACCGCCGAATTGACCGTGCTGTCGGGGGCCGCCCACGGCTTGATGATCGAGCACGCCACCACCTTCAATCGCGTGCTCGGTGACTTCCTCACGCGCGCCGAGACGGTGTGGAGGTCGACGCAAGTGCCCCCCGTGCGGCACTTGCGCGCCGTTCCGACCGCATCATGATCGAACGCTCCGCGGTGGTGGTGGGCGCGGGCCTGAGTGGTTTGATGGCTGCCCGCACGCTGGCCGCCCGTGACTGGAAAGTTGTCGTTCTCGACAAGGGTCGCGGGGTTGGTGGTCGCATGGCCACCCGACGCATCTCCACCCCCGACGGACGCACCGCGGTTCTCGATCATGGCGCCCAGTTCTTCACGGCGCGAGACGCACGATTCGCCACGTTGGTGGATGAATGGGTTCAGGCCGGAGTCGTGCGCGAATGGTGTCGCGGCTTCACCACCAACGATGGCCATCCGCGCTACGTCGCCAACAACGGCATGACCGCGCTGACCAAACATCTTTCGAATGGTCTCGAGGTGCGTACCTCCACGTTGGTGTTCGCCGTGAAGCCCGGCCGCGACACGCGTTGGACCGTCGTCATCGACGACGGATCCGAGATCGACGCCGACGCCGTCGTGATGACGTGTCCGTTGCCGCAGTCGTATTCGCTCACCGTCACCACCGGTGTGGAGCTTCCGAGAGAGCTGTTGCTCACCGATTACGACCGCACCATCGGTCTGCTCGCGGTGCTGAACGGGTCTTCGAACGTTGCCGCGCCCGGTGGTTTACAGAATCCCGACGAGGTGTTTTCTTGGATCGGCGACAACGTCGCCAAGGGGATCTCGACGGTGCCGGCGATCACGTTTCACGCCAACCCCGACTGGAGTGCGACTCACTGGGACGACGATGCCGGCACCGGACTGGCGTTGCTCACCGCGGCCGCCTCGACCTATCTCGGTGACGCCCGGATCGTGGCCAGCGAGTACAAGAAGTGGCGATTTGCAACCCCGAAAAAACTGTGGCCGGATCCGTGCTACCCCACCGCCGAAAACACCATGGTGTTCGCCGGTGACGCCTTCGCCGGGCCCAAGGTGGAGGGAGCAGTGCTCAGCGGACTCGCTGCTGGTTCGGTGGTCGAGAGCGCGTGACCCTCGTTATCTCTGGCGGAAGGGGTGGGATTTGAACCCACGGACGTTTGTGCGTCGCACGCTTTCGAGGCGTGTCCCTTAGGCCGCTCGGGCACCCTTCCGCTGATCGAGGTTACCGGCGCGAAGCGAAGAACTGCTCGAGCAACGCCGCGGACTCGGCGGCCAAGACACCGTGCGTGACCGGTGGGTTGTGATTCAAGCGGGGGTCAGCGCACACGTTGTAGAGGCTGGCCGTGGCTCCACTCTTCAGGTCAGCGGCGCCATAGACCAAGTGACCGATGCGAGCGTTGAGGAGGGCGCCGGCACACATCACGCAGGGCTCGAGGGTGACCACCAGAGTGCAATCGTCAAGGCGCCAGCGGCCCAAGACCTTGGCCGCATCGCGCAGCGCCAGAACCTCGGCGTGAGCGGTGGGATCCTGCTGCTTCTCGCGCTCGTTGTGGCGCGCCGAGATGATTCGACCCTCGTGCACGACGACGGCCCCCACCGGGACGTCATCGTGTTTCAACGCGTCGCGCGCTTGCTGCAACGCCGATCGCATTGCCTCGATGAGTTCGTTGCCCACCTGTGCCATGGCGGAAGGGGTGGGATTCGAACCCACGGAGGCTTGCACCCCACACGCTTTCCAAGCGTGCCGATTCGGCCGCTCTCGCACCCTTCCAGGGTGTCTCAAATTACGCGCACTGCGTCGCGCCCCGAACAGACTCCTGCCGGATGTGGTGACGGCCAGGCGATCTGCGGCACACGAGCGAAGCCGCTGAAGGCTGCTACCTTCCGGTCCTGACCTGATTCACGGGAACCCGTCGCACAGGACCCGACCGTCACCACACCCGGCAGGCGCCGAATGGAGCACTCCTAGTCTACCGGCCGCGAGAGCGCGCCAGACCCGCGGCCTTCTCCGCCAAACGAGGTGCACCGAGATCGTCGCAGAAGTCGGCGAAATCGGCGGTTGGACCGTTCCAGTGCCAGTCGGCCACCGCGCCCACCGGCACCGTGTTCACCGTGGTGGCAATGCGCCGGAACAGAAGGGCCAGTTGGCGATTCTCACGGAGCGAGGTGGCCAACTTCGGTGCCCCGCGCAGACCGGGTACCTCCCATTGCCCCGCCGCATCGGGGATGTGCTCGATGTGCCCGTAGCGGGCCAGCACCGCCGCCGCGGACTTGGCGCCCCAACCGGATAATCCGGGAAAGCCGTCAGCGGTGTCGCCCACCAATCCGAGATAGTCGGCGATGCTCGACGGCGGTACACCGAACTTGGCGATGACCGCGGCCTCGTTCACCAGCCCGTCCTCGCCCTTGGACATCTTGCGACGATCGATCTGCACCACCCGGTCGCCGACCACGCACTGACCGAGGTCTTTGTCGGGGCTGAGGATCAGCACCCGGGTCACCGTCGGATCCGCGGCGGCTACGGCGGCCGCTGACGCCAATGCGTCGTCGGCCTCGTACTCCTCCATCGCCCACACCGTGACGCCCATCGATCGAAGCGCCTCCTCGACGATGGGGATTTGGGTGAGAATCTCCGGCTCCATGCCCTCGGACGTCTTGTAGCCGTCCCACAGGTCGTTGCGGAAACTCTCGATGACATGATCGGTGGCCACTCCGAGGTGCGTGGCGCCCTCCTGCAGAAGTTGCAGGGTGGAGTTCAACACACCGATGGTGGCCGCGTTGGGGTCGGGAGCCGAGGAACGAACCGCCTGACCGTAGTGCTGACGGTACAACTCGTAGGTGCCGTCGACCAGGTGGACGATCATCGGCACACTCCGATTCCACTCATGGTTTCGGATGGTAGTTCCGAGGCGTTGTCCACCAAGACCGCCCATGGGTAACAATGGTCGGGTGGATGACGGGCACGGATCCCCTTTCTTGCCGCCGATGCTGCGGGGTTGGTTGCACCTGGTGTTCTTCCCGATCATGTTGGTCATGGGCGGTGTCTTGACGCTTCTCGTCGACCTACCGTTCAGCCCGAGGCTGAGCATCATCATCTACGTGTTCGGCACCGCGACCATGTTCGGAGTGTCGGCCCTTTATCACCGGGTGCGATGGCGCCCCCGGGCCAAGCGACTCATGCAACGCATCGACCACTCGGCGATCTTCCTCGCCATCGCCGGGGGCTACACCCCGGTGGCCATGTTGTGCCTCGTCGGCCCGGCGCGTTGGGCCGTGATCGTCGGCGTCTGGACGGGGGCAGTGCTCGGCATCGCCCTGCATTGGCTCCCCCGGGTTCCCCGTTTCTGGCACGGGGCGAGTTACATCATCGTGAGTTGGGCCGCCATCGTCACTCTTCCGGCCTTGTGGCGTGGTCTGGGCGGTCTCGGCTTCGGCCTGATCCTGGCGGGCGGGGTGTGTTACACGATCGGGGCGATCGCGCTGGCCACCAAACGTCCCGACCCGTGGCCCCGGGTGTTCGGTTTCCACGAGGTGTTCCATGCCTTCACGGTGGTGGCCGCCGGCCTGCAATTCGCCGCCATCGCCGGCGTCGTGGCCCCACGGCTCGCCGCCTGAGACCGCATCGTCAAGGGTCCGTCAAGACCGACCGCATCGGGTACAGACCTGCCTGATCAGGGCCGATAGTCCGGCGTGTTTCAACGGACCGCGCCCGAACCCACCTCGGCGTCCTCTCTCGTGGTCAGCGAACCAGAGGTGGCCCCCACGCCCGCCGGCGACGACGCCCCCATCGTGCACCTCGTCACCAACATCGTCGGCCAAGGACTACGCGATCGAGCGTCGGATATCCACGTCGAACCCCTGGATGACATTTTGCGCATCCGCTACCGAATCGACGGCACTCTGGTCGAGGTACAACGACTGCCTCTGGCCATACATCTCAGTTTGGTGAGCCGTTTGAAGATCATGGCTGGCATGAACATCGTGGAACGTCGCCGCCCCCAAGATGGCCAGTTCTCCACGACCGTCGACGGACGTGAAGTCGACGTACGCGTGGCGACCGTGTCCACCGTCTTCGGTGAAAAGCTCGTGATGAGACTGCTCGACAAGCGTCGCTCCATGATCGGCCTCGGAGAATTGGGCATGCCGCGCGACACGCACGGGGCGTTCTCACAGATGATCCGATCACCATTTGGCATGGTCATCTGCGCCGGACCCACCGGTGCCGGCAAGACCACCACGCTCTATGCCTCGCTGCTGGAGATCAACAACTCGGGAAAGAACGTCACCACCATCGAGGATCCGGTCGAGTACGTGTTCCCCGGTATCAATCAGGTGCAGACCAACGAGCAGGCCGGACTGACATTTGCCACCGGGTTGCGCGCCTTGTTGCGCCAGGACCCCGATGTGATCCTGGTCGGCGAGATTCGCGATTCCGACACCGCCCGCATCGCAGTGCAATCCGCGCTCACCGGACACTTCGTGTTGTCGTCTTTACACGGCACCGACGCCGCAGCGGCTCTTCACCGATTACTCGACATGGGTATCGAGGCCTTTCTCATCGCATCATCGGTGATGGGAGTCATCGGACAGCGGTTGTTGCGGCGCATCTGCGATTCGTGCAAGAGCCCGTACACACCCGACGCCGAGGAGTTGGAGTTGTTTCACCGGCATCATCCCGGACGCACGAAGAAACTCTTCTTCCACGGCATCGGATGCGAGGACTGCTCCCACACCGGGTACCGGGACCGCATCGGCGTCTACGAGTTGTTGCACATCTCACCGCGCATTCGCCAATTGTTGATCGACCACGCCACCACCGAGCAGGTGCGCGACACCGCCGTCATCGAGGGTATGCGTCCGATGATCGTCGAGGCCATGAGCCTGGTCGACGACGACGTCACGACCATCACCGAAGTCATTCGCACCCTTTACGTCGCTTGATCGGACCGAACGTGCCTCGCTTCGCCTACTCAGCCATCGACTCCACCGGAGCACCGGTCGATGGTGTCTCCAAGGCCGACACCATCGCCGACGCCCGCGCCACGTTGCTCTCTCAGGGACTCTTTCCGACCAAACTCGCCGAGAGACGCGGGCTGCTCCAATTCGAGATCACCAAGGAAAAGGCGAAGAAGAAGGATCTGATGCACTTCACGCGTCAACTCGCGGTCTTCGTCCGGGCGGGCATTCCGATCACCTCGGCCCTCGAGACCATCGGCGACGAGACCGCGGACACCGCGTTGCGCCGCGCGATCACCACCATGGTCGAGGAATTACGAAATGGGGGGACTCTCTCGGCGGCGGCCGCAGTCCACCCACAGGTGTTTCCCAACTACTACGTGGGCATTCTCCAAAGCGCCGAACTCACTGGACGTCTCGATGAGACGCTCGACAGTTTGGCCACCTATCTGAATCGCGAGATCGAGACTCGCGCCAAGGTCGTGAACGCGTTGTCGTATCCAGCCGTCGTCATGGTGATGGCGGTGGTCACGGTGATCATCCTGGCCGGCTACGTGTTGCCGAAGTTCGAGCCCCTCTTCACCGAGTTGAACGCCGACCTCCCGCTGCCCACGCGCCTGTTGCTGGGGGTGGCGTCGCTCTTTTCGACCTACGTCTACATACCGGGCCTCTTCATCGCAATGATCGTCGGAGCGGTGATCTGGATGATGAAATCGGAGAAGGGACGGCGGGTGAAGGACCGCCTCGTCCTGCGCATCCCGGTGATCAAGGGCATCATCGAATACGCGATACTCGAACGCTTCTGTCGAATTCTCGGCGCGATGGTGCGCGCGGGCGTTCCACTTCCCGATGGCATGAAGACCACCACCGAGGCCACCTCGAACGCCGTGTACCGCGAGCGACTGACGGCGGCCCGCGAGGAGATGATGAGGGGCGCCGGCTTCTCCGCACCATTGGCCACCACCGACTTGTTCCCCGGCGCCGCCAAGCAGATGTTCAAGGTGGGCGAGGAAACCGGAACCCTCGACGAGCAACTGGCGGCCGCGAGCGAGTACTTCGACACCGAATTGGAGGTGCGTATCAAACGCTTCACGACGATGTTCGAACCGTTGATGATCATCGGTGTCGGACTGATGGTCGGCTTTGTCGCCGTGGCCTTGGTATCGGCGATGTACGGGGTTCTCGGCGGTGTGAAGGATGGTGCGTGATGTCAGCGCGCCATCACCACGTCGATGAAGGACTGGCCCTGCAGAAGGGCCACCAAAGTCCCCATGGCGAGGAACGGCCCGAACGGGAGTGCCGTGCGTCGACCCGCACGGCCGGTGATCATCAGAGCGACACCGGCCACCGATCCGATGATGAAGCCGTAGAACAACCCCACCAGAGACAGTCCGGGATTGCTCCAACCGAGATACAGACCCAGCAGCGGGCTGAGCCGAACGTCACCGTCACCCAAGCCACCGCGACTGACCGTGTACAGCACCAGCATGATCACAGTCGCGATGAACGCACCCAACAAGGCGGTCGGGACACGCCGGGGTTCATCGATCACCAGGGCGGCGATCGTCAGCAGTGGTGTTCCGACGGCGATCGTGGTGTACGTGATCTCACGGGGCAATCGCTTGGTACGAAAATCGATGGCGGTCAAGGCCACCAGACCTGCGACCAACACGCAATGGGCCGCGCCAACGATGGGTCGCTCGAAGTGCCACATCATCACGACGAACAGCAACGCGGTGACGATCTCCACCACGACAGCCTCGACGCCGATGGCCACCCCGCACCGACGACACTTGCCGCGCAGGAGCAGCCAGCTCAGCACCGGGACCAGTTCGATGGGTCGCAATCGTCGGTGACATCCACTGCACGCCGAACCTGGTGCGACGATCGACGCACCTCGTGGAACGCGATCGATCACCACGGTCAGAAACGAACCGACCAACAATCCGGTCACCGCGGCGAGCAACGCGGTCATCGACAAGTCACCGTCCCCACCACCCAAGGACACTACCGATGTCCACCTACATGACGCCCACCATTGACGCCGAGTTGATGACGCTGTTGCGACTCACGGTCGATGGAGGCGCTTCTGATCTCCACCTCACCGTTGGTCGTCCGCCCACGGTCCGCCGCAGTGGCAATCTGATCCCGGTCGAGGGGCACGACGACTTGTTGCCTGGTGATCTGGAGCGAATGGTGTTCAGCCTCCTGGACGACACGAAGGCCGCCGAATACAGGGCCCGTCGACAAGTCGACTTCTCCTTCGGTCTGAACGAAGTGGGGCGTTTCCGCGCCAACGCGTTCCGTCAACGTGGCTTTCCGGCAATGGCACTCCGGGTGGTGCCGAATCGCGTGCGATCACTGGAGGAGCTGAAGGCGCCCGATGCCTGTTCGCAATTGTTGAACGCCCCGTACGGGTTGGTGCTGGTGGTCGGTCCCACGGGTTCGGGCAAAAGCACCACGCTTGCCGCCATGATCGATCGCATCAACGAGGAACGACCGTGCCACATCCTCACCATCGAGGACCCGGTGGAGTTCGTGCACACACACCAGCGCGCCATCGTGAATCAGCGCGAGGTAGGCACCGACGTGAGCAGCTTCGAAGACGGTCTGCGTTCGGCCCTGCGCGAGGACCCCGACGTGATCCTGCTCGGCGAGATGCGCGACCTCGAATCGATCGCCATCACCCTCACGCTCGCCGAAACCGGTCACTTGGTGTTCGCCACCTTGCACACCAACGACGCCTCCCAGGCCCTCGATCGCATCGTCGACGTTTTCCCAGCCGAGCGCCGTGACCAGATCCAGATCCAATTGGCCGGCTCGTTACAAGGTGTGATCAGCCAACGTCTGATCGCGTCACAACTGGGTGGTCGCGTGGCGGCCTACGAAGCGTTGGTGGCCAACGATGCCGTGCGAAATCTCCTCCGCGAGGGCAAGACCCGCCAGTTGCGCAACGTGATCGGCACGGGTCAGGCCGAAGGTATGCAGACCCTCGAGATGGATCTGGCCCGCTTGGTGATCGAGGGACACCTCACCGCCGAGGAGGCCGGGCATCTGAGCGCGTACCCGCGCGAGGTGGTGGCCCAGATCGCCACCCGCCGCGCGACCATCGCCGTGTGAGACCCGCCGATTTTGGGCACTCTGATCGACCGGGAAAGCAAGATCGGCCTGGCCCCGACATGCGAATGGGGCCGGTCCTCGCGGACCGGCCCCACGTCGAGCAAGTGCAACTGACATCGCCAACGCTGAATCAGATGGCGCAGGCTCCCCCGGCTTGCGGGGTGACCGCGCCGGCGGCACCCACGTCGTACAACTTCGACTCGCTGCGCAGGAATTGGGCGGCGACGAGTCCGGCTTCGGTCGGATCACCGTTGGTGGCGGCCGACTCGTCGGCGTACCAAGTCTCGACGGCCACTTCCATCACGCGCCTGTCGGTGTCGCACGCACTCTGTTGGCCCTTGTCGGTGATGCCGCGAACGGCGAACACCGTGACGGTGGCGAGGATGCCGAGAATGACGACGACGATCAGAAGTTCGACCAGGGTGAAACCCTTGTCGCTCCGATCGCGCGTGCGGTTCGTGGATGTGTTCATGCTGGTTTCCCTTCGGTTGCTGGACGAGTCGGTTATCCGACTCGCGAGAGATATCGGGATTGACACGCCCGGCTTGACGGTCCGATCGTCAAGAACCCTTCAAGATGCGACGGACGACATACCGTGTTCGCATGAGCACCTCACCCGCGTCGACCCTTTACCTCAAAGCTGACCGCGACGGACCCGTGCGTCGCCGACACCCGTGGATCATGAGTGGCGGTGTCAGTCACGTCACCCACGATCCGCAGCCTGGTGACACGGTCACTGTGGTGTCCGCGTCGGGCGAGCAACTCGGACTCGCGTCGTACAGCCCGTTCTCGACCATTCGCGCACGCATGTGGTCGTTCGAACCCGGCACGGTGGTCGACGATGCATTCGTCGCCGGACTCGTGGGTCGTTCGGTGGAGCGTCGTCAGGGGTATCCCGGTCTGGAGTCGACGGCCCGACTGGTGTTCGGCGACGCCGACGGACTACCAGGTTTGGTGGTCGATCGTTACGGCGACGTCGTGGTCGTGCAGATCACCACGGTCGGCGTGGAACGCTTTCGTGACGTCGTCGTCGACGTGCTGTTCGCTCTTCCAGGAGTGGCCTGTGTGTACGAGCGATCGGATGGCGACGATCGCCGACGCGAGGGGCTCGACGAGCGCGTTGGCGTAGCCCGCGGAACTCTGTCTCCCGAGGTCCACGCGCGAGAGAACGGATTCGTGTTCGCAGTCGACGTGGAGAGCGGACACAAAACCGGCTTCTACATCGACCAACGTGGCGCGCGCGCCCTGATCCCCCAACTGAGTCCGGGGGCCAGGGTGTTGAACGTCTTCGGGTACACGGGTTCGTTCAGTGTCATCGCCAGCCGCAGTGGTGCCGAGAGCGTGACCACCATCGACTCGTCGGCGCCTTCGCTCGGACTCACCCGGTTGAACGCGCGTCTGAACGACACCGAGCCGGGTGAACTCATCGTGGGAGACGCCGGCGAGCAATTGCGCCGCCTACGCGACCGACGGGCGCAGTTCGATCTGATCATCCTGGACCCCCCGAAGTTCGCACCCACGCAGAAGAACCTCGACCGGGCGTCGCGCGCCTACAAGGACGTCAATTTGTTGGGTGCGAAACTGTTGGCTCCGGGTGGACGTTTACTGACCTTTTCCTGTTCGGGCGCGGTGAGTATCGATCTGTTCCAGAAGATCGTGGCCGGTGCGGCGCTGGATGCCAAGAGATCTCTCGGCATCGTGCAACGACTCGGACAGCCGGTCGATCACCCGGTGTTGCTGTCGTATCCCGAGAGTGAATACCTGAAGGGCCTGCTGTTACAAGCCGACTGAACCGTCTCTGGTCACTCCTGAACGAGTTCGATCAGCGTGCCGAAACTGCCCTTGGGGTGAATGAAGGCCACGGTGGTGCCACGGCTGCCCGGGCGCGGAGCCTGATCGATGGCCTTGGCACCGGCGGCGATCATGGCCGCCAACGCCGCACCACAGTCGGCCACGCGATACCCGATGTGGTGCAGACCCTCACCACGCTTCTCGATGGCCTTGGCCACCGGACTGTCGGGACGAGTGGGTGTGAGCAACTGCACGTAGCTCTCGGCCACCTTCAACAACGCTTCCTCGACACCGTCACTCTCGACCACCTCGCGGTGATCGACCTCGGCGCCGAAGGCCCGTTTGTAGTAGTCGATCGCGGCGTCCAGATCGTTGACCGCGATGGCCACGTGATCGATTTCGGTGAGGATCATGTCATCAGCCTAAATGCGCCGGTCCCGAGCGCGAGCGTCAGGCGCGACGGAAACGCGAGATGTTGGCCTCGCCCACCTTGGCCCGTAATTCGGGGTCGGTGACGCCCAAGCCCTCGGTTGGCGCCAAGCACAGCACACCCAACTTGCCCTCGTGCATGTTGTTGTGAATCTGGTACGCGGCTTCTCCCACCTCGTTCAAGGCGAAGGTCTGGCTCAACACCGGATGGATCATGCCCTTGGCGATGAGGCGGTTGGCCTGCCACGCCTCCTGGTAATTGGCGAAGTGACTACCCACCAGGTTCTTGAGGCGCATCCAGAAGTGGCGATTGTCGAACTCGATCATGAATCCACTGGTGGCGGCGCAAGTGACCACCGTGCCACCTTTCTTCGTGACGTACACGGAAGCGCCGAACGTCTGACGACCCGGGTGCTCGAACACGATGTCGGGGTCCTCGCCCACGAGGTCGCGAATGTCGCCGCCCAGTCGACGCCACTCGCTCTCGTCGTGCGTGTGCTCGTCCTTCCAGAACTTGTAGTTCGCGGTCTTGCGGTTGATGATGTGTTCGACACCCATCTCGCGCAGGATCTGCGCCTTGTCGTCGCTCGACACCACGCAGACCGGAATGCCGCCCCCGTTCAACACGTACTGCGTGGCGTAGGCACCGATACCGCCGGTGGCGCCCCAGATGAGCACCACGTCGCCCTGCTTCATGGCCGCCCCGTTGGGTGACACGAGCATGCGGTAACTGGTGCTGTTGCACAACGCGTTGACCGCGGCCTCCTCCCACGTGAGATGGGCGGGCTTGGGCATGAGCTGGTTCGCCTTCACCACCGAGAGGTCGGCGAGACCACCGAAGTTGGTTTCGTAACCCCAGATGCGCTGGTTGGTGGCCAACATCGAATCGTTGTGCGCCGTGTTGTCCTGATCGTCGACGTGGTTGCAGTGCACGGTCACGTGGTCGCCGGGTTTCCACTGTCGGACCGCGGTGCCCACCTTCAACACCACACCCGAGGCGTCGCTACCGATCACCTGATAGGGCTGGTCGTGGCGCTTGGCCCACTCGCTCTCGCGGGCCAGGCGCTTCATCGGGCCGAAGGTGCTGACCGGTTCGAAGATGCTGGACCAGACGGTGTTGAAGTTGATACTGCTGGCCATGACCGCGATGTACACCTCGTCGGGGGCCAACTCGGGGGTGGCCACCTCACCCACGTGGATGCTCTTTCGCGGATCCTTCTGCGCCGAGGGGGTTCCTTCCCACATGGTCTGTTCGCTGGCCAACACGTGAGCAGCCCGAAACGAGACAGGAATCCCTAACGCGGCGATGGACGGGCCGTCGGCCCCGGCGAGTATGGCGTCACGGATTTTTTCCATGTGCCGATGTTACCGAGCAGTAGTGTCGGGGTCACCCCGGGGCCCGCATGGAGACATCCCGGGCTGACACCCGGAACGACACGAAAGAGAGTCTCTCATGGCCGGTTCATACATCGTCGCTGGAGCCCGCACCCCCATCGGCAAGATGAGTGGTGCCCTCGCGTCGTTCAGCGCCGCCGACCTCGGAGGAATCGCCATCACTGCCGCCCTCCAGCGCGCCGGGGTCTCACCGAACGAGGTCGAGCACGTGATCATGGGTCAGGTGCTGATGGCCGGCCAAGGGCAAGTGCCGAGCCGTCAGGCCGCCGCGAAGGCCGGTATCCCCTTGAACGTGCCGGCGGTGAACATCAACAAGGTCTGTCTGTCGGGCATCAACTCCATTTATCTCGCCGACCAGATGATCCAGGCCGGTGACGCCGACATCGTCATCGCCGGTGGTATGGAGAGCATGACCAACGCGCCGTACATCGCCGCCGGTGCGCGCGGAGGGTTCCGCTACGGCAACACCGAACTGAAAGACGCCATCATCGCCGACGGTCTGTGGTGCGCGTTCGACGCCTGCCTCATGGGACTGGGCACCGAGCGCTACGCCGCGGGCAACATCACGCGCGAGCAACAGGACGAGTTGGCCATGAAGTCGAATCAGCGCGCCGCCGCCGCCATCGCCGCCGGTCGCCTGGCCGACGAAATCGTGCCCATCTCCATTCCCCAGCGCAAGGGTGACCCCAAGATCATCGACACCGACGAAGGCGTGCGTGCCGACACCACCATGGACTCCCTCGGCGGCCTGAAGCCGGCCTTCGACAAAGAGGGCACCATCACCGCCGCCAACGCCTCACAGATCAGCGACGGTGGTTCGGCGATGGTGATCATGAGCGAGCGCGCCGTGAAGGCCCGTGGCGTGAAGCCCCTCGGCCGGATCGTCAGTTACGGCATGGTGGCCGGTCCCGACAACGCGTCGTTGCTCACCCAACCCAGTCGCGCCATCCTGAAGGCCCTCGGCAAGGTGGGGATGAAGGTCAGCGATGTGAACCTGTTCGAGTTGAACGAAGCCTTCGCTGCCGTGGGCATCGCCGCCATGGCCGATCTCGGCATCAGCGACGACATCGTGAACGTGAACGGTGGTGCCATCGCGTTGGGTCACCCCATCGGCATGAGTGGCAACCGTGTCGCGCTGACCATCCTGCACGAATTGCACCGTCGTGGTGGTGGCATCGGCGCCGCCGCCTTGTGCGGTGGCGGCGGCCAAGGCGACGCCATCATCGTCACGACGGTCTGATCTCGCTCGGGTCCACCTCGACGATCACGACAACAAGTCGCGCACCCGGTCCTTGGGTCGCCCGATGATCGCGCGGTCGGCGGTCACCACCAGGGGACGTTGCAACAGTTGCTTGTGCTTCACCAGCACCGCCACCACCTGATCGGCGGTGCGCACGTCGTCGTCGGTCAGTCCCAACTTCTTCCACAGGCTGTCCCGTCGCACCAGGTCGGTCACGGGGTCCTCGAGTTTGGTGATGATCGCCCGCAACGTGGCCGCGTCAGGCGGGTTCTTGATGTACTGCACCACATCGGTCTCGACGCCGAGTTCCTGGGCAATGCTCACGGCATTGCTGCTGCTGTTTCACTGCGGGTTGTGGTAGATCGTCACCTTGGGCATGGCGTCACCGTACCCCATGCTCGGACATTTGCCCTGCATACGGCAGAAAACTTGACCTCGGCTGGCTCGGTTTCGTAACATAATCGTCACATCGAGGCACCGGCACTGCAACAGGTCTTTTCCGCCCGCACCTGACGCAGAGTTGGTGCCTCGGTCGTTGTCCGGGCGGTCCCGACCACGCCGCCGGTCGCGTCACTCGTTCATGGCGCGGCGACCGTTCAAGGCGCGACCGAGCGTCAATTCGTCGGCGTACTCCAGGTCCCCGCCCACCGGCAAGCCGGAGGCGGGCCGCGTCACGCGGATACCGAACGGCTCCAGCAAGCGCGCCAAGTACTGCGCGGTCACCTCGCCCTCGGTGTTGGGGTTGGTGCACACGATCACCTCGGAGATCTCCTCCTTGCCGATTCGCATCACCAACTCGCGCATCTTCAGTTGGTCTGGTCCCACGCCTTCGATGGGATTCATCACGCCGAGCAACACGTGATACCGACCACGGAACTCGCCGGTGCGTTCGAGCGCGATGATGTCGCGACTCTCCTCCACCACGCAGATCTGCGTACCGTCACGCTTGGGATCCGCGCAGATGGGACACAGTTCGCCCTCGGCGAAGTTGAAACACCGCGAGCAGAACTGAACGCGAGCCTTGGCGTCGCTGATGGCGTCGGCCAAACGACGCACGTCCTCGGCCGGCAACTTCAACAAGTGGAACGCGATGCGTTGCGCCGACTTCGGACCGATACCCGGTAATCGACCAAGTTGGTCGATCAAGGTCTGAACGGGAAGGGTGTAGGTACCGGCCACGATTCGTTCGCCCCCGGACTATTCCTCGACGGTCTCGATGACCGAGCCCGGAAACACATCGACGAGAGAATCGGTGACATCTTTTTCGGACACCGACGGCAAATTTTCGAGTTCGTCGCGGTCGATTGTCTCCTCCTCGACGACCGACTCGCTCGCCATGGGCTTCGAATCGTCAGAGCGCGTTTCGATGATGACCGGACACCCACCGGCCCCGGCGCGGTGAACGACCGCGGTGATATCGGCGAGGTACTCCTTCACGCGCTTGGCCGCGTGTTCGTTGTTCACCACCAACACGATGGTGCCGTCACGGTGTGTGGGCTTGGCCATCTGTGCCACCGCCCGACGCATGCCCTTCAACTCGTCGATCACCGCCGTCGACCAGTTGGCCACCACGTCGGCCGGGCTCGTCGTGTTCGCCGCCGTCGGAGCCCCGGTGGGAGCCGGGGCCACGGGAGCGGAAAGAGTCGTCGGCTCCGGTGCGGGAGACTCCACCCGCGACGTGGGTCGGCTGGGGTCCTTCACTCGCCCGCCCAGAATCGCGCGGCCGGTGGACGGATTCACCGGTGCGGGCGGGATCGTCGGACGATTCTCGATGTCACGCTCGAGACGTTCGATGCGGGTCATCAGCGCTTCGACGCCCATCTGTAACTCGCGGTGCACGAGTCTGACGAACGACACTTCGAGAACCACCCGCGGGTCGGGCGCCCCTTTCAAATCGTTCATGGTCTGGCCCAGCGTCTCGATGATCTTCACCACGCGGGGCGTACCCAATCGCTGGGCCTGATCACTCACCTCGGCGGAACGGCGTTCGGACAACTGCACCAACTCCGGCGCCATTTGGGACAAGAAGCAATTCCGGAGATGCGCCACCACGTCGTCGACGATCGAACGCGGCTCGCGACCCAATGACACGGACCGGGCCACCGCGGCCAACAGACGTCCGGCGTCGTAAGCGACGAGAGCTTCGACGAATTCGTCGACCGGGGTGGCCTCCTCGGCGATACCGCCGACGGCGACGGCCAACTCGAGCGCCGACAGCGTGTCGCGTACCGAGCCCCCGCCCTGACGCACCACCGCTTCGATGGTCTCGGGCGACACCTCGAGGTCGGCGTCGGCCACCACCCAGCGCACGTGCTCCTCGAGTTCGGGTTCCGACAGCAAATGGAACTGCAGGTGCTGCGTACGACTGCGGATGGTCTCTGAGACCTTTTGGGGATCGGTGGTGGCCAAAACGAAAACCACCCCCGGCGGAGGCTCCTCGAGGGTCTTCAACAACGCCACCGACGCCGGATCGGTGAGCTGATGCACCTCGTCCAGAATGAACACCTTGCGACGACCCGGTGAGGCCACCAACGTGCGCTCGATGACATCACGAATCTCGTTGATCCCGCGGTTGCTGGCCGCGTCCAACTCGATGACGTCGAAGCTGTTGCCGGCCTGCACCGCCAGACACGACGCACACGCGCAACAGGGTTCGCCATCGACGGGATGGTCACAATTCAGCACCTTGGCCAGGATGCGCGCCGTGGTGGTCTTGCCCGTGCCGCGGGGACCGGAGAACAAGTAGGCATGACCCTCTCGGGAGTTGACGACCGAATTCTTGAGCGCTCGGACGACGTGCTCTTGGCCCTTCAATTCGCAAAAGCGTTGCGGCCGATACCGGCGGTAGAGGGATTGAGCGGCCATCGCCCCCGACTGTAGTGGTGGGGTGGAAGCCCTGCTTGCCCCCGTTCCACGGGGTGGGGAAACTACCGTGGAACACGATGATGCCGAACGCAATCGACCCCCGAACCTCGAGCGCCCGCGCGTTGTTCCGTCGACGAGTCTGGCGCCGCTTGGTCGCACTCACCGTGGGACTCGGCTCGGTTCTGTTGATGTCGGCCACCCCCGCCTCCGCCGAGACCACGCTGGTCACCTCCAGTCCCGCTGACGGCGAAAAGCTCATCACCTCGCCCACCCAGATCACGGCCACCTTCAGTGCCGCCGTTCCCGACAATGCGGTCCTCACCGCCGTCTGCGAAGGCAACCCGGCACCCCTGGGTACGGTCTCGGTGGGAGCCGACGGCATCTCGTTGATCGCCCCACTCACGGCGGCGCTGCCGGTCGGAACGTGCAACGTCACGTACTCGGTGCCCCAAGCCGACGGCAAGGTGGCCACGGGAGGTTTCTCCTTCGAGATACTCGACCCCGACACCGCTGACCCCGACGATGTCGGCGGTGACGACACCGACGGGGGAATGCTGGCTGTCGATCCACCTCCCGTCAGCGGACCACTCGGTCTGGCTCGCGTGGTGGCGTACGCGTCGCTGGCCGCTTTGTTCGGTGCGGCCGCCTTCATGGTGATGGCCTGGCCGGAGGGCGTCGACTACGTCAACGTTCGTCGATACCTGCGCGCCGTGTGGGTCGTCGCACTGGTCAGCAACTACCTGGTTGCCGTTCTGCGCACGTCGTTGATGAGCGGTAAGAGCGTCACCGCGGCCATCAGCCCGTTCGGCTGGGGGGATCTGTTCGACAACGCCAGTGGCATCTCGGCCTTCGCCCGCGTGGTGCTCGTCGCTGGAGCGTTCATCATCATCGCGCGTCCCGAACGCTTGCTCGACCCGCAGTCGCAACCACTCGCCGTCGGCCTTCCCGCTGCGGCCATGGCCACCTTCGCCTTCACCCGGAGCGTCGACGAATTCTCGTTGCTCGGCGTCGCGTCGGGGATCGTGCACTCACTTTCGATCGGCCTGTGGTTCGGTGGGCTGTTGGTGTTGGGCCAAACGGTGCTCGTCGGCCCCGGGGACGAGGATGTTGCTCAGGCGGTGCGCGGATACGCCCGTTGGATCCGCGTGTTCGTCACGGTGGCGGTGATCTCGGGGTTGATTTCGCTGTACAACCTCGATGGTGGTTCGGTGCTCACCAGTCGTCACGGTCGCCTGAACATTCTGAAGGCCATTGGTGTGGCCGGCATGGTGTATCTCGGGGTCGCGTTGCGTCAGTACGTCGCGCGCAACGTCAGAAAGCAACGCGACATCAACGGTCGCATCGCCGGCAAGCTTCGCCGTGCCGTTCTGACCGAGGCCTCCATCGGAGTCTTCGTCCTCGTCGTCACCTCGTGGGCCGTGGCCACGTTGCCCCCGAACATCGATCCGCCCGGCACCGACAAGACCAACTACGCCTTCGTCGGCGAGCGTTCCGGCGGGGCGTTCGACGTGCAGGTCAAGGTCACTCCGGCCGTCGTGGGAGCCAATGCCGTGCGTATCGACGTCTTCTCTCCCGAGAAGGGACTCAGCGATCTGACGGTGCAGTTCAACCCGCCCACCAACACCACCGCCAGCGTCACCTTGAACGTGCCACTCGATGGTGTCGGAGCCGCGCGCTTGCCGATGAGGGAAGGCGTTCCCTTCGGCGCTGCCGGTCTCTGGACGGTGATCGTCACCGCCAACGGTCCCGGGGGTCCAATGCCGTCGGTGACCTACACCGTCTCGGTGATGAGCGGTTCTGGCGAGTCCCCCGGTACCACCATCGTCGACGGTAAGAACACCGTGCCGGCTCAGACCGGGGGGACCGTGGTGGTTCCCCTGGCCTCCACCACCGTGGTGACCGGCATCCAACCCGTGACCGCCAGCGTCGTTCCATGACGGCAGTAAACGAAGCCTTTCGTCCCTGCCAACTGAATTCCTCTCGGCGGTGAGCGAGTAGCGTTTCCTTCGTGGCCAGTGACAACCCGATGCAGGACAAACTCGCCGATCTCCGCTCCCGCAAGGAGCAGGCGCTCTTGGCCGGATCGCCCCGGGCCATCGAGCGCCAACACGAAAAAGGCAAGATGCTCGCCCGCGAGCGTCTGGAGTATCTGCTCGATCCCGGCTCCTTCCAAGAACTCGACATGCTCGCGCGTCATCGTGCCCACGCGGCCGGTCTCGAGGAGCACCCCTACACCGACGGAGTAATCACCGGTTGGGGAACCGTCGAAGGTCGCAAGGTGTTCGTGTTCTCGCAGGACTTCACGGTGTTCGGTGGTGCTCTCGGTGAAGTGTTCGCTGAGAAGATCCACAAGTTGATGGACTTGGCCCTGAAAGTGGGCGCCCCGGTCATCGGTCTGAACGACGGAGCCGGTGCGCGAATCCAAGAAGGCGTCGTATCGCTGGCCAGTTACGGCGGCATCTTCTACCGCAACGTGCAGTCCAGCGGAGTCATCCCCCAGATTTCGGTCATTCTCGGACCCTGCGCCGGTGGCGCTGTCTATTCCCCCGCCATGACCGACTTCATTTTCATGGTGCGCGAGAGCAGCCACATGTTCATCACCGGACCCGACGTGGTCAAAACGGTGACCGGCGAAGAGGTCACCCTCGAGGAACTTGGTGGCGCCATGAGCCACGCCAGCAAGAGTGGCGTGGCCACGTTCGTGTCAGCCGACGAGAAGTCGTGCCTCGACGACGTGCGTTTCCTGTTGTCCTTCATGCCGCAGAACAACATGGAGGAAGCGCCCGTGCTCGATGGTGGCGATGATCCGGGGCGCGACTGTCCCGAGTTGCGCGACATCCTGCCCCCCTCTCCCAACCAGCCCTACGACATGAAGAAGGTCATCACTTCGGTCGTGGACGACGGCGAGTATTTCGAGTACTTCCCCCATTGGGCCAAGAGCATCACCTGCGGTTTCGCCCGAGTCGACGGTCGTGCCGTCGGAGTGGTGGGCAACCAGCCCATGATCCTGGCCGGGGTCCTCGACATCGAAAGTGCCGAGAAGGCCGCGCGTTTCGTGCGCACCTGCGACGCGTTCAACATCCCGTTGCTCACCTTCGTCGACGTGCCCGGTTTCCTGCCTGGTGTCGACCAGGAGTACGGCGGCATCATCCGACACGGTGCCAAGTTGCTCTACGCCTACTGTGAGGCCACGGTGCCGCGCATCCAGATCATCACCCGCAAGGCCTACGGCGGCGCGTACGTGGTGATGGACTCCAAGTCCATCGGTTCGGACCTCGCCTACGCGTGGCCCTCTGCCGAGCTCGCCGTGATGGGACCGAACGGTGCCGTCGAGATCGTGTACCGCCGTGAACTGCAACAGGCCGCCGATCCGGTGGTGCGTCGCGCGGAGTTGATCGCCGAGTACACCGAGAAGTACGCGAACCCCTATGCCGCGGCCGAGCGCGGATACATCGACGACGTCATCGATCCGGCCGAAACCCGCAGGAAGGTCGTGGATGGCTTCCGCATGTTGCGTACCAAGCGAGAAGAATTGCCCCGACGCAAGCACGGGAACATGCCGCTGTGAGCGCGCGTATCACACCCACCCCCAACGACGAGGAAGCCGTGGCCATCGCCGCCGCCATGGAGGCCCTGTGGCCCCGGCCCGCCATTGGCGCTGATCCGGTGTCGGCTCGCGAGAACGCGTGGCGTTTCAGTGGCCGCTGGTGGGCCCGTCCACATATCGCCCGGCGCTCACGTCCGTGGTGATGGTGCGCGCGCGCTGACGCCACCCCCACCATTCCACCAAACCGAACAGTGACGCAACGATCAGGATCACGACCACGGTCGAACCGGTACCCACGACGTCGGATACCTCATCAGCGACGTAGCCCACACCCTCACCCGGCGACTGGATTTTCTTGCGCGACACCATGGAACCGACCAAGCCCAGCGTCACCACGCCCGTGGCCACGCTCACGATCCGAACGATCCAACCAGCCAGTGACGACGCATGGACCAGCTTGAAAACCTTGGTCAGTTTCAAGATCTTGAGAGCCTTCAACAACTTCACCGAGCCCAACAACGGGAAAACACCGACGAGTTCACGCACTCCTGGAAGGTCGAGCAGCACCGGAAACGAGGCCACGGTGACGAACAACTCGAAGCGGTGTCCACGTATCCACTCCCGTGGGTGATCGCTGACATTGAGCATCACGACCACCTCGGTGACAAAAACCACCCAGATGAACCACCCGACGGCGACACCGAGCTCGTGCATCGAACCCTTCGACGAATGCCAGTACGTAGCAGGAACCGAGGCGAGGGCCGCCGACAGGACCGACCATGTCAGGATCTTTTCCACACGACCGACCACGGGATCAAGGTAGCAATCGGAAACCGATAGTTTCACCTGATGGACATCACCACCGTCGCCGACGATCTGGTCGTCCTGCACGACGGCACGACGGTGCATCGCTTCGACGGTCTCGACGCCGGAACCGATCTCGACTTCTTCGGTCTCGCGATTCGAACCCTCGATCGTCCCGACGGTGAGTTGTTGTGTCGATTCGCCACGGTCAACGACGTCCACTTCGGCGAGACCGAATGCGGTCGGATCGACGGAGATATCCGTGGACCAATCGAGCGCTCGGTCCCCGGTGAGACCCCGTATCCCGAAACCATGAACCGCGCGGCGGCGCGCGAGATCGCAGCCATCGCCCCCGACGCGGTTCTCGTGAAGGGTGACCTCACCTGCACGGGTACCGACCCCGAGTTCACCGCGTTCGAGGATTGCTGGCGTGTTGCCTTCGCTGATCGCCTCCACGTGGTGCGGGGCAATCACGACTCGTACCTCGGCCAACACTTGTACGACGAAGATCTGTGGATCGAATTACCCGGCATCGCCATCGCTTTGATGGACACCGCCATCCCCACCGAAACCACTGGAGACCTCGGTGACTTCCAGTTGGCGTGGCTCGACGAGATGGCTGGCTCGACCACCTCCCCCGTACTCGTGATGGGTCATCACCAACAGTGGACACCGAACACTTCCGGCGATGGACATCGCAACGAGGGATACTTCGGTATCAATCCTGACGCCAGCGACTCTCTGAACGACATCGTGGCCCGTCATCGCAACATCATCGGCTACGCCGCCGGTCACACGCATCGCCATCGAGTGCGATCGATGGCTTGTGGAGCGCCCACGATCGAAATCGGGTGCGTGAAGGACTTCCCCGGGACCTGGGCCGAGTATCGCGTGTACGAGGGCGGGGTGATGCAGGTGGTCCACCGGATATCCGACCCCGTCGCCCTCGCCTGGAGCGAACGCTGTCGCCACCTCTACTCGGACTTCGGGATCGACTACGAGACGTACGCCCTCGGTTCGCTCGTCGACCGTTGTTTCGTTTTCCCGGATCGCGCCCGATGACCACGCCCCTGCATGGTTTGCGGGTGCTCGACATCTCCACGGTCATCGCCGGCCCGAACTGCGCGCGCTACCTCGCCGACTTCGGCGCCGAGGTCATCAAGGTCGAACGTCCCGACACCGGCGACAGTCTGCGCAACATGGCATGGAAAGATCCGCGTGACGGTGTGGGACTGTGGTGGAAACTGGCCAATCGCAACAAGCGCACCATCGCTCTCGATCTGAAGTCCGAAACGGACCGGGACGTGTTCCTGCGTTTGGCGAAGGACGCCCACGTCGTCGTGGAGAACTTCCGACCCGGGACGTTGGAGAGATTGGGTCTGGGTCCTGATCGGTTGCTCGAACTCAATCCGGCACTCGTCATCACGCGCGTCAGTGGGTTCGGCCAAACCGGCCCGTACGCCCAGAGACCCGGCTTCGCCTCCATCGCCGAGTCGATGTCGGGTTTCGCGGCCGTGAACGGTGAAGCCGACGGGCAGCCGATGTTGCCGGCCATCGCCCTCACCGACGAACTCACCGGTCTCGTCGGAGCCTTCGCCACCATGGTGGCGTTGCACGCCGGCGTGGGTCAGGTCGTCGACGCTTCGTTGTTGGAGAGCGTCTTTCAGGTGATGGGTCCAACGGCATCGTTGTACGCGCTCACCGGCGAATTGCAGCCACGTCTCGGTTCGGGATTGCCGTACACCGTCCCGCGGGGAACCTATCGATGCGCCGACGGTTCGTGGGTGGGCATCTCGGCGTCGTCGGATTCGGTAGCCATGCGGGTGATGGAAATCCTCGGAGTCGCCGACGACCCTCGCTTCGAGTCGTTCGACGGTCGCACCGCGAATCGTGACGAGATCGAAGCCCGTATGCGCGAGTACTGCGCCCGACGCCCACGAGCCGATGTGATCGCCGAGTTCGAAAAGGCCGAAGCAGCCATCGGCCCGGTCTTCGACATGGCCGACATCGCCCGCGACCCGCACTTCGCGGCGCGCGAAGCCATTACCACCGTCGGCGAGACGCCCATGCAGAACCTCATCGCCCGTCTGTCGGCCACACCGGGCGAGTTACGTCACGAGGGACGAGCACTCGATGCCGATGGGGCAGCGATTCGAGACACGGGATGGGAGACCCTGAGATGAGCACGAGGCCGTACGCGTACATCGCCGGACCACTGTTCGACGAGGGGGAACGCTGGTTCATCGAGAAAGTCGAGCGTCTGGTGGCCGACAACGGCTTCGACACCTTCCTGCCTCACCGCGACAATCCCCCCAAAACCCCCGAGAACGTGCACGAGATCTTCTCGAACGACAAGGGCGGAATAGATCGATGCGACGTGGTGGTGGCCAATCTCAACGGCATGATCACCGACGACGGCACGGCATGGGAGATGGGGTACGCCTACGCCAGGGGTAAACACACCATCGGCCTGTACACCGACTGGCGTGCGCGCTTCCCCGCGCCCGTCGAGGTCGTGAATCTGATGATGCAGTGCTCGATGGACGTCTTGGTGCGGTCGCTCGACGAACTCGACGTCGCACTGAAGAACTGGTTGGCGAGCCGCTGACCGCGCGGGGTGTCAGATCCCGGTACCGATGGGGCAGGCCACACCGGTGCCACCGATACCGCAGTAGCCGTTCGGATTCTTCGCCAGGTACTGCTGGTGATACGGCTCGGCGTAGTACCACTGGTCCATCTCGGCGATCTCGGTGGTGATCGTTCCGTAACCGGATGCACGTAGACGCTCCTGGAACAAGTCGTGTGACGACAGTGCCTCGGCCATCTGCTCCGACGAGGTGGTGTAGATGGCGCTGCGATACTGCGAACCACGATCGTTGCCCTGGCGCATGCCTTGGGTCGGATCGTGGTTTTCCCAAAACACTCGCAGTAGATCGGCGTAAGTGACGACCAGGGGATCGAAAATCACGAAGAGAACCTCGGCGTGACCAGTGAGCCCGGTGCAGTTCTCTTCGTAGGTGCAATTCGGCGTGTACCCACCGGCATAACCGACGGCGGTGGAATGAACACCGGGCAACTGCCAGAAAAGACGCTCGGCGCCCCAGAAGCATCCCATGCCGAAAACGGCGGTCTCGGTGCCGGCGGGCCACGGGCCCTTCAGAGGGGTACCGAGAACGAAATGTTTCTCGGGTACGGGCATGGTCTGGTCGGTGCGACCCGGCAGGGCGTTTTCTCGGGCCACCATCTCGAGGTTCTTTTTGGCGAACAGCATGCGGGCAGGATAGACGCACCGACGTCGCATCGGCATTTCGGGGCGCTACTTCAGCAACAGCACCTCGACTCGCCGAGCGGCCACCGACAATCCCGCCAACGCCAAAGCCAACAACACGCCCGCGTGCGCGAACATTCCCCATGAAGCCACGCCGAGACTGGCACCTCTCACCAGTTCGACACCGTGATACAGCGGACTGAGTTGCACGATCCAGGCCATCCCCCCGTACGAGGAAAGCGGATAAAAGGTGGCGGAGAACAAGAACAACGGAAGCGTGATGGCGGGCACCCAGTCGAAGTCGGCCCACGAGCGCATGTAGGTGGTGAGCGCCATACCCACCGAGGCGAACGCGAACCCGATCAGTAGGCAAGCAGGCAAGGAGGCCAGGATCCACCACGAACCCGCCATGCCGAGTGCGACCAGACAGACCAGGAAGGAAAGGGAATAGACGAAGCCCCGCAACATGGCCCAACCGATCTCGCCGAGCGCCACGTCGGCCGCACCCAACGGGCTGGCCAACATCGCGTCGTAGGTCTTGGAGTAACGCAACTTGAAGAAGATGTTCATCGTGCTGTCGTAGACCGCACCGTTCATGGCCGAACTGGCCATGAGAGCGGGCGCGACGAACTCGGCGTAGTCGATCGCCCGACCGGCGACATCCACGTCACCGATGAGGGCTCCGAAACCGATGCGAATGGACAACAGGTAAAAGAGGGGCTCGAAGAACCCCGAGATCAGGACCATCGGAGTGCGCCAGTAGACGATGGCGTTGCGCTCGACGACGCGTTGCGGGCGACGCGCCGACCGCAGGATGGGGGGCGCCACGCGCCACAGGAGCGCGTCACGGCTCATCGGTAGAGCCTCCGGGCGAAGAGGCGGTCGCACAGGATCCAGCCTGGAACCAACCACGCCGTCAACACCGCCCCGTGAATCAACAGATCGCCGAGACCCAGCGAGTACCGGGTGAATCCACGGCACAGTTCGACCCCGTGCCAGAGCGGGGTCAACCAGGCGACGGGACGCAACAACTCGGGCAGCGAGTCGACCGGATAGAAGGCGCCCCCGAAGAGGAACAGGGGGGTGATCACGAGACGCTGCACGTTGGAGAACGAGGTGTCGTACTCGCGGCTCGCGGCCCACGCCGTGATCCACGCCGTGAACACCAGACCACAGAACATCGCGGCGGGCACCGCGGGAACGATCCCCCACGAGCGCGTGTCGGGGTGGACGGCCAGAACGACCGCCACGCCGCCGACGGCGATCCCCATGCGCACACCGAGCCACAAGAACTGACCCCGCACCACCTGCGCCGCGGTCAGTCGGGTGGCGGCCATCGCCTCGTACGAGCCGTCCCATTTGAAGCCTCCGAGAACGGGCCAGAGGGACTCGCCGGCGGCGGTGAGCATCGCGGTGGTGGCGAGCAGGCCCGGTCCGAGGAAGGCCGCGTAGGAGACGTCCCCCAGGGCGGCCGCGGAGGACGCCCGACCGTCGACGAGCGAACCGACGCCGATTCCCATGCCGAGGAAGAACAGCAGCGGCTGGAGGAAACTGAGGGTGAGGTTGGTTTTCCAGATGCGCTTCAGGAGCAACAACTGCATTTCGAGCACCCGCACCGATGACGGAGTCGACATGTCATTCCTCCAACGAGCGGCCGGTGAGTCGCAAGAAGACGTCTTCCAACGAACTACGGCGCACCAGCGAACTCTCCGGTGCCAGACCCCGACCATGCACTTCGTGGAGGGCGGCCTCACCGTCGTCGGCGTAGACCAACACGCGGTCGGCCAACACCTCGAGACGCTCGCCGATGCCCGTGAGCGGTTCCTCCTGCTCGGCGTTGCGCCCCGCACCGAAGCGGAGTTCGAGCACTTCGCGGGTCGAGTAGCGGGTAATGAGGTCGCGCGGCGAACCTTCCGCGACGATCCGGCCAGCGTCCATGACGACCAGCCGATCGCACAACTGCTCGGCTTCGTCCATGTAATGCGTCGTGAGAACCAGAGTGACACCTTGTTGCTTCAACCGGTACAGCCGATCCCACAGGATGTGGCGAGCCTGCGGGTCGAGCCCGGTGGTGGGTTCGTCGAGCAGGAACATCTCGGGACGGTTCATGAGTCCCCGGGCGATGGTCAAACGTCGCTTCATTCCCCCGCTCAACGAATCGACGCGCCCCGACGACCGGTCGGAGAGCTGAACGAACTCGAGGAGCTCCTTGGCGCGGGTCACGCATTCGGCTCGCGGAATGTCGAAGTAACGGCCGTACACGATGAGGTTGTCCAACAACGTGAGTTCACCATCGAGGTTGTCCGCTTGGGGAACGACTCCCAGCCGGTTACGGATCTCGCTTCCGTGCGTGGCCGGACTCAGGCCGAAGATCTCCAGTGTTCCGGAGGTGATCGGTGAAACGCCGGCGATCATGCGCATGGTGCTGGACTTCCCCGCGCCGTTGGGCCCGAGGAATCCGAACGACTCACCGGGGCGAACCTCGACGTCGATACCGCTTACCGCCTCGAAGTCACCGAACTTCTTCGTGAGCGACTCGGCACGGATCACCGGATGTTCGTTCGCGGTCACGTCCTCACATTACTCGGCACCTACTCGACGACGATGGGTAGATTCGTCGCCGTGACGCACGCCGACATCGTCATCCGCGACATGACCGTCGATGATCTCGACGTCGTGTTCGCCATCAACGAGGAGAACGTGCCCGCGGTCGGACGAGAGACCTTCGAAGATCTGCGAGCGATCTACGACGTCTGTTCGATGAATCTCGTCGCCGAACTCGACGGCCGGATTCGCGGCTTCTGCATGGTGATGCCCCCCGGGGTCGCGTACGACAGTCCCAACTACCTCTACTTCTGCGATCGACACCCGGACTTCGTGTACCTCGATCGGGTGGCGATCACCGCCGACTTCCAGGGTCGGGGCATCGGTCCGATGCTCTATCGCGAGGTCGAACACCGCGCGTCCGCACCGTGGTTCGCCCTGGAGGTGAACGTGCAACCACCCAACGACGGCTCGATGCGGTTCCATGCGCGAGAGGGTTTCGTCGAGGTCGATCGCCTCGAGACGCGACCCGGCAAGATCGTCAGCCTGATGATGAAGCGTCTGCGTTGAGATCGAACCCTCGGCGTCGGTCCTGCAAGAAGCGGAACCGATCGCGAACGGCTACCACCTCAGCCGCTGAAACATCGGCGTACAGGATGGTCTCACCCGCATCCGTGCCATCGGCCAGCAGGTCTCCGTTGGGACCGAACACCTTGCTGTCGCCCACGAACGACAGGTTCCCACCGTCACCCACCCGGTTACACCCGATCACGTAGGCCTGATTCTCGATGGCACGCGCACGCAGCAACGCCATCCAATGTTCCCGCCGGGACACGGGCCAATTAGCCGGTACCAAGTAGACGTCGGTGTCGAGCGCCAGACGCCAGAACTCGTCGGCGAATCGCAGGTCGTAACAAACGAACAAACTGACGCGCAAGCCGTCGACCTCGATGGTCACGAGATCGCTTCCCGGACGCACGTGCCGGTCCTCGCCGCCGTAGGTGAAGGGATGGATCTTGCGATAGCGGTCGACGCGCCCGTCGGGACGCGCCACCACCAAGGTGTTCGCCGGTCGGGGGTCCTCGCCCGCTCGCTCGGTCAGTTCCGGACACGATCCGGCCACCACCACCGAGTACCTCGACGCCATGTCGCGGAGGAATCGCGACGAAGGACCGTCGTGAGGTTCGGCGAAACGTTCGTCCTCGACCGCGAAGCCGGTGGAGAAGGTTTCCGAGAGAAGCACGAAGCCGGCCCCCATCGCCGCCGCCTCGGCGATGCGTGGTTCGAGTCGGGCGAAGTTCGCCTCGCGATCGCACCACACGATGTCGTGCTGGACGACGGCGAACCTCATGACGCCACTCCCATTAGTCGTTCGACCGCTTCATCGATGACCTCGTCGCGCTTGCAGAAGGCGAAACGAACCAGATGTCGGCCCTCGCGTTCATGGGATCGATCGTAAAAAACCACGTTCGGAATGCCCACCACTCCGCACCGGTCGGGCAATTCGCGACAAAAGGCGTAACCGTCTCCGTCGGAGCGCAGCGGCCGAATGTCGACCGTCACGAAATACGTGCCGCGCGGTGTGAAAGTCTCGAAGCCCGCCGACACGAGACCCCGTGTCAGACGATCCCGCTTACGTCGCAGATCAGCGGCGAGTCCGACGAAATACTCGTCGGGAAGTCTCAACCCGACGGCGATGGCAGGCTGGAAAGGTCCCGACGACACGTAGGTCAAGAACTGCTTGGCCGCCCGCGTCGCCGCCACCAATTTCGCGGGACCACAGATCCAGCCCACTTTCCAACCAGTCGTGTTGAAGGTTTTGCCACCGCTACTGATGACCAACGTGCGATCCCTCATCCCGGGCAGCGACGCGATGGACACGTGCTGGGCGCCGTCGTACACCAGATGTTCGTACACCTCGTCGGAAACCACGATGAGATCGTGTTCCACCGCCAGATCGGCGATGCCCTGCAACTCCTCACGCTCGAGCACCGCTCCGGTGGGGTTGTGTGGGGTGTTGAGAAGGATCATCCGCGTCCGCGGGGTGACCGCCGCCCGTAACGCCTCGAGGTCGAGACCATACGCCGGAGGCCGTAGCGTCACGGGGCGAGTGACGGCACCGGCCAACGCGATGCACGCTTGGTAACTGTCGTACATCGGTTCCAACAACACCACTTCGTCACCGGCCTCCAGAATGCCGAGCACCGCACCAGCCAAGGCCTCGGTGGCGCCGGCCGTGATGAGCACTTCGCCGTCGGGTTCGTAACTCAAGCCGTAAAAGCGTCTCTGGTGTTCAGCCACCGCGAGACGGAGGTCGGCGATGCCGGGTCCCGGTGGATATTGGTTCTGCCCCGAACGAATCGCATCGACGGCGGCGTCGAGAACCACCGATGGTCCGTCGTAGTCGGGGAACCCTTGACCGAGGTTGATGGCTGCCTTTTCATCGGCCAGAGCAGTCATCTCGGCGAAAATCGTGGAACCGAAGCCCCGCAACCGACTGGTCAGATACGAGTTCTGATCGCGGGCCATGGATCAAGGCTAGGCGCCGATGGGGATCAAACCAGTTCCGATTCCACCGCGTCGATGAGGCCGCTGGCACCGAAGCGAAACGTGGCCGATGTGGCCCACTGTGGGCCCATGATGCGGTCGGCGATGTCGAGGTAGCGCGCGGCATCGTCGACCGTTCGAATTCCACCTGATGGCTTGATGCCCACTCGTCGATCGATCCGCGGAGACTCTCGCAGGACCGACAGGATCGTCTCGACCGCTTCCGGCGTGGCCGACACGGGCGTCTTACCCGTGGAGGTCTTGATGAAGTCGGCTCCGGAGGCCACCGCCAATCGAGTGGCTCGTTCCACGAGAGCCGGGTCACGGAGTTCACCGGTCTCCAAGATCACCTTGAGTAGAGGTCCCGTCGACAGGGACTCCTTCACCTTGGCCACCATGAACGCGGCGGCACGATCACCCTCGCCGTCGACCTGATCGCGAATCTTCTCGTACGGAATCACCAGATCGATCTCATTGGCACCGTCGGCCACGCAACACCCGACCGAGTCGAGCACCTCGTCGACAGTGCGGTCACCACGTGGGAAATTCACGACCGTGGCCACCGCGACACCGGTGTCGACCAACGCTTTCACCGCGGGACTCACGAAGCGGGGCCACACGCACACCGCGGCCACGTTCCCGTGCGGACCATGGGCTCGCTCGCACAAGGCGACCACATCGGCCTCCGTGCAGTCATCGGCGAGATTCGTCAGATCGATCAGACCGAGAATGCGCCGCGCGACGGACGACGTCACGGAACGAAGCCGCGGAGGTTGTCAGGGCCGAACGAGGTCGGAAGCAAACCCTCCATGCTGAAGACGGCCCGCACTCCTGCAGGGCCACAGGCGTATATGGGGGTGTCGAGGGCGGCGAACTCTCGAACGCGCTGCCGACACCCTCCGCAACAGGTTCCCACCTCGACACTGTCACAAATGGTCAGTAGGGCGGCTATCTCGGTCTCACCCGCGGCGACCATGGCGGTGATGGCCCCGGCCTCGGCACAACTGCCGACGGGATATGCGGCATTCTCCACGTTGCAACCGACATGGATTCGCCCCGACGGGGTGAGAATCGCCGCTCCGACCGGGAAATGGGAGTACGGAGCGTAGGCGTTTCGCTGAACGGCCAAAGCCGCCGCGAACAACTCGGGAACACGGTGAGATTCGGGAAATCCACTGACGTTCGACATGACGACTCCTTCGACAGAACCCGATAGCACTCTAGGACACGAGGCCGGGGTCGTTCCCCCGGTGAGTGCTCACGGCCTACTGCACTGTGGGAGCATGGGTCATGCGTCGCAGTCTGTTGAGTATCTGGAGTTGGTTCGCTCTCGTCGTGATCGTCATCGTCTGGACCCCGCTGGTCGCCGTGGTGAGAATCGTCACCGCTCCCTTCGACAAGGGTCGCTACGCCACTGGATACGTGTTCCGCCGACTGTGTGTGGTGCATCAAGCACTCACCCCGATGTGGAAATTCCGAACGAGTGGGCAGCTTCCGAAGAACAAGCGAAATCCATACGTGATGGTGTCGAACCATGAAAGCTTCGTCGACATGCTCCTCATCAGTCATCTGAAAATAGAGATGAAGTGGCTGAGCAAGAAGTCGATCTTCAACATCCCTCTCGTCGGATGGATGATGAAACTGGCCGGGGACGTGTCGTTGGTCCGCGGAGACCGATCGAGCGGGTCGGCCGCACTCGAGGTGTGCAAGTCTTGGTTGGATCGAAAGATGTCGGTGATGATCTTCCCCGAGGGCACGCGCAGCGCCGACGGGGAGATGCGGGCTTTCAAGGACGGAGCTTTCCGCTTGGCGATCGAAACCGGAACCCCCATCCTGCCCTTGGTCGTTCACGGCACACGTTCGGCGTTGCGCAAGCACGACTGGCGACTCGGGGACTCACGGGCTGAAGTACGGGTGCTGGCACCCATCGATACCGCCGGGATGACGGAGGTCGACGTTCCGATTCTCCGCGACCGTGTCCGGGAACTGATCGCGAACGAGGTTGCATCCATGCGCGCGGCCGCCTGAGCCACTCGGTCAACGACCGGAATGTCCGAAACCCCCACCACGATCATCGCCCTCGAGCGATCGAACCTCGTGCCAGACCACCTCCATGACCGCCTGTACGACCAATTGTGCGATGCGATCTCCGCGCTGTACGTGATAGTCGTGGGTGGGGTCGGTGTTGAGCAACACCACCTGGATCTCACCTCGATACGCGCTATCGATGAGGCCGGGGCTGTTGACCACCGAGACACCGTGCTTCAAGGCCAGCCCACTGCGCGGTAGAACGAAGCCGGCAAAACCACGGGGCACTGCCACGGCGATTCCCGTGGGCACCAGTACCCGTCCGCCCGCAGCAGGAACGATCACATCGTGACGGGCCAGCAAGTCGAGTCCGGCATCGCCGGGGTGGGCGTAGACCGGGAGGTCCAGATCGAGGTCGAGACGAACGACTGGTACCGACAGGTTCGTCGACGATGGATTGGGTGACGTCGCGTCGTCAGACATGTCGCGACCCTAGATCATCTCGGCGTATGGACCTCACTCATGACATCGTGGAGTGCCGCACCGATGGCGTAGGGTCTGAGCCGTGCTCGTGTGGATGGATCTGGAGATGACGGGACTCGATCCCGACCGCGACGCCATCGTCGAGATTGCCACCATCGTCACCGACGACGAACTCAATGTCGTCGCCGAGGGTCCCGACATCGTGATCCATCAACAAGATGATGTGCTGGCCCGAATGGACCCCTTCGTGGTCGACATGCACACGAAATCAGGTCTCCTGGTCGCCATCAAGCAATCGACGATCGGTCTCGCGGAGGCCGGTGAGCGCACGTTGGCTTTCATCAAGACTCACGTTCCCGAGGCGCGAACAGTCCCGTTGTGCGGCAATTCCATCGGGACCGACCGTCGGTTTCTCGCCCGCCACCTCCCCGACATAGAAAATCACCTGCATTACCGCAGCGTCGACGTCAGCACCATCAAAGAGTTGGTGAAGCGCTGGTACCCCGGTGCTGACACCAAGCGTCCGTTCAAGACCGGAAATCACCGTGCCCTCGGCGATGTCCACGAGAGCATCGCCGAATTGCGCTTTTATCGTGAACGCATCTTCGTCAGCTCCGAATCCCCTGCCACGACCACGACCCCCTGACTCGTTCATCGCTCGGATAGGTGGTTTTGCGCCACCGCAACTACCCTCGCAGCGTGACCAACGCCGTGCCTCGCCCTCTGAAACAGGAGCAGATGCCGGCCAGCGACCAAATCCTCGAAATCGCTCCCGGCGTTCTGAGGGCACAACTGCCCATTTCGATTCCGGGCCTCGGCCACGTGAACATGTACGTACTGGAAGACGAGCGCGGTGTCGCGCTCGTCGATCCGGGCCTTCCCGACAAGGACAGCTACGCCACGGTGAAGCAACGACTGCACCAGGTGGGTGTGCCGCTGCGGAACGTCCATACCGTGATCGTCACCCACAGTCATCCCGACCATTTCGGTGGTGCCTATTGGCTGCGCGCTGACACCGGTTGTGACATCGTCTCGCACGAGCGATTCCGGGTGTTCTGGGATCCGAGCGAGCCCGACGACGTCGACCTCGATGATCCCGTGGCGGTTCAGGAGTTGTCGTCACGACCGGTGGTGCGCCGACCGTGGGACCCCACCCCGTGGGGTGGTCCGCCGATGGAGGTGCCGTGGCGTCGGCGAGCCCGCATGGCCGTGGCTCGACGCTTACCGCGTATGTTGCGCCTTCCCCAGCCCACGGTTCGGTTGAAAGACGCCCAGACTTTCCGCTTCGCCCGACGGGAATGGGTGGCGGTTCACACTCCCGGTCACACCGCTGACCACCTGTGTCTGTTCGATCCCGAGCATGGTTTGATGCTGTGCGGTGACCACGTGTTGCCCACCATCACCCCGCATATCAGTGGACTGATGCGGGCCCGCGACCCGCTCAGTTTGTTTTTCCAGTCCCTCGACAAAGTGGCGGCTTTCGGTCCGCAGGTGACCAAGGCCCTACCCGCCCACGGAGACGTGTTCACCGATTTGGCCGGTCGCGCGTTGGACATCAAGGAACATCACGTGGGACGCCTGCAGAGATTGCGCGACGCGGCCGCCGCCGAGGGGCGCCCGATGACGGTGATGGACATGTCGACCCACCTGTTCTCGCCTCGGGCCCAAGGTGGCATGGCCGACAGTGAAACATTCGCGCACCTCGAACATTTACGGCTGGCTGGTGAGATGGAACGCCACGACCGCGATGGTCGTTACGAGTACGTTCTTCGGGGCTGACGTTCAGCACACCACGGCGACGCTCGACCATGCATTCCGAGAACTGCCCGAGCCCCGAGGGTTGCAGACCCGTACACGCAAGTTGATCCGATCACCGGGCTTTGGATTTCGAAGGTCGTGCGAGTTCGTGGAGATGTGACCCACTTCTACAACAGGACTTGTCACGGCGATGCCCGATGCGACACTCGTCGATCATCGCACCGTCGCCGCGGGGCAAAGACCAGGCGAGACGCACGGCGGTACGCGAGAAGCGCTCGGGGCACCGTGGGATTCGAGGGAACGTCGAGTGTCCGATCAAGGTCGAAGAGCGGGCAAACCGGGATTCCACCGACCGTCTACCGAGAACTGTCGGCGCGAACATGGCAGGCTTGGCGCGTGCGTCGTCCGAACGTCTTGTTCATCACCCTCGACCAATTCCGCGGTGATTCCCTCTCGTGTCTCGACCATCCGGTGGTGCGGACCCCGAATCTGGACGACCTCGCTCGTCAGGGCGTCCTTTTCCGGCGGCACTACACGCAATCGACACCGTGTGGCCCGGGCCGAGCCGGCCTCTACACGGGCATGTACCAAATGAACCATCGCGTGGTGGCCAACGGCACCCCGCTGGATCGTCGGTTCGACAACGTGGCCCTCCTGGCTCGACGCGCCGGATACCAACCCGCCTTGTTCGGATACACCGACCAGTCCATCGACCCCCGAGTGTCCGAGGGCCCCGATGATCCGCGGCTGTCGTCCTACGAGGGGCTGTTGCCCGGCTTCGACTGGCTACTGAACATGAGCGGTCTGCACCAGCCTTGGCTCGACCACCTCGCAGCGATGGGATACGACGTGTCGCCCGGTCACTTGCATCTTCTGGCGACCGAGAACGAACGGCCCGTCGAGGCCAGCGTCTCCACCCTCATCACCGATCGTGTCATCGACTGGTGGAGTGAGCGCGACACGGATGAACCGTGGTTCGTCCACGCGAGTTATCTGCGACCACATCCGCCCTACTCGGCTCCTGGCGAATACTCCACGATGTACGACCCCGCCGACGTGGGTCTCCCCATCGCGCCGGTCGAAACTCGACATCCGTTCCATGATCTCGTCTTGACCCTCGATGATGTCGCCGCACCCACCGACGAGGCGAGCATTCGACATCTGCGCGCGCAGTACTTCGGCATGATCACCGCTGTCGACGCCGAGATGGGTCGACTGTGGCGGGCCCTGCGCGACCTGAACGCATGGGACGACACCCTCATCGTGCTCACCACCGACCACGGTGAACAGCTGGGAGACCACGGCGTCGTGCAGAAGTTGGCCTGGTTCGAGGAGAGCCACCACATCCCTCTCATCTGGCGTGACCCCCGACGACGCGCCACTCATGGCACCGTGGTCGACCGTTTCACCGAGAGCATCGACGTGTTGCCAACTCTGGCCGAATCCTGGGACCAGGACGTACCGAGGCAATGCGATGGTCTTCCGCTCACCCCCTTTCTCGACGGATCCGAGCCTCCGACGTGGCGTGATGGGGCTTCGTGGGAATTCGACTGGCGTTACGCGCTCATCCCGCGGAAAAGCAATCCGTGGCCCTGGGACCGTCGGCTCGAGGAATGCAATTTGGCGGTGCATCGCACCCACGAGACTGCGTACGTCCAGTTCGGTGATGGCAGCCATCTCTGTTTCGACATCGCGGCCGATCCCACGTGGCGCACCCTGGTCCACGATCCGGCGCGAACGTTGGACATGGCCCAACGCATGTTGACATGGCGCAGTCGTCACCTCGATCGAACTCACACCGGTCTGCTGGTGCAAGATGGCGGGGTCGGTATTTGGCCACCCGGAGTGGAGTGGTCGTCGACGAGAAAGGTCGGTCCGACTTCATGAGCAATCCTGCCCGTGCCGAACGTCAGGCCCTGTGCGACCTCTTGGCGCAGGTTGGTCCCGATGCGCCGACTCTGTGCGACGGATGGACCACTGCGGATCTGGCGGCGCACCTGGTGGTGCGCGAGACCCGGCCCGACGCCGCCGCCGGAATCCTGTTCGCCCGGTTCGCCCCCCATGGCGATCGGGTGCGCGACGGGGTGGCGCGCACCGAATGGACTCGACTCGTGGAACGAGTGCGCTCTGGCCCCCCACGCCTTTCGCCCATGCGGATTCCCACCCTCGACCGGCTGACCAACACCCTCGAGTACTTCGTACACCTCGAGGACGTGCGCCGCGCCCAGCCCTCGTGGGTCCCGCGCGAGGTGGCCCCCGAACTGGAAGACGCCCTACTCGCGGCCCTCGAGCGGGGGGCGCGGTTGATGGGACGTCGGGCCCCCTGCGGTCTCACCATGACCCCGCGCGGGGGAATCGCATTCGTCGCCAAGAAGGGTCATCCGGTGGTCGACATTTCTGGTCCGATCGGCGAACTCGTGTTGTTCATCTACGGTCGGCGGTCGGTCGCACGGGTGGAATTGAGCGGACCCGACGACGTGGTGGCCGCCGTCGAGTCGACACGCTTCGGGGTCTGATGTTCGGGTAGCGGGGAACACCATCTCCAACTGACAAGATCGTTTTCGTGACCCGCGACATCGACGCCCTCCTCGCACGGATGACCATCGAGGAGAAGGCCTCGCTCACCACCGGCGCCACCTTGTGGAGCACCAACGCCGTCGAGGCCCACGGCATCCCCGTCGTCACCGTCACCGATGGTCCGGCCGGTGCTCGAGGACCGTTCACGCCGGGCATCGGGACCCAGGTGGCCACGCTGTGTATCCCGTGTGGCTCGGCCCTCGGGGCCACCTTCGACACCGAACTGCTGGAGCAGTTGGGGAACGCGCTCGGACACCAAGCCCGCACGAAGAATGCCCGGGTTCTGTTGGCGCCCACCGTCAATCTCCACCGATCACCGCTCTTCGGTCGAGCCTTCGAGTGTTACTCCGAGGATCCGCTTCTTTCCGGTCGACTGGCCGCGGCTTTCGTCCGTGGCGCACAATCGCACGGGGTGGCCACCACGGTCAAACACTTCGTCGGTAACGATGCCGAGTTCGAGCGCATGACGATCGACAGCATCATCGACCAAAGGACTCTTCGTGAGGTCTACCTGTTGCCCTTCGAGATCGCCGTTCGCGAGGGTGGCTCACTCGGCATCATGACGTCGTACAACCGCATGAACGGGACGTACTGCGCGGAGAATCGTTGGCTCCTGCAAGCCGTTTTGCGCGACGAGTGGGGATTCGAGGGATTCGTGGTGACCGACTGGTTCGCCGGCACCACCACCGAAGGGGCCGCCCGCGCCGGATTGGACCTGGAGATGCCCGCGCCACCACGAGCCTACGGACCGGTGCTCGCCGAGGCTGTTCGCGACGGTCGCGTGGACGAAAACGAACTCGACCGCGCCGCGCGGACGTTGTTGTCGGTCTTCGATCGATTGGGGGCCCTCGATGATGGGCATGTCGAGCCTCATGCCGTGGATCTGCCCGAGCATCGCGAACTGGTACGACGAGCGGCGATCGAGTCCGTGATCCTGCTTCGTAACGAGCCCGTGCGAGCACGACGTCGTGACGCCACCGCACCGCTGCTGCCATTGGTGTCCGCCGGCTTGAAGTCCATCGCCGTGATCGGACCCAACGCCGAGCGAGCGCGCATCATGGGCGGCGGTTCGGCCGAGGTCCTCCCCCATCACCGCACGCCGATCATCGATGTCCTGCGCCAGCGACTCGGCGGCAAGGTGAAGATACGGCACGAAGCCGGCGGAAGCATCGAGAAGACCACGCCGATCGTCGATCCCGGCTCGGTGCGCACTCCATCGGGTGAACCGGGTTTCGACGTCGTCGTCTACGACGGCGCCATTGGCTCGGGTGTGGAGTTGACCCGCATCAATCGATCCGACGGTCGCATCATGGTGGTTGGTCGTCAGGACGAAGGTGTTCCCAAGTCGGCGTTCCATTTTCGGGCCACCGGCCTCGTCACCGTCGAGAAATCCGGTCAATACGTGTTTTCGTTGGTGGAAGTGAGCCCGTGCCGCTTGTTCGTCAATGGAGAGTGTGTCGTCGATGGAGCGAGCACCATCCCCGCGCGCGGTCATTCGTTCTTCGGAATGGGCAGCGTCGAGATCTCCACGGTCGTCGATCTGGCGGCGGGCGAGGCCAATGAAATCGTGCTCGAGTGCGATGGCGAGCAGAGACAGTGGATGCACGGTGCCCGAGTGGGCATGCAGTTCATCGAACCCGAGGATCCCATCCGGCGCGCCGTCGAATTGGCCTCTGAGAGCGACATCGCGCTCGTCGTAGTCGGCACCACCGAAGAGTGGGAAAGTGAAGGGCACGATCGCAACACGCTGGCCCTACCGGGACGCCAAGAGGAGTTGATCCGCGAGGTGGTGGCGGCGAATCCCCGCACGGTGGTGCTCGTGAACACCGGTGCCCCCGTCGACATGTCGTGGGCCGATGACGTTCCCGCGGTCCTCCAAGTGTGGTTCGGCGGTCAGGAGATGGGCGCCGCGGTCGTCGACGTCCTGCTCGGCGAGGCCGACCCCGGTGGACGGCTACCGACCACCATCCCCGAGCGTCTCGAACACACGCCGGCATGGGGCAACTTCCCCGGGGAACACGGTCAGGTGCGTTACGGGGAAGGGGTGCTCATCGGGCACCGCTGGTACGAGTCGAGACACCTTCCCGTTCGCTATCCCTTCGGTCATGGACTCTCCTATTCGTCCTTCGACATGGCTACCCCCGATCTCGATCGCGACGTCATCGACTTCGCCGAGGACGACGGTGCATCCATCACGGTTCACGTGGCCGTCACCAACACGGGCAGTCGCGCCGGGACCCACGTGGTGCAGTTGTACGTGGCGCCACTGCAACCCACGGTGTCTCGGCCACCCCAAGAATTGAAGGCTTTCGGCAAGGTCCGTCTGGCGGCCGGGGCGAGCGAGGTGGTGAGCCTGAAACTCGCCATGCGCGCCTTCGCCCACTGGGATGCCGGCGACACCTACCGTGGTTCGCTGCGACCACAAGTCACCGGGGAACGAGCGGTGGTCGAGTTCGCGAGCACCGGAGGTTGGCGCGTCGATCCCGGCCCATACGAGATACGTGTGGCCAATTCGTCGGCCGACATCGTGCACCGTGTGGTCGTCACGGTGACCGAGAGATCTACTCACCCCGCCGACGCCAGAGGTCTGTGATGCTGCTACGCCGCCTCGACGATTACCAGAGTTGGCAGGTTCAATTCTCGGGGAGTTCGGTCCTGATCGATCCGTGGTTGACCGAGCATCCCATCAGTGGTGCCTTCGATCGTCGTCATCCGACGGGATTCACCACGCACGACGACCTCGTTCGCGAGAACTCCGACATCGCCGCCGTGCTCTTGTGTACATCGGTCAACGACCACCTGCGACCGGACACCTTGCGTCTGTTGGGCGACGTGCCGGTGTTCTCGAATCTGAAAGCCGCCAAGGCGGCTCGAGCGGCGGGGAGCCCCGCCACCCACGTACGCACTCCCGGCGACACCTTCGAGATCTCGTGCCGCGAAGGAGGCACGCTTCAGGTGACATCGACCAGGTGCGGCCTCCCGCTCGGATACATCGCGACCGGATGGGTGATCGAGGCCCGCGACGCCCACGGCGTGGATTGCGGGCGGCTCTGGATCGAGCCCCACCAGCCAACCGTCGATGTCGCTCGCGAGCTGGGTGGGCGGGGCCCCGTCGACGTCGTAGTCCTACCGACGCAATCGGTGTTGGCCGTGGTGCTTCCGGTCACGGCCGGACCCAAGCGCAGCGCGGCCGCCACGCGAGCCTGTGGGGCCCGAGCCCTGGTTCCCACCGCCACCGACCCGCGACGTGACATGAAGTGGTGGCAGAAGGCGATCTACGTCGTCTCGGGCGGCGATGCCCGGACCGTGAACGAGTTGCACGGTGCGGCCGAGTTGATCCATCTGCGCACCGGTGACTGGCTCGACGTGCGCTCGGGTCGCTGACCCTGAAAGTCAACCGACACGGAGGGTGAACACCGGCGTGTCGTCGGGGCGCGTGGGCAACACGATCCGGTCACCCGAACGATGAAGCATCGTTCGATGGCCCACCTGATACACGTCTCCGTCCGGTAGCCCATCGATGGTGATGGTCGCCGAGTCGGGGCGGCCGCACACCATTGCGTACACCGCACCGTCGGCGCCGGTCGTCAATCGCACCGACGTCCCGTCATCGGTCTGCAGACGCGATTGTTCGAAGGGACGACTCCCGTAGATGGCCGGGCCGTTCACCGCCAACCACTGCCCCATCGCCAGCAGTCGCACCTGCTGGGCCCACGGGATCTCCCCACCGGGCATCGCTCCGTAGTTGAGCAAGAGGTTGCCTCCGTCGGCCACGATGTCCACGAACATCCGAATCAGATCCGGTATCGGTAAGTAGGTGTGCTCACCCTCGGACTCGGTGTAGCCGAAGCTGGTGCCGATACCACGAGTGACCTCGAAGGGACGTTGGTGATCGACGGGCTTCGTCGTGTATTCGGGAGTGGTGAAATCGGCGTGCGCTGTTCCACGCATCACACCGAGGAAGTCGAAGCGGTCGTTCACCACGCCATCGGGATTGCCGTTGTAAAAGTCGGCCATCAGTTGAGCGGCACCAGCTCCGAACCCCGGATAGCCGATGTCATTCCAGAGAACGTCCGGTTGGTACCTGTGGATCAACTCGCGCCAATGGGCATCGGCATAGGCGCTGTACGTCTCGTCCTGCGGGACCGCCGCGTACAACTTGCTCCATCCATCGATGCCCAAACCTTGGAATGTCCAATCGATACCACCCGAGTAGTAAACCCCGAAGCGCAGGCCGGCCCCACGCGCCGCGTCGGCACACTCCTGCACCAGATCGCGTTCGGATGACCACGTCGATCCGTGATGCGGGTTCGGGACCTCGGACGGCCACAAGAGGACACCGTCATGATGCTTGGTGACCATCACGCAGTACTTGGCCCCCGAGGCCACCATCATGCGCTGCCAACGTTGCGGATCCCAACCCTTGGCAGCGTCGAGGAACCGCCGAACGAAGACGTCGTAGTCACAGTTCCCCCACACGCGAGCGTGATGCTCAGCAGCCGGAGAGTCCGCGATGTTTATGGAGTTCCAATACCATTCGGCGTAGGGCGTGTGGCTGAACGCCATTCGCTCGCCCTCCTCCCGAGCCAACGTGAAGGGGTCCCTTCCCGTGGGCGCGAATGCGGGAACCGATCCCACGGTCCAATGCGAAAAGACCCCGAATTTGGCGTCGAGGAACCACTTCGGAATCGGGTGCGTCGACAAAGAATCGAAAGTCGGTTGATACATGCGTCTACCCTAGGGGAACACGCAGGGGTATCAATAGGCGACCGTGGGCGATCAGGAGTCTTGGGCCGACAGACGTTCCTCGGTGCGCCGCACCAAAGTTTCGCGCTCCTGGGCCGTGAGGGGCCGTGTCGTGCGGACCTTCAATTCGACTTGGGGATTCCCCGCCGCGGGCGTGGTCGTCAATACGTCGTCCACGAACACCACCTCGGTCAGATTCGGGCTACCGGCCAATTCACGAATGGTGTCGGCAGCGCGACTGGCGGCCTCACTGTGTTCGGTGTTTGCGGGAAGGTTGATGGAGAGTTTCGTTTCGACGGGTTCCTGACTCAGATTGCGCACCGACAACAACGCGGTATGAGGAAGGTGGATGGTGCTGTACCCGTCGCGGATGCGGGTCGACACCAATCCGATGTGCTCGACGATGCCCCGCACCCCGTTCGGGAACGAACCACTCACCTCCACCTCGTCACCCACGCCGTATCGATCCTCCAGCAGGACGGACAAGCCGGTGAGGTACTCGTTCACTTTGTGCTGACCACCGATGGCTACGGCCGCGCCGATGAAGCCGGCGCTCGACAAGAAAAAGGCGGCGTCGAGTTCCAGAATGTGGAAAACCGCGATGATGACCCCGAGCCAGAGCAGCACGGCGAAGAGGTGATGGAGCATCCGTGCGGCGGCATCGATGCGCTGCCGACGACGATTCTCTCCCACCTCGCCATGCTCCAGTTCTCGGTAGCGAGTGGGGGTGCGCCACCAACGCGTGGGATGAGCGATGCTGCGTTCGGCCACGAACCGGACGGTCCGGCGAAAAATCACGCGGGAGAGGCGGGTGACGATGAACGCACCGACGACGACAACCAGCACGATCACGGGTCGTGACATGGCCTCTTGAGCCGACAGCGGCGGCTCGGGCGAAGGACTCAGGGTGGTTGGTGACGGAATCAGAACGAACATGACCCCTCCATTGTGCCGTGACCCGGGGTTGTCAACCGTTCATTCAGCACCCTGTCGCACCCAATCGGGGACCTCCCTGATGCTTTCCAACTCACCGAATCGACCATGCCGCTCGGGGTGTTCGGCCTGCTCCAGCTCCCACAACACGTGGTAGGGCACGTGCACCGCGTGTCCGCCAACCTCCAGCACGGGAAGAATGTCACTCTTCACCGAGTTCCCGACCATGCAGAAACGGTGAGGCTGCACATCGAATTCACGAAGCACCCGGATGTACGTGTCGGCATCCTTCTCGAGAACGATCTCCACGTGGTCGAAAAGGTGTCCGATGCCGCTGGTGGACACCTTGCGGGTCTGGTGGTTCAGGTCGCCCTTGGTGATGATCGCCACGCGATGGTCGCGCGCCAAATCGTCGACCACCTCGGCGACGCCGGGCAGTAAACGCACCGGAGCCAACAACAAACCGCGCACGACACCGAGCAGTTTTTCCATCACGTCGCTCGTCACGCGCCCTTGCGAAACCGACAACGCCGCCTCGAACATCGACAGCCCGAACGACTTCACGCCGTAGCCGTAAGCGGGAAGATTCTCGCGCTCCGTCGCCGTGAGGGTCGCCCGCGGATCCGATCCGACGGTGGCGAATGGTGCCAACAATTCGGCGAAAGTGTTTTCGGCTTCGTGGAAACCGTCCTCGCTGTGCCACAAGGTGTCATCGGCATCGAAGGCCACCACATCGAACCTCGTACCTCTCCGGCTTGATGTCGAGCCACTCATGTTGACCGTACCGTCTCCCTCTCGTGCGCCTTCGACGCGCGACATCGTAGGTCGCTTCACCACGTCCCCCGCGACACCGACCAACACCGTCATGATTTCGACCGGCGTGCAATCCGGCAACGTGTTGTTCGCCCACGCACACCACGATCTCCACGACAACCGACTCACCTACTCGACCGTTTGTCGGGTTGTCACGCACCGAGTCAGCGGTGAATGGCGTTCAGATAGTTGTAGACGGTGATTCGCGAGACACCCATGGCATCGGCCACGTCCTCCACGGCCCGACGAAGGGTGAAGGCGCCGCGGTCGTCCAACAATCGAATGGCTCGTTGCTTTTGTTCGCGATTCATCCCCGACAACCGGATACCCATCTCCCGTTCGACGGACTCGAGGAGGCGGTCGAGGGCACCGTGCAAGGCCGGTAGGCGCACGACCGCGACGATCTCGTCGTCGACGATGATCGGCACATCGCCGGGCTCGCGGTCGGCCGCTCCGATGATTCGGCAACCCAGAGCGTCCATCAGCGGAACGAGAGCCGAGAGCAGAGGGTGGTCGGTGCGCGATGGCGTCGAGCTCATGCGTCCAACCTCTCGATGTGAATGTTCACGTGAGTCGCGCCATTGGCATAGGCGCTCTCGATCAATGCCGAGATGGCGGCCAAGGCCTTCGTCGACTCGGCCTCGAACTCGGAGGCGAAGGGACCGAACTCCACCGACATTCCGGCGGCCTCGGCGGCGGACACCGCCGCCAGCACGTGTGGCCCCGGCTGTCCCTCGACGAAAGGCTCGACGGTAAACTCGACGCGAATCACGCACCCATCGTAGAGGTTCAGATCACCCCCATGATCCGTCGAAGTTCGTCGGCGCGCACCTGACAATCGTGCCCCGACACGGCGAGCGCCTCGGCCAGTCTTTGCAGGGCCGTACGGAAACCCCCGATCCAATCGGACTCGAAGGACCGTCGAGCGGGACCGGTCCAGGTGGTGCCGTCGAGGGCCGCCACCACCGTCGCCAAGACACCGTCGACGACGTCACGCTGACGTAGCAGGGTGTGACCGAGGTTCGAGAGTTGGTCCGGGTCCGCCCCGATGATTCCTGTGGGATGATTCGACACGTGTTCTCCTTTTCGCCTCGTGACGGGTGGGCGAATGACTCACACCGGCGGTCGCAAGAGCGGCCACAAGAGCGCCCAACTGTCGGGGAGGAAGTTCTCGCGACGAGTCAGGGCCTCGACCTCCTCGATCGGCACCCACCAGGCCTCGGTGACCTCACCGTCAGCAAAGGCCAAGGGCCCCGAGTGGCGCACCCGAAAGCAACGACCAAGCAGACTCACCTGATCGTCGTCGTACGACCGCGCCACGCCCTCGTCGATCACCTCGCATTCGGTACCTCGGGCGCCCACCTCCTCGGCCACCTCACGAATCGCCGCCGATTCATAGGACTCCCCGCTGAGAACGACGCCACCCACGGCGATATCACACCATCCCGGCCAGACGTCTTTGTCGATGGATCGTCGATGCACCAGCAACCGACCCTCACCATCGACCACCGCCACGAAGACGGCTCGATGCCGCAGACGATCTCGCCGCATCACCGTCCTCGGCACGACTCGTAACACCCGATCATCGGTGTCGACCTCGTCGACGACTTCTTCCCCGCTGTACTCCATCGTCATCAGTCATTGCCTATCACGCGATGTGTCTACGATGCTCGTATGTCTTCGCCCAACGACATCTCCACGCTGACCGAGGAAAGCCAGGACCTTCTCAGTGACGCCATTTCGCTGCGCCGGTCACTGCACCAGTGGCCCGAACTCGGAAACCACTTGCCCCGTACTCGCAACGAGGTGTTGGCTGCCCTCGAGGGTCTGCCGTTGGGCATCACCCTGCACGAAACCACGTCCGGCATCGTCGCCACATTGGAGGGGGATCACCCCGGCCCGACGATGTTGTTGCGCGGCGACATGGACGCGCTCCCCATGCCCGAGGACACGGGGGTCGAGTTCAGTTCGCGCGTCGAGAACGCCATGCACGCCTGCGGTCACGACACACACACCGCCATGCTCGCCGGAGCCGCTCGTCTTCTCACGGCTCACAGGAACCGCCTGCATGGTCGGGTGCTTTTCATGTTCCAGCCCGGAGAAGAGGGCCACAACGGTGCCGGGCACATGATCGATGAAGGGCTCTTGGAGGTCGCACCACTCTCCAACGGAGAAGCGTCACCCGTCACGGGAGCCTTCGCCATTCACACCACGTCTTCACTTCCCACCGGCTTCATCAGCTCCCGGCCCGGTCCATTGATGGCGTCGAGTGACACCATCTCCATCGTGCTCACCGGCAAGGGCGGTCACGCCAGCGAGCCGTTCCGCACGTTGGACCCCGTTCCCGCCGCCTGCGAGATCGTACAAGCCCTGCAGTCGATGATGACTCGCCGCATAAACACCTTCAATCCTGGTGTTCTGACCATCACCCAGATCAACGCCGGCACGACCACCAACGTCATCCCCGAATCGGCGCACATCAAGGGCACCATTCGGGCCATCAGTGAAACAACGCGCCGGCGGATTCATGACGGCGTTCGTCGCGTCGCTGAGGGGATCGCCGGTGCACACGAGCTCGAGGTCGAGGTCGAATTGCGTGATGGCTACGACGTCACGGTGAACGACGAGGACTACGCCAGGCGGGCCGCCACCATCACCAAGGAATTGATCGGCGCCGACCGCTTCATCGAACTTCCGACGCCCGTCATGGGGGCGGAAGATTTCGGCTACATCCTCAATCGCGTGCCCGGAGCCATGGTGTTCCTCGGTGCGACGCCATTGGGCCAGAACCCTGCCGCGGCTGCTCCGAACCACTCCAATCGTGTCTTCTACGACGAACACTGCATGACGACCGGTATCGCGTTGTACAGCGCGATGGCCCTGCGTCACTTGTCCCCCGCCTGACCTTCCCCGGGGTTCGGATCATTTCACGGGCCCAGTGGGGTAGCGCGCCTCACCAAGAGCCATCTCCATGAAGGGTTCGATGTTCGGTCCGCGTCGCAGATGATGGCCGCCGTCGACACTGATGCAGGTTCCGGTGATCCAAGAACTCTCGTCGCTGAGCAGAAAGCGAACCAAGCGTCCGACGTCCTCCGTGGTACCGAGGCGACCGAGGGGCATCTGCGAGACGTAGTCGTCGACGACCGGCGGGTAGTTGACCATGGCCTCGGTCGCGTCCGTGGGCACCAATCCCGGACGCACCGCGTTGGCCCGGATGTTGCGACAGCCAAGTTCATCGGCGGTCTGTCGAATCAACATCTCGAGACCGGCTTTACTCACGTCGTACGGGGTCATGAATCGGTGCGTCACCGGACCGGCGATGGAGGACACCGCCACGATCGATCCACCACCGTTCGCCGACAGATACGGCACCGAGTGCTTGATGGTGAGAAAGGCACCCGTGAGGTTGGTGCCGATCACACCGTTCCAGTCGTCCAAGGCGGTGAGGTGGATGGGTCCGCCGGTGCCGAAGCCGGCGTTGGCGACCACCAAGGTGAAGTCACCGGCCTCGGCACTACGAGCGCAGGCCGCACTCACGCTCTCCTCGCTGGTGACGTCGCACTCCACGGTGACGACCTTTGCACCCGACACCGCGAACGAACGAAGCTCCTCGGCCGCGGACACGAGTCGCGCCGTGTTGCGGGCCGCCAGCACCACCGTGGCGCCGACGGACACCAATTCGCGGGCACAGCCGAGCCCGATACCCGATCCTCCTCCGGTGACGAGTGCGACGCGACCGGCGAGGGAACGAGGATCAGAAGTGGTGCTCATGAACCGATCATGTCACGACCGACCGGAGCGGGCATCATAGGAACATGTCCGAACACGCGGCCCCCCTGACGGGTGTCAGGGTCCTCGACCTCACGCGCGTCCTGGCCGGTCCGCATTGTGGGCGCATGTTGTGCGACCTCGGCGCCGAGGTCATCAAGGTCGAACCACCCGAGGGTGACCTCACGCGTTTCTCCAGTCCCAAGGTGGGCTCCATGGCCACGTATTTCATGCAGCAAAACGCCGGCAAGAAGTGCATCAGCATCGACCTCTCCGTGACCGAAGGTGCCGACATCTTCCGTCGACTCGTCGTGGTCAGCGATGTGGTCATCGAAAACTATCGGGGCGGGGTGATGGACCGACTCGGGCTCGGCTGGTCGACTCTGAGCACCATCAATCCGCGACTCGTCTACGCGTCGATCAGCGGATACGGGGCGGACGGGCCATGGGTCGATCGTCGGGCCTACGCCAGCGTCATCGGAGCCGAAAGCGGAATGACCCGAATGCAGGGCGAGTCCCGTGGTGGAGAATTCGCCAACGACCCGTGGTCCCATGCCGACGTGTACACGGCCCTCGAAACGTCATCGGCGATTCTGGCGGCGTTGTTCCAACGCGAACGCACGGGTCACGGTGAGTACATCGATGTCTCCATGGCCGAGACCATGTTGTACGTCAACGAACACACTCACGATCAACTCTTCGATCGCGACATCGATCCTCAGTGGGTTCGTTCGTTTCGACCTGGTGACTACCCGGTGATGAACGTGGCCGATGGCTGCACCGTCGTCATCAGCGCCCATCCGGCCGAGCGGGGCACCTTCGAGTTGTTGGTGGCACTGATGGAGCGACCCCACCTTCTCGACGATCCGCGCTTCACGTCACCTCGCGAGCGTCTGGTCAACCTCGGCGCACTCCAGGGCGAGATGCGTGACTGGGCGGCTACGGTGCCCGATGCGGTCGAGTTCGAGCGCCGTTGTGACGCTCACGGATTTGCCATGGGGGTCATGCGATCCGTGCGCCAGATCGCCGAGAGCGACTGGGCGACGTCGCGCGGGGCGATCGTCGAGATCGATGACCGTAACGGGGGACGGGTCCGCGTTCCGAACGCGCCCTGGCATTTCGAACGTGGAGCCGTCGGCACCTCGGGCACGCCTCGTTTTCGAGGTGAGGACAATCGGTCGGTCCTGCGCGATCTGCTCGGACTGGACGACGAGGCAGTCGACGACCTCGAGCGTCGTGGGGTGATCAGTGCTCGACTTCCGCGCTCCTGACCTCACGCGTCCAGGGCGGCGCTCGCCCGAAGCAGTTGGGTGCCCATGAACCGGGCCACGGGAGGCAGGGTCCGCGCTAGAACCGGACCTGTCGAGACCACGAAGATGACCGTGCCCACCCCGACCTGTCCGCCGAAAAGAAAGCCCAGCGTGACCGTGGTGGCTTCGATCCCCCAGCGCGCCACTTGCACGCTGACGCCCTTGTCGACGAGACCCAGCATCAGCAACTCCATCGGTCCGGTGCCGAGGGTGGTGGCCACGCCGACGGAGATCGACCCGTAGAGAAGAGCCAAACCGAGCAACATCATCGGCACGCGCGCAACCAAGGGATCGGGATCCGGAATCCGATCGATCACCAGATTCACGACCTGACCAACCAAGACACCACCAATGAGGGTGCCCCACGACGGTGGTCGCCGCACGAGCAGAGCCAACAGGGTGAAGATCGCCCCGCTGATCCACCCCATCGTGCCCACGGCGATGTCGAGTTGCTTCGCTCCTCCGGTGGCCAACACGTCGGCCGGCGCGACACCGAGACGCGCCGAGACCATCACGGAGATACCACAACCGACACCGACGATGGCCAACAACAAGGCCGTGGCACGGAACGCGAACGGGCGTGGTTCTGTTCTGGCGAGGGTCGACACAGAAGCGGGCGGTTCAGATCTTCCGTGGACGACGGGGGATGAAAGGGCTCGTTCGCGCCATGTAGTCCGCGTATCCCTCGCGTCGCTTTTTCAACGACCGCTCCAACAAGGTGACACCACTGACACGACGCAGAAGAACCGTCATCACCACCGCACCGATGAGACCCCATGCTCCGGTGCCCGTCTCGACCGCAACGATCGCGATACCCCACCAAGCACAGGCGTCACCGAAATAATTCGGATGGCGCGTGTACCGCCATAGGCCCCGGTCCATCACCTGACCGGCGTTGGCCGGATCACCCTTGAACCGCGTCAGTTGGGCGTCACCCACGACTTCGAAGAACAAGCCGACCAGATACACGAGCACACCGAGGACCGCCAGCACACCGACGTCGGGAGTGTCATCGCCCTGCCCCAACTGAACGGGAAGGGACACGATCCACATCAATGTTCCCTGCAATCCGAACACCGTGACGAGGCTCACCAGAGGAAACCTGGCGCCCCAATGCTTGCGCATGTTCTTGTATCGAAAGTCCTCGCCGTGCCCGATGTTCCGCCAAGCGAGATACCCCGCCAGTCGCAGCCCCCAGAGCGACACCATCACGGTGAGGAGCCACTGTCGTGCCTCCACGCCCTCTCCCACGACCCGCGCCACCCACGCCACAATGACGAAGCCCAAACCCCACACGATGTCGACGATCGAGGCGTTCTTGATCACGACACTGATCACCCACGTGGTCAGCATCGTGATCAGAATCGCGACCGCCGACACAAGCATGACGTCACCCATCGGACTTGCTCCCTTCATCATTACGCGCTCGCAGCGCGGTGTCGACCTCGTCGTCCATTCGCATCCACTCTTCGTCGAGCCACGCGGTGAATTCACGGTACAGCGACGGGACGCCGATTCGGGGGATGCGACGAAGCACGAATCGAATCGGGGGAATCGGCTTCGACAAAGCCCGCAGGATCCCCGAAAACGTGTCGAGCCCCTCGAAACCCACGTGCCACGCCACCACCACGTCGCCGGTCGCGTTACCTCTCAACATGGCGGCCGCACCAGCCGGGCGAGGCGGTAGCAGATGTTTCATCGTCATGATTCGCGCCACACGCTCCGCGTCCACCTCGGAGATCTTGGCGATGGCTTTGGCGCGCTTGATCGGGTTTGCCCGCGTGCCCTCGGGGAAGATGATCCCGACGGTCATCTCGTCCATCGACGACGTCAGGGTCGACAGCGCCTCCAATTCCGGTGTCGAGTCGGCGGCACTCCGATCGAGGAAATGATTGGGTAGGCGTTGGCCGACGACGTCGAGGCACGGGTCGGCCAAGAGTTCCCGCTTCAACACGTAGCGCGGTTTCATACCCGCCACCGTCGTCACCACGTAAGCCGACACCAAGGAATCGGCGAGGCTCGCATGTCGGGCCAGCAGGATCACCGGACCAGGGTGAAGAGCCTCGACGTTCTCGACTTTCACTCGAACGCCACAGGTGAAACGCAAGGCCCGCAAGAGGTTGTGGGCCCACCAACGTTGAAGCGCGTAGTGGCGACGATGATCCCCCGATCGTCCCAAGATCCAGAACGTCGCCGAAACCACGACACCCGCCGTCTCGAGCCACGACCATGCCAAAGCGAAGGCCAGCAATCGCACGATGGGCAGTCGGAGGCGACCCCGCACGAGATCGGCAACCATGCCGAGCACGAGCCAAACGGGGCTGGCGATCAGCAGCACGATGGCCGCGAGCACCAACGCCGGAATGGTGAGGAGCCTTCTTCTCATGCCCTCGACACTAGATCGCTTCCGAGTGACCACTTCCCATGTGCGCCCACTGGTCACCGATCGGTCAGACTGTACGTATGACGACAACACACGCTTCTCATTGGACCCGCGGCCGTTCCTTCGCCGTGATCATCGGCCTCTACGTGGCGGCGACGGCGATCGCAGTGTTCGTGAGCGACATGGTGGGCGTCGATCGTCCGTATCGCAGTCTCATCCTCGGCTTGGCTTCCTCGGTTGCGTTCCTCTTCATCGCCAGTCAAGTGGTTCAGAACGGATCGACCTTCGACGCCTGGTGGAGCGTCATGCCCCCGGCGATGGCCATCTGGTTCGCGGTCACCGCCGATGGGAGTGGCGCGCGCAACTGGGCCATCGCCGCCTGTGCCCTGTTGTGGGGCGCGCGCCTGACCGCCAACTGGGCCATCGGATGGACCGGGCTCGATCACGAGGATTGGCGGTACCGCATGTTGTACGAGACCGCACCCATGCCCCGCTGGGCCGTGAGTTTCACCTCCGTGCACCTGTTTCCTCTCGTGGTGGTCACCCTCGGCTCGCTGCCGATCGCCACCGCTGTGGCCCACCCGTCGCCGGCCTCGGGCCGAGATTTCGGTCTCCTCGACGTGTTGGCCATCGTGCTTGCCGTCATCGGAACGGCTCTCGAGCACTTCGCCGACGTCGATCTGCGTCGTTTCAACCGCACCAAGAGTTCCGGCGATGTTCTGAGCACCGGTCTGTGGAGTCGGTCACGCCATCCGAACTATCTCGGTGAGATGTTCTGGTGGTGGTCGCTGTTCGTGTTCGCGCTGGCCGCCGACACCGGATCGTGGTGGACCGGAGTCGGGGCCCTGGCCATGACCGTGATGTTCCTGACGGCGTCGATCCCGATGGCCGAGAAGCGCAGTGCCGAGCGACGCCCGGGCTGGGCCTCTTACAAGGCCTCCACACCGATGCTCATTCCCAAGTTGCGCAAATGAGCTCGAGTTGGTTCCCCGCGATCGTGCACGTCGACACAGCAGTGGCAGACTGGAGTCATGAGCGCGCATGACCTCGTGATCCGCAATGCCTCCGTCGTCGACGGAACAGGTGCCATCCCCCGGGTGGCCGACGTCGCCGTCACCGAGGGAGTCATCACCGAGGTCGAACCGCGGGTCCACGGCCGCGGTCGTCGCGAGATCGAGGCCGACGATTTGGTGGTCACCCCTGGATTCGTCGACATCCACACGCACTTCGATGGCCAAGCCACATGGGACCCGATTCTGGCGCCCAGCAGCATCCACGGCGTCACGTCGATCGTGATGGGTAACTGCGGAGTCGGCTTCGCGCCGGCACGACCGACTCCCGAGCAGCACGCCTGGCTCATCGGCATGCTCGAGGGTGTCGAGGACATCCCCGGAACCGCCCTGGCCGAGGGGTTGTCATGGGACTGGGAGACCTTCCCCGAGTACATGGACGCCCTCGACCGTCGCAGCTACGCCATCGACGTGGCGACTCAGGTCGCCCATGCACCCCTTCGTGCATACGTCATGGGCGAGCGTGGTGCCGATCCGAACGAGGCTCCCACGGTCGACGAACTGGCCGGCATGGCCCGTATGGTTCGAGACGGTATTCGGGCCGGTGCCCTGGGGTTCACCACCAGTCGTACCTACGTGCATCGCACCAAGGACGGCGCGCCTCTCGGTACGCGCTTCAGCACCGCCGACGAATTGCTCGCCCTCGTCGATGCCATGGCCGCCACCGGGTCGGGTGTCGTGCAATTGATCAGTGACGCATATCAATCACCCGACGTCGAGTTCGCCCGCGAGGAAATGAACCTGATGGAGGCGATAGCGCGCTCGTCGGGTCGTCCACTCAGCATGACCGTGCAGCAACCCGCACCACTCCCCGACCGTTGGCGCGAGATGGGCGCCTGGGTGGACGAAGGCGTCAGCAATGGGCTGCCACTGTCGACGCAAGTCGCCGTGCGCCCGATCGGAGTACTCCAGGGTTTCAGCGCCACCGTCAACCCGCTGGCCATCTGTCCGTCGTTCCAAGAGATCGCCGGCCGTCCCCTGCCCGCCATCGTGGCCGCCTTGCGCGATCCCGAACGACGCCGTCGAATCATCGAGGAGCACGCGCGAACGATCCCCCACCTCACCGGACTTCCGGCCGAAATGTTCGGTGACTTCGCCAAGTTGTACCCGATGGAGAACCCCGTGAACTACGAACCCTCCGAGCGCGACTCGGTGGGGGCTCGGGCAACGACCGCCGGTCGTTCGGTGATCGACTTCCTCATCGACCTGTTGAGTGAGGACGGCGGTAACCGACTGTTGTACATGCCCTTGTTCAACTTCGCTCGGGGCAACCTCGACGACGTGCGCGAGATGTTGCTTCGTGACAACGCCGTGATCGGTCTCAGCGATGCCGGGGCGCACTGTGGGGCGATCTCCGATGGCAGCGCCACCACCACCGCGCTGGCGCTGTGGTGCAAGGACCGCCGCCGGGGCGAGAAATTGCCCCTCGAATTCATGGTGCACCACATCACCCAACGCACTGCGCGCCACGTCGGCCTGCTCGACCGGGGCGTGATCGCTCCGGGCTATCGTGCCGACCTGAACATCATCGATATCGCGTCGCTCGGCACGCCCCCGCCTCGCATCGTTCACGACCTCCCCGCCAACGGACGTCGACTCATGCAGACCGCGACCGGCTATCACTACACGATCAAGAACGGAGGGGTGTCGTTCGAGCACGGCGAGCACACCGGGGAACTCCGGGGATCCTTGATTCGCGGTGCGCAAGTGGCACCGCACTGAGTCAGAGCGTTTCGCTCGTCGCCTCCCCGGCGCGCACCTGACGGGCGTACGCACCGTCGAGATTCATCAAATCGTCGTGGGTGCCCTCTTCGATGATGCACCCCGACTCGAGCACGACGATTCGATCGGCGTCGCGGATGGTCGACAGACGATGGGCGATCACCAACGCGGTTCGATCCCGTAACGCTTCGTCCAAGGCGGCTTGAACCAACGCTTCGTTCTCATTGTCGAGATGGCTGGTGGCCTCGTCGAGGATCATCACCGCGGGATCCTTCAACAGCAAACGGGCGATCGCCAGTCGTTGCTTTTCACCCCCGGACAATCGATAACCCCGCTCGCCCACCAACGTTTCGTATCCGTCGGGCAAAGCCACGATGGTGTCGTGAATGCGGGCGGCGCGACACGCGGCGACCAATTCCTCGATGCGGGCATCCGGCTTGGCGTACCGCAGATTCGACTCGATGCTCTCGTGGAACAGATGCGGATCCTGCGAGACCACACCGATGGCCGCCCGTAAGGTCGCCCCGGTGAGATCACGCACGTCGTGACCGTCGACTCGCACCGCCCCCGAGGTGACGTCGTACAGACGGGGAACGAGCGAGACCATGGTGCTCTTCCCCGAGCCCGATGCACCAACCACGGCCACCGTCTCACCCGGTGAGATCGTCAAGGAGAAGCCGCGCAACACGTCCGCATCGGGGTCTCCGAGAGGGGAACCGGGTGCCTCGAGCGAGGCCACACTCACCGTCGCGGCGGCCGGATATCGGAAGGTCACGTCATCGAACTCCAACGCTCCGCGCGGGGCCACCAGATCCACGGCTCCGGGCTTGTCGACGATGGCCACCGGCGCGTCGAGAACCTCGAATACGCGGTCGAAACTGACGAAAGAGGTGAGCAGGTCGACGCGGGCGTTGGTCAACCCGGTCAGCGGTTGATACACCCGGGCCACCAAGGTCGCCATGGCGACCAAGGTGCCCGGTGTGATGTTGCCCGACACCACGAGTTGGGCGCCGATTCCGTACACCGCCACCGCACCGAGAGCTCCGACCAAGCCGAGCGCCACGAAGAAAACACGACCGTACAGTGCCGAGAGAATCCCGATGTCGCGCACCCGCGAAGCCCGTGAGGCAAAGGCACCCACCTCGCCGTCATGGCGACCGAACAACTTCACGAGCAGCGCTCCCGACACGTTGAAGCGCTCGTTCATCTGCGTGTTCATTTGGGCGTTGAGGGTCATCTGCTCACGCGCGATGTCCTGAAGACGTTGACCCACCCGCCGTGCGGGAATGATGAAGATCGGCAGGACGACGAGGGCGAGAAGCGTGAGACGCCATTCGAGCGTGAGCATGGCGGCCAGCGTCATCACGAGAACGACGACGTTGCTCACCACGCTGCCCAAAGTGGACGTGACCGCGGATTGGGCGCCCACCACGTCGTTGTTGAGACGGCTGATGAGAGCCCCGGTTTGTGTGCGGGTGAAGAAGGCCACCGGCATACGCTGCACCTTGTCGAAAAGGGCGACGCGCAGGTCGTAGATGAGTCCTTCTCCGATGCGAGCGGAGAACCAACGCTGGGTGATGGCCATGGCCGCGTCGAGGACCGCGGCACCAACGGCGAGGGAGGCCAGGAACCAGATTCGGCCGCGATCGCCGGCCGGAATCGCATCGTCGATGATGGCGCGGAACGCGAACGGAGCGACCAACGCCACGGCGGCAGCCAGAAGAATCGAGAGCAGAAATCCGGCGATGCTCGTTCGATACGGGCGAGCGAACTGCCACACACGTGAGAGCGTCCCGCGGTCGAACGAGCGGCCCTTCACCACGCTGGCGTCTCCCGGCATCATCATGTGGGGACCCATACGCATGTGGATCAGGCTACCGAGGCTTCTTCTCCCACCGTAGAGTCGTCATGAATGTGGCACATCGGCAGACGACTCGCACCGACACTTTGCGTCATCGCGCTGATCGTCGCCTGCGGGGGATCGGACGGGTCCGATGACTCCTCCCCGATGACGACCCTCGATCGCATCGATTCGGTACGGGATTGGTCATCCGACGTCACGTGGGCGGCCTGTGGGGTCGGACTCGAATGCGGATCGTTCGAGGTTCCGTTCGACTACTCCGATCCCGCCGGCGACACCTTCGTCCTCCCCGTCACGCGGCGTCTCGCCAACTCCGACGAGAAGCGCATCGGTTCGTTGTTGATCAATCCCGGCGGACCGGGGGGCTCCGCTCTGCTTTACGCCGAGTACGCCGAATCCATCTTGAGCCCCGTCATTCTCGATTCGTTCGACATCGTGGCCTGGGAGCCACGGGGGGTCGGTGCATCGAAGCCGACCATCGATTGTGTCGACACCATGGACGACTACTTCGCACTCGACCCCTCACCCGATGACGAGAACGAACGCCGCGTCCTGCTCGATGGTGCCGAGTCGTTCGTGGATGGGTGTCGAAAACGCAGCACGGAGATCCTCGATCATGTCGGTACCGTCGACGCGGCGCGCGACATCGACGTGCTACGCCGCGCCCTGGGTGAGGAGACCATCAGCTTCATCGGCTTCTCCTACGGAACTCAGCTCGGCGCCACCTGGGCCACGCTCTTCCCCGACACCGTACGAGCCGCGGTTCTCGACGCCGCGGTCGACCCGACCCTGGGGTACGTCGACGGCCTGCTACTGCAAGCCGGTGGATTCGAGAGTTCACTGAACGCCTTCCTCGACTGGTGTGATCGGACGAGTTGCGACTTCATCGACGATGGATCGGACGCGCGGTCGACTTTCGACGCGATCATGACCTCCCTGGACGTCGCACCACTGACGAACGACGATCGACCACCCACCGGTCAAGGAATCTCGGGGGTGGCGGTCGCCCAGTCGTTGTACGGCGACTTCGGTTGGCCCCGTCTGGCCGACGCCCTCGACGCCGCACGTCGAGGTGACGGAGCACCGCTGCTCGACTTGTACGACGCCTACTTCGGCGGCTATTCCGCTGGTCACCCCGACAACATGATCGATGCCTACTTCGTCATCACGTGTCTCGATCGGGACGAGGCGGTCACGCCGGAGCGGATTCTCTCGTTGAACGAACGCTTGGCCGGCATCGCCCCTCGGCTCGGATCCGGCTGGATCCAAGAGATGCTGATCTGCGCCCACTGGGCGACGCCACCCGGCGAGCGACTCACCATCTCGGCCCTCACCGCGAACCGGATCGTGGTGGTGGGAAGTCTCGGGGACGCCGCGACGCCCTTGTCCGGAACGCGCAACATGATGCGCCAACTCGGTCGCGCTCGACTCATCGTGTCCCCCTTGGATCAGCACACCACGTACGGCTCCGACGACTGTGTCACCGAAGCCGTCGATCGGTATCTCATCGACCTCGTCGATGGACCCGACGAGTTGGTGTGCTGACCCAACCACTACCCTGACGGTGTGCATCGCACGATCACGTCATCAGTCGTCCTGGTTCTGCTGGTCGCAGCCTGCGCCAGCGAGGGGATCGAGGTCACCGAAGTAACCAGCGACACCCTGACGACGGATTCCACGTCTTCGTCGGGGCGAACGAACGATGACGACGACACCGAGATTCCCGCCACCACGGGTCGCGAGTATTCGACGGATGACTTCGCGGTACCCGACTACGAGTGGGACGACTGTGGAGAGAACCTGCAGTGCGCGTACGTCGACGTGCCCCTCGACTACTCCGACCCCGGCTCGGCGATGATCTCCGTCTACCTGACACGCCATCGGGCTCTGGACCCGTCTCGGCGCATCGGCACCCTCCTCGTGAACCCCGGAGGACCCGGATTCGGTGGGTCCTATCTGGCCGAGCGAGCCGAGAGCATTTTCTCCTCGGACCTCCGGGAACGATTCGACATCATCGGTTTCGACCCTCGTGGCACGGGTCGGTCGGAGCCCACCATCGACTGCATCGACGACTACGACAAGTTCTTCGCCGGGGGTGACATCACGCCGGACACCGCCACCGAGCGGCAAGAAATCATCGATTCGACCAGAGAGTTCACCGACCTTTGCTTCGAGAAAAACGGTGACATCTTGCCCCATGTCGGCACCAACAACGTGGCGCGTGACATGGACATGATTCGACGCTCACTCGGAGAAGAAACGATTAGTTACCTCGGGTTCTCGTACGGCAGCGAATTGGGTTCGGTGTGGGCGACCATGTTCCCCGACACGGTGCGGGCCGCGGTCCTCGATGGCGCCACCGACCCCGAGGCCGATCGACTCGACGGTTCGTTACAACAGAGCAAAGGGTTCGAGCGCTCTCTCACCACGTTTCTCGCGCAATGCTCCGAGGATCGATCATGCGCGTTCCACAGTGATGGGGACGCCGAGGGCGCTTTCGACGATGTCATGAAGTCGCTCGACGAAGACCCGATTCCCACCATTTCTGGGCGGCCCGATCTGACCCGAGGAATGGCCCTCACCGCGGTTGCTCAGGCCATGTACACCTCGTCACGTTGGGACTCCCTCGCCGTGGCCCTCGACGACGCGAGATCCGGTTATGGCCTGGGCTTGCTCGATTTATTCGACTCGTACTTCCAGCGCCGACCCGACGGGTCGTATGGAAACGAGCTCGAGGCCTTTCTGAACATCCTCTGCGCCGATGAATCGACCCGCATCACCATCGGCGAGGCCGACGCCGAGATCGAGTTGTTCAACGAGGTCGCTCCGCGATTCAGACCGGGCACGACCGGTGACTACACCTGCGTCTTCTGGCCCGAGGCCCTCGATCCTCGAATCGCCATCACGGGCAACGGGGCCGGACCCATCGTGGTCATCGGCACCACGGGTGATGCCGCCACCCCGTTGGAGGGAACCCGCAACATGGCCCGCGTTTTGGAGGACGGTCGGCTGGTCGTGGTGCGCGCCGAGAAGCACACGGGCTACATCTCCGATGAGTGCGCACGACGGATCGCTGACACCTACCTGATCGACCTCGTCGTGCCCGAGAAGGAAACGAATTGCTGAGTCAGGAACCCAACTTCTCGAGCACCTTGACCACCGAGGGGTTCGTCATGGCAGTTCCATCGGAGAAAAGCAACGTGGGCACCGTGTGGTTTCCACCATTCACCTTGGCCACGGTCTCGGCGGCATCGGTGACGACCTCGATGTCGACCTCCTCGAAGAAAACTCCGGCGTCGTTCAGGTCGCGCTTCAGGCGCTTGCAATAGCCACACCACTGTGTGGTGAACATGATGAAGGTCATGGATCGAATCTACCTCGATGATTCGTGCTCCGTCGAGTGTCCATGTGTCTTTCCCCGGCATTCGACACGACTAACTTGAATTCTTGACTGAAAGCATCCGCGGGCTACGAGCGCGTCTGATCGCCCTCTGTTTTCTCATGCTTTTCGTGGAGTTGGCTCTCATCCGTTGGCTCGGGGGCAACATCCTCTATCTCTCGTACTTCTCGAACATCGTTCTTCTCGGGAGTTTCCTCGGTATCGGTCTGGGGTTCCTGTGGTCGCATCGAAGCGGGCATTCTCTGCTTCGTTACACCCCAGTGGTGTTCGGATCGCTCGTGCTGGTGGTTCACAACGTCCCGGTGAATGTGACCGCCACCGGTGGTGATCTCATCTTCTTCGGTGGCGAACTGAAGCCCGATGGTCCCCCTCGAGAGATCATTCTGCCCGTCATCTTCCTCGCCGTGGCCGCCCTTTTGGCGTGCGTCGGTAACGGCATCGCCGAGACCTTCCAGAAGATGAGGAATCTCGATGCCTACCAATTCGACTTGGTCGGGAGCATCATCGGTATCGCCGCTTTCACACTGTTGTCCTTCCTCGGTGCGTCACCGATCGTCTGGGGTGTCATTTCCTCTGCCATCCTCTGGTGGACGATCAAGCCCCGACTACCGAGGGAGTTGGTCATGACGGTCATCCCCTTGCTGGTGCTCCTTGTGACGCTCGGGATCGAATCGCGCGAGGACGGAGTGATCTGGACCCCGTACTACAAGGCGAGCACCTTCGATATCGCCGGGCTGGGGGTGGAGGACGAGGGCACTGGCGTACTCGTGAATGGGGTCCCCCACTGGTTCCAGACGGCAACCTACGACCTGCCGATCTACCAGACGGTCTACGAAAGGCGCACCGACAACTCACCGGCGAAGGATCTGCTGGTGATCGGCGCTGGCAGTGGGAACGATGTTTCGATCGGGCTTTACGAGGGCGCCGAGCACGTCGACGCCGTCGAGATCGACCGTCGATTGTTCGAAGTTGCTCGTGATGGCCATCCAACCAAGCCCTACGACGATCCGCGAGTCGACGTTCACATCGACGATGGTCGAGCTTTCCTCGAACGATCGTCGAAGGAGTGGGATCTCATGATTCTTGCTCTACCCGACTCACTCACGCTCGTGCAGGGCGCCTCCTCGATTCGGCTCGAGAGCTATCTCTTCACGAAAGAGGCCGCCGAGGCCTACCGAGAGCATTTGACCGAAGACGGGGTCTTCTCGATGTACAACCTCTACCGAGAAGCGTGGCTGGTCGATCGTTACGCCGCCACGTTGGAAGAGGCTTTCGGTCATGCCCCATGCGTCACCAAACTCGACGACACGGCGTTTGCAGTGCTCACCATCGGTGCTCGACCCGCGAACGTGACGTGCCCCGCTTCCGATGTGTGGATCCCGACCACCGGCATACCCGACCCGGTCGACGATGATCGCCCCTTCCCTTACCTTCGAGAGGCGTCGATCCCGAGCTTCTACCTCGTGGCACTGGGCCTGATCCTCTTGATATCTCTGCTTCTCGTCCGCGGCGTGGGTGGCCCCTTGACCGGGATGCGTGATCATCTGGACCTTTTCTTCATGGGGGTGGCGTTCCTCCTGCTCGAGACCAAGAATGTCGTTCAGTTCGCCCTCCTCTTCGGCACGACCTGGTTGGTGAATTCGTTGGTCTTCGGTGGCGTGATGCTCTCGGTGTTGCTGGCCGTCGTCATTTCCAAACGGGTCGTCGTGCGTCGACTCACCATCCCGTATGCACTACTCGGGGTCACCATCGTCATCGGATGGCTCGTGCCGCAGAGTGCCCTGTTGCCCCTACCGACTCCCTTACGACTGATTTTCGCTTGCGCGTTGGCTTTCGCTCCGATCTTTCTGGCGAACATCATTTTCGCCCAGAGATTCCGCGAGACTTCCGATTCGACGAACGCCTTCGCCGCGAATTTGATCGGTGCGATGGTCGGAGGGGTGTTGGAGTATTCGTCGCTTCTCATCGGTTACCGCAATCTGCTGGTCGTGGCGTTCCTGCTGTACACCGCAGCCGTCGTGGCCGGTCGACGACACCTGCAACCAGCGCGGTGATCTCCGACCAACATCATGAAGGTCTTCTCGACCACAACGATGGGGTACCCCACGGTGGCCACCTGCCTCACGACGGCACGGTGATACGACTCCGCTTATCTCGTGCCTCAGGCTGACAGCGTGGGCGAGGAGAACGAGGTCGCCTACATCGAACGACTCGGGCCCGTCGGACGAGAACATGCCTCGAACGAGCCTTGGTCCGACGCTGACCATGGTCGCTACCTGCAGGAAATCGGATGTGGCCACCGACACCGCCCCCGAAACGGCGGCCATGCAAGCGGAGAACGCCGCTCGGTACGACGTGCAGCTCGACGAATCATCGCCACGGACTTCGAGCCATTGCCCTTCGACGACGATTTCGGCGTGGTCGTGTTCGACGACTGCTGACACCACTCAGACGACGAGATCACGGCGCTTCGGAATGCGTTTCGTGCCCTGAAGCCGGGGGATCCGTGTGACCCTCGCACCCGGTCGCGGTCATCACCAACCGAGATGACCAAGATAGCCGTGAAGCAACGCGGAGTGACAAAGTGCGACATGTCGCCTACGCTCGTGGTGGCGTCGGGGTAGGCGACCGGTTTCACGTCGAAGGCGATGCATGATCAACCACTCGACCCGCTGCTCGTATCGGTCGAGGACTCGAATTTGCCAATTGCCACACCCATGCCGGAAGCATGTCAGGCAACAGAAGTGCGCCATCCCAACCCTCGGTCGTATCGACGAATTCGGTACCAAGCGGCATCTCATCTTCGGGTAGCCTTCCCCAGAAGTCCTCGATCCAAAGCACTCGTCGCCCCGCTTCCAATGCTTGATTCGCCAAGTCGTGAGCGGCTCCCGCTTTCCAATCCACGTGACGGCAATTCGTTCCATCATCGATGACTTCCAACGGATCGATACCCAGAAATTCGGCAATCTCGTCGTTGGCACGATGTCTCCACGTCGTGCACCACCGAACTTCGGCAACACGACAGAGCGTCCGAATCAACTCCGGCATGTATCCCGGTACCAGCAGTGTGTACCCATGACTCTTGAAGGAGTGGGTCTCCCAAGCGTCGGTTCCCAGACCGACGTATTCGATGTCGTTGATCACACCATCGACATCCAGCAATATCAGGGGGCGTTCCATTCTCGTTTCCTTTCTCGGGGGCCGTGAGACCAACTTCCTGAGAAACGAAACGACGGGATGCCGGGAGAATGTGCGCATGCCCACACGTACGAAGAAGACCGTTCCTCCCATTCGCTGGCGAGTCGCCGTGGTCGAAGTACACGGCAACCTGCCACGGCGACATCCCGACCTGGCCAACGTGAAGGTCTCCGTCACGTTGAAAGATCCCGCCCGCATCGCCGATCACCGGGACGATCTGGCCCCCAAGCGGACCTTCGTCGACCGGAAGAAGGCCGCAAAACTCCGCAACGCGCTCATCAAGCGCCTTCGGGCCTGCGGTTACACCGTCAATGGCAACCTCGAGGTGTTTCGCCTTTACGTGATCGAATTGGATCACTCGCTCGCGAATGGCCGACGTGGATACCTGTACGTCGGGCAGACGACGCACGATCCCGCGGTTCGCGTGGAGCAACACCGAACCGGGCACTGGCGGAACGCCAAGGCGGGGCACAGCCGCGTGGCGCACCGACACTTCGTGCGCCGCCGACCCGACATGGAGCCGACCCGCGTCTTCTTCTCGCGCGAGCACGCTCTGCTCGCCGAGAGTCGGCTTCGACGTCGACTCGAGTCGCGGGGGTATCGCGTCGCGGGCGGGACCGAGCGGTTGGATGCGATCTGATCGCAGAAGAGGCGACATCCACGAGGAGAGCGACCTGGGCTGTGACGGGCTCCGGGTCCTCGGGCTCGAAATCCCGCTCCGAGCAGGGGGAATGCTCCTCGTCGGGGGCCGTACACCGAGGGCGAGGTCGGTCGAGGAGTGCCCGACGGCCCGGCCGTATCGCTAAATCGGTTGACGTCGACGAATTCAGGTGGTTTCCTACTACGGCAATGAACCGACTGTCGAGCCCGATGCCGATTCGCGAAATCGTCATGCCGTCGGGCTCCGTCACGCCCATGCACACCCCCCACGCATCGGCTGCCGACACCTCCACGTATTCGTGGCGCATGGTGTTCGCAGCCGAGCAGAACAAGGCCGGCAAGGCCTTCGCCGTGGCGAACACCAAGCGTTCGCCCCAGCGGTTCGGGGAGCCTCTCACGTAGGTCACACACCAACGTCGAGAACCTCACCGAGGCCGCTGGGATCAACCCGGCGGCCTTTTCGTTTCCCCGCCACCGTCATCTTTCGACCAACACCGACATAGGAGAAGAACATGAGCAGCACCATCACCGTCAACAACGAGATTCTCCGCGGCGACGAGGTCGTCGCGGTCGCCAACCCCACCGCCCGATGCGCCGACGGCAACGGCACCTTGACCCCGTTGTTCTTCAGCGACGTCAACGTCGATATTGCGCGTGCCAAGGCCATCTGCCGACGATGTCCGTTGACCGCCTCGTGTCTGCAAGGGGCGATCGAACGCGAAGAACCCTGGGGTGTCTGGGGTGGTGAATTGATCGAGGGTGGGCGGATCATCGCCGACCGTCGACCCCGTGGTCGACCATCGGTGTTGCCCAAGCCGATCCTGGTGATCGACGAGGACCACACTCTTCGGACCATTTCGGACGTTTCGCAACAAAGGCCATTCGAGGTGGCTGTGCGCGTCGCCTGATGACGCCGCCCCGTCGGACCGGTTCATCGGCAAACTTCTCGGTTGCGGGCAACGCTTGACGACCCCGCGACTGTGCCGGGAGATCCCGGCCGCAGTTCCCCCCGACTGCGGCCGGGCATCCCAAGCCCACCGAACCCCCAGTCGACGGGCACACCGTTAGCCTCACGGTGGTGTCGAAACGACTCTCCCCACTGGTGATCGCCCTGGTCGCGGCCCTGGCCGCGGTGGTACTGGTGATCGCCGTCGGGAGTGCCCTGACCAACGACGAGTCCTCGACCGAGGTGATCTTGGACGAACCCGGCGAGTACCAACAACCCGGCATCGCAACCAACGCCCCATTGGCTGGTAGGTCGCTCGACACCGCCACGATCCTCGACCTCGACGGCAACCAAGTCGATGTCACCACCCTGTTGGATGGCCGACCACTGTTGATCAACTTCTGGTTCTCCAACTGCCAGCCCTGCAAACGCGAGATGCCCGCGCTCCAATCGGCGTGGACCGACTTCGGTGACCGGGTGCGCTTCATCGGAGTGAATACCCAGGACAGTGAGTCCATCACCCGTTCTTTCGCCGAAGATGTGGGCGTGGAGTACGAATTGTTGCGCGACCCCGACGCCATGTTGGTCACCGCGAACGGTGTTGCCACCTTCCCCACCACTCTTTTCGTCGCTGCTGACGGAACGATCGAGTTGCAGCTCGCCGGAGAGGTATCGGCCGATGATCTGGCATCCGCCCTCGACAGTTTGCTCGAGGCGTCATGAGTGACCGACTGTGGCTCAGTTTCGGTAGCGGACTACTGGCCGCGGTGAATCCTTGCGGGTTCGTGCTGCTTCCCACCTATCTCATGTACTTCCTCGGTGTCACCGGTCGACCCGGTACGCAGCGAGCCAGCGTCCGACGCGCGTTGATCGTCGGGTCGGCCCTGTCGGCCGGCTTCATGAGCGTCTTCCTCGTGGTTGGAGCCGTCACCCGTCTCTTCACGGACTACGTCAATCAGAACGCCAAGTACGTGGCGTTGTTGATCGGAGTGGCCCTGTTCGTGATGGGAGTGGCGATGTTGGCCGGATGGCGATTGCCGTACACCACCCCCAGACTCGACATCGGACAGCGTGACCGCACGACGGCCAGCATGTTCGTCTTCGGGGTGGCCTACGCCATCGCATCCATCGGATGTACCCTCGGACCCTTCACGGCCACGGTCCTGGGCACCATCACCACCGAAGGATTCGTCCCTGGTTTGCTGGCCATCGCGCTGTACGGCATCGCCATGTCGTTGTTGGTGATCGCCCTCACCGTCACGCTGGCGCTCGCCCAAGGTGGCTTACTCAACACTCTGCGCAGCGGCATGAAACATGTCGAGCGAGCCTCGGCCGTGGTCATGATGCTGAGTGGTTTGTATCTCGCGTGGTACTGGTTGAACGACATCCGAGACAACTACGACGATGACCTGACCGGGAGTGTTCTCGGATGGCAGGAACGCGTGGCCAACGCCATCGACGACAACCGTGCTCTCCTCGCCGTCATCCTCGCGGTCGTGGTGGTGGGTGCAATCCTCTTCGCCCGAGACGCCACTCGGCGTTCGCCTCAGGAACATTGACGTGTTCCGAGAATTGCTGGATCACCCCGATGTCGACGAGGTTCTGGTTCTCAGAGGCCACGATCGACCTCGGGAGTCGCGCCTGGGTTTCATGGCGTATCACGGTGGTGGCTTGGAGGAGATGACCGAGGTGGTCGCTCAGCACGCCGCCGAGCACAGTGATGCCAGCTACTACGGAGTGCACCAACCACGGGGGATGGAACGGCACATTCCGTCCATCGAGGTCTCGCCGGATGCTTCCGAGCGACTGCGCACTTTCCTCGACCACGTTCACACGGTGGTGACGATTCACGGATACGGACGCCAAGGTTATTACTCCACCTTGCTGCTCGGCGGTCAGCATCGGGACTTCGCCCGCCACATTGGCGGACATCTACGACGACACCTTCCGGCGTATCGCATCATCGACGACGTGAATGAGATCCCCAAGGAATTGCGTGGTCTTCATCCCCGCAATCCCGTGAATCTCCCTCCGGCCGCCGGTGTTCAGATCGAACTTCCACCTCGGGTGCGTGGAACGACACCGATGTTCTGGGACTGGGAAGGTCCCGCCCTACCACCGCACACACAATCGTTGGTGAACGGATTGGTGGAGGCGGCGCGAGAATGGCTCAGGGGGCCAGACGCTCGATGATCCACGCCCCGTCGAGGTCGGCTCGATAGCGAAAGCGATCGTGAAGTCGACTCGGGCGGCCTTGCCAGAACTCGTACGAGTCGGGAGTCAGCAACCAACCACCCCAATGCGACGGACGGGGCACCTCGCGACCCTCGAACTCGGCGGAGAACTGGGCGACCAACTGCTCCAGTTCGGAGCGATCACTGATGACCGTGCTTTGCGGTGAGGCCCATGCGCCGATCTGACTCTCGCGTGGACGCGAGGCGAAGTAGGCGTCACTCTCGAACCGCGACAACACCTCCACCGTGCCGCGCACCCGGACCTGTCGGTGAAGGCCGAGCCACGGGAACACGGCACTGGCCAACGGGTTCGCTTCCAATTGACGACCTTTGGCGCTCTCGTAGTTACCGAAGAAGGTGACCCCCTCGTCATCGACCCCCCGGGCCAGGACGATACGGGAATCGGGCATGCCGTCGTCGTCGACCGTGGCGATCGTCATGGCATTGGGTTCGGGTAAACCGGCGTCGACAGCATCCACGTACCACGCGTGCCATTGTTGGATCGGGGACTCGTCCAGATCGTCACGATCCAAACCCGCCGTCTCGTACTGCACACGACGATCACGAACGCTCACGAGGGTCGGCTCCTCGGGCCAATGCGATCGAGACCACGCATGTAGGGGCGCAGCACTTCGGGCACGATCACGGAACCGTCGGGCTCACGGAAATTCTCCATGATCGCCGCCCACACCCGGGGTACCGCCAGAGCCGAGCCGTTCAGGGTGTGCGCGATGTGAGTGCCCCTCTCCCCGACACGGCGGTAACGAATGTCGGCGCGACGACCCTGGTAATCGCTGAACCACGACACCGACGACACCTCCAACCAGGTGTCACATCCGGGGGCGTACACCTCGATGTCGAAACTGCGGTGATGACTCTGGCCCATGTCGCCGGTACAGATCTCGATGATGCGATAGGGCAGGCCCAGGCCGCCGATGAGCGCCTCGGCACGATCGCGCAATTCGATCAGCGTCGCCGGCGCCTGTTCGGAAGTGCTGAGGGCAAAAATCTCGACCTTGTCGAACTCGTGCGAACGCAACATGCCCCGGGTGTCGCGGCCGGCGGAACCAGCCTCTCGCCGGTAGCACGCCGAGTACGCCATCAAGCGCAACGGTAATTGCGATTCGTCCAGAACCTCGCCCGAATACATGGACGTGAGCGGGGCCTCGGCGGTGGGAATGCACCACAGGTCGTCACGCTCGATGGCGAAGGCGTCCTCGGCGAACTTGGGGAGTTGGCCCGTGGCGGTGAGAGTGGCGGTGGTGACGAGCGACGGCGGACGAATCTCTTCGAACGCGTCGGCGTTGCCATCGAGGGCGTACTGGCACAAGGCCCGGGACAACTGGGCACCCGCACCTCGCGGCATGGTGAACATGGCCCCACTCAATTTCACGGCGCGTTCGTTGTCGAGCACCCCCAACTCGGTGGCAACGTCCCAGTGAGCGACACGACGATGGTCGGGAAACGACGCCGGCATCAACCGGGGGCCCTTCACGATCGGGTTGTCGTGGTCGCTCGCTCCATCAGGGGCCTCGACGCTCGGGGTGTTCGGAAGGCGCAACATCACTTCGCGTAATTGGCTCTGGACATCATCGAGTCGCTCAGCCAAGACCTTTTCGGTCTCCCCGAGTGCACGGCTCTCGGCCTGCAGTCGGTCTGCCAACACGGTGTCGCCGTCGCGGCGGGCCTGACCAACTTTCTTGGAGAATTCGTTGACGGAAGCCCGAAGGTCGTCGCGTTCGGCGGTGATCTGACGCAACTGTTCGTCGAGGACGACGGCGACCTCGAGTTGTTGCAGCAACTCGGGCTTGCCGCGTCGGGCCAAGGCGGCCCGAACGGCCTCGGGATCGTGGCGGAGCAGTCGAACATCGATCACAGGATCACAAGGTTACCCATCGTGCTTCGGTCAGGACCGTGTGAAATCGCCCCCTGAAATGACCCTGAGTAGTCTCGGGTCGTGACCAGCGACGCTTCGACGGGCTTGCGCCGTATCGACCGAATCGAGCGCACTCTCGAAGTGGAGAACCTGAGTGTGCGCTATGGCGACGTGCTGGCTGTCGACTCGGTGTCCTTCTCCGCACGTCCCGGCGAGGTGACCGCCGTGCTGGGCCCGAACGGTGCCGGCAAAACCAGCACCATCGAGGTGTGCGAGGGACTTCGACCTCGCTCGTCCGGCCACGTGCGAGTGCTGGGCCTCGACCCCCATCGAGACCGGCGCTCACTGGCCAGTCGAATGGGCATCATGTTGCAAGAGGGTGGCATCTACCCGAGTGCTCGACCGATCGACGTGGTCGGCCAGTACTGCGGGCTCTACTCCACGGGATCGGGCCCGGTCGCGAACCCCGATGAACTGATCGAGTTGGTGGGATTGTCCGATCGGCGTCGCACGGCGTGGCGCCGACTGTCCGGCGGTGAGAAGCAGCGCGTGTCGTTGGCGTTGGCGTTGGCCGCCCGACCGGCGATCGTCTTTCTCGATGAGCCCACCAGTGGCGTCGACGTCAACGGGCGCACCATGATCCGGTCCATCATTCGCGACCTGGCCGACGATGGTTGCACCGTGATCGTGGCCACCCACGAACTCGACGAGGCTGAAAAGATCTGTGATCGCGTCATCATCTTCGACAAGGGCAAAGTGTTGGCGAACGGAACCTTGGATGACGTTCGTCGGGCCCGCCAAGCCGTGCGTCTGCGCACGGTCAAGCCGTTGAACCTGATCGACGTACCCGAGAATCTGGCCGGATGGCTGGTCGAGGAGGCCCCCGGCACGTACTCCGTCGAGAACGCCCCGCAGGGGCTCATTGGTGCGTTGGCGGTGTGGTTGTCGGAGCACGGCATCGACGTGATCGAGTTGCGCGCCGGTATGAACAGCCTGGAGGACGTCTTCAAGGATCTCACCGGGGGTCGGTCATGAGTCGCGTTCCTGGTCCGTTCGGCTCACAGTTACGCGCCGAACTGACGGTGGTCTCACGCAACGGCGAGCAGTTGTTGCTGACCCTCGTCATCCCGGTGCTGTTGTTGGTGTTCTTCAGTTCGGTCGACGTATTGCCCACCGGTGATGTGCGCGAACCCATCGACTTCCTGACGCCCGGTGTGCTCGCTCTGGCAGTCATGAGTAGCGCGATGGTGAGTTTGGGCATCGCCACCGGATTCGAGCGCGGCTACAAGGTCCTGAAACGCCTGGGGGCTACTCCCCTCGGTCGACCGCGGTGGCTGGCGGCCAAGATCACGGCGGTCATCGTGGTTCAGGTCATTCAGTTGGCGGTGCTGGTGCCCGTGGCTTTGTTACTCGGTTGGGATGCCGACTCGGCGACGTGGCTGTCGGCGATCGCAGCGGTGATCGTCGGGACGGTGGCGTTCGCCGGCGTGGGCTTGTTCATCGCCGGCCGACTGCGGGCCGAGGTCAATCTGGCCGCGCAGAATGGTCTGTTCCTCGTACTGCTGTTGTTGGGCGGAATGGTGATTCCGTTCGACGAGTTGCCCGCGTCCCTCGCCACGGTGGCCAAATGCCTGCCCAGTGGTGCTTTGACCGACGTGTTGCGTGACGCACTGGTGGGTGGCGCCGATCGCCCGGCAACGTCATGGATCGTCATGGGGGCATGGGCTTTGACCGCTCCGGCCCTCACCGCGCTCACCTTCCGCTGGGAGTGACGATCGTGACCGCGCCGAATCCCGCCGCGTTCACAACCGAGGTGGTCGGAACGTCTCGCGGACCGGTTCTGATTCCTCGAAGGCCTTTTCCACGTCCGCCATCGTCAGTGGCTTGCGCACGTACGCCGTGTCGTTCTCGCGGCGGAAGGTCTTCACGAAGGTACGCACGAACATCGCACCGATGATGGTCCACAGGAAGATCGAGCCACCCAGTTTCATGATTGCGCCGGCCATCTGTTGATCATTGCTGACCGACACACCCCACACCCGGACCGGGGTGTTGTATTGCTTGTACACCGTTCCCTCGGCGAAGGTCAGCCATCCCGCGGGCACCGTGGCCACCACGCTGTTCAGGAACAGATAGATCATCTTGCCCATCGACGATATGTGGTGTTCCTTCAACGGACTGCACACCGGTAACCACATCAGGATCGAGGTGGTCACCAGCAAGAAGTGCACCGAGTAGTGGAGCGGACCGTTCGAGACGGAACGGTTCACCACCGCTGGCACATGGCTGACCATGACGATCACGTTGAAGAGGAATGCGGCCCGCACCGGGTGGACCATGAAGTTCAGACCTCTCCAGACACGTCCGTTGCCCACCAGGATGCGCACGAACCACTCGGGGGTGGCCAGCACCACCAGTGGCGGCATGAAGTACGTGAGCGTCATGTGCTGGAACATGTGGACCGAGTAGAGGTACTCCTCGGCAATGTCGTGCATCGGCCAGTCCGAACCGATCCACAACAATGTGATACCGGCCACGAAACAAAGCATTTGCCGCTTGGTCACCACCGGCTCTCCGGGTGGCACCGCCCGGGGTCCGAGCACGCGCACCACGTACACGTAGAACACTGCGAGCAGGGCGACGAGCAACCACACCTCAGGGTGGAATTGGAAACGCCACGGATCCACCATGGCCCACATCGGTTCAGCCTTTCTGCAGGAAGAACTTGAAGGTCGACAGCGCCCCGACATACACCGTGAGCGCCAGAATCAGACCGGTGTAAAAGAGATAACTGAACAACTTGTTGTCGAATTTGAGGTGCATGAAGTACGAGACCACCACGACGAACTTCACGGCCATCAACACGAACAATGTCGGCATGAACAGAGGTCCGAAGTCCACGTAATACGTGGACACCTCGATGGCCGTGAGGGCCGCGAGGATCAACGCGATGACGATGTACTGCTTGTCGCTGACACCGTGGTGTTCCTCGCCATCAGCCGCGATGATCTCGGTGTTGGCACTCTGGTCGGAGGCAGTACTCATCGGTGGCTCCTCAAGACGGAATCAGGTAGACGAGGGTGAAGATGACGATCCAGACGATGTCCACGAAGTGCCAGTAAAGACCCACCATCTCCACCGTTTCACCTCTGTCACCGGGGATACGGTTGCGACTGATCATCCCGACCAGCGCCATCAGCATGATGATGCCCACACTGACGTGCACACCATGGAAACCGGTGAGGGTGTAAAAACTGGAGCCGAACAGGCTGGTGGTGAAGCCCAGTCCTTCACGGTAGAAAGCCGTGAATTCGTACACCTGACCCCCGACGAAGGTGGAGCCCAACAGCGCAGTGATGGTCAACCACAGAGTGGTGTTGCGATCGTCCTTGCGCTGGGCCGCCGACACCGCCAACACCATGGTGAGCGAACTCATGAGCAAGACGAACGAGCTGACCGAGGTGAAGGGAATGTCGAAGATCTGGTCGGGCTGGGGACCCGAGTTCACACGACCCTTGTAGAGCATGTACGTGGAGATGAGTCCCCCGAACAGCAAGCACTCGGAACCGAGGAACATCCACATCGCCAACTTGTTGTTGGACAAACCGGTCGAGGACACGTGAGCACCATGACCTGAGTCATGACCCTGAGCTATCGCGGTGTCAGCCAAGGGGTGCCAACTCCTTCGTATGACCGCCACCATCACCGGGGGCGGACGGGTCGAAATCGTCATCGGCGGCCGTGGAGGGTTCCATGGCCCAGCCGAACATCGTCGCCACGACCATTGCGACACCGACCGCCAGAATGACGCGGTTGTAGATGAGGCCGTAGCCGATGATCGGAAGTGCCAACGCCAGCAAGATGGGCCAGTACGACCTCGACGGCATGTGAATGTGCTCGTCGGGGTGAGAGTTCAATTCGGCCAACACCTCTTCGGCTGTGGCCACCTGCGTGATCTCGTGCGTCGTGGCATCTTGGGCGTACTTGCGATGGAAGAACTCGTCCAAATGGCCGACAGTCGGAATGGCGTCGAAGTTGTGCTCCTTGGGCGGGCTGGCGGTCATCCACTCCAAGGTGCGACCGTCCCACGGGTCGAGCGGCGCGATGGCCACCTTCTTGGACTTGTGGGTGTACACCACGTTGACGATGAACAGCAACACACCAAGCGACAGAACCAGCGAGCCGATCGACGCGATGCGGTTCCAGAAGCCCAAGTTGAAGAAACCCTCGCCGGCGCGAGCCGAGGTCCAGACCGACATACGACGGGGCTGACCCTGCAGCCCGAGCATGTGCATCGGACCGAAGGTCATGTTCATGCCCACCAACATCAGCCAGAAGTTCCAGCGACCGATGCTTTCGCTCAATTGCTTGCGGAATATCTTCGGCCACCAATAGTAGAAACCGGCGAACAAGCCGAAGATCGCGCCTCCGAACAGCACGTAGTGGAAGTGGGCCACGATGTAATAGGTATCGGTCTGCTGCGTGTCGCTGGGAGCCACTGCGTGGGTCACACCCGACAATCCGCCAATGGTGAACTGCACGACGAGCGCGATGGAGAACAACATCGGCACCGTGAACAGAAGTTTTCCACCCCACATGGTCATGACCCAGTTCACGATCTTGACACCGGTGGGAACCGCGATGGCCATGGTGGCCATCGAGAACACCGTCACCGATACCGGGCCGAGTCCGGAGGCGAACATGTGGTGAGCCCACACACCCCAACCTACGAATCCGATGGCGGCACCGGACATTGCGACAATGGGGTAGCCGAACAGGGGCTTCTTGGAGAAGACCGGCAGGATCTCGGACACGATGCCGAACGACGGCAGGATCAAGATGTACACCTCAGGATGGCCGAAGATCCAGAACAGGTGTTGCCACAACAGTGGGTCCGCACCGGAGGCCACGTCGAAAAATGTGGCATCGAACGAACGCTGGAAGGAGAGCAGGAAGAGCGCCACGGTGATGACCGGGATCGCAAACAGCAGCAGGAACTGAACCACCAGCACCATCCAGGTGAAGATGGGCATGCGCATCATCTTCATACCCGGTGCGCGCATGTTCAGAACGGTCACGATCAAGTTGATCGCACCGGTGAGCGAGGCGATGCCCGTGATCTGCAGACCCATGGCCCAGAAATCGATGCCATGGCTCGGCGAGAACAGCGTGCTGGAGTTCGGGGCGTACATGAACCAACCACCGTCAGCCGCACCACCCAGGAACCATGAGGTGTTGAGGAAGATACCTCCGAAGAGGAAGCTCCAGAAGCCGAAGGCGTTGAGTCGCGGGAAGGCGACGTCACGAGCTCCGATCTGCAGTGGAACGAAGTAGTTGGCGAACGCCGCCGCCATGGGCATCACGAAGAGGAACACCATGGTGGTGCCGTGCATGGTGAACATCTGGTTGTACTGATCGGCGTTCAAAACCTTGCCACTGGGAGCCATGAGTTGCATACGGATGAGCACCGCCTCGAGCCCGCCCAGAATGAAGAAGAAGAATGCGGCGACGCCGTACATGATGCCGATCTTTTTGTGATCGACGGTGACGACCCAATCGCGCCAGGACGTGCTGGCGGCCGGACGCTTGAAGACCCCGAGGGCCTCACTCGGCTTGACGCCGACCGTGGGACCGCCGGTGACAACAACCTCGGAGGAGGGACGTTCGATGATGGCCATCTGAGAGTTCTCCCTTTACTTCAGTTCGAGTAGGTAGGCGACGAGGGCAGAGATCTGATCCTCGGTGAGTCCGAGGGCGGGCATGCCACGGTACTTACCACCGGTCTCGGCGAGCTTGGTGGGGTCGGCGTACATGGGCTTCTTCTCGGGAGCGTTGCGCAACCACTGGCGCAAGTCCTTCTGATTGAGGCACTCCTCACTGACGCCGGCCAGATACCTCTCGCCGAACTCCGACGGCGTGGCATTCCAGACGTCATCGCGACATTCTGGCGTGAGGAGGTCCCATGAGGCGCCGGCGAAAGTGTTGCGGGTCATGAGATTCGTGAGGTTCGGCGCCGCACCGGACACCACGTACTGATCGGGAGCCGCCACGTTCGGGGATCCGTCGGCGTTGAGCAGGCCGTTCACCTGATGACAACGGGCACACTGCTGAAGGAACAGTTTCTCGCCCTCGACCGCCAAAGCGTTGTCCGCCGAGGGCGAATCGTAAGCCTCCAACTGGTTCGCCACCCAGGTGGCGTAGTCGGCCTTGGACAGGACCACCGCTTCCATACGCATGTAGGCGTGCGAAAGACCGCAGAACTCGGTGCACTGTCCGGCGTAAACGCCGGGCTCGGAACCCTCCATTCGCAGCAGGTGCACGCGACCGGGGACGCTGTCCTTCTTACCGTTCAACTTGGGGATCCAATATGAATGAATGACGTCTCGACTGGTGACGCGCAACAAAACCTTGGTGTCCTCGGGGATGACCAACTGACCCGCGGTGACGATCGGTTCACTGATGCCGTAGACCCCGGCATTGTCACCCACGGCCGGGTAGTCGTACTCCCACCACCACTGCTGGCCGGTGACATTGATCGTCATCTCGGTGTCATTGGTCTTGGCCAGGTCGAAAATGGTTCCGACCGTCGGCACGCCGACACCGATGAGAATCAACACCGGGATGACGGTGAGCGTTACCTCGAGCACCGGCTTGCCGTGCGTCTGCTCCGGCATGGCCTGACCACGATCGCGAAATCGGTACACCGACCAGGCCACTGCGGCGAACACGATCAAACCGACGATGCCAGCGATGAAGAAGATGGGGCGTTGCAGATCGTCGATCATCTTTGCGTTCGGACCGGCCGGCTGCCAGGTGTCCTGGGGAGCGTCCTTGGCGCACCCGGCCACGGCGAACGACGATGAAACGAACAGCGCCGACTTGATGACGCGCCCCCAGCGACGCGGCATTTTCACCGTCCCTGCTGACCGCTCTTTCATGCCTCTTACGGTACTCATCGGCTCAGATCGACTCTCTATGGGGGTGGGGGTGACTCACGGCACCTGAACCTCGATGGACGCACCCTCGACACCGGGAACGGTGATCGAGTAGGGCTCTTCACTAGCGAACGAGGGTTTGGGGATGACGATCGACACCGCCTGGGTGCCACCCTTGGTGACGAGAGAGGTGCACGCTTCGAGGACGACGTCCTTGGACACTCCGCCACCGAGATCTTCGACGCGCTTGCCGTACGCCACCACCATGCGGTGTTCGTGGTCGTCCTCGTTGACGAAGAGGATCGTCGACGTGGTCGAGCGCTGCAATGTGATGGCCGTCAATTCACCGTTCCATCCATCCATCTCGGCGAAGAGACGGCCGTCGCGCAGAATGACCGTGGCGGCCACACTGCTCTTGGCCGACACCGAACGAGCGGCGTCCTCGTCGGTCTCCTCGGCCTCCTCGCCACAGGCGCGGTGCGCAAAATGATCCTCCGCCGCGGCCTCGACCAACTCTTGACGCTCACCGTCGAGAGCGAGCGCGATACCCGTACCCGACAAGGCCACCATCACCAAGCCCGCCACAGCACCGATGACTCGCCGACTGGCGCCGCGTCGGATACTGACCATCGATCCAAAGGTCAAAATGAGGGCGGCCATCACCGAGAAGACGATGAGACCCGACTCCTTCGACAACGACAACATGATGCGCGAGAAGGACAGCACGATGACGGCCAGAAGGAGGGCGCCGCCGACGGGGATCTCGAGCGGGTGCACGACCCAGGCGCGCACCTTCTCGTTGTACGTGGCGTCCGACGACGCACGATCGCTCCAGTTCTTGATGAGCCACTGACCCAACATCGCGAACAGTAGGCAGACGCCGACCCTGAAGATCCCCGGAGGACCGACCAATCCGACGGCCACCATGCCGGCGGAAAGCGCTGTTCCCAAGGGGAACCAACTACGACCAGCGCCCCGTTGGGCGGCATTGCTGGACGCATGCGCGTCGGTGTCGGTGGACAACACGTGCCCGTCGCGCACGAACGACGCGATGGCCCCCATGAAGAACAACGCGACGGCGAGGAAAGCCAGTGACACCACGCCGAGGGAGCCACCGTCGTTGGCGATGAACCAGAGAATGGCCGCAACCGCGGTCGCAGCCCCCAGTCCGTAGAGGAATTTCGAGCCGGTGGTGATCATGTGCTCTGCCCCGTCACTTCTGCACGTAGACGACGAACCACACCGCGGTGAAGGCCGCGGTGATGAAGTACCAATACAAAGCGCTTGCCGAGACGACCTCGAGTTCCTTGGTGCGCCCGCCGAGGAACCGAAAGGCCGCGACCGCGGTGAACACGATGCCGACCACCAAGAGGAGAGTCATGGTGCCGGTGATGGCGTAGAACATGGTGTGGAAGGCGCCGTCGTCGGCGGCGACACCCATCTGCGTCCAAGTGAACACTTGAGCGTTGACCACCATCAGGCCGAACAGCGCGGTGATTCCGAAAGCCAAACCCGCGTGGGTTCGGTCGGCTCGTTTGGCGGAGTAGACCGCCCACTGCGCCATGACGCACACGACACACAGACCGATCAACATCATGTTCGTGGCGACCTCGGGAACGACGATCTTCTCGGGCATCCAATCCCTGATCAACCCACGACGGGGCGACTCGCGCAACGGTGCGACAGCGCGGAACTGCAACCACGTGGCCAACATCCCACCGAGCAAGGTCGTGGCCGCCGTGATGGCCAAGGCGGTTCCGACGAACACCTGGCGGCGTGCCGGTGCGGAGGGGGCGGGGGGTAGCGCGAGCATCAGGCGACCTTCCCGCTCGCGCCGGACTTGAGATCGAGGAGTGGGGTGGCCGACCCGACGATCACGAGATCGGAGAAATTGTCGGCCGGAGGCGGCGACGACGTGCTCCATTCGAGAGTCTGCCCATCCCACGGATCGTCACCCGCGGCCTCACCCCCGGTGAAGCTCTTGGCGGCCAGAGCGACGAAGCCGAGCGACGTGAGCAACATCAACGTGAAACCGACGGTGGTGAGGGAGTTCCACAATTCCTGCGGACCCTCGTAGGCGAATCCGTCCATGACTGCCCCTGGTTGACCCGCGAAGCCGGCGATCATGTAGGGAATCGATCCCAAGACGGTGGCGAGAAGAGCGAGCAACGCCAAGGGGAGCGCGGCCTTGTCGGGGATGCGGCGACCCCACAACTTCGGGCCCCAAAAGCACAGCGCACCGAAAGCCACGGTGACCGAGCCGAACGTGATGGCCACGTAGGTGCCGGCCTCGAAGATCGAACCACGCACACCGACGTCATCGATCGAGCCGAGGATGTGAGCCGCGACACCGAGACCGATGGTGAGCAGACCGTGCATCGCGAACGCCAACGATGCGGCGACGCGCGGCTTGCCGTTTTTCAACGTGAGAGCGCTCGTTCCGAGTACACCGAGCACACCGAGCAGGGGAATCACGGTGAGCAGACCCCACGGCAACAAATCGGCGATCTTGTCACCGGCGTTGTCGAGGAACGTGTCGCCCTCCCACGGCAAAGTGACCATCGTTTGCGTGACGGTGGCCAAAACCGCCAGCGACACGATGCCCAAGGCCACGTAGGCGCCCGACCGCTGAGCCAACCTGGTGCGACCCATCACGGGCACGATGTCGAGCACCATTCCGAGAGCCGGGATCGCCAACAGGTAGGTGAACGGTTGCGACAACGCCCAGCCGGCCCAATCGGAGACCCCGACGTTGCCACCAAAGGCCGCGCGGGCGTACTTGTGATCGACCCAGAGATAGATGGACGTGCCGACGAAGACCGGCAGCGCCAGCACCAGGGTCACCGAACCCACCAACGCCGACCAGGCGAAAAGAGGAGTGCGCAGGAGACCCATGCCGGGTGCGCGAGCGGTGAGGACCGAGGTGGCCAGCGACGTCGCGGTCATGATGAGACCCGTCGACATGACGATGGTTCCGAGCAGGTACAAGTCGACCATCTCGGCCGACCCACCACCGGGTCCACCATTGGCGATGATCGACGCCACGGCGAGACCGAGACCGGTGAGCCACATCCAGAATCCGCCGGCGGCCAAACGGGGCAAAGCCAACGAGCGAGCACCGAGTTGTAACGGCACCAAGGCCACCGCAAGACCGATCAAGAGGGGAGCGACCGCGCCGAAGGTCAAGAGGAGGCGCGCGGCGGCCAGGACCTGTGTGGCCGAGTCGGTGTCCAGCAACTGATAGCCCTCGGCGTCGATGCGTTCGAACGCAACGAGTATCGCCAACACGAGGCCCATCAACAAACCGACGAGTCCGGTCCCGGCGAACATCCGACCGACCTGCTTGTGGTCGGCCGAGGTGATCCATACGACGACCGCGGGAGGACCAACGGCGGTGCTGGCGACGCGCTGCGTATCAATTGATGTCATTCGAAACAACTCGCTTCACACGCACCGGAGGGGACGCAGGTTTTCCACGTACCTCGAAGTTTTCACCACGTTGTCCAGAGAACAACTTTACCCACTTTGCCCTGCTCAGCCCGAATTCCCGTCCGATCGTCACGGGTCACACGTCGTGCCCTTGTGATCACAGGCCGTGCTCGACCATGACGTCGACAGCCATGGCCACGAAGAGGGCCGTCACGTAGGAGATCGAGAACCCGAACACCCGCATCGACCGCGCCGGAGTGGGATGACGACCGAGATCGACGGCACTCACGATGAACCCCAACCCGAGGACCGCGGCCGACACCATGTAGATCGGTCCCAGACTCGCCACCGGCCCCAACACGAGGCTGACGGCGGTCAAAAGCACCGTGTAGACGAGCATCGACACGATGGTCTGACGCAGGGGGACAACGGTGGGCAACATGGGCACTCGAGCGGCTTTGTAGTCGTCGGCATGCCTGATGGCCAGAGCCCAAAAGTGGGGCGGAGTCCACAAGAAAATGGCTGTGAACAGGATAAATGGCTCCCAGGCCAGGGAATCCTGAACCGCCGACCAGCCCACCAACACCGGAACCGCCCCGGCGACTCCCCCGATGACGATGTTTTGACGGCTCGTTCGTTTCAACCACATGGTGTAGATGAACACGTAGAAAAGGGTGGCCGACACGGTCAGCACCGCCGAGAGCAGGTTGGCCCCGACCCAAAGCACCGTGAAAGCCACGACTTGAAGGGCGAGTGCGAAAATCAGCGCACTTTTGGGGGCGATCAGCCCGGTCACCAGCGGTCGATTTTTGGTCCGCTCCATGAGGGCGTCGATGTCGCGGTCCACGACCATGTTGATGGCATTGGCCCCGCCCGCGGCCAACGTCCCCCCGATCAGGGTCACGACCACCAACGTCCAGGACGGCCAGCCCTTGTCGGCCAGCACCATGGTCGGAACGGTGGTGATGAGAAGCAGTTCGACCACCCGCAACTTCATCAGCGCCAGGTACCCCCCGAGCACGGTGGTGGGCGCGCGCCGTAAACCATGCGCGGACACTCCGCCTCGAGCCAGCCGAGACGGCACGAGAGGGCGGGATCCGACAGACATCATCCGTGAGCGTACGGGGGTGCGAAACGCACTACCAACCGCGACAATGAGCCCGTGCAAGGAGATGGCGTGACTCTCGTCGCCGCGGCTCCGTCGACCGTCGTGCGACCCGAGGTCGATGAGTCGACCGCGCTCGACAAACCATGGATCGTCCTGGTCTGGAACGACCCCATCAACTTGATGAGCTACGTCACTTTCGTGTTCCAAAAGCTCTTCGGATACAGCCTGGAAAAGGCCACCGAGCTGATGCTCGACGTGCACGAGAAGGGCAAAGCCGTGGTGTCCTCGGGCAATCGGGAGAAGGCCGAAATGGACGTTTATCGGTTACACGAACACGGCCTGTGGGCCACCATGCAAAAGGACGGCGACGACTGAGATGGTGCGTCGTCGACCACCTTTCGAAGCCCGACGATCCGGGTACGCCATCAACCTCGATGAGGAGGAGAGGTACTTCGTTCGCCGATTGGTGGGCGAGGTGCGCGAACTGCTGACGTCGTTGCCGGCCAACGATCCGAAGCTGGAGCGGCTGTTTCCGCCGGCCTACACGAACGCCGACGGCGAGGACGTCGACGCCGAGGCCGAGTACCAACGCCTCATGCGCGACGAACTGGTGGCCAGTCGACTCGACGCGATCGGACGGATCGACGAGTTGCTGGCCGACGCGACCATGATCACGTTGACCACCGACCAGTTGAACGCCTTCGTCATCTCACTGAACTCGGTGCGTTTGATCCTGGGCACGATCCTCGGAATCACCGACGAAGACGACGATGGCGACCCGAACTCGCCTCTCGCCAACGAGACGGCGATGTACAACTATTTGTCGTGGTTACTCGACAGTGCGGTCACCGCCCTCATGCAGGTCTGACGAGCCGGGTGTCAACGGGCGGGAGGGCTGTTAGAGTTTTGATGCTCTCAACGGACGAGTACCTGGCCCCCATCGTCTAGTGGCCTAGGACACCACCCTTTCAAGGTGGCGGCACGGGTTCGAATCCCGTTGGGGGTGCAAACCGGACATCCGGTGATAGCAATGTTCGAGGTGCAGCAAATCCCAAGCAATGCGCAGGCAACGTTTGGTCTCGTGGTGAAGTTGGAGTTCACGCCGGCCTGTCAAGCCGGAGGTCGCGGGTTCGAGTCCCGTCGGGACCGCAAGTGCGTTTCGATATGGAGCGCACGAGGTCGAGTAGCTCAGTCGGCAGAGCATACGCCTGAAAAGCGTAGGGTCACCGGATCGACGCCGGTCTCGACCACCAGCAGAAACGGACGCCCGTCGGGCGTCCGTTTCTCGTTCACGCGTCGTTTCGTCATGCGTCGCAACGAACGTTCACTGACGCCAGTCGCGGATGAGGGCCTCTTGGGCCACGGTGGCCACGTGCATCCCGTCCTCGCTGAAGATGTGACCGAGTGCGAGCCCGCGACTGTTGCCCAATGAGTGACACGTGAAGTCGTGCAGATGCCAGCGATCGCTCTCGATGGGGCGATGAAACCAAATGGTGTGATCGAGACTCGCGCCATAGAAATTGCGGGCGTTCTCTGGTCGAACACCGATCATCGGATGCGTGCGCACCACGGCGTCGGTAGGTAGATCGTCGCTGAGAAAGGCGAACGCGCAGCGGTGCAGTAATTGAGCATCATGGGTCGACGGATCACCGAGAGCATCGGTGACTCGAAACCAGGCCATCGCGCGACCACCGCCCTCGCGACCGTCAGCGGGCAGGTTTTCCCCGGCCACCCAACGTCGATCGAAGCCGTCGCTCCACGCCGAGTTCTCCGCGGATTCCGGCTGGGGCACCCCGCGGGGGAATCGGATCGGCTGGGCATCGGCAGATTCCTCGAAAATCTGGAACGAGGCCTCGAGGTTCAGGATCGCGCCGAAACTCTGACGAGCGACCACGCGACGAGTACAGAAACTCTTACCGTTGCGAATGCGATCCACTTCGTAACGCACCGGCTCACCGTTGTCTCCACGCCGGATGAAGTAGGCCCGCAACGAATGCACCTCCATCGACGAATGGACGGTGTCGGCCGCGGCCCGTAGCGCTTGGGCGATGACATGCCCCCCGTACAGACCACCCCAGGGATACTGACGACCGACACCCACGAAGGTGTCCACACCATGGGACTCGAGTGCGAACAGGTCCTGGATCGTCACATGGTCAGGTTAGGGAGGCGCGGACGGATGTCGATGAACGACAGTGATGGTCCGGCATCAGGTCCCGTAAGCGAACCCGAGATCGGGGGCCGTCAGCATCGGAACGAAGGGAATACCACGCTCGGTAGCCATGGCCGCACAGGTGCCTCCCCGATCGACGATCACCGTGATCAGAATGGGCTCGGCACCGAAAGCAACCACCGCATCGACCGCCTCCATGATGGATGTTCCTCGCGTGACGGTGTCCTCGGTGATGATCACCTTGTCACCGGGTCGCAAGGCGCCGGCGAGACGACCGGTGACACCATGGTCCTTGGCCTCCTTTCGCACGCTGAAACTTCGCAGATCACGCCCTCGGGTGGCGCCGACGGCGGCGATTCCGAACGCCACCGGATCGGCCCCCATCGTGAGTCCACCGATCGCGGTCGCACTCGAGGGAATGATCGACAACGCCACGTCGGCGACGAGAACGATGCCATCAGGACGACAGGCCGTTTGCTTGGTGTCGAGAAACCACGAACTCTTCGCACCGGACTTCAACGTGAAGTCACCGGTCTTCAACGAATGCTCGAGCACGTGTCGCCGTAACGCGTCGCGCGCCGAATCGAGCGGAGGCAGTGTCGACGAACGAACCATTGGTGGGCAGAGTAGTGCCCTCGTGTCGGAGACGTGTCGCGATACAACGGACCAAAGCCGACGAGCGGGCTCTCGTCGTCGGGCCCGCCGACGAAAAGATCGATCGCGGCGGACGCGAGGCCTGCGGCACCCAACCGCCAGCACCGCGAACCCGGTTGTTCGCCGGAGCGCGTGATACGGGTCCCTTCGCCCGTGCCAGCCGGCACCACGCGCCGACTCTCGATCACACGTCGATGCGCTCGAGGGCGTCGAACACCACCCCGATCCGGCCCAGGGAACGCGCCAGATCGAAGGCATCGTCGAGAACCTTCGGACCCAGCCGTTTCACCCGATCGTCTTCCTCGAGGACCGAGCGGAAATCACGCGATCGAGCCCACGAAACCGACGCCGCCTCCTGCACGATCCGATAGGCCTCGTCGCGCGGCAGGCCACTCTGAACGAGGGCCAGCAGGACCGGCTGACTGAAAACCAGTCCGTGGCTCGACATGAGGTTCGCACGCATGCGTTCCGACGACACCTGCAACCCCTCGAGCAGGCGGCGCAGACGGTGCAGCATGTAATGCGCCAGCATCGATGAGTCCGGGAGCACGATGCGCTCGACCGAGCTGTGCGAGATGTCGCGCTCGTGCCACAGAGCCACGTCTTGGAGTGCGGCTTGCAGATTGCCGCGAAGAACACGTGAAAGACCGCTGATGGTCTCGGCCGAGATGGGATTGCGCTTGTGGGGCATCGCCGACGAGCCCTTCTGGCCCGACTTGAAACCCTCCTCGACCTCACGAACCTCGGTGCGTTGCAAGTGTCGAAGTTCGACCGCGATCATCTCGCACGTTGCCCCCACCGACGCGCACGCCCACATGTACTCGGCATGACGATCCCGACTGATGACCTGCGTCGCGGGCACCGGCTCGAGACCCAGCGACTTGCCCACGGCGGCCTCCACGCGGGGGTCGATGTTGGAATAGGTGCCCACAGCGCCCGACAACTTGCACACGGCGATCGTGCGTCGGGCCTCGATCAGGCGACCACGGTCGCGCTCCACTTGCAATGCCCACAGGGCCACCTTGGCCCCGAAGGTGGTGGGCTCAGCGTGGATGCCGTGAGTGCGTCCGATCATCACCGTGTCACGGTGGGCCTTGGCCATGTTGATGAGAGCCCGTAACAACTTGTTCGACGCATCGACCAGCAGATCGGCGGCATCGCGCAGGGCCCAACACAATGCCGTGTCGACCACGTCGGTGGATGTGAGACCGTAGTGGATCCATCCGGCTTCGGACCCCCCGATACGGGACTGCAAGACGTCCACGAAGGCCGCCACGTCGTGATCGGTCACCTTTTCGCGCTCGGCCACCGCGTCGACGAACGACGCATCCACCACCGGAGTCCGGTCACGACACGCCCGTGCGTCGTCACTCGGGACACTGCCGATTGCGGCGTGCGCCTCGGTGGCCAGCAACTCGATCTCCACCCAACGGGAAAGTCGGGTCTCGTCGGAAAAAACGGACTCCATTTCGGGGAGTGAATATCGCGAGATCATGCCACGCCTCCTGCGCTGGTCGAGGGCCATTCGAGAACGTCGTCGCGTTCCGGACCGACACCGACGATGCGCACCGGCACACCGACTTCGCGCTCGATCGTGGCGATGAATTCCCGCGCACTCGCGGGCAGGTCGGCGGCGGAGCGACACCTCCCCAGGCTCTGCTTCCAACCCGTAATGGTCGCGTACGTGGGTGTCACGCGGGCCAGTTCATCGCTGAGATCCGGGTAGCCGCGCACCGGACGACCGTCGATCGTGTAGCCCGTACACACGCGCACTTCGTCGAAGGTGTCGAGAACGTCGAGTTTCGTCAGCGCCAACTCGGTGAGCGAATTGACCCGAACCGCATGTCGCAACATCACGCAGTCGACCCAACCCGTTCGACGACGACGACCGGTGACGGTGCCGAACTCGCAACCGATGTCGACCAGTTTCTCGCCGACCTCGTCGGTCAGCTCGGTGGGGAAGGGTCCCGAGCCGACACGGGTGGTGTAGGCCTTGGTGATGCCGATGATGCGGTCGAGTAGACGCGGGCCGAGCCCGCTTCCCATGCTGGCGCCGCCCGCGGTGGGGTTGGACGAGGTGACGTACGGATAGGTGCCGTGGTCGAGGTCGAGAAAGGTGGCCTGGGCCCCCTCGAGCAGAACCCGACGTCCGGAATCGACGGCGTCGTGCAGCAACCCGATGGTGTCGGCCACGTAAGGCCGCAACCGCTCCGCCAGCGACGCGTATCGCGCGACGATCTCGTCGACGTCGAGCGCGTCGCCACCCAACGAGGTGATGCGCACGTTGGCGGCGACGCCGGCCGCGCGCACCAGGATCGCGAACGCCGCGGTGTCGAGTGACTGACCCACCCGCACTCCGGTTCGATTCGCCTTGTCGGCGTAGGCCGGGCCGATGCCCTTCAGCGTGGTTCCGATCTTGTTCTCGCCCAGGCTTCCCTCGCTCAGGGCATCGAGGGTCTGGTGCCACGGAAAGATGAGATGGGCCTGGCTCGATACGCGAAGACGAGCGCACGAGACCCCGCGGGCCTCGAGGCGGTCGATCTCGGAGAACAGCGTGGGCAGATCGACGACGACCCCGTTGCCGATGACCGGTGTGATGTGTTCGTACAGCACGCCCGAGGGGATGAGCTGCAGGGCGTACTTCTCGGTGCCCACGACGACGGTGTGTCCGGCGTTGTGTCCGCCCTGGTACCGCACGACGATGTCGTTCTCGCGCGCGAGCAAGTCGATGACCTTGGCTTTTCCTTCGTCGCCCCATTGGGCACCGACGACAACGGTCACGGACATGGCAACGCTCCTAACACGAGGGCCCAACACGAGGGGAACGTGACGAAACCCTACCCGTTGTGGAGGTGGTTCGTCAGGAGCCGACGACGATCTGGCCGTCCCTGGCGTCGACCGTGATGAAACCGTCCTCGGCCACCTTGCCCTCGAGGATGAGCACCGAGGCCCGGTCGCCGATCTCGCGTTGGATCACCCGCTTCAGCGGACGTGCCCCGAACGACGGGTCGAAGCCCTCGGCCGCCAGCAGACTCATCGCCGCCGGGGTCACCTCGAGCGTGATGCGACGGGCCGCCAATCGTTCGCGCAACTTGGCCAGTTGGATCGCGACGATGTGCGTGAGATCGTCCTCGCTGAGCGATCGGAAGCGGATGATCTCGTCGATGCGGTTGACGAATTCGGGCTTGAAGTACTCCACCGGGTCCACCGGGAGGTTCGAGGTCATGACGATCACCGTGTTGGTGAAGTCCACGGTGCGACCCTGACCGTCGGTCAGACGGCCGTCGTCGAGGACCTGCAGCAGAATGTTGAAGACGTCGGGGTGGGCCTTCTCGATCTCGTCGAGGAGCACCACGCTGTAGCTGCGGCGACGGACCGCTTCGGTGAGTTGACCACCCTCGTCGTACCCCACATACCCCGGAGGAGCACCGACCAACCGCGAGACCGAGTGCTTCTCCATGTACTCGCCCATGTCGATGCGAACCATCGCCCGTTCGTCGTCGAAGAGGAACTCGGCGACCGCCCGCGCGAGTTCGGTCTTGCCCACGCCAGTGGGGCCGAGGAACAGGAACGAGCCGATGGGACGATGAGGGTCACTCAAGCCGGCGCGACTGCGCCGGATCGCGTTGGAAACAGCCGTCACCGCCTCGTGCTGGCCGATCACCCGACTGTGCAGGAGATCCTCGAGATGAACCAACTTGGTCATCTCCCCCTCCATCAGACGCGTTACGGGGACTCCGGTGGCCTTGCTCACGACCTCGGCGATGTCCTCGGCATCGACCTCCTCTTTCAGCATGCGATTGCCGGTCTGTAGTTCGTCGAGGTGCGTGGTGGCCTCGGAAATGCGCCGCTCCAATTCGGGAATCCGTCCGTAGCGGATTTCGGCGGCCACGTTCAGGTCCGTCTCGCGTTCCACCGCGTTTCGGAGTTGCTCCAACTCCTCTTTCAGGTTCCGAATGGCGGTGATCGCCTCCTTTTCCTGCTGCCAGTGCTCACGCATGTCGGTGCTCTGGATCCTCAACAAGGCCAATTCGTCGGCGAGCGAGCCGAGGCGTTCCACCGACGCCGCGTCAGTCTCCTTGTCGAGCGCCAGCTTCTCGATCTCCAACTGCAACATCCGCCGTTCGACGATGTCGATGTCGGTGGGAAGCGAGTCGATCTCGATGCGCAACTTGCTGGCGGCCTCGTCGACCAGATCGATGGCCTTGTCGGGGAGGAATCGACTGGTGATGTAACGGTCCGACAGAACCGTGGCACTCACGAGGGCGGAGTCCTGGATGCGTACGCCGTGATGAACCTCGTAGCGCTCCTTCAAGCCACGCAGGATCGCGATGGTGTCTTCCACGGTGGGCTCTCCCACGTACACCTGTTGGAAGCGACGCTCCAACGCCGGATCCTTTTCGACGTACTTGCGATACTCGTCGAGTGTGGTGGCTCCGATCATGCGCAGTTCGCCCCGTGCCAACATCGGCTTGATCATGTTGCCGGCGTCCATGGCCCCCTCGGCGCCACCCGCTCCGACGATGGTGTGCAGTTCGTCCACGAACGTGATCACCTCGCCGGCGGCGTCGGTGATCTCCTTGAGCACGGCCTTCAGACGCTCCTCGAACTCACCGCGATACTTTGCTCCGGCCAAAAGACTGGCGATGTCGAGGGCGATCAACCGTTTGTTCTTCAGCCCCTCGGGAACGTCGCCATCGGCGATTCGCCGCGCCAGACCCTCGACGATGGCCGTCTTGCCCACACCGGGCTCGCCGATGAGTACGGGGTTGTTCTTGGTACGCCGACTGAGCACTTGGATCACCCGTCGGATCTCGGAATCACGACCAATGACCGGATCGATCTTGCCCTCGCGGGCGCGCTTGGTGAGATCCTGGCCGTACTTCTCGAGAGCCCGGAACTTTTCCTCCGGATTCTGATCGGTGACGCGATGACTTCCGCGCACGTCTCGCAGTGCCTGAAGCAGTTCCTCACTGCCCACACCGAGACGTTGGTTCATGGCCAACAAGAGGTGCTCGACGCTGAGGTAATCGTCCTTCAGGTCCCTCTGGTATCTCTCGGCCATCTCGAAGATGTTGTTGAGCTCACGATTCATGCGCGGCTCGTCGCCGCCGTAGGCCTTGGGCAACTTGGCCACTCGTTCGTCAGCTTGGTTGCGGATCATCAACGGGGCCAGGCCCAGCTTGGCCAACACCGCCGGTGTGATCGTGTCCTCCTGACGCATGAGGGCGGCCATCACGTGATCACCGGTGAGTTCGGGGTTCGACAACGCTTTGGCTTGGTCGATAGCGACCGACACCGCCTCCTGCGTCTTGAGGGTCCAGTTCTTCGGGTTGAGCGACATGTCAGCAACCCCCAGGAGAACGTGCTTGCTTGCCGGCCACTTCACCCAACCAGTGCACTGCCGCGTCAGTGAGTTCGGTGGTCCGCTTGTAGTCCCGAACATCGTCGGGGATATGGCTCAATGCGTCAGCCAGTCGGCCGGCGTCCTCGGGACGCTCGACGAGATGCGCCAGAGGACGGATGTACGTGCGAATCGTGAACAGAACACAGTCCGTCTCGGAGAATCGACGCAATGTCTCGCGTTCGACCCGCAGGAACAATCGGTCGCCGGTGGTCGGATCACCCACGGCGGGCAACGGTGGGGAGGCCGCGGCGGTTCCGTCCATCGGCTGATACGGGTCAGCGGTGTCGAGTACACCCCATCCCAGGCGCCAGAACGGCTTGTCCGCCGTGAGTCGTGTGAGAAAGGAGTCGATCGGATCCTGCAGTTGCTCGTTCAAGCGATCGACCGGAGCATGCACCTCGGTCATGGTGAGGCCTAGTTTCGAGGACAGATCCCATCGATTGGGAAAACACACCGATCCTCCGCCGAACACCATGCGTCCGTCGCGGTTCACCAACAGCGCCAAGTCCTCTTGCACCAGACGACCGGCGATATCGAGGGGGTGCACGGCCCAACGCCCGTCAGCGGACGGGGCGAGGGGCCATCGCTCGTTGCGGTGAATGTTCACGATCTCGTCACCCTCACGCACGAACCACTCCGGGCGTGTGGCACACAGGTGGTCGGTCAGTCGATGCAGCACCTCGGTCGCCTCGGTGTCGACGCCATCGATGACCGCCACCACGGTGTGGTGATGTTCGCGCAACGCCAACGACTTGGCGTCCATCTCATGGTCGTAGTCGTCACCGATCTGAATCCAGTCCGACAAGTCGAGCGGACGCAACGCCAGACGCCAACGGAAGGGCCCGGCCACGTACGGCTGATAGTCGGGGGTGGTCGTCATGTCAGTTCCGGGGATCCCGACGCAGTACCGGAGGCACCTGCCCGAACACCGCCACCCCCTGTCGGAGCGGGACGATCTCACCGTGGGCGCGACGTTCGTGTTCGTTGATCGCGTGGGCGGCCAGCAATCGAAGTCGGTCGACTTCGTCACGTAGTCGATCTACTTCGGCTTCGAGGGCCATCACGCGACGGATACCCTCGACGTTCATCCCCTCCGCGGTGAGTTCGGCGATGCGCTTCAATCGTGCGATGTCGATGTCGCTATAGCGCCGGTTCCCACCCTGGGTACGCGCCGGATGCAAAAGCCCGCGTCGTTCGTAGATGCGCAACGTCTGCGGATGCATACCGGCCAACTGAGCAGCAACCGAGATCACGTAAACGGCGTGGTCGTTGGAGTTGTTCATGATCTCTCCCCCGAAAAAAGATGATCGCGTGGTGATGCGGTGGTGGCCGAGGCCAAGGCCTCGATGGCCGCGCGCTGGTGGTCGGTCAGTTCCGCCGGCACCACCACATCCACCGTCACGATCAAATCTCCATGATACTTGGCGGTCTCGATGCCCCGACCCTTCACGCGATGACGGGTTCCCGATTGGGTTCCGGGCTTGACGCGTAAGGTGACGCGCTCACCCGTCAAAGTCGGGACCTGGATGTCGGCGCCCAGAGCAGCTTCGGTGAACGTGACCGGCACCTTCACCGTGAGATTCTCGCCGTCACGTCCGAAAACGCCGTGCGGGGCGACACGACACACGATGAACAGGTCACCGGGCGGACCACCATTACGACCGGGGGTTCCCTTGCCGGGCAACCGAATACGTTGACCGTCGGCGACACCGGCGGGCATGCGCACCTTCACCTCACGGTTGCGCTTCTCGATCCCGGAACCTCGACAAACTCCACACGGTGTCTCGATGATGTTTCCCGTGCCAGCGCATCGAGTGCACGGGGAAGCGAAGGAGAAGAAACCTTGGTTGTCGTCCACCTGGCCCCGACCACCACAATGCCCGCACGTCTTGGCCGTCGTTCCGGGTCGGGCCCCACTTCCACCGCATGTTTCGCATCGGGCATCACTGGTCAGATGCACGGATGTGGTCACACCGTGTACCGCTTCGGTGAACTCCAGTCCCAACGTGGCCTCGAGGTCACTGCCTCGTCGGGGTCCGACTCCGCCACTGGCGCGACCACGACCCCCTCCGAACATCCGAAACAGGTCGTCGATCGAGCCGTCACCGGTGCTGAACCGCATACCCCCCATGCCACCGGCCATCGGCCCGAGACGGCGAACCTCGTCGTACTCCTTGCGCTTTGTTTCGTCGCTGAGAACGTCATAGGCGGTGGAGATCTCCTTGAAGCGCTCCTCGGCCACCGCGTCACCGGGCTTGGCGTCAGGGTGATTTTCACGGGCCAATTTGCGATAGGCCTTCGTGATCTCCTTGGCTCCCGCATCCTGAGCAACACCGAGCACCGCGTAATAGTCCTTCTCGTACCATTCGCGTTGCGCGGTCATGACGTCGCGTTCCTCAACCCTTGACCTTCACCAACGCCGCCCGCAATACGCGACCCTTCCAGGTGTACCCGCTTCGCATGACGTCGACGACAGTCGTCGTTCCATCACCTTCGCCATCAGCAGGCTCTTGCAACACCGCCTCTGACAATGCCGGATCGAAGGGCTGACCGTGAAGGTTCATGACCTCGAGACCTTGTTTCTTCAGTTCACCGAGCAACAGGTTGAGCAGCGGTTCGATCTCAGCAGGATGCGCAACGAAGGCGGCCTCACAAGCGTCGAGTACCGGTAGCAGCGCCTCGGCGATGCGCCCGGTGGCCCGGTCGACGTCATCGGCGATCTGGGTACTCACGCGCTTGCGATAGTTCTCGAAGTCGGCCTGCACGCGCTGAGCGAGTTCGAGATATTGGTTCCGCTCTGCGGTGAGGAGTTCGGTTTCCGATGGCTCCTCGAATGCGGTGACGGCAATGTCATCGTTCCCACTCTCGTCACCGGAGGCTCCGGTCGACCCCTCGCTCGTCTCCTGCGACATGACGGGCTCAGCGTTCGCCATCGACGATCTCGGCGTCGACGATCTCGTCATCGTTGGGCACACTCTGACCCGACGCCGAGGTGCCTGCGGCACCGGCGTCGCGCGCCGCTGCCTCGTACAACTTCTGACTGAACGCCTGGCTGGCTGACATCAGGGCGTCAGTGGCACCCTTGATACTCGGGGTGTCGTTGCTCTCGAGCGCCTTCTTCAACGTGGCCAGGGGCTCCTCGACGGCGGCCTTCTCCTCGGCGGAAACCTTGTCTCCTTGCTCGCGCAACACCTTCTCCGTTTGGTACACCAATGAGTCCGCGTTGTTGCGAACCTCGGCCTCTTCGCGGCGCTGACGGTCCTCCTCGGCGTGGGCCTCGGCGTCTTTCACCATCTGATTGATGTCATCCTTGGAGAGCGTGCTTTGACCGCTGATGGTCATCGACTGCTCTTTGTTGGTGGCACGATCCTTGGCTGAGACATGAACGATGCCGTTGGCGTCGATGTCGAAGGTGACCTCGATCTGCGGCACACCGCGAGGAGCCGGGGGCAGCTCCACCAACTGGAACTTGCCCAAAGTCTTGTTGTACGACGCCATTTCGCGTTCGCCCTGTAACACGTGGATCTCGACCGAGGGTTGCATGTCCTCGGCGGTAGTGAACACCTCGGTGCGCTTGGTGGGAATGGTGGTGTTGCGCTCGATGAGCCTGGTCATGACACCGCCCTTGGTCTCGATGCCGAGCGACAGCGGCGTGACGTCGAGCAACAACACGTCCTTCACGTCGCCCTTCAACACACCGGCCTGAACCGCGGCGCCGATGGCGACCACCTCGTCGGGGTTCACGCTCTTGTTGGGTTCCTTGCCCGTGAGCGACTGCACCAGATCCTGCACGGCGGGCATACGGGTGGAACCACCCACGAGGATGACGTGGTTGATCTGTCCCTTGGTGAGCCCGGCGTCCTTGATGGCCTGCTCGAAGGGGATTCGGCAGCGCTCGATGAGGTCGGCGGTCATCTCCTGGAACTTCGAACGGCTGAGCGTCTCGTCGAGGTGCAGCGGACCCTCGGGGGTGGCGGTAATGAAAGGCAGGTTGATCTGCGTCTGCTGCACCTGGCTGAGTTCGATCTTGGCCTTCTCGGCGGCCTCCTTCAGACGCTGAGTGGCCATGCGGTCGTTCGCCAGATCGACACCGTGCGCGCTCTTGAACTGCGCGACGAGCCAATCGATGATGCGCTGATCCCAATCGTCACCACCGAGAACGGTGTCGCCGTGGGTGCTCTTCACCTCGAAGACGCCGTCACCAATCTCGAGCACCGACACGTCGAAGGTGCCGCCGCCGAGGTCGAACACCAGCACCGTCTCGTCCTCGGACCCCTTGTCGAGTCCGTAGGCCAGCGCGGCCGCGGTGGGTTCGTTGATGATCCGTAACACCTCGAGGCCGGCGATCTGCCCCGCTTCCTTGGTGGCGGTGCGCTGCGCGTCATCGAAATAGGCGGGCACGGTGATGACGGCCTGGGTGACGGTGTCACCCAGGTACGCCTCGGCGTCACGCTTCAACTTCATGAGCGTGCGCGCGCTGATCTCCTGAGGCGTGTACTTCTTGCCGTCGATGTCGTCGCTCTTCCAACCCTCGCCCATGTGGCGCTTGATGGAACGGAAGGTGCGGTCGGGGTTGGTGATGGCCTGACGCTTGGCCACCTCACCCACCAGAACTTCGCCGGCCTTGCTGAAGGCCACCACCGACGGCGTCGTGCGCGCTCCTTCGGAGTTGGGGATGACCACCGGGTCTCCCGCCTCGAGGACGGCGACAACCGAGTTGGTGGTTCCGAGGTCGATTCCGACTGCCTTGGCCATGATGGTTTCTCCTGTTGTGGTGTGAGGACCTGAGGGGTGACTCGAACTGTGGACTGACGCCGAATCCCCCAGAGTTCGGGGGATCCTGCGTCAGTGCGTATCAAGTTAGGGGTGGATACGGGTCGCGACAACCCACAGATGTTGTTTCCTTAGTCACACCAACTCAACATTTTTCCCGACCCGCCGGCGCACATGCCCATCAAGCACGAAGCCCCGATCTCATGTCGGCGAGACACGAGATCGGGGCTCCGATGATCGGACGGCGGCCTCGTCAGCAGGGCAGGTCGAACGACTTCACGATGCTCGCCGAGCGTTGGGCCGAATCAGTGGCCACGATGGTGATCCGATCGACAACTCCGGACACGCGGACCGCGCTCCACTGATTGCCCCTACCGGTGTCAGGACCGAGGAACGTCATCGTGGTCTCCAGGTCGGCGTTATATTCGTTGGCCCGCTTGATGACGACCCTTCGTATGTCCGATGAACCCTTGTTGACCTCGGCATTCACGCGCAGGGCCCGATTGAGGCAGTCGACCGTGATGTTGCCAAACGACGGGGCGGCGGCCGCCGTCGTGGTGGTGGTAGCGGCGGCCGCAATCGTGGTGGTGGTAGCAGCGGCCGTGGTTGTCGCCGGGGCCTCGGTCGCCGCCGGAACCTCGGGTTCGGGGGTCGCGGCCGGGGCTTCGGTCGCCGCCGGGGCCGCGGGCACCTCGGGTTCGGGGGTCGCGGCCGGGGCTTCGGTCGCCGCCGGGGCCGGAGTCTCCGCCTCGGTAACGATCGGGACTTCGGTCGACGTGCTCTCCTCGTCGCCGCCACAGGCAATGAGTCCCACGCTGGCCATGACGATGCAGGTGGCAATGATCAGGTTCTTCTTCATGTTGATGTCTCCTTGTAGTCGAACTCGAATGAACGGTACCGTATTGACGGGTCAGCAACCCGCCAAGTCGAAGGTGGCGATTTGGGTGACCGACCGGCCGAGGTCGTCGACCACGGTGATGGACACTTTGTCGAACCACCCGGCGATGACGCCCTGGTACATTCCCGGGGTCGTCCCCGCCACCAGATCGACTGTGTTGACGACTCCGAGGAGCGTCAGGCGCTGGGCCACCACCGAAGCGATAGCTGCTCCGCCGCCGATTTCCACGCTGACCAGGGCCTTCGATCCCGAACAGCCCACCGTCACCCGGGAGATCGACACGGGGCTCAGGCTGCCCAGACGGGCCAGGTCGGACAGTGAGGGGTACACGGGCGTGAGGTCGAGGTCGAGGACTCCGGGTACCCACATCGGGATGTCGAGCGAGCCGGGCGGGTCGGTGTTCTCCTCGTCCTCGGATCCGGTCTCGGCGGCCGACGGAGCCTCGGGTTCGGGGGTCACGGTCGGCTCGGGGGACACGACGGAGTCGGTTGCCGCGGGGGTCGCCGCGGTCGAGTAGCCCAGGGGGCCGTCGATGACGCGGGTGACCGAGATGACGTCGGCGACCTCGGTCGCCTCGGGGGCGACCTTCTCGCTGACGGACTCCTGCGATCCGCCACAGGCCGCCAGGCTCAGGGCGGTCAGGGCGGCAATGACGCTGGTGGAAACGAACTTGTTCATGATGGTGATCCTTTGTTGTCGGGGCACGTCGTGTGCCGTCGCCGTTCGAGAGCACCACGAACCGCCGACCTGACACTTTTCGGAACCTTTCTCGAAATTCTCCGATCCGTCCCCGTGCACGAGCGCCCGATGGAAAATTTCTCGTCAAGACCCGGTCCCGATGGGCCGACAACCCCACGTGCTCGTCGTCATCGTGGCCCTCGGAGGCCTGCTCGCCCTTGCGGCCCTGGTTGTGGTGGACCGTCGCCGTCGGGCGGCCGAGGTCCGGGTGGGCCAGTTGGAACACGACCAATCCCGAATCGTGGCCGCCCATGCCGAACTGGCCCACGTGGCCACTCACGACACCCTGACCGGGCTCCTCAATCGAGGTGGACTCACCGACCACCTCGACTCCGTTCTCCGCTCGACTCGCCAACCCATCGCCGTGATGTTCATGGACATCGACCGCTTCAAAAGCATCAACGACTCACTCGGTCACGGTGCGGGCGACCACTTGCTGCGGGTGATGGGACGACGCATCACGTCGTTACTACCCGAGGGCTGCTCCGCCGGTCGTCTCGGCGGGGACGAGTTCGTGGTGGTCATGGACGACGCCACGGACCTCGATCGGGTCGTGGCGGTCGCCCATCGACTTGCGCGTTCGATCGGCGAACCGCTGGAACTGGTGGGTCGTTTGGTGCGCGTCTCAGCCAGCGTGGGTATTGCGATTGGCCCCGAGATGAAGGACACCACCAGCTCGCTGATCGGATTCGCCAACGCGGCTCTACATCGAGCCAAGGACACCGGGCGTGATCGAATCGAGATCTTCACGCCAGACGTGCGCGCTGAGATGCAACGACGCGCCTCCGAGGAGAGAGCCCTGCGTCGCTCGATCGATGCCGGTGACGTGGTGCCGTTCTTCCAACCCGAATTCGACGCCAGCACCGGACGTCTGATCGGTGCCGAGATCCTGGCCCGCTGGTTGAAGCGTGATGGCTCGATCGCCAACGCCGCCGAGATGCTGATGATGGCCGTGGACGCCAGCACCCTCGAACGCCTGACCAGTGTCGTCATGCAGCAAGCACGACCGGTGATTCGACGACTGGGCAGTCTCGGGCTCCCCGCCGGATTTCGTTTTCGCGTGAACCTGCCCCATCGCTGTACACCGCGCGCATGGCGCGACGGACAGGTGCAGTCGTACTTCACCGGCATCGACCCGGCCCTGTTGACTCTCGACATCTACGAGGCGGCGGTCTTGGGAGACGTTTCGGGGGCCGCCGGTGTGCTCACCGAGATGCGGAGTCATGGCGCACGGGTATGTCTCGAGGACGCCGGTCGTGGTGGAGCCTCGCTGTCGATGATCCGAATGTTGCCCCTCGATGAGATTCGTGTGGACCGACAACACGTCGATGCCCTCACATCACATCCCAACGATCGAGCAGTCGTGCGCGCCATGGTGCAATTGGCCCGAGACCTCGGACTAGCCGTGTCAGCCGATGGTGTCGAGACCGGATTGCAGGCTGATGCTTTGTTGGCCCTCGGATGTACCACACACCAGGGTCACCTCTACGCACGGGCCATGACGGCCAAGGCTCTCGAGGACCTCGTTCTGCGTCATGTCGCCGAATTCGTCGATGACGTTTCGATGTCGTGAGGAGTTCGATCCTCTAGCGTTACGTCCTCGTGTCGCGTCTCGAAGAACATTCCCCGAGAGCCGGGATCGCGTGGATGTTGCTGAGCGCCCTCGCGTACTCGATGTTCACGATCTTCGGCAAGAACATTCTCGAAGAACTGGACGCCGTCGATGTGTTGGTGTGGCGATTCCTCATCGCCGTGCCCCTCGCCTGGGTCGTGGTGGGGGTCCGCATTCGATTCGGAGGGCCGGGCCCGTTCTCGGTGGCGTGGGTTCCCCGATTCACCGCCGGTGTATTGTTCGGCGCGGTCGCATGGTTGGCCTTCGTTGGACTCGACCAACTACCGGGTGCCCTGTACATCGTCATCATCTACACCTACCCAGCCATGGTGGCCGTCGGGGCGACGTTGCTCGGCCGACCCGGCGGACGACAACTGTGGGTAGCTGTGCTCATCACCTTGATCGGAATCGCACTGACGGTGCCCGAGGTTCTGGATGGTGCCGGTGGGGCAACCGTGGCCGGCTTGCTTTTCACACTGGGCAACGCCCTCACGTACGCCGCCTACGTCATCTACAGCGAACGACTGGTCACCGACGGAGGGGACGAATTGGTGGCCTCGGCATGGAGTCTCACCGGTTCTTTGGCCTTCGCCGCGGTGGCCGCGATGATCTCGTGGCCGCTGCGGGCGCCGAGCAGCCTCGGGGGATTCGGATCGGCGCTCGGACTCGCAGCCGTCAGCACGGTGCTGGCGAGCATGGCGTTCTTTCTCGGTGTGCGTCGACTCGGTCCGTCGGCGGCGGCGTTGGTGGCCACCACCGAACCGGTGCTGACCTTGATCTGGGTCATCTTGATCCTCGACGAGTCGCTGAAGCCTGTGCAGATATTGGGGGCCGCATTGGTGATCGCCGGGGTGCTGTGGTCGCAGCGCGCGCCGCGCTCTCAACCGACGAGAGCCTGAAGCTCGCCCACCCGCGTCGTCACGAACGAAGCGGTGGTGTGCGATGGCAACATGCCACCAGCCCCCGTGCTCGACGTCCAGCTGATTCGCCACTCGACGCCGACCACTCCGACGAACCTGCCCGACGGTCGCGAGCCCGACGAATGAGCGAAGGTGTACGAGCAGGCCGACACGGCCTCGTCGCCGAGGGCGACCTGCCACGGCCGACCCGGGCCCGCGCACGACGTCGACCCGGTACCGGGGCCGTCTGGGCTCGCGTCGTCCTGCGTCCAGAACTCGACGCGCACCGGCGTGGCGGTGGTGCGAGCCCAGAGGGTTCCGAAAGCCGTCGGGATCCACGCGGTGGCCGACACCGGTGTCCACCACGAAGATTCCACCCAGAACCAGACCGGGAGTTTCACCACCACCGAGTCGGCGACCGGAGCGAAATTGGCGACCGGAACGGGCAGACGGGCCTGTGCCGACACCGCCGCGCTACGGGCGAGTTGGCTCGGCGAGAGTCTCGGTATCCAGACGTCGGTGAAGACCGCACCGCAACGTCGTTCGTAGAGGTCGTAGCGGATGCCCGAGACCACGCGGGAGATGTTCGTGGTGCGACCGATGCCGGAGTCGAAGGTCACCAACATCCGCCAGGTGCAGGCGGATCCGCCCGACGAGCCCGACCTCGGGGGAGTGCCAGCCTGCACCCCGGCCCAGATGACGCCGGCGGACGAACCCCCCGACGTGTCCGACGCCAGAGCCGGGCGATTCACGTCGCCCATGAACAGTCCGAGCAGTGTCGACAACACTGCCAACAAGATCACTCGGTGAACGCGCACAGGTCCCCCTCCCGTGTCACGGAAATGAAGCGCCATGTACTCCACTTCCAACCCGCCTCGGTGAGCGACATGGCCCATTGCACCGTCGCGCTGAGGGTCGATTCGTCGAAGATGGCGCCGTCCATCACCATGACGGTGTCGTCGGTGAGACAGGCGTCGATGGTGGCGGTGTCACCATCGACGCGTACGTCATCGACCCGATACCTGAGCGAGCCCCGTGACGACGCGGTGATTCCTGCTTCGGCCCGCATGTTCATCAGATCGAACAGCTCACCGTGAATGCTCGAACCGGCGACGGCCAATTCGTCCACGGGGCACGAACCCGGTCGACGACCGCACTCGAGACGCACCGACATCAGCCGATGGAACGCCATTTCTACCTCGGCGGCGGACGGGGTTCCGGGGACCGTATCGCCGCTGGTCACGCTGCTCGACGTCACGCTGCTCGACGTCACGCTTGTGAGGGTCGAGACGGGTTCACCCGTGATCGCACCACTGGTTCCACCACACCCGATCAGACCCATGGTCACCCACCACCACTTCATGCGCATCGGCGTCCTCCTCGACTTCGGGTGAGCGACCGATCGCCCCCGAGGGAGATGGTGGGGCGGCCCGGCTTGAGGAACGATGGGTCATGAGACCACTCCGTCACGCAGCGATCCGCGAATCTGACAAGATTCGGTCATGACCTCACCGATCTCTCGTCGTCTTTTCCTCGCCCTGGGTGCCTCGGTCGTCGTAGCGGCCTGTTCGAAGTCCGACGACGACGCAACGGGCGAAACCACGTCACCGACAGCGACGACCCCTCCCGAGGTGTCGACCACCTCCACCACCTTGGCGCCGGCTCCCTTCGATGTCGATCCGTTCACTTTGGGCGTCGCCTCTGGTGACCCATCCGCCGCGTCGGTGATCATCTGGACCCGTCTCGCGCCCGATCCGTTGAACGGGGGAGGAATCGTCGAGGAAGAGGTGTCGGTTCGTTGGGAGCTGGCGACCGATCCCGAGTTCACCGACATCGTGAGCTCCGGAGACACCGTCGCCGCCGCACGTTACGGACACAGTGTTCACGTCGACGTGTCGCCTCCGTCCGACACCGTCGCTTACTACCGATTTCGAGTGGGCCAGTTCACCAGTCCGGTTGGCAAGACGCGCTCGGCCCCCGATGCATCGTCGACGGAGCCTGTGCGCATCGCCACCGCCTCCTGTCAGAATTTCACGGCCGGCTTTTACACCGCCTACGACGACATGGTGAAGCAGTCCCCCGATCTCGTGGTTTTCCTCGGCGACTACATCTACGAAGGTGGTGTCGGAACGCTGGGTGCCAACACCGTTCGCCTGCACAACAGCGACGAGGTCACCGACCTGGAGGCGTACCGCAATCGCTACGCCCTGTACCGAGGCGACATCTTGTTGCAGAAAGCCCATGCCACCTGCCCGTGGGTGGTCACCTGGGACGACCACGAGGTCGAGAACAATTACGCCTCACTGACCCCCCAGGACGTCGCCGACACCGATGGCTTCACCGCCCGACGAGCCGCGGCGTACCAAGCATGGTGGGAGCACATGCCAGTGCGATTGAATCCACCGGCCGACGAAAATCTCGACATCTACCGCCGCCTGTCCTGGGGTGGGCTGGTGAACATGCTCGTCGTCGATGGTCGGCAGTATCGCAATGATCAAGCGTGTGGCGATGCGGTGTTGCAGGTGACACCGGCGTGCGAAGAAGCCGTCGATCCACAACGTTCGATGCTCGGTTCCGAGCAAGAGGCGTGGGTCGCCGAGAACATCGTGAGTTCGGCGATTTGGAACGTCGTAGCCAACCAAACGGTCATGACCGACATCCGTCTGGGGGCCGCGGTGCTCAACTACGACCAGTGGGACGGATATGCACCGTCACGCGATCGATTGTTGGAGTCGATCGCATCGGCCGACAACCTGATCGTGCTCACCGGCGACATTCATCTGGCTGGCGTCGGGCAACTCACGACCACCGCTGATCCGGCGACATCACGGGGAATCGAGTTCGTCACCACCTCGATCTCATCGAGTGCGAACGTCGATCCCTCGACCGAGTCACTGTTGGTGGCCCTTCCGAACATCATCGATGCGGAGATCACCCACCGCGGGTACACACTGCACACCGTCGACGCCTCGTCGTGGACCGCCGATTACCGAATCGTCGACAACTCTCTCGTCGAGGGTTCGGCGGTCACCACATGGAAGACCTTTGCGGTGACGGCCGGGTCACCCACTGTCGCCGCGGTCTGACCTCGACTACCGATTCCCGACTCGGGGAGGGGCTAAACCGACTCCACGAGTGTGACCTTCGCTGATTCCTTTTCGCGACGCTTCTGCGCCACCTCGCGACGCTTCTGCGCCACCTGCACACGAATGCCGCCGGCGATGCCTTCAGGGTTCGTGATGGCGGTGAAGATCAACAACACTCCACCAATCAGTGCCTCCCAGCGACCAAACGAACCAAACACTTTATTCATTGAATAGAAAGCAACTCCTGAAGCTGCCGTGACCCCGGCAGTCACCGCTCCGCTAACGCTCGTGATACCACCGAGATAGGCGAACGATAACGCTGTCAGCGACGCAATGGTTCCGTACGACAGATCGGACACGGCACCAAATCGATAAGCGATCAATGAACCACCCACGCCGGCGATGAAAGCCGACAACCCGAACATCATCATCTTGACACGAACGTTGTTGATACCTACTGCCGCTGCCGCCCGTTCATTGCTGCGAACAGCCAACAACACGCGTCCAGAACCACTGCGGCGAATGTTGGCCACCATCAAACACAAAATCGTCAGAACTGCCAACAAGAAAAAGACGAATATGGGTCGCGATGTCTCACTGCCGTACACCAATCCGAGATTCCAATCGCCCAGTGAGGGATTGGGAATCTTTGGTCCTCCGGTATCCATGCTGCCGATTACCCAGGGATGCTTGAAGACAAATTCGGCAATGGTCACTCCACCAGCCAGGGTCACAATCGCCAAATTGGTACCCCTGACTCGCAAAGCTGGAAGCCCGACTAAAACCCCGAACAACATCGCTCCAAGAGACGCGAGGATCGGGGCGATCGGAAAGGGGATTCCGTAATTGGTCGCCAATTTCGACAATGCGAATCCACCAATACCGGCAAACGCCATTTGAGCAAGAGAAGTCTGACCACCAAAACCGATCAAGACGACGAAAGACAATGCCAAGACTGCAGCGATCAATGAACTCATGATGGCGGCTCGCCACAACGGTCCAAGGAAAAGAATGCCCGCTGACGCAATCAGAATGGGAGCTCCTACCGAAAACCACGTCACATTGGCTGGCGGAACGTATGGCAGTTTCCAGCCACCAGCTGAACCACGTTCGGGCAGACGCTCACCCGACACGATCATGGTGACGATGATGACCATAAACGGTAGACCTTCGCGCATCCCATACTCGGGCCACCAACTGAAATCGAGCTGCATCTTGGTGAATGTGCTCTGCACCATTCCAATGGCCACACCCGTCAACACTGTTGGCCAAAAGTTGCGGAACTTACCAATGAGTGCGGCACCCAAAGCTGGAATCAGGAAACCGAATGTAAAAATCGAACCATTGAGTTGCACGAGCGGTGCGGCCAAAATCGCAACCACTGCACCGACAACCGATGAAAGCACCCAGCCCGAAGCCGCCAAGAAATCGGGTGAATGACCGAGAAGAACAGCTCCTTTTTCATTCTCGGCGGCTGCACGAGTGGCGAGACCAAATCGAAGGTATTTACTGGCCGCCCACACGACGAGGGTGATCAGTAGCACAATGCCCAATAGCCAAAGCCCGTCTCGCGGCGCGCGAAGTGTTTCGGTGATCGTCACGACCTCGCGGGGCAAAATCGGATCGACTCGCATTGCGAGTTGATCAGGAAACCGTCGATCCTTCAGACCGATCAGAACGATGATCAAGCCCACACTGGCCACAACTCGAGCCAGGGCGGGAGCATTTCTCAAAGGACGGAAGATCAAAACGTATATCGACAAACCGGTCACTGCCGCGGTCAGTAAGGACAAAGCAAATGCCCAAATGAAGCCGACATCACCACCAAAGTGGTACCGGTCTGGCAAACCCGGAATGGGGAACAGGTAAGCCCCATTCCGGAGTTCTGCGTACACATAAGCACTCCACATTGCAATCGCACCGTAGGCGAAGTTGACAATGCCGGAGCCCTGATAACTGATGATGAGACCCATTGCAAAACCGGCAATGATCGCCCCGGCAGCGCTGCCGAGCAACAAGTAAAAAAGATAGTCATTCATGATGAAGTTCTCTATTTTTCTTGTTGCTCGGCAGCGATCGACTGATCAGGGGAGCAGTGGGATGCTGTCCCACAGTTTTCCGTTTTCGACGGAAACAACAGCACCGTCTTTGTATTCAGTCGCCTCGAAGACGAACGAACAGAACGACGAGTAAGTCGGAGCCGCCGCACCACATTTGAGTGGAGTGATTCCGCCATACAGGTACAGACCATCAGTTACCTTCAGATAGTCGTACAAGTTTTGACCCGTCATTTCAGTACCTTCAGCAACCATTTGGGCGGCAATGTCACGGAGCGTCATTGCCAAAAGCGAACCCAGACCGCCAAGACCTAGCGCTTGTGTATTGACCTCTTCGGGCTCGATGCCCATTTCACCAGTTTCCTCATTTGGAATATAAGGAGCCAGGATCTTTTGGAGCAGGGCCTTCTGCGGGGTGTCGCGATCCATTGTGCCGCCAACGAATACCCAGTTAGTTGCGTCATCTCCAACCTGACTAATGACGTCGCTGTCCGCGCAGATGTTCGTTGTCAACACGGGCTTGTCGAGACCAGCTGTGGCATAACCGCGCATCGTTCCGATACAGCCAGCATCGGCATACAGCGAAATCAAGAGATCTGGATCATCGGCATTGGCGGCCTGCATCAAACCGAGATAACCCGCATCAGTTTCGTTGTCTCCACCTTTGACGGCTTTCCATTTGATCCCAGCCTTGTCCAATGCCGCTTGAACACCAGCAGCAGTTGAGTTAGCCCCGGCATTGTCGGCATGAATAATGCCGACGGTCTTGGCCTGGTAGCGATCCCGGGCGATCACGGCCATGACCGCAGTCGTCGTCGCGTTTCCACCCGTCAAGAACAAGGCTTCCGCCGTGTTGTCAGGCGGCAGAATCGGCAATACGCCGATCACAGGAACGTTCGCCGCTCCATAGGTGGCATAGTCAGGGAACAGGTCGAGTCCGAGAAGGACCAGTTCGACGCCCTTACCGATCAACTCTTGAGCGCATTTCTGTGACGTTTCAGGAGTGCCACCAGCAACGCAGGTTTCGAATTTGACCGGGCGACCACCGAATCCACCACTGGAATTCATGAATTCGAAAGCTGCCTCGGCAAAGCGACGAAGATCTGGAAAATCGAGCCCGTTGGGATTGCCTTCGGTGTTCACCATTCCGATCAGCATCTCAGGTCCGGTCGGCGGACCGTCTTCGCCTACCGGTGCATCCGTGCCCGGAGCATCCGAGGTCATCGGTGCTTCGCTAGTTGCCGGTGCTTCAGTTTCCGCTGGCGTACTATCGCCATCGTCACCACCACAGGCAACAAAGAACAGACCCCCAGCAACGACCACGGCGAGCGCACGATGGCGCCGCCGCGATCCCGAGGTCCCCGAACTCGTGGATCGTTTCATTTTCCCCCCTCAGTTGTATGCCGCGAATCGCGGCGCTTACTTAGTCGGCCACGTTGGCCGGTACCCAACTGCCGTGGAACCCAAAGGGCACACGCGGCAGGTGGACGGTGGCGATCGGATCGGCGCTCATGGTCTTGGCGTCGAAGATCACGTACTCGCTCGTGTCCGACGCGGCGTCGTACACGAAAGTCATGAGATAGCCGTCGTCCTCGGCGGTCGCCCCCGCGGCCGGCGCGAACACGGCTTCTCCCGACACCCGACCCTTGCCCAACTCGATCGAGGTGCGGGTTCCGGCCTGGCGGTCGTACTTCAAGATGGCGCCGGCGTCGACCTCGCCGAAGCCGGCGTTGCCCATCGACATCTCGTAGCCAAAGCGATGCTTCTTGCCGATGACGGCATCGTTCACGCGCGGGAACTCGCCCGAGCGATCGTCGATCTGCTCCTCGGTCACCTTGCCGGTGCGGGTGTCGATCACCCATCGCCACAGCAGGGGCAACGGGAAGTCCATGGCGTCCTTTTTCCAGATGTGCTCGAAGCGCGCCACGTCGAGGACGATCTTGTCGCCGTCCTCGTAGCTGTTCATCGGATGGAAGACGTAGCAGGGATTGATGTCGTACCACTTCACCTGCGAATCGTTGCCGTTGCGCGGCATGACACCGAGGCGCGCCGGATAGGAATCGCTCCACTCGATGGGCATCTTGCCCTCGAGGGCCAGATCCAAGTTGAACACCGCCGGGAGATCCATGAAGATCACGTAGTTCTCGGTGATGTTGAAGTCGTGCATCATGGTGGGGCCGGTGACGGTGATGGGCTCGACTTGCGCCAGAGTCCCGTCGGCCGCCACGCGTAGGTACGTGAGGTAGGGAGGCAACGGCGCGTAACCGAAGGCCAGCATCTCACCCGTCGTCGGGCAGATCTTGGGGTGCGCGGTGAAGGGACCCTTCAACACGCCGTTGTAGTCGGTTGGGCCGACAGTGTTGAGGTCACCGTCCATCACGTACGGGAAGTGACCCTCCTCCAACGCGAGGATCTTGCCGGCATGACCGACGATGTGGGTGTTGGCCTTCGAGCACTTCATGTCGAGAGTCACGTTCGGATCGAGAATGTCGATGGACGGATCCTCGATGAACGGCGTCTGCACGTAGCGGTTTCGGTACCACTGGGCCTTGCCGTCGCGCAGGCGCACGCCATGGATCATGCCGTCCCCGAAGAAGGGGTGGTCGCTCATGCCCGTGATGGGGTTCGCACCATTGCGCAGGTACCGGCCGTCGAGTTCGGCCGGGATGTGCCCGACTACCTCGAGGTTGGTGAGGGTCAACTCCTCCTGCGTCGGGCGGCCGTTGCCTTGCAGGTGGGCGGGTACCTCTTCGGTCATCGACATGATCTGTCTCCGTCTGTGGTTGTGGTTGTAGTGGCGATTACTGCACGACCTCGGGCGAACGCGCCCACATGAGGATGGCGTCGAAACTGAGGGCGTAATCGGGGATGAACTCCATGATCACGCGGTGCGGCGAGTCGAGGAACGTGCGGAAGGCCTCGGCGGCGGCGGGATTGTCGGGACGCAGACGGTTCGCGAACTCGGGATAAAACCAATCCTTGGTCGCGCGATCGTCGTGGATGAAGCAGTTGCCCTTGTACGTGACCGTCTTGCCACTGCCCATTTTTGAGCCGGTGCTGTTGATGCAGATCGCCGAACGAGGGTTGCGACGCAATGCCGGGACCCGCTTGCGCGTCTCGGCCGCGGTCAGCCACAACTTGCCGTCCTTGGGCAGATACGACATCACCACGCCGAACGGCTCGTTCTTGCTGTTCACCCACATGAACACGCACTCACTGAGCGAATTCACCAGCTTGTGCTCGAGCTCCGGAGTGAGTGCGCACTCGGTGAGATCCTCGTAGTTGTCCTCTGCGGCCATGCTTTTCCCCCGACTAACCTGTGACGACAGTAACACCCCGTGGAGCCCTAATCTACCCCTCGTAATTTACAACTCTCGTGCCCGTCCGGGCACGCCGTACCACAAGAGGTCGGTGATGTGCCCGGCCACCTCGACCGCCGAGCGTTGGTCCTGTGTGAGCCACCACATGGACACCATTTGCAGCATGCCCACGATGCCGAAGGCCCAGGCCTCGGCCACCTCGGTGGACTCCCCGAATTCGGTTCGCCAGGCGGTGAGGGCCGCGCTCATGGGCATTGTCGAGCGCTCGGTCAGCTTCAACCGTCCGAGCGCGGTCTGCTCGGTAGTGCCCCCGGTGACGTACAGAAACAGGTTCCGATGCTGGCCCACGACCAAGAGGTTGGCCTCGATGAGACCCCGCAGGGACTCCTTGGTGAGGGCGGAGTCGACTCGAACGGCCTCTGCGGCGGCCGCGGCCATACGGTCGGCCAGACGTTCGGCCAAGGCGTCAGCCAAATCGGCCCGGCCCCCCACTCGGTCGTAGACGATCGGCTTGGTCACTCCGGCTTCCACGGCCACCGCCTCGATCGAGACCCCCGCCCCGCGGCGCGCGATCACCCGCTCGGCGGCATCCAGTACCTGCTCGCGCCCGACCTCCAACTGTCCGCCCACCGGCCGACCCGGTCTGCGTGCCGGAACCGTCGTTGGCTTGCTCATGACTTCAGTGTGGTCCCTCGCCGGGGGTCGAGCAAACCGGCACTTCTCACCCTTACTTACTACTGGTAACTTTCTCCTCGATCAAGGGGGAGCGATGAGCACAGCGATCAACGATTTGTTCGACCTGTCCGACGACGTGGCCGTGGTGACCGGCGCGGGCCGCGGCATCGGTGAGGGCATCGCCCACACCTTGGCCGACGCCGGAGCCGCGGTGGTGTGTGCGGCCCGTCGAGCCGACGAGGTCGAGCGGGTGGCCGCCGACATTCGCGCCAAGGGTGGACGCGCCGTGGCCATGCCCACCGACGTCACCGACAACTCCGCGGTCGAAGCGTTGGCCCAGCGGGCCGTCACCGAGTTCGGGCACCTCGACATTTGGATCAACAACGCCGGCGGCTCCCCCATCCAGGCGCCCCTCGTCCAGCTCGATCCGGCCGAGTGGGACGCCACGATGCGACTGAACCTCACCTCCATCTGGGTCTGCACCAACACCGCCGCTCGACTCATGCGCGACGGTGGTCGTATCGTCAATATTTCGTCGAAAGCCGCCGTAAGCACCGTGATGGGCAGCGGTCATTACGCCGCCGCCAAGGCCGCGGTGAACTCGCTGACCGTCACCTACGCCAAGGAATTGGGGCCGCGCATTCGCGTCAACTGCATCATGCCTGGTGCTGTCCCCACCGAGATCATGATGAAGGCCATGCGTCTGCAGGACGAGGATCTTCCGAAATTGGAGAAGATTCTGCGCATGCCCATGCGTCGCCTCGGAACCCCCGACGACCTCGGCCAGGCGGTGTTGTACTTCGTGTCCCCGGCGTCGAGTTGGGTGACAGGACAGATCCTTGGCGTCGACGGAGGCTTGTGATGGGCATCGTCAATCGCAAGGTGGTTCTCGTCAGCCGACCGAACGGACGACCCGACGACACGAACTTCTGCTACGTCGAGGAGGAGCTGGCTCCGCTCGACGACGGCGAGGTTCTGGTGGCGGTCGACCTGTTGGGCATCGACGCCTTCATCCGAACCACCTTGGACGAAGGAAGTTTTCACCGCGGTGCCCAAATCGGCGGCGTGATTCCGGCGCTCGGAGTGGGCGAGGTTCTCGACAGTCGTGACGCCGGTTTCGCCGCCAGCGACAAGGTGTTCGGACCGCTCAGTTCGCAAACGCATGCGGTGATGCCGGCGTTCACGTTGCGCAAACTCGACACCTCGATTGCACCGGCGAACGCCTGGCTCGGAGCCCTCGGGCTCACGACCGGTCTCACCGCGTATTTCGGAATCGTCGACGTGGGTCGTGTGAAGAGCGGTGACACCGTGGTGGTCAGCGGTGCGGCCGGAGCCGTGGGCTCGATGGCCGGCCAGATCGCCCGCCTGAGCGGGGCCGACCGGGTGATCGGTATCGCCGGTGGGAGTCACAAGACCAGATTCCTCGTGGACGAGCTCGGATTCGATGCGGCGATCGACTACCGCAACGAGAACGTCGGCACCCGGCTCGACGTGTTGGCCCCGAAGGGCATCGACGTCTTCTTCGACAACGTCGGAGGAGAGATTCTCGACGACGTGTTGATGCGCATCGTCGAGGGTTCGCGAGTGGTCATCTGCGGTGCGATCTCACAGTACGAAAAGATGGACGACGTCCGCGGCCCGCGTAACTACCTGAAACTGGCCGAGCGTCACGCCACCATGGAGGGCTTCGCGGTCTTCCACTTCGCCGACCACTACGCGCGTGCGGAGAATCAACTGGCACAGTGGTACCGCAGCGGTGACATCATCATGCGCGAACAGATCGAGCGCGGCATCGAGAACTTCCCTGCGGTCATGAACATGCTCATGACCGGCGCTCACCACGGCAAGTTGCTGTTGAAGGTGTAGTCGGCGTTCATTCCCGCGAGACTGACGAGGTGAGCAGCATCGTCGTCTCCGAACTCGAATACGCACCGCCTGGAGCCGATCAACTTTTCTTCGACGTCAGCTTCGGCATCGCTCCCGGGGAGCACGCCGCGTTGGTCGGTGCCAACGGTGTTGGCAAGAGCACCATCCTGCGCATCCTGTCGGGTGTGATCGACGCCGACGGTGGGGAGTTCACCGTGAACGGTTCCATGCTCACCATGACCCAGGACGTGGGAATGTCACGGCCGACCGACTCCTTGCGCGAGATGCTCATCGAGGTCGCCCCCGCGGAGTTGCGCACGGCCGGACGCGCGTTGGTCGCGGCCGAGAAGGCGTTGGCCGACGGATCGGACGACGGCATGGGATACGCCACCGCATTGTCCGACTGGGGCGACCTCGGCGGATACGAACTGGAAACCAAGTGGCAGGCGGCGGCCCAACGCAGCGTCAAGTCGACCGTCGACGACTTTTCGCGCCGTCTCGTCTCGGAGCTGTCGGGTGGCGAGCGCAAGCGATTGGTGCTCGACCTGTTGCTCACCTCGGGTGCCGACGTGTTGTTGTTGGACGAACCCGACAATTACCTCGACATTCCCACTCGAGGATGGTTGGAGGAGCAGATCATGGCCAGTAAGGCCACCATCTTGATGGTCAGCCACGACCGCGCGTTGTTGGAACGCGTCGCCACCAAGATCGTCATCATCGAGGGTTCGGGCTGCTGGAGCCACGGCGGCTCCTACGCCACCTTCCCCGAGGCCCGCGCGAAGCGTCAGGAGTTGATGGGCGACGAGTTGAAGCGCTGGAACGACGAGGAACGACGGTTGTTCCATCACATGAAGATCATGAAGCAACGTGCCGCGCAGAACTTCAAGAACGCCACCAAGGCCAACGCCGCCGAGACGCGTTGGGAGAAGTTCGTGGCGCTCGGTCCACCGCCCCCGCCAGTAGCCGACCAGCAGATCTACGTTCGCCTGCGTGGCGCGGACGCGGCCCGCCGCGTCGCGAAGTTGGAGGACATCTCGGTGGGAAGTCTGTTCTTCCCGTTCTCCGACGAGGTGTACCACGGCGAGCGCGTCGGCCTGATCGGACCGAACGGCACCGGCAAGAGTCATCTGCTCGCGGTGCTGAACGGCGCCACGCCGGACGAGGGCGCCATCACCTTTGGCCCCCGCACCTCGGTGGGTGTCTTCACGCAGATCAACGATCGTCCCGACTTCACCGGTCGTCAATGCATCGACATCGTCCGTGATCGCCTGATCGACGACGAGAAGTCCATGCGTGCGCTCGCTCGCTACGGATTGGTGAACAACGCTCGACAAGAGTTCCAGACGTTGTCGGGAGGGCAAAAGGCCCGACTCGAGATCCTGTGCCTCGAACTGGAGGGGCACAACGTCCTGCTGTTGGACGAACCCACCGACAATCTCGACATCGAATCCTCCGAGGCGCTCGAGCGGGCCCTCGACGGATTCGAGGGAACGGTGATCGCCGTCAGTCACGACCGCACCTTCCTCGCCAAGTTCGACCGTTTCCTCATGATCGGGGACGATGGCGACGTGTACGCGTTGCCCGACTACGAGATCGCCATGAAGGGTCTGGCCGATCCGGGGTCTTTGGCGCGTCTGCGCTTGGCCAAGAAGTTGTCCTGACTTCGGCGGTTCGGTGAAGGGCCGAGCGACATCGCAACAGCCCAGCATGCGAACCGCCGGGGAAATCGCCCGATTGTGCGAAACTCCGCCACGAACCAGCCTTCCAGCGGGCGGGGTATCAATCGTAAGTGTCTCGAACTCTTTCGGTTGATCGGTCGCTGTCGACGTAACGACGCCAACACACCAGCGGTCGGTGCGAGCAGTCCGGCTACGAAGGGGCCCTTGATGTCAGAGCCAGTGACCGGCAAGACCGGTGCGGCGGTCGTCGGTGCAGCAGTCGTCGTCGGTGCGGCAGTCGTCGTCGGTGCGGCAGTCGTCGTCGGTGCGGCAGTCGTGAACGCCTCAAAGCGGGCACCCATCGGGAGGATCTTCGACATGGCGTCGCACCATCGTGTTCATCACGGCACCAACGAGCAGCACATCGACAAGAACTACGGCAGCATCCTCATCGTCTGGGACCGTTTCTTTCGAACCTTCGAGCCCAAGATTGGCCAGGTTCAATACGGACTCACGAAGAACATCCGCACGAACAACCCAGTGAGGATGGCCTTGGGTGACTTCGTCGATGTCGCCCGCGACGTGGCGTCGACGATCGATCTCGACGAACGTTTGCGTCACGTGTTCGCCGGGCCGGGCGGGATCCCCGAGCCGGCAATGGTCGGCTGAAACCCTCGAAGGTCAGACCAAGGCTGGAGTCTTGGTGAATTGCATGGCGCCGTCGTCGATGGGGGCTTTCACGATGATCTGCTTGTCGCGCGCGATGAGTTGCGGGTTGATCCAAGGTTCGTGATCTCCCTGCTTGGGCATCAGGTGCATCACACGCAACATGTAGCCGGCCGAGAAATCGTCGATCCATGGTCGCGCGGGCATGTCGGCGTCCTGACGACGAAGTCGCGGTGTGGCCTGTTGAGTGCCGGTGGCCTTCATGTGATTCAGCAACCGACAGACGTACTTGCTCACCACGTCGGCGCGCAGGGTCCATGACGCATTGATGTATCCGAAGGTCGACACCAGATTCGGGACGTCGGAGTAGGCCAGGCCTTTGTACGTCCAGGTGTCGGCGAAGTTCACTTCTCGTCCATCCACCCCGACGGTCATCTCGCCGAGGGTGACGAGGTTCAAGCCGGTGGCCGTGATGATGATGTCGGCTTCGAGTACCTCGCCCGAAACCAATCTGATTCCTCTCTCGACGAAACGATCGATGTGGTTGGTAACCACGCTGGCCTTGCCACTGTTGATGGCTCTGAACAAGTCACCGTTCGGCAACAGGCACATGCGCTGATCCCACGGGTTGTACGACGGCGTGAAGTGGGTGTCGACGTCGTAATCGGGTCCGAGGGCCTTGCGAACACCGCCCAATACCAACTGCTTCACCTTCTCGGGCTGGGTGCGCGTGCGATCGTAAAAGTACTTCGACATGAAAATGTTCTTCGAGCGAGTGATCGCGTAGGCGATCTTGGACGGAAGGAACCGGCGCAAGGTGTCGGCGATAGCGTCATGGTCGGGGCGCGCCACCATGTAAGTCGGCGACCGCTGCAACATCGTCACGTGCTCCGCGGTGGTGGCCATGGCTGGCACGATGGTGACCGCGGTGGCACCCGAACCGACGACGACCACCTTCTTACCCTCGTAGTCGAGGTTTTCGGGCCATTTCTGTGGGTGCACGATGATGCCCCGGAAATCCTCACGACCGGCAAACTCGGGGGTGAATCCCTGCTTGTAGGAGTAATAACCCGAGCACATGAAGAGGAAGTTGCACGTGAGGGTGACCGTTCCTCCGGATCGCTTGTCGTCCGCGGTGACCGTCCAACGCGACGTTGCGGTGTCCCACGAGGCGTTGGTGACCCAATGATCGAATCGGATGTGACGGTCGATGTCGTGTTCGGCGACCGTCTCGCGGAGATATTTCATGATGGACGGGCCGTCGGCGATGGACTTTGCTTCGGTCCACGGCTTGAAGCTGAAGCCGAGCGTGTGCATGTCGCTGTCGCTGCGCACGCCCGGGTACCGGAAGAGATCCCAGGTGCCACCGATGTCGCTACGACCTTCGAGAATGGTGAACGTGCGATCGGGGCACAGGGTCTGCAGGTGGTATGCCGCGCCGATACCCGAGATACCGGCGCCGACGATCAGCACGTCGATGTGATGGTCCGCATGATTCGTCACAAGCCACACCATTCTACTGCCTCTCCGTTGGACTCGGCCCGTTCAGGAGACAGCGGTTCCTCCGTCACAGGTGATCACCGCGCCAACGGTGAAGCCACACGCACGCGAACTCAAGAAAATGGCCAAACCGGAGATGTCCTCGGGAGTGCCGACGCGCTTGCGCGGGTTCAGACGTCCGACCGCAGCCCAGTCGGTGTTCTCGACGTCGCCACCGGTTCCGACTCCGGTGCTCAACATCCAGGTGGGGAAAGGTCCGGGGGCGATGGCGTTGGCGATGATGTTTCGCTTGGCCAACTTCCCCGCCAGTTGCTGGGTGAGGGTGTGCAACGCCGCCTTGGACGGCCCGTAACTTTGGGTGTCGAAGGACGCCGAACGAAGCCCGTCAATCGAGCCGATGTTGATGACGTACGACGGCTCGTCACGGGTGGCGCGGGCCTCGAGCAAGGGCAGCAATCGCTGGGTGAGGAAGAACACACCCTTCACGTTGGTGTCGAAGACCTTGTCCCAGCCGATCTCGGGGAACTCGTCCAAAGGTGCGCCCCACGAGACACCGGCGTTGTTCACGAGAATGTCGATGTGATCCTCGCGGCTCTTCAATTCGGCCACGAGGGCGTCGATACCCGTCAGGTCCGACAAGTTGGCGGGGATCGAGATGCATTCGGCTCCGTAACGCTCCGAGAGTCGCTCGGCGGTGGCGTTGCACTGCTCCTTCTTGCGTGAACTGATGTAGACCTTGGCCCCGTTCTCCAAGTATCCGCCGGCGATCATTTCGCCGATGCCGCGCGACCCTCCAGTCACCAGCGCCACCTTGCCCTTCACCGAAAACAATTCCTCGATCTTCATGCTCGACCCCCTTCTTGCCGCGGATGTCACATTAATCGGCGTAGGTCGCACCGCTCGGGTGACAGACTTCGGTCATGGCGAAAAACGGAATGCTCGAACGGTCGGCGGCCTTGGTCGACGGAACCAGTGCGAACACGTTGAAACTCTCGGTGTCGGCCGCGGCGACCGAGTTCGAAGAATTGGGATCGGGCGTCGGTGTCATCGAGTCCTTCAGCAACGTCGTCAGTTTCGAGACTGCCGACGGCCACGTGATCTTCGACGTGTCGCACGCGTTGTCGGCACCGAGCGTCATCGAGCAGTTCCGTCGCCATTCCTCGGCGCCAATTCACACCGCCGTGTATACGCACGGACACACCGACCACGTCGGGGGAGCGGCGGCGTTCGATGCCGACGCCGAGAGTCGCGGTCACCATCGCATCACCTACGTCGGACACGAAGCGATCCCCGCTCGATTCGACCGCTACAAAGCCACGAACGGGTACAACGGGCACATCAACATGCGGCAGTTCCGACTGCCCTCGCCCATGTTTCCAAGCGACTTCGTCTATCCGGACGTCACGTATCGCGACACGACGACACTCGACGTCGGCGGACGGGAGTTCGAACTTCACCACGCCCGAGGGGAGACCGACGACCACACCTGGGCCTGGGTTCCCGACGCCAAGGCGATCGTCGTCGGCGACTTCTTCATCTGGCAGTTCCCCAACGCCGGGAATCCTCAAAAGGTCCAGCGATACGCCCTCCACTGGGCGATGGCGTTGCGTCGGATGGCCGCACTGAGCCCCGAGCTGATGCTTCCCGCCCACGGGCCCGCCATCGGCGGACGCGAGCGGGTGGCGATGGTCCTGAACGACACCGCCAGTGCGTTGGAACACCTGCACGACTCCACGCTCTCCCTCATGAACGCCGGGGCGCGCTTGGACGAGATCATCCACACCGTGAAACTGCCCGACGACTTGGCCGACAAGCCCTACCTGCGTGCCACCTATGACGAGCCGGAATTCGTCGTACGAAACATCTGGCGCTTGTACGGAGGTTGGTACGACGGCAACCCGGCGAATCTGAAGCCGGCGCGCGAGACGGAACTGGCGCGCGAGATGGCGGCCTTGGCCGGGGGCGCGGAGGTTCTGGCGCGTCGCGGGCAGGAATTGGCGGCGGCCGGCGACCTGAGACTGGCGTGTCATCTGGTCGAAATGGCCGCCTTGGCCGACCCGGAGTCTCCGTCGGTGCACGCCATACGCGCCGACGTGTACGAGCAACGTCGCCGGAGCGAAACCAGCTTGATGGCCACCGGCATCTTCCGAGCGGCATCCCACGACTCGCGAACCGTCCGCGACGCCTGAGTCGGCGGCCCTGACGGGCCTGTAGTGGGCACCACCGTGACGGTCTAGTATTTTGGTTTGGCGGCGAAAAGGTCGTCATCCATCGCTAAGGACATCCCGTGCCCCGACTGTTTCGACTTTCTCTCGTCGCCCCTGTGGCCGCGGCTCTGCTGTTCGCCCACGCCACCGGAGTGTTGGGCGCTCTCGCCGTCTCCGTGCCGGCGACCACGACGTCGATCCGACCTCAGGCGGCCACCACGGCCAACGCCTTCACCTGCAACAGCACGGTGGCGACATCGGTGAAACAGTCCACACAGTTGAAGCAGAACGACACCTTCACGATCAACCTCACGGGATCCGGGTGCGGTTACGTGCACGGTCCGGCCAAGTCCAGCTCGATCCTGCGGATCACCGATCAGAACAACAACGTCCTGTCCTCGTCGACTCTCAGTCTCGCCGGCATCACATCGCTCACCGTGACCGCGCTGCACGCCACACCCATCTCCACCTATCTCCGCTTCAGCACACAAATCTACTCCGCCGACGGCGCCGCCGAGCACGCCACATTCCCCTTACGGGTGCTGGCCGGAGGGGCCGACATCCAGACCCTCACGCTGTCCACCACGGGCTTGCTCGGTCAGTCGACGTTGTTCTACAACGGCGACTACTCGCTCGAATCGACCGCGTACACCGAGGCGGTGTCGACGATCAGCGTGACGATGTCTGCGTCGTCGAGGAACAATACGTACGGGTTGTATTCCGACGTGAGGGTCAACGGCACGAGCGTCGTGACCGCGGCACCGACCGGACCGAGCTACACCTTTCCCCTCACGTTGGCCTACGGGCACAACGACTACACCATCACCCTGGTGTCCGAGGATGGTCGCACCTCGCGCGACCATGCTCTGCGGGTCACCAGATACGCGACGATCACCGCCTCCGACGTGACCACCGCCCGGGGGCTGACACCGACCTACTCGCACACCACGTCGCCCGCCGGCATTTCGTTCACCACCGCACCCACCTGCGGCTCGACCTACGACCCCAACGGCACGTATGCGGACTGGGCCACCATGGCCACCACCTGTTCCGGAGCCGTGTCGGGAAGCTACGTCTTCCGCTACGTTCCCGGATTGTTGACCGTCCAAGGTGAGGCAACCGGCCCCGATGCGCCGACGAGTCCGTCGATCACCGGAACCACCATGTCGTGGACCGCACCGACGACGAGCATCAACGGATCGATCTCCGATTACGTCATCGAGTTCACGATGGACAACGGGATGAATCGTTGGAAGTTCTGGTACCCGTTCGACGACGGAGTCAGCACGACGAACTCCGCCAATCTCGCCTCTCTCGGCAATGGTTCGTACAAGGTTCGTGTTCGCGCCGTGGATTCCGACGGGCCGGGCACACCTTCGGCCGCGGTTTCGTTGGACACCTTCGACGGGTATCGAGCGGTGCAGTTCACGACACCTGGTTCGTACACCGTGAAGACCACCGAGTCCTACTCCAATTACTACATCGCCGCGGTCGGTGGCGGCGGTGGCGGCGGAGCCGGCACGCAGTTCGCCGGTGGCGGCGGTGGAGGTGGAAGTGTCTCCACCTCGTCGTTCTCGACGACCAACTCCTACAGCCCCGCCTCGGTCACAATCAACGTCGGTGCGGGCGGAGTCGGCGGACAGGGTGCGACGACGCCGACGGCCGGTCAGAACACCACGGTCACCGGATCGCTCAACCTCATCGCGATCGGTGGCGGAAGTGGCGGTCACAACAAGGCCACCACCGCGGGCGGTTGTTCGTTGCACAACCCCACCAAGCCGCTGAGTGGCAACTACGGCGGAGGTGGTGCCGGTGACACCACGTGTTCCACCGGCAACCCGCCCAACACGTCAGAGTCACACGGCGGTCCTTTCGCCTCGGCGACCGTGGCACAACGAGCGGGTGCGGGTGGTCAGGGCGCGTGGTTGGCCTCCGTCAACGCCACCTCGGGAACGGCCTCCAACGGCGGCCGAGGCGGAGGCGCGGATTACATCTTCGGAAACGTTTTCGGAAACGTTCAAACCTTCTGGGGTGGTGGAGGCGGAGGTGGCACCGCCGACGCCACGGCGACGCGTGGTACCGGAGGAAACGGTGGTGGTGGCAATGGTGGTGCCGGGACCGACGGCTCCGACGGCCTCGACGGCTACGGCGGAGGCGGCGGAGGCGGCGGAGGCGCGTTGACGAGCAAGGGCGGTGACGGTGGCGACGGTGGTGCACACCTGTTCTGGTCACCCAGGGTCACGAAACTCAACGGTGCCTACGCGGCAGGTGGGCAGTACGTGAATCCCAGTGGTTCGACCACCGACACCAGTCCGGACTTCCACATGTATTCCGAGATCTCCTACACCGATAACCCCATCTCTGTGCGCCTTCTCTTCAGTAACGGCACCCAAACACTCTCGCACCCCGCCACGTGCGTGAACGACAACACGGGCATGCTCTCCTCCGGACACACGTGTTCGATCCCGGAAACGCTGTCTCCCGGACTGTGGGAGGTGGTGGCCGCGGTGACGTTCGCCAGCACTACGGGTGGCACCATGACGCGACACGGGGGTTTTGAGACTTTCTCGTCGATGTGGTTCAACGTGGTGGCGCCCGCCAGCTCGGCGCTCGATCTCACGAGCACCTCACTACCCGACGCCGCCCGCAACGTGGCCTACTCCTCGACCCTGACCGCTTCGGGCGGCGTCGCCCCGTACACCTTCACACGCACCGCGGGAACCCTGCCCAGCGGATTGACACTGACGTCCTCGACGGGCGTCATCTCGGGCACACCGTCGGCGGCCACCGGGTCGCCGGTGTCACTCACCTTCCGGGTCACCGACGCCGTCGGCGCCACCGACACACAAGTGCTCACCTTGTCGGTGGGCAAGACCACTCAAGGTTCCTTCGGTGCACTGGCCAGCGCCGAGCGCGCCCTTCCCGGTGGAGTGGTCGACATCACTCCCGTGTGGGCCCTGGGCACCGGCGGCGTGACGTACAGCGCCGGCTCGTCGACCGCGTGCACCGTGGACTCCTTCGGTTCCATCACGATGACCCACACCAACGGTGACAATTCGGGCTCGTGCACCATCGAAGTCACCAGTGCCGGAGACAGCAACTACCAATCGGCCAGCGCCACGGTGTCCATCAGCCCCCAATCGGCGCTGGTGGTCACCGCGTCATCGCACACCATCGATGCCGGTGATCCGGTGCCCACGATCACGGGCACTGCGTCGGTTCAAGGGGTGACTCGAACCGGAGAGACGTGCAGTACCACCTACACGCCGTCATCGAACGCCGGGTCGTATCCGACGACGTGTTCGGGTGGAACCGCGAACGGCTGGGTGGTGTCCTACACCGATGGAACGATCACGGCGAACACGCCCCCCACGACGACGACCACAACCACAACCACGACCACAACCACGGTTCCGTTGACGACCACCACAACCACCACGACACCAGGTGGTGGATCGGGAGGCGGACCATCGTCGGCGACGACCACCATCGCACCGGGCGCCACCACTACCACCGTGCCCACCACTGGCGGCCTCGGCCCACAGATGTTGCCGACACCCACCAGCGCTCCCACGATTCCCGAGGATCCTCGTTGGGCCTCGACTCCGGGGGTCGGGCGCATCGTGGTGAACAACGTCGAGGTTCCCGTTCAAATCACCCGTGTCGATCCCGCCATCGGTCGCACGCCACCGGCACAGCGCACGCAAGCCGACATCGATCGCATTCGTTCGGTGGGTGAGCAGATGCTGGTGATCGTCCAGAACGCCGCGGGAGCCCGCACGGTTATCCCCATCACGTTGCGTTACACCGACACCGGAGCCGTGTTCAGCGGCCTCGTGCGCGACCCCATATCCGAAGCGGTCGAAGAGATCCCGGTGGAGGACGTGGCTCTGCTCGTCGGCGGTAGCCTGGTGTTGATGGTTGGCGGTATCTCGGCCGATGGCGTGACCACCGACGTCGACTTCAACGGCGTGCTACGTCTCGGGCAAGGCGGATGGATCGCGGTTCTGGCGTATGGACTCGACCCACTCGCCCCGGGCCGGGCGATCGTGCTGTCGACACCGCGTTTGATCGGTGAATTCCAAACCGACACCAGCGGTGGCATTTCCGCGCAGGCCAAGATCCCCGCCGATCTCGAGGTGGGCGACCACACCGCGATCGTCACCGTGGGTGACGAGTCAGCCTCGATCGGCTTCAAAGTCGTCGACGAATCCGTTCTGCCCACGACCGGTCGCGGGACCAACATCGCCGTGTGGTCACTGTTCGGGGTGGTGTTCGGAGTGATCTTCCGCCGATCGAGGGTGATCCGCCTGCAGCGACCCTCGCCGGTGTCGTAGGTTCGCGACGACAGTGAGTCGACGGTGACGTCAGCCGGAACCACGCTCGACCACGTCGGAGCGCGCGTCGATGGCGATCCGGTGACTGTCTTGTCCGCTCGGGTCGCCATCGTGACAGTCATCGCATCGACCCTCGTGGCCATGGGACTGGCGATCCTTCGACTTCGACACGGACTGTCATTGGTCGGCGATTCGGGCTCTTATCTGGCTGGGGCTTCGGGATTCGCCGACGGTCGATGGTTCGAGACCCCGCTGACTCCATCATTCTCGGAGATTCCACTGCTCGACACCGTCGACGCCACTGGATGGTCGCCTTTCACCGACTTCGGTGTGGGTACTCCACTGATGATCGCCTTCTGCGACCTGTTTCTCCCCCTGCGCCACGCCGCCGGAGCGGTGAATGTTCTGGCCATCGGGTCCATCGCGGTGGCGGTGATGGTTGGTCCGTGGGCTCCTCAGAGGCGCTCGGAACTCGCGGCGCGATCAATCCTGGCCGTCGGCCTCAGTTGCTGGCCGATTCTGCGCTTCACCGGGGTCGCAGTGCTCTCCGAGCCACTGTTCTGCGCCGCAGTTCTCTGGCTGACGGTGATCCTGGGCCGACTGGCAACCCGCCATCGGTTGGCACGTGGTCCCGAGTCTCCAGTGCACGCACCGCACCCATCATCGACCGAATCCCCGACAGGGTTCGCCCACCCACGCACGCTCGAGCCCCGGGCACCGGTACTGGTCGCTCTCGGCGCGCTCACCTTGATCGCCGGATTCACGCGCTTCGTCGGTCCGTCCGTGGCACTGGTCGTAGCCCTTGTGCTCGTCGGTCAAGGGATGTCGTGGCGCCGCGCCGGTTGGTGGTTCCTCGCCGCCGGACTCGTCCCCACCGCGGTCACGGCTCTTGCCAGCGACGGAACTCGGACCTGGTCGTTCCACCCCCGAGGTACCGATGACATTTTCTTTTTGGCCCGAGGGGTCGCAGGGTGGTTCGAAGCGGGGATGGGAAATCAAACGACGACATTGCTGCGCCAATCGTTTCGACCCTCGCCCGTGGAGTGGGTGATCGCCCTGACGGCGGCCTCCGGAGCGGTCGTGGTCATGTACATCTGGTTGAGGAACCTCTACCAAGAGCGGATCCGCAATGCTCGAGCCCGGACCGGCTCGTCGGGAACGACGGTGACCACCGAGTCGGTCCTCGATCCGGCTCTCGGCCCGGCGTTGATCCTGGCCACTGCACTGACAGTGGTGGTCGTGCCGTCGATGTTTTTCCTCGACGCCATTCTCAAGCTGGAAAACAGGATCATGATGCCGAGTGGCATCCTCGTGATCAGCGCGGCGGGTTGGTGGTTGGCCGACCGGGCATCGGTCCTGTTGGCGCTCGGCGGTGTTGGTCTTTGGGCCATCGTGGCCACGCATCCCTGGGCCTGGCTGGAGCGACCCGCAGCGTCAGAGCCAACGGCGTTGACCAGGGCCGTCGACGAGCTCCGGACCAACAACGCCATCCAATACGTCGTCACCAATCAAGCCGATCTGACGTGGTGGCACACCGGTGTACCGGCGCGCTACCTCCCTTCGGGCTACTACAACCGATCAGATCAGACGTATGACCCGCGTCCCATCTTGGCCAATCTCGCGTGCGCCTTGTCCCGCAACAACGGGGTGATCGTGGTCGACATGAACGTCGGTCTTCCCGGGCCGGTGACACTCGAAGGTGAAATGACTGAGGGGAGCGATGAACCGCTCGATGAAAAGATCTCTCTCGAGAACGAGCTCGCCCTCGATGTCACCGCTGGTCGCTACGACCGATTCGAGATCACGCCGGGAATCGAGGTCTATCTACCCACCGGCCTCGGATGCGACTGACCCGATGATCCATCTCGACGGTGTCGAACCTGCTTTCGACCTGTCGTGGGCGAGGGGGGACTTGAACCCCCACGTTCTTGCGAACACTGGCACCTGAAGCCAGCGCGTCTGCCATTCCGCCACTCGCCCGAGCAACCGGATCGTCAGGGTACCGAGACCCCGGTACCTGACCCAACCTGCCGTCCGGGGCGTCGCACACCGATACCCTTCACGATTACTTTCGGGTTGAACGTCGGGCCCGAGTGAAACAGATGAGGATGGTCGAAGACCTATGGTCGAAGGTGTGTTCAGCCGAGCCTTCCGCGGGAACGTCCGTCCCATCGAGATCGGCCGTCGCCTCGTCAAGGAAATGGACGCCAATCGAAGTGTGGACGCCAAAAATCGCCGCGTCGTCCCCAACCACTTCCTCGTTCACCTGTCACCTGGGGATCTCGCGGCTCTCGAATCGATCCATCGTGATCTTCTCGCCGAATTGATCGAGGCAGTCAAGGAGTACGCCGATGACGAGGGTTACCACTTGAAAGGATCGGTGTCGGTGGTCATCGACGCCGACGAGTCGTTGAAAGTCGGTCGCATCAAGGTCTCCTGCGAGATCCGCGCCACCGGCACGACCGCACTCACCGCGGTCGTCATCCTTCCCGACGAACGTCGCCTCCCATTGGGGTCCGAGACGCTGCTCATTGGTCGTTCGGCGGACAACGCGATCGTCTTCGATGACCCCAACGTCAGTCGTCGACACGCTGAGATTTCACCCGGCGGCGGCGGGTGGGTCGTGAAGGATCTGGGATCGACCAACGGCACGAAGGTGAACGGTGCCGTTATATCCAGCGATCGTGCTCTACGTGACGGGGACATCATCGCGTTTGCGAGCCACACCATCCGCTACGAGGCTCGTCAGGCCTGACGCCGATGATCACCGATCAGCTTCTCGGGCTCCTCGGAATCGTCCTCCTACTCGCCCTTTACGTCTTCTTCGCCCGCGTGCTGTGGGCCGTATGGAACGAGATTCGGGTCCCGGCCGTGAGTCGCGTCACCATCAACATCGCGAGCCATGATGCACGCGACTTGGTCTCCGTCAAAGCCCCCAAGGTCTCGCGGCCACACCGAGTCGGATCGATGCGCATCGTCGCACCCACCGACATGAAAGGGATCGTGGTCGATCTCGGAGCCGATGAGATCGTCATCGGGCGCGACGACACGTGCGCGCTGCAATTGGCTCCCGACACTGGGGCGAGTGCTCGACATGCCGTCATCCGCCGAATCGACGGCTACGTCACCATCGAGGATCTCGGATCGACGAATCACACCTCGGTGAACGGCAAGCACATCTCCACCCCGACCCGACTGCGAGTGGGCGATCGCGTGCACATCGGACTCGTCACGCTCGAGGTGGGGAAATGATTCTTCCTCGGGTCGGGGTCTGCACGGACGTCGGACGTATCCGCGATGGCAACGAGGACTCCTTCGTAGCCATCGACGGGTTGTATCTCGTGGCAGACGGGATGGGTGGCCACAGTGCCGGCGAGGTTGCCAGCGCCATCGCCGTCGGCATCCTCGCGGACTTGTTCACCTCGGCCGACGGTGGACTCTCCGACGAGCATCGGGTGACCGACGCTGTCGCGACAGCGAATCTGGCCATCTTCATGGAGGCCATCGACGATCCGGGTAAGACCGGCATGGGAACGACGCTTACCGGTCTCGTCGTTGCCGATGCCCTGAGCCACCGGGCTGTCGTGATCAACGTCGGTGATTCCCGCACCTATCTCTGGCGCCACGGTGAGCTTCGTCAGATCACCAAGGACCACTCTCACGTGCAGTCTTTGGTCGATCGTGGAGCCATCACGCGAGCCGAGGCTCGCGTGCATTTTCAGCGCAACATCGTGTTGCGGGCGATGGGTATCGAGTCGCACGTCGACGTCGACACCTTTCCGCTCGACGTGGAGGACGGGGATCGCTTCATCGTGTGCAGCGATGGTCTCGTCGATGAGGCGTCTGATGACGAAATCGAGGTCGAGATTCGCGAGGCCACCGACGCACAGGATCTCGCCGACCGCTTGGTGAACCTGGCAAACCGCAACGGTGGTCGGGACAACATCACGGTGATCGTGGTCGACTTCGAGACCGTCGTCGAGCCGGTGGTGGCACCGCCTGAGCTCGGAGGCGGAAACGAAATGTCGCGACCGTCGCGTTGGTTCGCGGTGGGTGCGTGGGGCATGTTCGCTCTATCGGCGGCGATCGCCATCACCGTCGTGGTTTCCGCATTGGTGTCGTGAGTTTCGTCGCCGACCGTCGGCGGGCCACCGAACTGAGCCTGGTGATTTTCGCCGGGCTGATCACCGCCGCCGCGTACACGTTGGCCTCTCTCGGCAAGAACTCGGTGATACCGCCACGCATCCTTCCGTTCCTCGCCGCCTTGCTGTTGGTCCTGGTATCGGCCCACATCGTCGTACGTCTTTTGGCGCCCGGCGCCGACTCCACGCTTTTACCGGTGGCCGCCTTGCTCAACGGCCTCGGTTACGTGATGATCGCGCGTCTCTCCGAACGCCTGGCTGGATTGCAGACCACCTGGACGCTCATCGGTGTCCTCGCTTTCACGATCACTCTGCTCGTCGTTCGACGGGTGAACGATCTGGCCCGCTTCAAGTGGAGTTTCTTCGGCGTGGGGGCCGGTCTCCTCCTTTTGCCGATGGTGCCCGGACTGGGATTCTCCTCCGGAGGTGCCCGTATCTGGGTGAGCATCGGACCGGTCAACTTCCAGCCGGGTGAGTTCGCCAAGATCGCCCTCGCTCTCTTCTTCGCCGCCTACTTGGCTGAGAGTCGCGAGTTGATCAAGAACGGAACGTGGCGGGTCGGTCGGTTCTTGTTACCCGAGCCTCGCGATCTCCTGCCACTTTTGGGTGCCTGGGCCTTCAGCGTGGTGTTGATGGTCGGCCAAAAGGACCTTGGTTCCAGTTTGTTGTTCTTCACTCTCTTCATCGTGATGGTGTGGATCGCCACCGAGAAGGCCGCCTTCATGTCCATCGGGTTGGCTCTGTTCGCGCTCAGCGCCGTCGCCGCGTACTTCCTCTTCGACCACGTTCAGACGCGGGTATCCATTTGGCTGGATCCGTGGCAGAGCTATCGCGGGCGCGGTTACCAGATCGCCCAGTCGATGTTCGCTCTGGGTAGTGGGGGCATCGGGGGCACCGGTCTCGGTCTCGGAGATCCAACGCGAATCCCCGAAGCCAAGAACGATTTCATTTTCGCCGCCATCGGCGAGGAACTGGGCCTCTTCGGGGCCACCGCCATCTTGATCGCGTTCTTGTTGATCATCGGTGCCGGGCTCCGGACCGCGATGCGGGCCAGGAGGGATTTCGCGAAGTTGTTGGCCATCGGCCTGACGACCATCGTGGGTGTTCAGGCCTTCATCATCATCGGGGGCGTCATTCGCGTCGTTCCGCTGACTGGAATCACGTTGCCTTTCGTCAGCTACGGCGGTTCGAGTTTGGTGGCCAACTACGTGTTGCTGGCGTTGCTGTTGCGAATCAGCGACAACACCGCCAAGCGTCTCGGAGAGGCACCCGACCAAATGAGTGTGACCGAGCGCTTCCAGGCGGGGCGGGCTCGGCGCAAGGTCGCCCGTTCGGGGGTGGTCGAGTGAACCGGCGCATCGGAAAACTGGCGTTGATTCTCTTCGCGCTCTACATCATTCTGTTCGCACAACTGAACCTCGTGCAGGTGGGTCGAAAGGCCTCTCTCGACGGCGATTCTCGCAACACTCGACAGACGGTGAAGAACTTCAACGATCCCCGTGGCGACATCGTCACCTCCGATGGTGTCGTGATCGCCACCAGCATCGCCAGTGAGCCCGGTGATCGATTCGATTGGCAACGCACGTACCCCGAAGGTGACACCTACACCGCCATCACCGGCTACTTCACCTTCGACTTCGGTGCCTCCGGCGTGGAGAAGACGGAAAACGATGTGCTGGCCGGGCGCACGACGACCCAGCGAATCAACGGGATCGGTGCGTTGTTCAGTGGTCGCGACGTCACGGGGGACGTCGAGGTCACAATCGACTCGCGCATCCAGGAAGCAGCCAAAGCGGCCTTGGACGGACGCGAGGGAACCGTGGTGGTGTTGGAGCCGGCCACGGGCGCGGTGAAAGCGATGTATTCATGGCCGACGTTCGACACGAATCTGGTGGCCGACCACGACGCGGAGAAGGCGGCGGCGGCTTTCGAATATCTCGACGCGGCACCCGGTAAACCGTTGCTCGCCAACGCGTACCAAGAGCGTTACATGCCCGGTTCGACATTCAAGATCATCACCACCGCGGCCGCGCTCGACGTCGGCCTCATCGACGACACGACCATCTGGGCCGAGGAGTCCGAGTTCTTGCCCCCACAGACGACCGATCCGATCCAGAACTACGGGGGCAAGGTCTGCGGTGGTGACTTGGTCGAGGTATTTCGACGCTCCTGCAACACACCGTTCGCCCGAACGGCCCTCGCCCTCGGCCCCGAGGCCATGGTGGATGCGGCGACGCGATTCGGTATCGGCGATCGTATCCCCATCGACCTTCCCGCACCGGTCGCCAGCGAGTTCGGGAACGTCGACTACTTCGAACAGAACCTTCCCCTGTTGGGCATCGGTGGCTTCGGGCAAGGTAATACCACCATGGTGCCGTTGCACGTGGCGATGGTGGCGGCCTCGGTGGCCAACGGTGGTGTGATGATGAGACCGCACGTGGTGGCCGCCACCTCCGACCAGGACGGACGCACGTTACGGCGAACTGCCCCCACGCCATGGCGCACCCCGATGACGACGAGCACGGCCGAGCGTCTCACGAGCCTCATGGTCGACGTGGTGAACAACGGCACCGCGTCGTGCTGTTTGCGCCTCTCGAGCGGCGTTCAAGCCGCCGCCAAGACCGGGACGGCACAGTTGAACATGGCCGGCGAACCCGAACGAAGCCACGCCTGGATCGTGGCTTTCGCCCCGGCGCAGGCTCCGCGATATGCGATCGTCGTCATGTTGAAGGGCACCAACGCCGAAATCAGTGAGGGGACCGGTGGCACTCTGGCCGGTCCCATCGCGGGTCGCGTGCTCGACATCGCACTGGGTCTGTGATTCGACCAAGCGCGTCTCCCGGACCCGACTGAACAGGGACGACTCGGTCCTCTGGGTCACCGTCGGTAGCCTTGAACCACTTATGTCCGAGTCCAGCCTGACCACTCTGAACGACCGCTACGAGATGCAGCAACGCATCGGTCGCGGGGGTATGGCCGACGTCTATCTGGCCCGGGACCTCCTGCTCGACCGCCTGGTCGCCATCAAGGTGCTGTTTCCCGAGTTCGCCACCGACCCCGCCTTCGTCGAGCGCTTCCGCCGCGAGGCCCAGTCCGCGGCCAACCTCACCCACCCCAACATCGTCAGCGTCTACGACTGGGGGCGGAGCAACAACACCTATTTCATTGCGATGGAATACGTACCGAGCCGCACCATGGCCGAGGTTCTGCGCGAGGTCGGCAGGGTGAGCCCGGACAAGGCCGCCGAGGTCGGAATCGAGATCGCCTCAGGCCTCGAGTTCGCCCATCGCAACAACGTCATTCATCGCGACATCAAACCCGGCAACATCCTGGTGGGTAACAACGGATCCTTGAAGGTGGCCGACTTCGGTATTGCCCGCGCCTTGGGGAGTGCGGCGGACAGTTCCCTCACTCAGGTTGGTGCAGTCATGGGAACTGCCGCCTACTTCTCGCCCGAACAAGCCCAGGGTGGCCAACCCGACCCTCGAAGCGACCTGTATTCACTGGGAGTGGTGTTGTACGAATTGATCGCCGGTCGACCCCCCTTTACCGGCGACACTCCAATGGCCATCGCGTACAAGCAGGTTCACGATCAACCCCAACCGCTCCATGAGATCCGGGGGGATGTGCCCCGCGCCTTCGAGGCGATCGTGGCCCGGTTGCTGGCCAAAGACCCCCGTTTTCGATACCCAAGTGCGCAAGCGGTCCGTGATGATCTTCGTCGGTTCCGCGAGGGTCTGCCGGTGCAGGCGTTGGTGGCACTCCAGAATCGTCGTGATGGCGATCCCACGAACGGCGCGATGGACGCGCCGACCACGGTGATCGGCCAAACCCCTCTCATCGGACCCGACGATGCGGCCGCCCTCGTGCCACCGACCACCTCTCATTCGGGTTCGTCATCGACCGGATCAACAACGGACCCCGGAGTCACCATGCCCGTGCCGCGCACGCTCATCGTGGCCAACCCCGAGTTGGCCGCGGGTTACACCGGGGGCGCCGGCGTGACACCGCCGATCGACCTGCAACGTCGACGACGCAACATCGTGATTGCCTCCGCGTCAGCAGCCGTGATTCTGTTGATCGCGGCCGTGCTCACCGTGATCGCGCTCTCCGGGGGCGCAACAACCAACACCACCTTCGCCATTCAGAACGTCACTGGTCTCACACTCGAAGAGGCTGTCACCACTCTCGAGGACGCTGGCCTCGACGTCATTCCGGTGGTCGAGGAATCCTCGAACGTGGAGGCGAACGTCGTCTGGAAGCAGATTCCGGCGCCGGGTGAACAGGTGAGCGAGGGCGACACCGTGCAGGTCATCTACAACCCGTCCAACGACCCCATCCCGGTGCCACGACTGGCCGGCCTCACGGTCGAGCAGGCCCGACTCGCCTTGCTCGACCTCGGGCTGACCATCGGATCCATCACGATGCAGAACGACGCCACCATCCCGGAGAACACCATCATCGCCACCACGCCGGCCGAGGGCGAAAAGGTCCTCGGTGGGGCGACCATCGATCTGATCGTCAGCCAAGGCAGTGGACTCGTGCAGGTTCCCAACGTTCAGGGACAAACCAGTGAGGCCGCACGATCGGTGTTGGAAGGCGAACCATTCGGCTTGATCGTCTCGATCGTGCCCGAAGCCAGCGAAACCGTCGAATCCGGTCGGGTCACCCGCACAAGCCCGAACATCTCCAGTCAGACGACCAAGGGCTCTGCCATCACGCTCTACGTTTCGACCGGTCGGGCCACCGTTGCGGTTCCGCCAGTCACCGGTATCACAGAGGCTCAAGCGCGGGATGCGCTGCGTGGATTCGTCATCAGGGTCGAGTACATAGACGTCCCCTCGGGTAGCACCAACGACGGATTGGTGATCGCTCAAGACCCGAGTACCGGCGTGCAGATCGCCCCTGGTGGACGCATCCTCTTAAAAGTCGGCAAGGCGGCCGTGCCACCCACGACCACCACGGCACCGAGCACGAGCACGAGCACCTCTGTAAGTCCAACCACGACAGGCCCCTGAATTCGTGACCACTCACCGCGCGCAGTCGTTCAAAAAGTTGCTCAACATCGCGTGTCCCGAGCCGGTGAGGATGCTCTCGGGGTGGAACTGCACCCCCTCCACCGGCAACGAGCGGTGACGAACACCCATCAGAATGCCGTCGGCGGTGTCAGCGGTGACCTCCAAGCACTCCGGCAAACTCTCAGGCTCGATCACCAGTGAGTGATAGCGCGTGACCGTGACCGGATTCTCGACACCGGCGAAAACTCCGACATCACGGTGGCGGACCGAACTGGTCTTGCCATGCATCAGTTGGGGGGCGCGCACCACTCGGCCGCCGAAGACGTGGCCGATCGCCTGATGCCCGAGACACACGCCAAAGACGGGGATTCCGTGTTCGGCGAAGGGGATGATGACCTGACAGATGATGCCGGCGTCCTCGGGTCGGCCCGGCCCCGGTGAAATCAACACTCCGTCGACGTTCAGGGCCAAAGCCTGGTGGACCGTCAGGTCGTCGTTACGGTGAACCACCGGTTCGGCCCCCAGTTCCCCGATGTACTGGACGAGGTTGTAGACGAAACTGTCATAGCTGTCGAGCACGAGCACACGGGTCACGACGCCAGCCTGCCACTAGGCTTCCGGTCGTGGCACCCCCGAAAAGGAAGACAGGCGGACGCACGACACCCAAAGGCACCAAGCCGGGCGAGACGAGGGCGCCGAATCCCGCTCATAACGAACACGGTGTGGCGGCCTCGGCCCGCTACACGCCGCCGATCCCCGCGTACGTGAAAGAGAGTCCGCGCTGGGTGCCGATCCTGATGTTCGCCCTGTTCATCGTGGGCGCCCTCATCATCTTGCTGTACTACCTGGGCGCGGTTCCCGGGGGACGAAGCAATTATTACCTCGTGGCGGGATTGGCCTTCATCCTCGGCGGGCTGTACACAGCGACCAAGTACCGATAGCGCCCTGAACTGGCATCGAGCATAAGAACGATGTCCCCAGCCTGTGGATAACCGCGGGGATAGTCACACCGCTGTAACTCGCCATTCACTCGATGGGAGCCACCAAATCCATGTCCTCGAGACAATGACGCGGGGGCTCGGGGTCCTCCTCGGGCGCCAACATCGTTTTGATCTCGAGTCCGCACACGCTGCACCGGAACTTGACGTTCACCTTGCGGAGCTCGCCCTCGGGTGGGGGTGGGGGCAACGGCGTCGACATGCTGCGCAACATGCCGACACCAACTCGCCAAAGAAACAGGAACAGCAACGCGGCCCCGGTCAACCAAATGACGCGGGCCAGATCCATGTCTCAGAGTCGCTCGATGATGGTCGCGTTGGCCATGCCACCACCTTCGCACATGGTCTGAAGTCCATAGCGACCATTGGTGCGTTCCAATTCGTGCAACAACGTCGTCATCAGGCGCGCACCCGAGCAACCGAGGGGGTGCCCGAGGGCGATCGCTCCACCGTTCGGGTTCACCTTCTCCATGTCCGGACGGAACTCCTTTTCCCAGGCCAACACCACCGACGCGAAGGCCTCGTTGATCTCGACGACGTCCATGTCGTGAATGCTCAGGCCCGTGCGCTCGAGGATCTTGCGGGTGGCCGGAATCGGCGCGGTCAGCATGTAGCGCGGATCGTCGCCCGCCAAGCTGAAGTTCACGAAACGAGCGCGGGGCGTAAGTCCGAGAGCCTTGGCCTTGGCTTCGCTCATGATGAGCAACGCCGACGCTCCGTCGGTGATCTGCGACGAGTTACCCGCGGTGACACGCCCGCCGTCCTCCTCACCGCGAAACGATGGCTTCAACTTGCCCAAACTCTCCATGGAGGTGTCGCGGATACCCTCATCGCGCGTCATCAGATTTCCTTCGGCATCTCGCACCGGCAGGATCTCGCGCTCGAAACGACCTTGGGCGGTGGCCCGCGCCGCCCTCGACTGCGACTGCACGCCGAATCGGTCCATGTCGTCACGCGTGATGTCCCACTTGTCGGCGATCATCTCAGCCGACACTCCCTGAGGAACGAGCCCACCCGCATCCTGATACCGAGCCACGGCTCGCGGGCCGAACGGCCAACCATATTTCCCGTCGGCCATGGCCGAACCCATAGGCACCCGGGTCATCACCTCGACGCCGGCGGCCACCACGATGTCGTACGCACCAGCCATCACGCCCTGAGCGGCGAAATGGGCGGCCTGTTGCGACGAGCCGCATTGACGGTCGATCGTGGTGCCGGGGACTGCTTCGGGCCAACCCGCCGCGAGCACGGCGTTGCGGGCTACATTCGTCGACTGCTCACCGACTTGCATGACGCAACCCATCACGACGTCGTCGATGAGGCCGGGGTCGAAGCCGTTGCGCTCGACCATGGCACCCATGGCCTCGGCCATGAGGTCGACCGGGTGCCAATCCTTCAGCTTGCCGTTGCGCTTACCCAACGGTGTGCGAATGGCGTCGACAATCACTGCAGTGTTCATGGAGGGCTCCTCGTTTCGAACTGCCGTCAGTCTGATGCGTGACGCCCATTCCTCGCCAATCAGGAGCGAAACGGAGCGACCTTGGCCAGCGCACGTGCCATCGCGACCACGTCGGCCTCGGAGAGATCGCTGGCGAACGCCCGTTGTATGGCGCGACGGTACAGGATGTTGGCATCGCGCCACACGAGTCGGCCCATGCGGGTGAGGCGCACCACGACAGCTCGGTTGTCGTCCTCGGTGGGAGCCGGCTCGCGGGTGACGTATCCCCGTTCGACCAACGAGTCGATGCGACGGGAGAGACTGCTCGGGACGGCTGACAGCATTTCGCACAACTCCTTCACGCGGAGATGTTCGTTGTTCACCGCCAGGATGGCCAGAAGATCGAATTGGGGCAGCGACAAACGGAACTCGTCGGCCATCTCGGCCTCGATCGCACGTGACACGACCTCGCCGGCCACTTGAAAGTTGCGCCACAGCGCCACCCGCTCCGCATCCAGTCTGGGCATTACCCACCCCCGGGAGAATCTTCCCAGAAGATCGTTCAGGTTGCAACGAACGAGCGGGCCAACTCTCTGGCTTGCTCGATGGTGGCTCGCTCGGCGATGAGTTTTCGCAAAGGCATCAGTTGTCGCGGACGACTCACACCGAGCGCCGCCACCAGTCGTCCTCCACTCTCGTACAGCGCGACGAATTGGCGCTCCTGGGGCGAGCCCACCACGATCTCGACGTTCTCGCCACCTTCGGCCCGACCAACGAACTGGATGCGCGCGGTGAACTGATCGCTCCAGAAAAACGGGACGTCGACGAACGGTCTCGGTTCCTCCCCCCGCATCGTGGCCAGCAGATTGCGGGCCGCGGCCGCACCTTGCTCGGAGGCGGTGGTCCAATGCTCGACGCGCATCTCGCGGTCGTACAGATCGTGGTGCCATCGGCACACGTCACCGGCGGCGTACACCCCCGGCACCCCGGCGTTGAGCGTGCGATCGCATACGACGCCGTCGCCAATGGTCAAACCGGACTTTTCGAGCCAATCGGTGGCCGGTGCCACTCCGATCCCGACGAGCACCACGTCGGCTGGAACCACCTCGCCGGACTCCAACGCCACTCCGGCGACAGTTCCCGGTTCGCCCTCGACCAAACCGCTCACCCGCACACCGAAACGTAGACGAACGCCGTGATCCGCGTGAATCAGCGCGGCGTTGCGACCCATCTCCGCGCCGAGTCCACGAATCATCGGGGCCTCCAGTCCTTCGAGCACCGTCACCTCGCATCCACGTCCTCGAGCGGTGGCCGCCACCTCGAGGCCGATGAAACCGGCTCCGATCACCACCACCTTGTGCCCGTCGACCAAGTCCGCACGCAACGCCAGTGAGTCGTCGAGGGTTCGCAAGGTGTGAACGCCTCGCCACGCCGGCTGGTTCGGCAGGCGCTTCACGCTCCCCCCGGTGGCGACGATCAGCCCGTCGAAGGGAATCGATTCCCCGGTGGCGACGGTGATGGTTCGAGCCGCGAGGTTCAGCGCGACGGCCGGAGATCCCATTTTCCATTCCAGATTCAGTGCCGCGAGATCGTCTGGTTTGCGGAGCGTCACACGATCGGCGTCCCATTCCCCCGCCAGCACCTTCTTGGACAATGGAGGGCGGTCATACGGCATGCGGGCCTCGGCACCGACCATCACGATGCGCCCGTCGAACCTCTCCGAGCGAAGAGTCTCGGTGGCGCGCACACCAGCCAACGACGAGCCGACGATCACGATGGTGCTCATCGACACACGATGCTACGAAATCGGCAGGCTGACCAACTCGTTCTCGGCCCGGGTCACGTCACCGACGTCGAGTCGATCGGCGAAGAGCGGGTGCCTCCCCTCGTGATCGCTGTAATCGAGGCACAGGGCCCGGGGACCGAAGAATCATGGAGCGTTCATGGGTTGGCGAGCGTGCCCGAAGAAGCAAACCGCCGGTCCCTCGTGGGTCGTCCAACACTCAATGCGCCGATTGCGGACCCTGCCGAGATGATCGACCACGACCCCATCCCTCACACCACGACTTCTTCCGGCGACGGGTGGCGATACCCCGAGCCAGTGGGCCGTCATTAAGTTTTGGTCTACGCCCCGCTCTACTGCTGATTCGACGCCACGCCGTGGATCACTCGGCGAGGTAGTCGTGGCACGCCACCACGCCGTTGCTGATGGTGTGCAGGGTCCATCCGGTCACCTGTCGACCCTCGACGACGCACGACCATTGCGCCCAGGCCACCGAGTCCTCGACCGCGATGTCGCCGAGGAGCACCGATCCACCGTCTATCGGTGACCAGTTCGTCACGCGGTCACGCCAAAAGGTCCGCACCAACCCGTCGGCCGAGCCCCGCTGATCGGTCCCCTTGGGCACCCCGGCTGCGGCGGCAGCATTCGGACGACGGTCGGGACGGATGCGCCCGTAGGCGACGGGGTCCACGTAATCGGCGACGAAACACACCTTGCCATCACGCAGGCGGTAGAGGCTCTGACCTGGGATCGGATGTTTGGTGTCGCCCATCGGAACCACCATCTCCCATCGGGACCATCCGGTGTGCGAATCGGCCATGGTCTGCCAATTGGAGAAGTACACGCCCATGGCCGGGATCACGCGTTCCATCTCGGACATGAACTCGTGAATGGCCGAGCGACCAACCTGGGGTCCGGCGAACGGGTCGTAATAGACCGCGTCGTCGGTGAACAATTCGACGAGGCGCGTGTACTTCTGGTCGTCCTCGACCGAACCGAACATGGTGATGATGTCGGATGCATTCATGACTTGACCCCTTGTTCTCCGTCACGATTACACGCCACGTTTACACGTCACAATTACCTGTCGCGAATGGTGGAGACGATGGGAATCGAACCCACGACCCCCTGCTTGCAAAGCAGGTGCTCTGCCAACTGAGCTACGTCCCCTCGTCGGTATCGCGAGGCTACCTCGTACACTGCGGTCATGACCCGTCTGCAGTTCGGAACCTTCCTCGCCCCTCACCACCCGGTCGGGGAGAACCCGACTCTTCAGTTCCAAAGTGACCTCGATTTCGCCGCCCATCTGGACCGGCTGGGCTTCGACGAGTTCTGGTGCGGGGAACACCATTCGAGTGGCTGGGAGATGATCGCCTCACCCGAAATGTTCTTGGCCGCCGCCGGCCAACGCACCCACCGCATCAGATTGGGAACCGGTGTGATCTCCTTGCCGTATCACCATCCGTTCAACGTGGCCCAACGCATCGTTCAACTGGACCACATGACCAAGGGCCGCGCAATGTTCGGAACCGGACCCGGAGCGCTACCGAGTGACGCGTGGACTTTGGGCATCGACCCTTTGGTGCAACGCGATCGGCAGGACGAGGCAATGGGTGTGATCATCCGTCTGCTACGTGGCGAGGATCGCTTCAGCCACGAGAGCGACTGGTTCACTTTGCGCGACGCCCAACTGCAGTTGTTGCCGATGCAGGAGAACATCCCGATGGCCACGGCGTCCACTCTGTCGCCGTCGGGAATGCAGTTGGCCGGCAAGTACGGATGCGGTGTCTTGTCGATCGCGTCCAACAGCACGGCTGGTCTCGCCGCGCTTCCCACCCAGTGGTCGTTCGCCCAGGAGTCCGCGACCAAGCACGGTCGAACCGTCGACAGGCGCGATTGGCGGGTGTTGTTGAGCTTCCATATCGCCGAGACTCGTGACGAGGCCCGCAAGCAGTCCGTCGACGGATTACAGCGTTGGCATAACGAGTACAACGTCTGGACTCTCGGCCGTCCCGGTGCGCAACACGTCGACGACAAATGGGATCTGATGGACATGATGAGCAGCGGAGGTGCGGTCATCGGTACCCCCGATGATCTGGTGGCCGCCATTCGAAATCTGCAGGAGATCACCGGAGGATTCGGTGTGGTCCTCGGCTTCGCTCACGACTGGGCGAATCGTGAGAACACCCTTCGATCTTGGGACATGGTGGCGCGTTACGTCATTCCCGAGATCAACGGTTCCACCGCGCGGATGCGGGACTCGCAGAAGTTCCTCAACGACCATCAGGCCGAGCTCATGTCGGGCGCTGGTGCGGCTGTGATGCAGAAAATCCTCGGTGATGAACGGGCCTCGCAGGAGCTGGGCGTGATGATGCAGCAGATGCAGGAAAAGACCGATGATCGATCCGGCACCTTCCGTCCCGGTGGCGGGGTGCGTGAGGATCAGGTACCGGCCACCTGAGCGAATCGCTCAGATCACGTTGATGGCGTCGAGAACGGCGCTCGTGTCGGCGTTCTCTGCCTCCACTCTCGTGCTCGCGCGCCACGGGGCGCGCTTGGTTCCCCACGAGACAAAATCGTGTGCGGTGCTGATGGCGCTGGGCGCTGAGGCATCGTGCCCCGCCGTGACCGTCCAGAGATCCGTACTCGGGGCCAGGATCCACGAACCGGCGGCCGGGCCCTCGAACACCAGGTTCACCGTCTGACGAGGAGCGGTGCGCAGTTGCGGCTCACACATCTGCGGGATACCGGCCAACATCCACTCGAGCGTGGCGACCAGAGCCGCCTCGTCACGCGGCAAACCGGCGGCCGCGGGCACGGAGTGACCCACGTCGTGACGTAAATGGCAGTAGTGATCGAAAACGATGGCGTTGGCCAACAAATGCATGGGATGTGACCCCAGGTTGGACAATGGAATCACGGTGTCGGCCATCTCGGGACTGTTCATGAACGTGAGAGCTCCCATGCCTTTTTCGCTCCACTCCTCGTACTCGGCGATCACCTGGGCTCGCGTCCAGGATTTGCGCGCCTGCACCGGCACCTCGGCGTTCTGCTCGACATCCGGGCTGTCACCGCCTTCGATCGTTGACGGGTCGGCAATGGAATGGAAAACACTGGCCATGTGACAGAACACGTCCTGCACTCGCCAGCCGACGCACCCCGACGGAGCCGACCACTCGGCATCGGACAATTCGTTCATCAGCCGCACCGCATGAGCGTGCTCGCTCAGAAGTGCCGAAACCGCGATTTGACTCATTTTCTCCCCCCACCGTCGACGTGTCTTTTCTAGCCCCTGCGGTGACCTACTCTGCGATCGTGAACGTCGATGTCATGATCACCCCGCAACCGCTGGTGAAAACCGGACCCCTCGCCCGCCACGCACGGGAGTCGGGATACTCCGGCATGCTGTTCACCGAAGGCGGCCGTACCGCGTTTCTCAACGTGGCCGCCGCCGCGTTGGCCGCACCGGGCCTGGAACTGTCCACTGGGGTCGCGGTGGCGTTTCCTCGGTCACCGTTCGTGACGGCCTCGACGGCATGGGAATTGCAGGAGGCGAGCGGGGGACTCTTTCGACTGGGTCTCGGCACCCAGGTGAAGGCCCACATCGAACGACGATACGGGATGGAGTTCAGCCGGCCGGGGCCACGCATGCGCGATTACATCCTGGCAGTGAAGGCGTGCTTCGCGGCCTTTCGTGGTGCGCCTCTCGACCACCACGGCGACTTTTACGATCTCTCCTTCATCACGCCGCAATGGAGCCCCGGCCGGATCGACACCCCCGATCCCAAAGTCGACGTGGCCGCGGTGAATCCCTGGATGTTGCGCATGGCCGGCGAGGTGGCCGACGGCGTGCACGTGCACCCCATCGGCGAGCCCGGATATCTACGGCGTCACGTGGTGCCGAACGTTGCCGCCGGCGCGCGCTCGGTGGGTCGCGATCCGACGGCGGTCGACCTGATAGTTCCGGTCATGACCATCGTCGGTGACAGCGAGGCCGAACGGCGTGCCGATCGCGAGCATGCCCGGGCCATGCTGAGTTTCTACGGATCGACGCCGAACTACGCGTTCGTGTGGGACGAGGCCGGTTTCGAGGGAACGACGCCGCGCATCCGTGAAAAGCAAAAGGCCGGCGACTTTGCCGGTATGGCGGCCCAGATCACCGACGAGCATCTCGCGGTGTTCGCGGTCGAGTCCTCATGGGACGGGTTGAGCGACGCACTCCATGAGCGATACGGCGGGTTGGCCGCCCGCATCGTTCTGTACAACGCGGCCCGAGATCCCGAGCGATTCGAACGCTACGGGGCGGTGGCCCGTGCCGTATCGGCGACCTCGCACTGACCCGCCGGTAGCCTGCCGGCATGGCGGACGACCTGATCTACGCATTCCGAATCAGCCGCCTGCCGCTACTCGACGCGGGTGGAGCGAACATCGGTCGCCTCGAAGACATCGTGGTGGTGCCCGGCCAGGCCGGTAGCACGCCCCGGGTGGTGGGTTTCACCGCCACCAGCCAGCGTCGGCGCATTTTCGTCAACGCCGGTCGCGTGGCCGAGTTGGGGCCTGACGGCGCTCGTCTTCGCAGTTGGGATATCGACCTCAATCCGTTCAAGGCAAAGCGGGGCGAGACGTTGCTCGGTCGCGACGTCATCGATCGTCGAGTGGGCGACGAATTCGTCAGCGACGTGGCCCTGCGTGAGCGCACCGATTCGCGCTCGGGCGGATGGGAAGTAGCCCAAGTTCGTCTGGCCAGGCGCACCGCACTTCGTCGTCGCCCGAGTCACCGTCTGGTCGGTTGGCGCGAGGTCGCCCATCTCTTCGCCGCCGCCACCGAGATGGCCGCCGAGGCGGCCCGTCTGCACGATATGCACCCCACTGACGTGGCTACGGTGGTGCGCTCGCTTCCCGTGACTCAACGTCGCCAGTTGGCCGAGGCCATGGATGACGACCGCTTGGCCGATGTGCTCGAGGAGTTGCCCGAGGCCGAACAGATGGGCTTGATCGAGGGGCTCGATCTGGAACGACTACTCGACGTGCTCGACGAGATGGAGGTCGACGACCTCGCTGACCTTTTGGCCGAGATGCCCGGTGAACAGCGGACCCGCATCCTCGAAGCCATGGACGACGAGGATGCCGCCATGATGCGCCGGCTCCTCGCCTACGAAGAGGGCACCGCCGGTGGAATGATGACCCCCGAGATCATCGTGCTCGGAGCGAATTCCACCGTGGCCGAGGCATTGGCCCAGATTCGCAACCCCCAGCGCGAAGTCTCCATCGCCGCCCAGGTGTTCGTCTGCCGGCCTCCGTACAAACCACCCACCGGTAAGTACCTCGGTGTGGTTCACTTTCAGAGGCTCTTGCGCGAGGCACCCGGTATGGAGTTGGGTCGGTGTCTCGAGAACGAGCCGACCATCAAGCCCGACATCAGCGACCGAGAAGTCGCCGAGCGTTTGGCTTCTTACAACATGCTCGCCGTTGGTGTGTGCGACGAAGCTGATCGTTTGCTCGGCGCCATCACCGTCGATGACGTGCTCGACCGCACCCTGCCCGCCGGCTGGCGACAGCGCCGACGCCTGGAAACACCGACGCGATGAGAAAGGGGCCCGCCATGACGAGACGAGATGACCTGGCTGTCCCCCGTCCGCGACGTCGGTTCGGATCTCCTTACGACAACGATGCCTTTGGTCGGTTCTCCGAGTCCATCGCTCGCACCTTGGGTACCGCGCGTTTCCTCGTGTGGCAGTCATTCACCATCATCGCGTGGATCCTCTACAACGTGTCGGTGCCCGACTCCTTCCGTTTCGACCCCTGGGGTCGCGGATTGGTGTTGCTCACCTTGGTCCTGTCACTGCAAGCGTCGTACGCCGCGCCATTGATCCTCCTGGCCCAGAATCGTCAAGAGGGTCGTGACCGCACCCAGGCCGAGGTCGATCGTCGGGTGGCCGAGCGCACCCAGGCCGACACCGAGTTCCTGGCTCGCGAGATCGCCAGTGTTCGCGTGTCGTTGACCGACATGGTGACCACCCAGGATCTGCGTGATCACCTCGACGGGGACGAGTTGCGCGAGCAGATCGACCGCCTCACCAAGGTGCTGGAGTCTCTCTCTGATCGCCTCGAGCGTCTCGAGAATTCACCGACATAGAGTGCAGCGACCGAGTAGGTCGAGGCGGTGCCCGGTGAGCAAGAACCCCACCTTGGCCGCGGTGGGGGCCAGGTCTTCGTAGAGCAACTCCTCGACCTTGGTTGGAATCTCGATGTCGAGTACTTGGCCGCATGTGG
>Ga0194134_10000035_pt1 | contig 183615 bp, 157 predicted proteins | sample TA2KigOff0mmetaG_FD_148602 | JGI IMG/M metagenome (GOLD analysis project Ga0194134, IMG submission 148602) | Freshwater microbial communities from Lake Tanganyika, Tanzania - TA2015056 Kigoma Offshore 0m | ecosystem: Environmental > Aquatic > Freshwater > Lake | place: Tanzania: Lake...
TCGCGCATCTTCTTTATTCATTGAAAGAAGACTGTCTATGTATTGCTGCATGGTTGTATTCATATTCAAATTTACAAAACTGATTCAAGACTATGCCAATGCATGAGAATGATTTCATAAGTTTGAGTCATAAACTTCTCTCTACACAATATTCCAACTTCAATGATACGTTTTCCTGACCTTTTGTCGATATTCATGGTGTATATCTCTGATCATGGTTTTGCCTTGATAGGCTATATGTTGAAATATGCCGGCATACCCATCTGCATTGCTTCATTTCTAAGTAGCATGCCTGCTTCTCCATTGAAAGAACCTTCCATAATAACTCTGGCTCAGTTCACTATTGATGATCATATCTGGCTAATTGCTGGAATTGCATTTTTTACTTTTCTTGGATTGATGCTTGCCATCAGCACCACATCGTCATTCACATTGCATTGCCTGATTCATGGCGAAAAGCCCGACGATGCAAAGCTGCGTGAATTAATTCAATCATCATTTGTGAGGATAAGCACAATTGGATTCTTGGTTCTATTCACTTCTACCATTGGAATCATATTGTGTGTCTTTCCGGGAATCTATATTATGTCAGCAAGTACAGTGATGATTCCAATCCTGCTTCATGAACGCTGTTCCCCATTAAAGGCAATGCAATCGGGGATACAATTGATTCGTAATCATGCATTGAAACCATTTGCCCTTTCGCTGTTTATCTTCATAATTGCATCCCTATGCATAACCGCAATTGAGTATGTCATGGACTTGGCCATTATTCCCATCCATGAACAGTTGGGGAGAATATCGCTCATGGTGACCGCATGCCTCAGAATGCTTGGAATCGGGATGATCTTTGCATTTGGCACCATACTCTACATTGAATTAACCCGCAATAAGGCCATGAGCCATGGGAATGCCCTGAATAACTAAGGATTTCGTATTTTTGAACCAATGATCCTCCATCACATCGGATTTTTTAATGAAGCATTTCAAAGCAATGATAACCATCACTTTGCGCAAGAGCATCCTCGATGTGCAAGGGAAAACGGTTGAACATGCACTCCATTCGACAAATTTTACATCGGTTGATCAAGTTCGCATAGGAAAATATGTGGAATTGACAGTCCATGCCACAGATGCGCAACAAGCAATGTCAATTGTTGATGATGCGTGCAAGAATATAATAGCCAATCCGATCATGGAAGATCATCACATTGCATTGGAAGAAATTTCAGTTGGAGAGCATGCATGAAATTCGGCATAGTCGTTTTTCCCGGCTCCAATTGCGATCATGATGCATGGTATGCAACTTCACATAATGCAGGTGCTCAGGCACAGATGTTATGGCATAAGGATACAATCATTCCTTCAGACATTGATTGCGTGATTCTTCCGGGTGGATTTTCTTATGGTGACTATCTCCGCTGTGGAGCAATTGCCAGGGTTTCTCCGATTATGTCTGCTGTGTGCAAGCATGCGGAGCAAGGAAGATTCGTGCTAGGAATATGTAATGGATTTCAGATTCTGACCGAATCGGGTCTTTTACCAGGTGTATTATTGCGGAATGCTTCGCTGTCATTCATCTGTAAGGACATTCATCTTCGAACCGAGCAGATACTTTCGCCGTTCACGTCTTCATTCGAGCAAGGACAAATCTTACGCGTACCGATTGCTCATGGAGAAGGAAATTACTTTACCGATGAACAAACGATTCACATTTTGGAACAAGAGCAAAGGATTGCTTTCCGATATTGCGATGCAAATGGCAATGCAACCATCGAGGCAAATCCCAATGGTTCCATCAATAATATTGCCGGCATATTGAATGATAAAGGAAATGTGCTTGGCATGATGCCTCATCCTGAGCGTTGCTGTGATCCATTACTCGGCAATAGCGATGGTCTTGGCGTGTTTACTTCACTCATGCAAACAGTTGGTTTGTATTGATACCTTCATTTTTTTGAGAGGTTATTATGGGTTTCCTACCCGGTGGTTCAGAATGGCTCATCATTTTATTGGTCATCATCATCCTGTTCGGAGCAAAGAAAATTCCTGAATTGATGCGTGGACTTGGCAGCGGAATTCGCGAATTCAAGAATGCGGCCAATTCAAATGATGAGAAAGATGCAAAGAATGATACGCCAAAAAGCGAATAAATTCAGTACGTATAATGAGAATCGACAATTATGTTTGATATCGGCGGTGCTGAGTTTCTTCTGATCGGCCTTGCAATATTGATGTTGTTCGGTCCAAAAAAAATTCCCGAGATCATGCAAGCCATCGGGAAAGGGATTCGGTATTTCCGTCAAGCACAAGAAGACCTAAAAACACAAATCAGGGATATATCCACTGAAGTGGAAAAGCAAACGAGTCTTAATGCCACGATTCATCAGTCGGTTGATTCCAATCAAGATATGACAACCGAAATTACTGAGGATGTGACAGAAACAATCACCATCAAACCTGCTGATGGATCTATCCCTTTGTTTGAACAAGATCCACCAAACTACCCTGATCAATCGCCTGAACGTCCATGAAATCCATGTACATACATATCATGTTGTTCGCATGTTGTTCAATGGTGGTTTTCGCTCAGGATTCAACCACGATTTCAACTCCCATTCCGCAGCAAAAATCACCCTCACTTGCAATTGCTTATACCGCTTTGTTTCCCGGACTTGGTCAAATCTATGTAGGATCTTATTGGAAGGCACCCATTGCAGCCGGAACAGCATTGTTCTTTGCATATCAGATAGCATCATATAATGATTTGTTCAAAGAAAAGACGGCTTTATATGAAGGTCTGCTCTCTCAAGGATTAAGTGCTTCCGACTCTAGAGTAAGGCAAGCAATTCGTGAGAAAGAGTTTTACAATAATGCTCGAGATTTGAATGCACTATGGTTATTGGGGGTCTATGGATTGGCGGCAGTGGATGCATATGTAGGTGCTCATATGCTGGAATTTGATGTTAGCGATGATCTGTCATTCACGATCCTCCCCGACCCTATAAATGGCATGGGTAGAATTCATGCTTCTTATCATTTTTGAAGCACTTTTGCATCTTTTGGAAGGATAAAGATTCCGGGGCTTTGAGAATAATATCCACTTCCAAAAGGAAATTCTTTTTTCTGCTTTTTCCCACTCTTCAATTGTACCATCAGTGATCCACCCGGCTTCCCATTTTGTATTGTTGCTCCCTTTGGCAATGTCAATCTATATGCTTGAGCCGCTTGAGAATTAACCCCCATGATGATGTCACATGATTGCTGATCATGCTTCATCATCACCATGCTTCTTCCGTCTTTCGGTACAACAATTCCACTTTGCAATGATGGTAGAGCCGTGAATTCACCGGCTCCATTGCCAAGCATAACACAACCGAGACTATTGTCATAGCGAAACATTTCCGGATCAGGTCCATTGAAATTTCCAATCGTCATGATATCCATTGCGCCATCGGCATTGAAATCTTCACAGAGAATTCCATATACAGGCGAAAATTGCGTTTCGATTGGTAATGCATGTTTTACAAAATGCTCACCACCACGATTCTCAAGCCACATCGTTTCATAATCATAAGCTTTTAATTGTTTGGTGCCCTTGAGATCTGCACCAAATATATCTTCAAATGTTGCAGAGCCATATTGATGATATGTTTGAAAGCGCCTGGTAAGCGTTGGAATTTGAGCATATAATGGCGCTCTCATTCTCACCGGGTATTTTTTTCCGAAATTGAAATATGTCATGATCAGATCCATGCTTCCATTTTCATCATAATCCTTGGCATATAATTCAATCGGCTCTTGCCTTGTAGGTTTATATCGGGTATTTTTTCCAAGATTTCCAAGAACATAATCCATATCCCCATCATTGTCAATATCAGCGGCGGCAATGCTATGATATTGTCCGGATAATCCCTCCAATTCAGTTTTTGCAATAGTGGATTCAGCAAGATATCCATTATTGTTTATGAACAATCGTGGGGCCATCCATTCACCAACCACCCAAAGATCGAGATCATCATCATTGTCGGCATCAGTCCATAAAGCACTTGTTATCATTCCGATTTTTTCGAGTTCAGGAGCTTTTTCCTTTGTGATGTCAACAAGACTTGTCACATCATTTCTCAATATGATTGATTGCGGAATTTCAGGATATTGTCCGGGTATATTTCTACCACCGACAAATAAATCAATATCGCCATCACCATCAACATCTCCACCCACTATGCATGAAGATGCAATTGTGTCGAGCGGTGGCGCAAATGAGTGAACTGCTTTTGTAAAATTTCCTGACCCATCATTGATGTAGAGTCTGTCTTGAAACAATTCTCTATCATCTTGTACGGTTTCATTCCCTCCGGAAGAGACATAGCAGTCCAAGTCGCCATCAGAATCAGAATCAAACAGGATGATTCCTTGATCTTCACATCTTGAATCCACAGCAAATGCAGATTGAGTTTTTTCTGAAAATGTACCATTGGCATTCCGTAGGAAAAGCATTGTTTTTCCTTCATGAGAACCACCAATCACAAGATCGGTCAGACCATCTGCATTTACATCACCCGCTGCTATTGCCGGACCATTGATCGACAGTCTATGAGGCAATAATCGCTGTTGATAAAAATCATCATATTGATTTTCTTTGTGTACATAGTTTAATGATGCTTCCGGCTTAAGCATTTCAAACAGAGGTTTAGTTCTAATATATTGGGGACTTTCCTTCCCCGCTACATATTCGATGTTTAATTGTGTATTGATTTGAGCCTTCTGAATTTGTTGTTTGACATTTCCCGGCCAGTAGATATTAATCTCTTTGATTGCCACGGCATTGCCCAGTCCAACATGGATGATGGGTTCCGTGCAGGAAAGGAATCCCCTATTGACATGCATTTCTCTAAAATGGCGCGCTTCTTTACCTTTAGAATCTTTTGTGATTACTTCAATTTTTGCACCCAAACCTTTTGTGTTTTTTCCCGGACCTTTCAGTGCAATTTTCACAAAAGAACCACTTTTGTTTTCAGCGACATAGTTTCGATAGACTGCCATTGTGGAATCAATATTATTGAGCAGCACATCGAGATCCCCATCATTGTCCAAGTCGGCATAGATCGCACCATTTGTACTTAGCTTTTCAGAAAATCCCCAGGCATCGCTTATGTCTTGAAATTGGAGATTACCTTTATTGCGAAACATATAATTTCTCAATCGAGTTTTGGGCATGCTATTGATCAGCCACATGAATTTGTCTGTCTTTTTCTTTACGGCATAACTTGCAAGATCCATGTCTATTGCATCCCGATTGATGCCATTTACTATGCACATGTCCTGCAAACCATCATTATCCAAATCAGCGATCCATGATGACCAACTCCAATCTGTTTCTGCAATACCCGAAAGATATCCTATATCGCAGAAATTTAGATCTCCGCAATTGAGTTGTAGAACATTTCGAGTCATGGAAGTGGAATCAAAATAAGGACTGAATACTTTCGGAATTGTCATTTGGGTCATTCTACGCTCATGCTCATGAGGCATCATGTCAACGGACAGAATATCCATCCAGCCATCATTATTGATGTCTGCAATATCAGAACCCATTGAAAAATGCGAGGTATGACGAAGCTTTGCGGGAGCGATGTCGGTGAATGTTCCATTCTTATTATTGACATAAAGCAAATCTCTTGCTTCGAAATCATTTGCCACGAATATGTCTGTCCAGCCATCATTGTTGATATCACCAAGAGAAACACTCAGCGCATATCTATCATCTTCAATTCCGGCTTGCTTGGATACATCCACAAAAAATCCGCCGTCATTTCTGAACAGTTTGTCTGAATACCCATCAATCTGTGCATAGCCACCGGCAGTGAATCCATTTTGTGCTATGTAGCAGTCAAGATCATTATCATGATCATAATCAAAAAACACTGCTTGCACTGATTTGCCCTCAAATGCCAGACCCATTTCTTTTGCTTTTTCAGTAAATGTTCCTGTACCGTCATTGATATACAAATGATTTGGTTCATTGAATCGGCAGACATATAAATCCAAATCATTGTCGCCATCAATGTCTATGAAAGACGGGGAAAAACATATGGCAGCTGTATCAGGAAATCCTGCTGATTTGGACACATTTTCAAATTTCCAATTTCCCTTATTGATATAGAGAGCATTCGGCACCTGCATACCCGTAAAAAAGAGATCGGGTAATTTGTCCCCATTAACGTCCCCTACTGCAACACCTCCACCTAAATAGACAAAAAACTGCCTTGCATAATTGAAATCTTCCGTTTCAATCAGTCGATTAAAAAACGTGATTCCCGTTGAATCCGGCGATTGCAATCTGAATTGTTTTCTATTGCCATCTGCCCAAAGTAGGCAAGGCAAGAGCAGCATAAATGAGATATATCGTGAAATTTTCTGCACTGGGGTTCAGTAGTTGTCTTCAATCTATACGATTTAATGATGCAAATCTCTTCATTTTCAAGGAATTTCCAATTTTCCTATGAGAATGACCACCAATAAGAAACTGCAGACTTGGTATATTTGCGTATCAGTTGTGAAGCAACACTAACATTCAACCTATCGTTTGCGTTCATGGAAACAAAAAGCACTCTCTTCATCATGGTATTGGCAATTGCCGCCGGAGTTTTTACAAAAAATGCCGGAAAGCTTGTCCGATATCTTTCTTTTGGCAAGCCGGAAAACAGACTTATATCATTGCCTGAGAGAATCAAGCAAACCTTGCTTGTGGGTTTTGCACAAACAAAAATCCTTCGAGACAAAGTCGCAGGCCCTATTCATGCAGGGATATTTTGGGGATTTTTGATATTGCTTTTCTCTGCTGCCGAAGGTGTGCTCGAGGGCTTGAATCCGGCATGGTCCTTTAATGTGCTTGGTCCAATATATTCAGCGATCACGATTCTTACAGACATATTTTGCTTATTGATCATTGTCGGAACTGCCCTTTCTCTTTGGAGGCGATATGTGACCAAAGTGAAGCGTCTTCAAGTGGAGCATGAGAAGGTTGAAGCAGGAATGATACTTCTCACTATATTTTCAATCGTCACATCATTGCTTTTGCAAAACACTGCAAGGATAGCGATGGGAGATGATTTTTCTTGGGCTGTGAGACCCGTTGCGAGTTCACTTGCCACCATATTGCCACTTGGACATGTGAGTTTCGAAATATTTTGGTGGTTGCACATGGTATTGATTTTCTCATTTACCAATTATCTTCCATTCAGCAAACACTTACATGTTCTTACTTCCATACCGAATGTCTTTTTCAGCAATTTGGGTCCTGTCAATCGTTTGGAAAAAATTGACTTCGAAAATGAATCACTAGTGAAATATGGTGTGACAGACATTGAGGATTTTTCATGGAAAACATTCCTCGATAGTTATACATGCACGCATTGTGGTCGTTGCACAAGTGTGTGCCCGGCAAATCAAACAGGAAAAGTGTTGGATCCTCGAATGGTAATCATAGGGATTCATGATCGCGTGATTGACAAAGCTCCATTGATAGATAAAATTTCGGATTATCGTAAAAATGCTTCTCGCGAAGATATTCGTAATGCTGCAGATGGCATTTTATCAGGCAAACAATCGGGTGAATTTGATACAAAGGAACGCGAGCTCTTTACGATATTGCTCAATGATGAAGAACAGGCAATCTGGAACAAAAAACTCATTGGTGATTATGTTAGCCCCGATGCTCTATGGGCTTGCACCACATGTGGAGCATGCATGGAAGAATGTCCGGTGAATATAGAGCATGTTCCTGCAATCGTTGGCATGCGTCGTTCAATGGTGATGATGGAATCTTCATTCAATGAAGAAAGTGCGCTGCTTCCTGACATCTATGGCAATATGGAAACAAATTCAGTGCCATGGGGTGGATTCAGCGAGCAGGATAGAGCATTATGGGCCGAAGGAATGGATATCAAAACAGTTGCCGAAGATCCGGAAATGGATGTTTTATTCTGGGTTGGTTGCGCCGGGAGTTTTGACGATAGAGCCAAGAAGACAACAAAGGCATTCGCCGAACTCATGCAATTGTCGAATATCAATTTCAGGATACTCGGCACCGAAGAACGATGCACCGGAGATCCGGCACGTAGATCGGGAAATGAGTATTTGGCAACCATGCTTACGACAATGAATGTTGAGACGATGAATGCATATAATGTAAAGACAATTGTCACCACTTGTCCGCATTGCTTCAATACACTCAAAAATGATTATCCGCAATTCGGCGGAAATTATGAAGTGATGCATCATACGCAGTATATCAAGAACCTTATTGATTCAGGCAGACTTTCCATTGATGCAGACAAAGCTTCGCTCAGCAAGAATGCCATCGCATATCATGATTCATGCTATCTTGGACGATACAATGAAGAATATGAAGCACCCCGAGCATTATTGGAATATGTTCCTGGTCTTTCCATTCTCGAACCCGCAAGATCAAAAGACCGTGGACTCTGCTGCGGAGCAGGTGGCGGTAGAATGTTCATGGAAGAAATGGTGGGTGATCGTGTGAATATCACGCGCACGAATGAACTTCTCGAAACAGGAGCATCTACAATTGCAGTGAATTGTCCATTCTGTTCAACAATGATCACAGATGGTGTAAAAGCTTCTGATAAGATTGATCAAGTACAAGTGAAGGATATTTCGGAAATACTTCTTGAATCAGTCAAAAGGCATTCAATCAATGCCGAGTAATGACAAAGCATTCGATGAAATCATTCATCATAGACGATCAAACAGAGCATTTGATCCTGCCATCGAAATACCCGATGAAGTGATTACAACTGCACTCGAACATGCAATTCTTTCTCCCAATAGCAGCAATATGCAATTATGGGAGTTTCATTGGATTCATTCAAAGGATATGCTCGATGCATTCATACCATTATGTTTGGATCAGAAGGCAGCAAGTACGGCTAAGCATCTAGTTGTATTCATAACCAGACAGGATCTTTGGAAGAAGAGATCAAGATGGAATATCGAGCAGATACAAACCACCATTCAGGGCGAAGCAAACAAGTTTCAAAAGGCAGGACTGAACTATTATGGCAAGCTCATGCCATTCATGTATATGCGTGATCCATTCGGACTCATGGGAATATTCAGAAAGGCATTGAGTTTTATCATGGGCTTGAAGGGGCCTTTTTTCAGAGCCGGCGGAGCAGCTCTACAACGCATAACTGTTCACAAATCATGTGCTCTTGCAGCTCAAACATTCATGCTATCCATTGCATCTGCAGGATATCATACTTGCCCAATGGAAGGCTTCGATGAATTACGTGTGAAGAAGATACTCAAATTGCCCCGGAGAGCCGAAATCAATATGATCATCGCAGTAGGTAAAGGGACAGAACAGGGTATCTGGGGCCCTCGGTTTAGGGTGCCTTATGATGAAGTGGTGAGGAGGTGGTAAATCTCACACAAAAGGCGCAGTGAACAATTCATATTCCGTGTTCATTGGTAATGCCCCAATCAATTTCTCCCCTTCCGTTGTCGTGATAAAAGTCTGAGCTCCTGAGTCCAATACTTGTTGCAAAACTCTTGCCGTTCTCTCTCCATCGAGTTCGCTGAAAATATCATCGAAAAGTAATACGGGGGTTTCATTGCGAACATCTCTGAGATATGTGAATTCCGCCCATTTTATGCTGATGAGCAATGATTTATGCTGACCTTGCGATGCTGTTTCTCTGGCCCTTCCTCCATGTATTGAGATTTCAAGATCATCCTTTTGCGGACCAAACAATGTTGATGCGCGGCGTATCTCTTCCTCTTTCAATGAGCGATATGCAAGCATATAGGATTCGCTGAAGTCTTCTTTTGTCGATAAATATTGACCTTGCGCCGTATCGGGTACATACGTGATTCCCACTGATTCATTCTTTGTAGTCATGGTTTCATAAGCTTGCAAGAAATAAGGAGTGAAGTCTCTTATGAATTGCGAGCGCAGCGAAGCAAGCGTCGACCCTGATTCAATCATGGATGCTGTCAATACATCCAGCAAATCCTCATCCGGCCTCATGCCATGCATTCTTGCTTTTTGCAAAAGAGCATTTCTTTGTTTCAAAATTCTTCGCAAAGTGATTGCAGCATCAACATAAACATGCTTTGCCTGCGATAGAAGAGCATCCATGAATCTTCGTCGGTCATCGGGAGATCCGAATGTGATTTCCTTGAAGTCCGGAGATAGAACAATCAATGGCAATTCCCCAAGAATGTCTTTTGGGTTCATCCTGTCTCCGATACTGGAATTGATGAGTTTTCTTTGTCCTTCAACATAACGGACACCAACTTTATACGGAACACCCAAATCAGAAGATGCAACAAGAGATACGGTATATGAATCCTTGCCTTTTTGTATGAGATCCGCATCTGTTCCGGGCAGAAAAGATTTGGATAGTCCGCATATTGAAATTGCCTCAAGGATGGTGGTTTTCCCTGTACCATTCAAACCACTGATGATATTGAGTCCCGGAGAGCATGTCAAAGATGAATGCTCATGATTGCGGAGATGTTCGATGATGATGGAGCGAATATACATGGTAATGGATTGCGCTAGTGATTGTGCAAAATACGCACTTGCTGAGGGCTAAGGAAATTTCTTTCCCGGTTCTTCGTCATATGCCCTGTTTATGCACAATAACATAGGTAGAACAATGAAACAGATTATTGAGGTGTCATCATGAATGTCCAGAAATTCACCTTGAAATCACAAGAGGCACTGCAAACTGCCCAGGAAATAGCCCATGGATATGGGAATCAATCAATCGAGCCAATACATTTGCTTGCAGCAATGATTCAGGATGCATCAGGTATTGTACCGCCAATGCTCATGAAAATCGGTGCAAATGTCAATTATCTGAAGATCAAACTCAATGAACAGATGAGCGCTTTGCCCAAGGTTTCAGGGTCAACAGGCAATTATGTTTCTCAAGATCTGAATGCGGTTCTTGAAAAAGCTCTGCAAGAAGCAAAGTTGATGCATGATGAATATGCAAGTGTTGAACACCTCCTCATTGCTTGCGCGGAGATCCAATCGCCGGCTGCTCAATTGCTCAAAGATCAAGGTGTTCAGAAAGATGCCATCAAACGCATCATTGTCGAGACAAGAGGCAGTCAACGTGTGACGGATCAAAATCCCGAAGACAAATATCAGGCATTGCAAAAGTATGGGCGCATTCTTAATGATGAAGCACGAAAAGGCAAAATTGATCCGGTGATTGGGAGAGAAGATGAAATTCGTAGAATTCTTCAAGTACTCTCTCGAAGAACAAAAAACAATCCCGTCATCATTGGCGAACCCGGTGTAGGCAAAACAGCAATTGTCGAGGGTATCGCACAGAGAATCATCAGCGGAGATGTTCCTGACACATTGCGGTCTAAAACAATTGTTGCTCTCGATCTTGGTGCACTTGTTGCCGGAACTAGTTTTCGCGGACAATTCGAAGAACGACTCAAGGCGATAGTCCAACAAGTCACGGACTCCGATGGAGAAATCATTCTATTTATTGATGAATTGCATACCTTGATCGGTGCTGGTGCAACAGGTGGATCTATGGATGCAGCAAATATCCTTAAGCCGGCATTGGCAAGAGGAGATTTACGATGCATCGGCGCAACAACATTGGACGAGTATCAAAAATACATTGAGAAAGATGCTGCTTTGGAACGCCGTTTTCAAAAAGTATTGGTTGAAGAACCAAGTATCGACGATACCATTTCAATATTGCGCGGTTTGAAGGAAAGATATGAAGTGCATCACGGTGTACGCATAACCGATTCCGCAATCGTTGCGGCAGCTCAATTGTCTTCCCGCTATATCACAGATCGATTTCTTCCGGACAAAGCAATAGATTTGGTGGATGAAGCCGCAAGCAAATTGAGAATTGAAATTGATTCGATACCCGAAGAATTGGATAATCTTGAGAGAAAAATTCGAAAGCTTGAAATTGAAAAACAGGCCTTATTGAGAGAACTCGAATCACAACAATAATAAAGGCGATGTCATGGATTCAACCGTTGTTTGGTCCAGGCATCGCCATGTTTTTCATATATGATGCGATCATGCAGACGTCCTACCCTTCCCTGCCAGAATTCAATGCTTGTTGGTGAAACTGCATAACCGCCCCAATGATCCGGCATCGGAATATTCTCTATATCTTGAAAACGTTGCTCCATTTCTTTGAAGCATTGTTCAAGTTCTTCGCGAGAGGAAATTGGCTTACTTTGCTCGGAGGCCCATGCACCCAATTGACTTTCCCTGGGTCTTGAAGCAAAATACGATTCACTTTCGATCTTTGGTATTTTTGTCGCAATACCTTCTATACGAATTTGACGTTCGGCTTCAAGCCATAAAAACAATAATGATACATAAGGAAATTGCTGAATCTCTTGAGACTTCCGGCTTTCATAATTGGTGAAAAACACGAAAGATCCCTCTACCAGACCCTTCAATAACACAGTCCTGGATGAAGGCCTGCCATCGGATGAAACAGTGGAGAGGATCATTGCATTTGGCTCAGGAATATTCATGGGACCGGCTTCGGAAAACCACTGAGCAAACAATTGCATTGGATCATCCGGTAATGTATGTTCAATCAAATCTCCCCGCTTGTACTCTTTGCGTAGAGATGAAATTTCGTCAAGTGGAATCATGGTCATTGCAATGCTTTTTGGATAGTTGATACATTATGTTCAAACATGCCTATATAGGTTCCTGCTTTTGTGTTTGGTGAATCCAATGCATCTGCATAAAGATTCCCGCCTATGTTCACAGCGCCGCCACGGGAACGAACATTATGCAAAAGTGCTTGCATGGATCGTGGTGCTATTGACATTTCAACAAAAATCGAGCGAACATTGTTCTGGATGATAAGATCGCCGATGCGCATCAAATCATTCATTCCAAAATCACTCAATGTGGACATGCCCTGCAAGCCGATGACCTGAATATCATAGGCACGACCGAAATAGCCGAATGCATCATGTGCCGTGATGAGAATGCGACGCTTTTTGGGAATCATGGCAATTGTTGAATCCACATGCCGATCAAGAGCATGTAATTTTTGCACATAATTCGAGATGCGAGCACCGCTACGCTCTATCAATGTTGGATGATGTCGTTGGATCTGTTTCAGTACTCCTTGCAATGATGTAGTCCACAATGCAACATCGAACCATAGATGAGGGTCATGAGCGCCATCAATCATACGTAATTGATGCTTTGGCAATTGATCGGACATTGCAATCACAACCTTTTTTGAAGAAAGTTTTTTCAAGACTTCCCCCATTTTTCCTTCAAGGTGAAGTCCATTGTGAACGATGATGTCCGCATTCAACAATAAACTCACATCACCGGCGGTAGCCTTATACAAATGTGGGTCCACTCCCGGTTTCATGAGCACTTGAACAATGGCCTGGGTATCAAGACAAGATGCCAATACATCACCGATCATGCCGGTTGTGGCAACGATGCGAATCTTGTCATTTGTGCTCTTGCCCGAGCAATTCACGAGGAGCAATGCACAAAACATTGCGAGAAAGCCCATGGAACTATATCGGATATTACTATTCATGCAAGAAACAATGTGTGAACTTTGGTCAAAAATATCATTATTTACTGTTGAAAACCCCTTGTGTCCTGAAAAGTCCCGAAGCAGTCAAAGGAGTTTTGTAAATTTGCAAACACAATCAATTGACTCATTCAGAGATTCATGACAAGCAAAAGACCCATAATGCCCATCCTTTTATCCATAGTTTTGGCTTTGGGGCTTTGGGGATATGTGAGCATGACTTCTCTTACAACGGTTTATGTGACATATCCACTTGTGGTGGATCTGCCCGAAGAACGATCTCTTGAAATAGAACCTCCAAACTCGATTTCCGTGAAACTCCGCACTTCGGGATGGCAATTGCTCTATTTGCAATATTTCAGCTCCGGAAAAGAATGCAGGATCGATCTTGCAAAAGCAAACATTTCATCCGATGGCATCGTAGAGCTTACAAAAACCGAATTGCTTCAAGGAATCAATCCAACAGTCAGTTTGGAAAAAGTGGTTGAGGTATTGCCTGAAGCAATAACATTGAAAACCGGCATGTTATTCAGGCAAACATTACCGGTTCGTTCTCGAGTGAGCATTAATCCGGGAAAAGGATATATGCTAGTGGGAAGAGTACACATAGAACCTGATAGCATCGTTGTCAGAGGCAATGGATCAATCATTCCAACATTGCGTTCTTGGGCCACAAAGAAAATTTCATTTGGTGATTTGACCGGACCTTTTTCTTTCACTGTTCCACTTCAAGACACTTTGCAGAATCTCGTGACCAGCGCGATCAAGGAAGTAACGATTTCAGGTGATATTCAGCAAATCACGGAAGTGACATTTAATGATATTCCGGTCAATATCGTAGGTGGACCGGAGCAAACCGAACATAGCATAGAGCCAAATAGGATTTCGGCAATCATTCGGGGCGGAGTAAAAAGAATAGCATCTCTGAGCGCAGATGAAATCAAAGCAATCGTCTATTATCCTCAATTGGTTCAAGATTCAACAGGTTTGGTAACCCCGACTTTTGTAGTACCGGCAGGAATCACCGTGCTTGGAACCAATCCAACACTCTTGAAACATCGTTTAATCATTTATCCCAATCGCTGATATGTTGTACCCCGAACATCTTTTGGATGAGATCAGACAACGTACGGACATCGTTGATATAGTCAGCGAATCTGTTCAGCTGAGGCGTTCGGGTAAAGGATTCTTGGGATTATGCCCATTCCATCCGGACAAGAAACCTTCAATGAATGTCAATCCTGATCTCGGGATATTCAAATGCTTTTCATGCGGTAAAGGCGGAAATGTTTTTCATTTCGTGATGTCGAAACATGGTCTGACTTTTCCCGAGTCGATTCGCATGCTTGCCGAAAGAGCTGGCATTCCTTTGCCGGAAGATGAAATCAAAGATCCCGAAGCTCAATTGAAATTTTCTCGAAAAGAAGCTGCGTATAAAGTGATGGAAACCGCTGAAGCATATTTCCGTGCTCAATTGAAACAATCAAGCGGACAATTAACATATTCCTATTTCATACGCCGCGGATTTGATGATGATATTCAACAATTATTCGGCCTCGGATATTCACCTGATTCATGGACGCAGACATTGCAATATCTTTCAGAACAGGGATTTTCAGAACAATCAATGGAAGATGCAGGGTTGATCCTTCGAAGAGACAAAGACAATACTGCTTATGATCGCTTCCGTGGACGAGCAATGTTTCCGATTCATGATCATCTAGGAAAAGTGATCGGATTTGGTGCGAGAAGAATGCAAGAAGATGATAATCAACCTAAATACATCAATTCTCCTCAATCACTGATTTATGACAAGAGTCGTGTTCTTTATGGTTTGGCTCAGGCAAAATCAACGATTCGAACATTGGGACATGCTTTACTCACCGAAGGATATGCCGATACGATTTCACTTGTTCAAGCGGGCTTTGGAAATGCAGTGGCGAGTAGTGGAACTGCATTGACCGTGGAGCAATTGCAATTGCTTTCGCGATACACAAAAAAACTGTTCCTTGTCTATGATGGTGATTCTGCCGGTGAACAAGCATCATTGCGCGGATTGGATCTTGCAATAGAACAAGGATTCGATGTGCGTTTGATTGCACTTCCCGATGGCGAAGACCCCGACAGCTTTGTACGTAATAGAGGTCCGGAAGCATTTCGTAGAGCAATTGAGCAAGCATGGACTATCATTCAATTCAAAATTGAATCATTCAGAAAACAAGGTTTATTGGATAGTCCGGCAGAAAAATCTCAGTCCATTCGATCATTGATTGAAACTGTTGCGAAGATTCCCGATGTTCTGCAACATGACTTTTACATGCAACAAATTGCGGATACCTTGCATCTAAGCTATGGGCAACTTTCCCATATCTATGATGAATTGCGAAAGGTTCTTCATTCAAATGCAAGGCAAGTTCAAAACAACAATACGATTCAAAAAAAACAAGTCGAAGATGTATCAAAGGTGTCAACGGAAGAGCCGCTTGATTTTCTCACGACACTTGCCTTACCGGAAGAGAAAGAAATTTTACGATTGGCGCTAACGCATGAACCATCACTGAAGACATTATGCGTGAAACTGAATATCACAAGACATGCCTTTCTTTCGGACACCGCAGCCAAATTATATGAGGAAGTCGTGCTTGCTTTTGTCAATCATGGTGGCAGACCTCCACATATGGTATTATCCGAACGCGGCGATCTTGAAGAAGATGTTCGTGATCTGCTTATTGAAATTCTGTTCGATCAACATACATTGAGTAATAAATGGAAAGATTTCAATGTGAAGATACCTCAGAATGTTGAAGAGCGTCTATTGGTTGAATCTCTGGCCAGATTACGCATGAAACATCTTGATATAGAGATAGAAGCATTACGCAAACGATTGCAAATGGAACTGCCACAAGAAGAAGAACTTGAATTATTGTCAAAAATCACTGTATTGGTAAAAGAACGTCATGACATTCCACTCAAATTTCATACATCGTCAATCTGAACATATTATAAGATGCATAACCGTACTTTGTTTATTCATTGTGCTGCATGTATCCACCACTTTTGCCGAAGGACCATCTTTCAGTCTGCCTGAGCTATCGCTTTCAAGGGCAAAAACACATATGAACAAACTTGCATCCGATGAGATGAAAGGACGAAATACACCAAGTCCTGAATTGGAGCAATCAGCAGAATATCTAGCCAATGAATTCAAGGAAATCGGTCTACTTCCTGTAAATGGTTCATACTTTCACACTTATACTCTTGAACGTTTGCACTTGGATAAGCCGACCTCTCTTCTTGTGAAGAAAGGATTCATGGTTGCGGAAATGCAATTGAAAGATGATTTCGTTCCTTTTGAATATTCCGGTTCCGCAAATGTGGAATATGCTCAAGTGGTTTTTGCTGGATTCGGCATCACTGCACCTGAGTACAGATATGATGACTACAAAGATTTGGATGTGAAGGGAAAAGTAGTGGTGATTTTACGAGGCGAACCTCAAATGGACAATGAGAACAGTCCATTCGATGGAAAACGTTTCACGAAATATTCTCGATTGCAATCAAAAATGAAAACTGCATATTCACAAGGAGCGGTTGGCATCATTGTTTTGCAAAGTCCGCTCAATACCTTAAAACTACGACCTTCTGGATTCCCTTGGCCCTCTTTATATCCGAATGTACCTGCTGATGCACTTCCTTTATCACGGAAAAATGCGGATACCCCAAATATACCTGTCGTGAGTGCAGGCGAACATTTTGTGGAATTGGCTTTTGGTTCCGTGGACACACTGAAATCTCTTCATAAACATATTGATTCTCTGTTCAAGCCTCAGTCCAGATTACTTGGTGAAATTGAAGTATTGAATTTCCAAACCACCTTGAGAACAGAAAAAGTAGAAGTGCGCAATGTGATGGGCATGATCAAAGGTTCTGAATTGCCAGATGAATATGTGGTTATAGGGGCACATTATGATCATGTGGGATATTCCAAGCCAAATGACCCAACCAAAGACTCCATTTATAATGGAGCAGATGACAATGCGAGTGGAACCACAGGATTGCTCATATCCGCCGAGGCATTGGCAAATGCTCCCGCAAAGCCAAAGAGATCAATGATGTTTGTTGCATTTTCCGGTGAAGAGAAAGGACTATTGGGATCCAAAGCTTTTGCAGACACACCACCATTGCCAATTTCTCAATGTGTTGGAATGTTCAATATGGACATGATTGGAAGATCTATCAATGATACATTGTATATCGGTGGCAATACTCGCTGCAAAGAATTGGTAGAGTTGAATGCTGAAATGAACAGAACATTATTTGATTCAGATTCAATGCATCTTACATATACGATTGAACAATACTTTTTTAGAAGCGATCAGGCGAGCTTCGCTATGAAACGGATACCGGTCTTGTTTTTCTATACGGGCGAACATGAAGATTATCACAAAGTAAGTGATGAGATCAGCAAGTTGGACATGGATAGATTGGTGAAGATATCCACGCTTTGTTCGCATACGTCTTGGGCAACCGCCAATTTGCCTTTGCGACTTCCCTTTACTCCCCTTCCGGGCGATGATTTGTCAGACTGACAAGTACTCCCCTTTTTTCGAGTGCAATCACTGCTTCTTCGGCAAGATAAAAAGAACCGGTGATCAATGCCCTGTTTCCCGATTGAAGTGCATGGTCAATCGCCTCTTCAACCGAATCATGATAGACGGCATTCATCGATCGCTTCACGCATGCCTCATGTAATGACAAAGCATCCATGGCGCGTTCGATTGCAGGTGAACAGCAATGCAATGTTTGTGTGATCGGCGATAGTATGTCGAGCATCTGTTGAACAGGTTTATCCTTCATCACTCCAAAAACTATATCCCATTTCTGATCCATGTAACCGCAAGCATCGAGCGTTTCTCGTAAACGTGTGAGACATGCAGTATTATGTCCGACATCCAGAACAATCGTTGGATCAAGTCTCAAGCATTGAATTCTCCCTTGAATGCCGGTCAAGGCAGTGCATGAAGAAATACCCGAACGTATGGCAGACTCATCAATATCGAATGTTGATTTCAGCGCTTGCAATGCAAGCAGAGTGGTCAGGATATTTCTTGCTTGATGTAATCCAACCCGATCAGAATACAAATCAATCAAATGCATTTCTTGTATCACGCAATCCACATTCATCGAACAATCAGGATTCATTCGAATATTCATGAATGAACATTCATCATTAACAATGTGAATATCACCGGATTCTATTGCAATAGCTTTCGCTTTGAACAATTCTATCAATGATTCTCTTTCTTCTCCGATGATGACGGGACTTCCCTTCTTGAAAATACCTGCCTTTTCTCCGGCAATTGTCTCCAAATCATTACCAAGAAATTCCATGTGATCATAATCGATCGATGTGATCACGGTTGCCAGTGGATGTTTTATAATATTTGTGGCATCCAATCTACCACCCATGCCCGTTTCCATGATTGCAATATCCACGCCTTGTTCAGCAAAGTATGTGAATGCCATCGCGGTTGTTACTTCAAAAAATGTTGTATGCTCCCATTTGATTTCTTCCATCATTCTTGCTGACAATGATGCAATGTCTGCATCGGAAATCATCTGTCCATTGATTCTTATACGCTCATTGAAAAAGCGTACATGCGGAGAAGTATAAAGGCCCACACGATATCCGGCTGACTGCAGAATTGCTGCAATAAGCGAACAAACTGACCCCTTGCCATTTGTACCTGCAACATGGATGCATGGAAGAGAGTCCTGAGGATTACCCAAAAAGTTCAATAATGATTCAATGCGCTCCAAACCCGGTTTGATACCGAATCTGTGCAATGAAAACAGAAAATCAAGCAATTCCTGCAGGGATGATTGATTTGATGAGGCATTCATGATGAAAACCATCCTCTATTCGGGTGCATCAAGTGCGTATATTTGTAAGAAAAAAGCCGAAACACTAGAGGTATTTCGGCTTTGAGCCAACTATCGGACTTGAACCGATGACCTGCTGATTACAAGTCAGCTGCTCTACCAGCTGAGCTAAGTTGGCTTTTCTCTCCAAAGGAGAAAGCGAAATTAGAGAATTTTTTTCTTCATGCAAAGTTTTTTGTGCCTTGTACATAGACAATCACACGCATATAGCAGGAATCATTGAGAAAAAGGCGGAAATCCTGCAGGTTTATGCCTTGGATCCGGCAAGATTGATGGATGGCACAGTATTATCAGACATTGTGCAAGCCGGACATCATTTCACATTGGGTCTGCACCCGCAATCCATACTTGACATGAATATTGACGAATTTCGCATGATGGTCAAAACCAATGCGGATTCATTGCTGGCAATAGGTGAATGTGGTCTGGACACTTTTGCATCCACAAACATGCAAGAACAGATTGATGCTTTCAAACAACAAGCATATCTTGCGGAGGAATATGGAAAGCCACTTGTGATACATTGCGTGAGATCTCATGATCAGATTCTTCAATTGCATCAAGAAATCAAACCGAAGAAATCATGGATCATGCACGGCTTCAATCGAAATGAGCATATCGCAAGAGCATTAATCAACCATGGTATTGTTCTCAGCTTTGGTAAAGAACTCTTGAATGAACAACATCTATTGTCAACGTATCTTTCTGAATTGAAGGACATTCCATTCTTATTGGAAACCGATGGAAAAGATATTCGCATCGAGCAATTGTATGAGCATTGCTCTCATTTGCTTGGCATAGATATCAGAACATTGAAACAACGCATTGCCACACATTTCACACAGATCTATGGAACAATCTGAATCTTTAGTGCCACATTGGAATAGCAGAACATCATTGCTGTATGGTGATGAAAAAATAGGTTCACTGCTTGATAAACATGTTTTGGTGATCGGACTAGGAGGCGTGGGTTCTTTTGCCGCAGAATTTCTTGTTCGAGGCGGCATCGGAGCTATCACCATTGTTGACGGAGACACTGTTGATACCACAAATCGTAATAGACAGTTACCAGCATTGATTTCCACAAATGGGAAATGGAAAGCCGATGTTATGGCTGAACGATTGCTTGACATCAATCCTGAATTGAAATTGACCGTGCATAGAACATTCATCGAAAAAGACATCACGGATGAATTACTGGAAACACCATATGATTATGTGGTTGACTGCATCGACACCGTTGCACCAAAAGTGAGCCTGTTAAAAAAAGCGCATGCCAAAGGTTATCCCATCGTTAGTTCGATGGGTGCGGGAGGAAAAACAGATCCCACCATGATTGAGATAAGTGATATCAGCAAGGTACATCATTGCAAGCTGGCGCGTTATGTAAAGAAACGCTTACATCGCAATGATATCAGGCATGGTATCATCGCTGTTTTTTCACCCGAAGAAGTTTCTGAAAAAGCATTGGCTTTGACCGAAAACACTCAGAACAAAGTTTCATATTATGGGACCATATCCTATATACCCGCTTCATTTGGAGCACACTGTGCATCAGTCGTATTGCGTGATTTGATTGGAGTACTACCAACAATGAAAAAGCGTAAATGAAACTATCTTCAATCAGCATACAAAGACCCGTCCTTAGCATTGTGATGTCAATAGTTATTGTACTCTTCGGCATCATCGGTTATACCTATTTGGGAGTCAGGGAATTTCCTGCGGTGGATCCACCGGTTATCACCGTCAATGCGGCCTATCCCGGGGCAAATGCGGATGTGATTGAATCAAAAATCACGGAAATTCTCGAAGAGTCAATCAATGGCATTGCCGGAATAAACTCACTCACTTCCATCAGTCGTGATGGTGCAAGCACAATCACTGTGGAGTTTTCTCTTGAAAGTGACTTGGAAACCGCCGCAAATGATGTACGGGATCGCGTTGCTCGCGTCCAAAGGCAATTACCTGCAGACATGGATCCCCCTTCTGTTTCAAAAGCAGATGCAAATTCCGATGCAATCTTGGTGGTTACCGTGCAAAGTGATCAAAGAAATCTTCTTGATATTTCCGATATCGCCGCCAATACCATCAAAAAACAATTGCAAACCATTCCCGGAGTATCCGAAATAAGGATTTGGGGGGAAAGAAAATATGCAATGCGTTTGTGGATGGATCCTGCAAAATTATCTGCTTATGGACTAACACCTATCGACATCAAATCAGCATTGGATAAAGAGAACGTGGAACTTCCTTCCGGAAGCGTCGAGGGAAATACGACCGAAGTCACCGTCCGCACTCTTGGAAGATTTTCAACTGAAGAAGAGTTCAATAATCTGATCATTCGTTCCATTGATGGACGCATGATTCGATTTTCGGACATTGGTCGGGCAAGTCTTGAAGCAGAAAATATCAAAACAATTTTACGAACCGACGGGAAACCAATGTTTGGAGTGGCGATCACGCCGCAACCCGGGTCAAATCACATTTCTATTGCAAAAGAGTTTTACAAAAGAATCGAGCTCATCAAAAAAGACTTGCCTGATGACTTGCAACTAAAAGTTATACTTGACACCACAATTGCCATCAAAGATTCGCTCAATGAAGTGATCGAGACATTGATCATTGCATTTGTGCTTGTGGTGATGATTCTCTTTCTATTTCTCAGAGATTGGAGAACAACAATCATTCCCGTGATAGCAATTCCGATTTCATTGATAGGGACATTCTTTTTGATGTATGTGTTGGGCTATTCCATCAATGTCTTGACTCTTCTCGGCATTGTTCTTGCGACAGGTCTTGTCGTTGATGATGCAATCGTTGTATTGGAAAACATCTTCGCCAAAACAGAACATGGATTGAATCCTCTGCAAGCAGCCCATGAAGGTTCAAAGGAAATTTTCTTTGCGGTACTTTCAACTACCATCACTTTGTCTGCGGTTTTTCTTCCCATCATTTTTTTACAGGGTTTGACAGGTAGATTGTTCAGGGAATTTGGTATCGTGATTGCAGGCTCCGTATTGATTTCAGCATTTGTTTCATTGACGCTCACACCGATGATGAGCAGTCGATTGATCATTATTCAATCAAAGCACGGAGCATTATACAATAGCATTGAATCTCTGTTGAATCGTTTGCTTGCAGCATATCGCAGCTCACTTCGCATATTCATCAAGAACCCCATTCCTTCGCTGATTGTAACAATTGCATCATTTGGCATGATTTGGATATTCGGAACAACGCTAAGCTCCGAAATCGCGCCTTTGCAAGACAAAAGCAGGATGAGAGTGAGTGCAACCGCACATGAAGGAGCAACATTTGAATTCATGGATGCATATGTTTCTTCAATATCCAAACTCTTGAAAGATTCAGTACCCGAAGTTCAATCCTTATTAACCGTCACATCACCAAGTTTTGGAACCAGTTCAACAAACACTGCATTTGTCAGATTATTTCTTTCGGATCCCGAGCAAAGAAAACGCAACCAGATGCAAATCGGGGATTATGTAACTCAACTCGTGAAAGAATTGCCTCAGGCAAAAGGACTCGTGATTCAAGAACAGACAATCTCCACGGGTGGAGCCGGCATTGGTGGATTGCCCATGCAATTTGTGATTCAGGCAACAGACATAGAACGATTACGAGCAATATTGCCCACTTTTTTGGATGAAGCGGCTCAGAGTCCTGTTTTTGCTGTTGTTGATGTAAATCTCAAATTCACCAAACCGGAATTAAGACTTGGCATAGACAGAAATAAAGCGAGAAGTTTAGGTATCAGCACATCAGATATTTCCCAAACATTGCAATTCGCACTTGCCGGACAACGCTATGGATATTTTGTAAAGGATGGAAGACAATATCAAGTTATTGGTCAAGCAAGAAGGCCCGAACGCAATGATGTAACCGACATAAAATCGATATATGTCCGATCTGCAGAAAATATCCTCATACAATTGGATAATGTTGTGAATTTCGAAGAAAGAAGCGCTCCACCATCTGTATATCATTATAATCGAGCGGTCTCTGCAACTGTTTCCGCAGGCCTTGCCCCCGGCTATACTCTTGGGGACGGCATCAATACCATGCGTACAATTGCCGATAATGTATTGGATCCCTCATATAGCACGGCATTGACAGGAACTTCAAAAGACTTCGAAGAAAGTTCTTCAAGTTTGCTCTTTGCTTTTCTTCTTGCTTTGATATTGATCTATCTTGTTCTTGCTGCACAATTCGAAAGTTTTCTCGATCCTCTCATCATTTTGCTTTGCGTTCCGATGGCATTGGCTGGTGCAATGTTCACATTATGGTATTTCAATCAAACATTGAACATATTCAGTCAAATCGGTATCATCATGTTGATCGGACTTGTCACAAAAAATGCAATTCTCATTATTGAATTCGCTCATCAAAGAGAACAAGAACTGCCTTCATTTGAAGCGGTGATTGATGCCGCCACAAGCAGATTTCGTCCCATTCTCATGACATCATTCGCAACCATACTCGGTGTATTGCCGATCGCATTGGCAATTGGAGGAGGATCGGAAAGTAGAATTTCCATGGGAATGGCTGTTGTCGGTGGCTTGATATTCTCATTGATTCTAACATTATATACCATCCCCGGTTTTTACGTGATTGCATCACGCTTTGGTTCATCAAACACAAAACAATCATGATTACTCAATTCGGTATTCGCATCATTTCAACAATCATCATTTCAATCATGGGGCTGAACATTTCTTTTGCACATTCCGCGAAAGCAAAAAGAGGCATGGTTGTTTCTGCATCTTCTCTTGCTTCAAAAGTTGGTTTATCCATTTTAAAAAAGGGTGGCAATGCGATTGATGCCGCCGTGGCAACAGGATTTGCTCTTGCAGTCACATATCCCGGCGCGGGAAATATTGGTGGTGGAGGTTTTTTGATTGCGCAATTGAAAAACGGTCAGTCCATCGCAATTGACTTTAGAGAAAAAGCACCTAAAAAGTCAACAAAGGGCATGTTTCTCGATGCTCGTGGAAATGTGATGAATGATAAGATTCGCGAAGGGGCTTTGGCATCCGGTGTTCCAGGATCTGTTGCAGGACTGTTGGATGCCCTATCTGCATATGGCACCATGTCTGTGAAAGAAGTTTTGGCACCGGCCATCGCATTGGCTGAGGAAGGATTTATTCTTGATACTTCTATGATCAAGCAATTCAATAAAGATATGTCATTGTTCAAGAAATTTCCATCCACAATGAAAGTGATGACCAACAATGGAAATCCATATACTGTTGGTGATCGCTGGAAGCAACCCGATCTTGCCAAAACACTCAGATTGATAGCAGAAAAAGGAAAAGATGGTTTTTATAAGGGTGCAATTCCCGCATTGGTTGCCAAAGCAATGTCCAAACATGGTGGCATCATCAGCGAAGAAGATTTTGCGGAATACAAAGCAATCAAAAGACAAGTGGTAAAAGGTTCATACAGAGGTTATGATGTCATTAGTATGTGCCCTCCAAGCTCAGGAGGAATCGCACTTCTGCAAATGCTCAATATTTTGAGCAAATACACATTCAACAAAGATGAATGGCATTCGCCTAGGCATGCACATGCAATGTTGTCTGCCATGAAGTTTGCTTTTGCCGACAGAACAGTCCATTTGGGCGACCCGGATTTCACGAAAATTCCTTATGCTATGCTCTTGTCACAACAATATGCAGATCGACTCGCCTCAAGAATTCCAAAAGACAAAGCGATTCCATCTACTATGATCACTGCAGGTGATCCAAAATCCTTCACGAAGGAAAGTGATGAAACAACACATTATTCCGTGCTGGATTCTTCAGGTAATGCCGTGAGTGTAACAACCACCATAAATTCTTGGTTTGGCTCCGGTTTCATAGCCGAAGGAACGGGCTTTTTCCTCAACAATGAAATGGATGATTTTGCTGCCAAGCCGAATACCCCTAATCAATTCGGCGTGATGGGTGGTGATGCCAATGCCATTCAACCGGGGAAAAGAATGCTTTCCAGCATGACACCGACAATCGTGCTTCGCGAGGGAAAACCTCGGCTGATTATTGGCGCTCCCGGCGGATCAACCATCATCACAACCGTGCTCCATATTCTGACCAATTGCTTGGATTTCGGGATGCATATTTCCAAAGCCGTACAAGCACCAAGATTCCATCATCAATGGATGCCTGACAATATAGATTATGAAGAAGGAGCTTTTTCGGCAGGAACAATGAAAACCCTTCAGAACATGGGATATGCATTTGGCAAAAAACGTGTGATCGGCATTGCAGAATGTATAGCGGTGAATCCCTGGGAAGGCCTTATTTTAGGGGAATCGGATACACGACATCACAGCAATGGAACGGCCGAGGGTTGGTGACATCGATTCCGTCAAAGAAACAATTTTTTTCCTATAGCGTCACTAAACGCTTCCACATGCATTTACACAGATATTCATGAGTTCTCAATCAGATATCGCTTCAGTACAATCAATGGCTGAGGCAAGCAAAACGATACAACAAGAAATTTCCAAAGCAATCATTGGTCAACATGACATCATTGAGCAATTGCTTATTTCTTTGTTTTCACGCGGACATTGTCTTTTGGTTGGTGTGCCGGGGCTTGCAAAAACATTGCTCATTCGAACATTGTCCAAATCATTGAACCTATCATATAATCGCATACAGTTCACTCCGGACTTGATGCCCAGCGATATCACTGGAACAGAAGTGATCGAAGACGATGTGTCAACCGGAAAAAAACAATTTCGTTTTGTAAAAGGTCCCATCTTTTCCAATATCATTCTTGCAGATGAGATAAACCGCACTCCGCCAAAAACACAAGCAGCACTGCTTGAAGCAATGCAAGAGCATTCAGTGACAAATGGCGGTAAAACCTATCAATTGGAGCAACCCTTCTTTGTTTTGGCAACGCAAAATCCAATCGAACAAGAAGGAACATATCCATTACCCGAAGCACAGCTGGACCGATTCATGTTCAATTTATGGTTGGATTATCCAAGCGAAGCCGAGGAGGCCGACATCGTTCGCACAACAACCACGGAGATTGAGCCTGAAATCAAACCTGTTCTCAATGCATCGGACATCATGCATTATCAGGACATAGCGAGAAAGATTCCCGTGGCAGACAATGTAATCAACTATGCCGTTGCACTCGTAAGAGCAACACGTCCGCAAACATCTTTATCAAAAGCCGTCAAAGATTTGTTAAGCTATGGAGCAGGTCCAAGAGCATCGCAATATCTAGTACTTGGAGCAAAAACACGAGCAGCACTCCGTGGTGCATTCACTCCTGAAATAGATGATATTCGTGCAGTTGCCGAACCAGTGTTGAGACATCGCATTGTTACAAATTTCAGCGCGGAAGCGGATAATATCACGCCTTCTCATATCATCTCGATGCTGCTAAAGGAATTGTAAGCATCTACGAATACATGCAAACATCATATCTGTCTCGACATAAATTCCGGATTGATCACATGAAATGTCTCATGGTATTTTGCTTCATCCTTTTTGGAATGACATTCTCCGCATGCTCACTTAAAGATTCCAAGCAATCACTCCAAGAACTCTTTGCTGATCACAAAGAATTTTCAATGCGATCTTATCCCGAAGGTGCTACCTATGACGGGGATCATCGTTATGATGACAAGCTTACTGATCTTTCCGAAAAAGCAATACGACAAAGATTTGATACTCTTCGTGCTTTTCTTGAAAGAGCGCAAGACATCGATATATCTTCATTGCATGGCGAAGATTCTTTGTCCTTGATTTTGTTCAGACAAGATGTGAATGAACATGTAGAATCGGAGCAATTCAATCTTCATTATCTTCCGCTTACGCAGCAAGATGGAATACATATTGAATTTCCCCAAATCATCGAATATCATCCATTCAAGACTTTGCAGGACTATGAGCATTATATAGCCAGATTGAATGCTTTCCCAAAACAAGTGAATGATATTATCGCAAATATGAATAAGGGTATCAAGGCCAAGATCATAGCACCCAAGTTTTCAATTCAACAGATACTGGATCAGATTTATCACTTTTTTACCCAAGATCCGGACAGCTTGCCATTCGCACAACCACTCAAGCACATGCCTGCTACATTCACAGAGAAAGAACAGCAGAGCATTCGAACAAAAGTGATGTCTGCAATCAATGCTTCAATAATGCCTGCATATTCCGACTTGCATAGATATCTGATGTTTGAATACATGGATCATGCTCGAACTATCGATGGCATTTATTCATTGCCACAAGGAAAACAAGTATACAGACATATGATTCGCCGTGAAACAACGATGAACATGGATCCGGATTCAATTCATGCGCTTGGATTACGTGAAGTTGCCAGAATCGACAAGGCAATGCAGGGTGTATTGAATGAGCTTGGTTTCAAGGGTACCACAGAAGAATTCAGAAAGCAATTGATAAAAAGTCCCGACAATTTTTACAGCAGCAAACAGCCAATGATGGATGAATATCGCAGAATATTATCCATAGTGGATGCAAAGCTACCCTCGCTATTTGGAAGATTACCAAAATCTCCATACGATTTAAAAGAGATTGAAGCATATCGCGCCATTTCTGCTCCGCAGGCATATTATTATTCAGCTCCACTAGACAGATCAAGACCGGGTTATTTCTATGTGAACACTTATGATCTTGCATCGCGACCTAAACATACAATGACCGCATTGGCTTTGCATGAAGCTGTTCCGGGCCATCATCTTCAGATAGCAATTGCTCAGGAATTGCCGGGTCTTCCTTGGTTTCGTCAACAATTGGGAATCAATGCTTTTGTCGAAGGCTGGGCATTATATGCAGAAAGTTTGGGGCATGACATGAATCTGTATAAAGATCCATATCAACGATTTGGCTCATTGGCATTCGAGATGTGGCGAGCATGCAGATTGGTTATTGATGCAGGAATTCATACCGGAAAAATGAATCGTGAAGAAGGCGTGCAATTCATGATGAAGTATACCGGAAATTCCGAACTTGATGCACGATCCGAAGTTGATCGTTACATAGTTTGGCCGGCACAGGCATTGTCCTATAAATTGGGACAATTGCATATCATGACATTAAGAACTGAAATCCAAAGCAAACTCGGCTCCAAGTTCTCATTGAAAACATTTCATGATGCGATTCTTGCACATGGACCATTACCTTTGAACATGCTGAGCGAGCAAGTTCGAATGTCACTTTTACATTGACACATTCATGCCTCCAACACCCAAACCAAATGACGAATTATCCGAACGCATTCTCGAGATTCTGAAATCATCCGCCCCTGAGATGATGAAACTCAATGATTTGGCAAAAGCATTACAGATTAAATCAGACAGCAAAGAATACGATGCATTGAGAATCAAACTCAATGATATGGATCAGCGCAAGCAAATCTATAAATCAACCAGAAGGCGATTCGGTTTAAGGCCTCTTGGCGAGATAAGTGCGTTCACGGGAATCATGCGTTTTCAATATAATCGAGGAATGGTTGAAACAGGCGCAAAGGATTTTCCCACCGTTTATGTCCGAGAGCAAGATCTCAATACCGCGCTTGATGGCGATCGTGTTCGGGTAAAATTGCTTGCACTCAAAAAAGGGAAAAAACCATATGGAACAATTACCGAAGTCTTGCAAAGATCTGAAATGCCCATCACAGGCACCATTGATTGCGATGACGATTTTTGTTTTTTGATACCCGATGATGACAAATATCCGATTGATTTTCTGATACCCAAGAGAAAATTGGGCAAAGCAGTTCACGGTGACAAAGTGATTTGTAGATTTCTTAAATGGGAAGACAGACACAAATCTCCCGAAGCTGAAATCATGGAAATACTAGGTCGGTCCGGAGACCCATCCGTTGAATTCAAAGGAATCATGAAGGAATTCAATCTTCCAAATTCGTTCCCCGATGCAGTTGAACGCCTGGCAAAAGAAGTTGCGGTCATTCCCGATGAAAAAACACTAAAGCAAAGAAGAGATTTAAGAGATCTCACAATCATCACGATTGACCCTGATGATGCAAAAGACTTCGATGATGCTTTGTCTTTACAGATTCTTCCGAATGGCAATAAAGTACTAGGAGTGCACATAGCAGATGTTACCGCATATGTGGATGAAGATTCAGCTTTGGATCAAGAAGCACTGAAGCGAGCGACAAGCACATATCTTGTTGACAGAGTAGTTCCCATGCTCCCCGAATCCTTGTCAAATGTCATTTGTTCTCTTCAGCCCAATCAAGTCAGACTTGCCTTTTCCGTATTCATGGAATGCGATACACAAGGGAAAGTAGTGTCATATGACATAGATGAAACGGTGATCAAAAGCACTAAACGGTTCACTTATGCTGAAGCGCAAGAGATCATCGATACGGGACATGGCGCGCTTCAAGAACTTGTTTTGGAATTGCATTCGCTTGCAACTTTAATGCGAGAGAAGCGTTATCGATCCGGCGGAGTTGATTTTGTGACGCAAGAAACAAAGTTTGTCCTTGATGAACACAAGAATCCGGTTAAAGCAGTTCTGAAATCCAGAACAGATGCAACCTCGCTTGTTGAAGAATGCATGTTGCTTGCAAATCAGACAGTTGCCATCGCCTTGCAGGACATGAGTAAGAATGTTTTGAAAAAAGGAACATTGCCTTTCATCTACAGAGTGCATGATGAGCCGGACATGTTGAAATTGAAAGGCGTATTGGGTTTTGTTCGCCAGCTTGGAATTACCGTTCCAAATGGTACACCAAGCTCCAATCAATTGCATCAGATTCTCCAACAGGCAGGACATCTTCCTGAGATCATGGTGATCAATCAATTCTTGTTGCGTTCAATGGCAAAAGCGATTTATCTCGAAGAAAATATCGGACATTATGGACTTGGATTTACACACTATACGCATTTCACTTCACCGATAAGGCGATATCCGGATGTGATTGTTCATCGTTTGCTCAAAGAGTATATGCTTAGCAAACCATCCGATCAAAGATTACGATATCTTCAAGATTATGTTGTTGAAGCTGCTTCACATTGTTCCTTGCGGGAAAGACTCGCAGTTGATGCCGAAAGAGCATCCATACGCCTTGCTTCGGCCCAATTGGCAATGAGATATAAAGGCGGAATATTCAATGGCACAGTAACAGGTGTAACAAGTTTTGGACTATTCGTACTCATGGATGAGCTCAATATCGAAGGGCTACTTCATATGAGCGATCTCAGTGATGATTATTATTATTTTGATGAGTCTCAATTTAGATTGGTAGGAAAGAAAACAAAGAAGGTGTTTCGCATTGGCACCAAATTGACAGTGAGGATCAGCAATGCGAATATTGACAAAAGACAAATTGATTTAACATTTGTGGAACAGGAAGAAGAATCAGAATGAAATACACATTACCTCGCATGATTGGCATGATATTATTCATTGCCCTTATGAACTCCGCACTCCTCTCTCAAGAATTCAAAGCAACAATTGATTTCAAAAATATCAAAGATGATAAAGCGCATGTAACGCTCTTTCCACCAAAGATGAATACAGACGAAACACTCTATATCATGCCTGCATCAATCCCGGGTACATATGCAAGAATGGATTTCGGATATTTTGTGAAAAACTTCAAAGCAACAGATGCGAAGGGTGGTTTTATACCCGTGCGACGTTTGAATGACAATGAATTCCTGATAATCGGTGCAAATCGACTTGCCAAGATTGAATATGACGTAAATGATACCTATGATGACACCACTCATAATCTCGATGTGTTCAACCCGTGTGGTACTAATATTCAAGCAGATTCGAATATCATGTTCGGTGCACATGGATTTCTGGGATATTTCTCCAATATGCAACAGATTTCCTATACTATTGAGTGCATTAAACCTGCCTCTTTCTTCTGCTCAACTTCCCTATCCAAAAAGAGCATCAGTGATACTGTAGACATGTTGATGGCCAAAAATTATGATGCATTGGTCGATAATCCTGCAATGTTCTCAAAACCGGATACCATCAGCTATATGCAAGGCGGAACCAAGATATCCATTGCGGTATATTCTACCGGTGGCAAAGTAAATGCAGAAATGGTGAGCAAAGTCATCAAGCCGGTCACAAAAACTGTAGAACAATTCTTGGGCACAATGCCTGTCGATCGATATACATTCATCTTTTTCTTTGCTGGAATGGATAGAAAGGATCTCCGTAGAAAAGAAGCCTATGGCGCACTGGAGCATAATTACAGTTCAGTATACTTTCTTCCGGAGACTACCGATGAATCTATGTTAAAATCATGGATTGCTCAAACAGCAGTTCATGAATTCTTACATATTCTTGTACCTTTGAATTTACATAGCAAAGAAATTGCAAGCTTTGATTTTCGTGAGCCGAAAATGTCCAGACATCTCTGGCTCTATGAAGGAGTAACGGAGTACTTCTCTGTTCTTGCACGTGCACAATCAGGCGAGATGTCCGAAAAACAATTACGCCAAACTTTAAGGCAAAAATTGTTTGGATCGCAATTCATGATGCCCAAACCGGTAGCTATGACAGAATTAAGCAAGAATGTTCTACTACCTGAATATCAAAAGATGTACGGAGTTGTCTATGAAAAAGGCGCATTACTTGGAATGTTTTTTGATCTTACTTTACGAGAAAGAACAAAAGGAACTGTTACATTGCTTTCACTCATTCGTACCTTGACGAACAAGTTCGGTCCTGACAGACCATTTGAAGATTCCGTATTGTTCTCTGAAATAGTATCGGTTGCAGGAAAGGATATTCAGCCATTTCTACAAACATATGTTGATTCACCAACCGACATACCCTATGCGGAAATGTTCTCAAAAGTCGGTTGGAAATTTATTGAGGAAGATTCGGTACAAGGATTTTCATTTCCGGGAGTTAGAGCCCGCATGGATGGATCCAACTTGATACTCAATGTTCGAAAAGAAGACAATATACTTGGTGCAAAGCAAGGTGACACTATCATTGAAGTGAATGATATGCAGGTGGATCAAACAAATGAAGAATTCGATATTGCATCAGAAATCAATGATCCTGACAATGAGTCTGCAATTACTCTGAAAGTTAAACGAGGTGATGATATCATTACACTCAAGGCAAAACCAAAGTCCTCCAAAAAATTAGATCGCAGCATCATTCGTGTGGATGAGGCAGCAACTGAAAAACAACAAGCATTCTTGAAAGAATTATTGACAAAGTAATATTCCATGACCATACCTAAAAAATCGGACCATGTCACAATCATGCATGGCTATGCACTGCAAGACCCATATCATTGGATGCGAGAAAAAGACACCGATGAAGTCCTCTCTTTTCTCAACGCAGAGAATGAGTTTGTGAATGACACCCTGTCAGATACGCAAACTCTTCAAGAAGAATTGTATCAAGAAATGAAAGGACGTATCAAAGAAGCTGATACATCGGCTTCGGAGATTATTGGTCAGTATGAGTATTATTATCGAACCGAGATCAATAAACAATATAAAATATATTGCAGAAAATTCTTGGGCGATAATGTTGAACACATCATACTTGATGCAAATGCACTTGCTGAAGGACATTCATATTTTGTTTTGGGAACATTAAGAGTCAGTCCGAATCATCGTTTTCTTGCTTATACCATCGATTTGAATGGATCCGAACATTTCACTGTTCATGTAAAGGACCTTGAAACAGGAGTTGTTCTACATGATACATTGCAAGAAGCGGACACTTCTATCGAATGGTATGCTGATTCCGATGCTTTTTTGTATATGCTTCTTGATGATACACGTCGTGCCTATAAAATAGCAAGGCATGAACTTGGCAAATCTCAATCCGAGGATAAGATTCTTCTTCATGAACCTGATGAGGCATTTTTCTTAGGAATAGATAAATCTCGAGATGGAAAACAGCTATTCATTGAATCAGCAAGCAAAACTACATCGGAAGTGTGGATGCTTTCTGCTGAAGACATATCCTCCAATCCACATTCCATCGCAGGAAGAGAGCACGGACATGAATATCATGTCACGTCACATGGCAATTCACTTTATATCTTAAGTAATCGCTCCGGTGTAAATTTCTCATTATTGAATGCTCATATTGATGCGCCTCAAGAATGGTCCGAAATATTGCCTCATCGTGAAGACACAAAATTGGAATGGGTCGTTTCATATACCGATCGTTTGGTAATTGGTGAAAGAAGAAATGGATTGGAGCATGTTCATATACATTGCTTCGACGGGGAGGATTATATGATGTCATTCCCCGACCCTGTCTATGACATAACTCCCAGCAAGAACCCAATGAGCGATTCCAATATGTTTCGCTTCTATTATAGCTCTCCGATTTGTCCGCCGACAGTATATGACTATGCACTCCTAACACGAGAATTGAACATAGTCAAGCAGGATGAAATACCCGGAGGATTTCATCCCAATGATTATATCGTTGAACGGCATTTTGCAAAAGCGAAAGATGGCATTGAAGTACCCCTGACGATCATTCGTAAAAAGGACATCACTTTGGATGGATCCGCTCCGGCATTCATGGTCGGCTATGGATCATACGGATTTTCCATGCCCACTGCATTTTCTTCATCACTCGTGAGTTTACTCAATCGTGGATTCGTATGTGCTCGTGCTCATATACGGGGTGGTTCAGACATGGGTGAGCAATGGTATTTGGATGGCAAACTTCAAAACAAGATCAATACCTTTAGTGACTTCATTGCATGTGCCGAATATCTGATATCGAACGGCTTCACAGCCAAAGAGCGCTTATCCGTGCAAGGTGGCAGCGCCGGCGGATTGCTCATGGGAGCAATAGCCAATATGCGACCGGACTTGTTTCATACTATCATAGCGAGCGTACCATTCGTCGACCTGATGAATACCATGCTTGATGCAACACTTCCATTGACCGTGGCTGAATATGAGGAATGGGGTAACCCAAATGTTCGAGAAGATTTTGAATATATGCTTTCCTATTCTCCATATGACAATATCACTCATCAAGACTTCCCAAACATACTTGCGATAGCCGGTTATCATGATCAAAGGGTTTCCTATTGGGAACCCGCGAAATGGATTGCCAAATTGCGTGACAATAACACGGGAAATTCCACTATTTTGCTGTATACAAAATTTACAGCCGGGCATTTTGGCGCCTCGGGACGATTTGATTATCTGAAAGAATTGGCACTTGAATATGCCTTCATTCTGAAATATTCAAACATAAAAGATTGAATTCGGAGATTCGGCATGGAGAACACCGTGGATCATGCATATCGCTATAAAGTAGATTTCTATTGGAAATCACTCGCCATGTACGGAGCAGCATTGATGGTGTATGCTGTGCTCAAAGGTACAATAGATGAGAAAACTTTGTCAATTACATTGACTGACCCAATAGTAATTCTCCTTGCTTGTTTTGTGCTGATATCTTCACTCTCCCTAATCGTCAATCATCATGCGCGAAGAGTGATACTCATCGGCAAAGACAGCATTACATTTCAAAACAGATACCGCAGTCGGACTTTTGAAGCAAAGGACATACGCTCCATCATTCTTGTAAAAGACAAACGATTTCGCGTCAATACTCTAAGCGCAATCAAAATAGATTTACATGGAAGAAGACGTCCCATACGCTTGCGTCCATCCTTGTTCGAACATGAAGATGCTCTCATACACGATATCAAACTGCTCAAACAACACATAACTCCAAAAAAGGGTTGATTCATCATGAAAAGACTTGGCGCAATGCTGTTGTCGATCATGTTGATGGTGAGCATGTCATGCATGACATTCGCTCAAACCCATCTCACGAATGCAATGATGTTCAGACAGCTTATTGATCAACTTTCTCTTTCATTGAAAAAAGAAATCACATCAACACATTATGCCCTGAACATTGTCGGTGGAAATGATGAAAAGGAATTTATACGCAATGAGATGATGAGTCGTTTGTCAGAAATCACATGGACATCAAATGCTGAGAATTCAGTGACAGTAACGCCAATCGAAATGAGAACAATGTATGCCTTGACCGATCAACAAGATCTCTTGTCAAGAACATGCGGAATGTCTGCAACGATACGCATAGATGAGCAAAGAAAATCACGCATTGTGTCAATACCCCTGTTTTCACGTTCCGATACCATACCCTTGAATGAAGTACACATGGTTCAACAACCCGGCTATACATTCTGTACTGCCACGGTACCAAATGATGGTTGGAATGCTTTCGATTCGCTTGTAAAACCAATGCTCTATGTATTGACACTTGGTTTTTCGACATGGTTACTATTCAGCGTGAGAACACAATGATCAGAATTTCACGCAGACATTTTTTGTTTCTGTAAAAAATCGCAAAGCTTCAAAACCTCCCTCTCTTCCAACACCTGAATCTTTCATCCCTCCGAATGGAGTTCGCAAATCTCGAATAAGCCAACAATTGATCCAGACGATGCCAAAATCAAGGGCATGCGCGATGCGATGGGCTTTTGCCAAATGCTGAGTCCATACATTTGCTGCCAAGCCATATTTGGTCCCATTCGCAAGTGCTATTGCTTCCTCTTCCGAAGAGAATCGTTGCAGAGTGACTACAGGACCGAATATTTCTTCTTGATTTGTTCTGCAATCATTGCCCAATCCTTCAATCACCGTTGGCTCGATAAACCAACCATCTTGACATCTTCCTTGAGGGTGAACCGGCGAACCACCACAGAGAATCGTTCCACCTTCCTCTTTGGCCAATTGAATATATGACAATACTTTTTCCCAATGCGACTTCGATACCAGAGCTCCTACATTTGTGCCGTCTTCGAATGGATCACCTATATTCAATTGTTTGACTTTTTGTATGAATGCATCACGGAAAACTTCATATACGGAATCTTCAATAAGAATTCTCGACCCGCATAAACATATCTCACCTTGATTGGTGAATGCAGATCTAACGGCTTGCTGCACGGCTTCTTGCATATCGCAGTCAGCAAAGATGATCGACGGATTTTTTCCTCCAAGTTCAAGTGACAATTTCTTGAACATTGGCGCGGCTTTCGATGCAATGTGCTCACCCGTAACCGTTCCACCGGTGAAAGAAATTGCACGTATATCAGGATGTTCCACAATCGTCGAACCAACATTCTTTCCGTTTCCATGAAGAATATTGAGAACACCCGGAGGCAAACCCGCCTTCATGCAAAGTTCTGCGAACATTGTTGCGGTGAGCGGAGTGAGCTCCGATGGTTTTGCTATTACGCAATTACCGGTTGCCAATGCAGGCGCTATTTTCCACGTGAACAAATACAATGGTAAATTCCAAGGAGAAATACATCCTACAATTCCAATTGGAGCATGCACTGTATAATTCAATATACCCTTTGTACCATGCGATTCCGAAGCCATGTGAAGGATTTCAGTAGCAAAAAATTCAATGTTTTGAATTGCCCTTGGAATATCCATCACTTTGCTCAAGTGAATTGGTTTGCCTTGATCTTTGGATTCAGCCTCAGCAAGCGATTCAAATGACAGTTTCATTTCCTGTGCAATAGCCAGCATGATACGCGAACGTTCTTCCACAGACATTGCTGACCAAATCGGGAATGCCTTTTTGGCAGCATCAACCGCCATTTGAACATCTTCCGCTGTTGAATCAGGTAGACGTGAATATACTTTTCCGGTGGCAGGTTCCGGATTATCCAGCCACTGATTTTTTACCGGTGATTGCCATGCTCCGGCAATATAATTCTGCAATTCTTTCATGAGATTCTGATGCCTTAATTGATATGCAAAAATGCTCATTTTTTGATGTCCTTGAAAACCAGATGAAACTTCCCGGCATTTACCTCGCTGAACGGTCAGTTTTTACTATTTTGCAGGTATATTTTCAGGATTAGTCGTGGAAGTCTTTTGGATCATACTAACGGGTTGTCTCACTGCCATAGCCTGCGCTTTGGCGGGGTCCTTTCTGATTGTCAGAAATACTTCCATGATCAGCGATGCAATTTCACATGCGATACTACCCGGTATAGTGGCTGCATTCCTGATAACCGGTTCAAGAACAGGATTACCGGTCTTGATCGGCGCTGCTTCCGTAGGATTGCTTACTACATTTCTTATTGAATTTCTTCATCGCAAAGGCCGCATGCAAACTGATGCATCAATAGGCATCATATTCACTATGTTATTTGCGATCGGTGTCATCATGATCACTGCATTTGCAGATAATGTAGATATAGATCCCGATTGCGTTCTCTATGGAGAGATCGCATATGTTCAATTGGATATGGTGAATCTTATTGGTTTGGAAATACCATATGCAGTATTGATGATGAGTGGTGTTTTGCTAATTACAATATTGATTTTCTTCTTAGGGTATAGACAATTGCTGGCAGCTTCATTTGATCCCGAACATGCTCAATCAATCGGAATACATACAGGATTCTGGCATTATCTGTTGATGGCATGTGTGTCATTCATTACGGTTGCTGCATTTGATTCCGTGGGCGCGATTCTTGTCGTTGCTTTGTTCATAGTGCCGCCTGCAACGGCATTTCTTCTTCTTAAACAATTGCATCATATCATGTTTGCTGCAAGCTTATTCGGCATGATAGCCGCTATAGCAGGATATTTTCTTGCGGATATGTTGAATGGATCCATAGCCGGGGCAATGGCAACGATCACAGGAGTTTTATTGGTACTCGTTATAGCATATACAAAAATCAAACAAGCATTACATGTGAATAAGGAGCCGATCATTGACTAGGATTGTCCATATCATTGTGTGCATGATATTCTTCTTCGGTATTCAAGAAGAAGTCATGGGGCAATTTTGGAAAAATGTGAATCTCCCTACTGGATATGCAAACAATTATTGGCTGGACATTTTCTTTCTTCCCGGAAATACTCAATTGGGCTGGGCTTGCGGATTCAATGCATCGGTTGTAAGGACAACTGATGGTGGAAACACATGGTCCGGTGTGAAAGTGAATCAATTTCAAAATCCGATGTTGGAAAGCATTCATTTTGTCAGTCCTCAAATCGGCTTTACATCGGGTCCGCAGGGCATTTGGAAATCCACCGATGGCGGTGCATCGTGGTTCAGCATTGCACCTCCGAATACTCAAGGTTCATTATGGGGATGTTATTTCAAAGATCAAAATCTTGGATTGGTTGTTGGTGGTGGTTGTGGTGGACCTCAATTATATTATCGAACAACCGATGGTGGAATAAACTGGACATTATTCCAAGGTTCTGAACCTCAAAGTGGAATGTGTGATTTGATTTTGGATCAAGCAAGTGATACAGGTTATGCATCGAGTAGTGGATTGATTTGGCAGTCTACGAATGCCGGACAAACATGGAGCGTATTTTCTCGAGCAAATACTATTAATGCATGGCAAGAAGAAATCTCCTGGCTTGGTGATAGTTTCCTTGTACCGTGGAGTGGAAATGCTTGTCAAGGGGGAGGAGGAGGAGGGGGAATGTGCTTCACGACAAATAAGGGACAAAGTTGGAATCGCGTTCCGACTCCCGATAATATGTTCGGAACATTTCTCACATCTGCAACAACAGGTTGGGCATGTGGATATGATCGTTCGGTGTATTATACATCCGATGCGGGAAAAACATGGGAATATCGCAATTGTGGAACAACCGGCTCATTGGATGATATCACGATGTTCTCCGATACCTCCGGCTGGGTTGTAGGTGAAGGCATTTATAAAATGGTAAGTGGATTTCATGAAGTTGTTCCAAAGAATGGTCTCACATTTGCAAATACTTGCGTCAATTCAGTAAAACATGATTCAATCATCATTCGCAATTATTCATTTGAATCCACAATTGTCTCCATCACCGTGAATGGTCCGGCAGCAAGTGATTTCATCGTTCCCTTCACTACTTTTGCTTTGGGACAATGCGAGGAAAGACTCGTCCCTATCACATTCCGTCCGACCGCATCAGGTGTTCGCTCAGCCACCATCGGCGTCAGCATGATTAATCCTCTGGAATCATTCACCATACCTCTGCAAGGAACTGCTGCTGATATCACATTGAGTGCAGGTTTTCGAGATACTGTCGATATCGGTTCGAGATTGGTTGGAACAACGAGTGATTCTTCATTCATGATTCATAATCGCTCTGATGCTGAAATCACTTTGACTGCAATCAATCCGATGGATCTTCCGCCCGGACATACATTTCTTTGGAATAATGCGCTTCCCCTTCGGATACCAGCACGTGATTCAGCACTCTTGAGATATAGAATCATCATGAATGATACAGGGATCACGCATCAGCGATTCCTCTTAAAATTTGGGATGTGCGACAAAACAATCACGATGAAAAGCATGGGGACATCTCCAAAGATCACATCGCCCGATAATATGGTGATTCTTGCAGATTGCAATCCTGTGAAGGATTCTACATTCACGATCACGAATACCGGGAATGCAATGTTGGTGATACATCGATTGGAGATTTCAGGTGGAGACAGCGCTGCATTTTCATTGGGTCCACATACACTTCCAATGAATATTGCACCAGGCGCAAAGAAAACCATTAGCGTGTTATATCGAAAAGGATTGCCCTTGGATCCAATTGCAATGTCAAAACTCCTGATTCATCATTCCGATACGATGATGAATAGAGTATCGCCCCGCATCGTGAATATACTTGGCAAGAGAGGATATACCATTGCCCTTCCTACACGCGATTCACTTTGGGCAGGTATACACTGCATCAATGATAAAGGAACATGTTCAGCTACAATTGATGTCAATGGATCAGGTTCAACTCAGATTCACGGCATCATATCCAAGACAGGCAAGTCCAGAGTGATTGCACCGACAACTTTTCCGTTTACGATAAATGGTCAGATTTCTGCATCCATAGAAACAAGAACAGTAAAACCGGGTAGATATACAGACACATTGCTTGTGATTAGCGGCCCATGTAAAGACACCATTCCTTTGATTGTTGAAGCGCAAGGTATAACAACCATCATCTCATTTGCAGATTCGGTTTTGACAGCCACGGTTGACCAAGGAATTCCCTCCACATTGTATGCGGATTTGTTTTCAATTGGGACTGCTTTTGCTAATATACAACGCATGACATTACGCATCAATCAACAGATACGACTTGCAGATCCATTGCCGAGACCTTCAATCATCAATCCCGGAAAGTCAGGTCAGGTTTCGTTTATCATCACTCCAAGTTTGACAGACACACTCTTGATCGATACATTATGCATTGATGTTTCAAAAGAATGTCCGACCTCAGTCTGCATTCCACTTCTAATCACAGTTCGACAGGCAAGACTCGCTTTGAGCGATACACTTCTTGACATGTCATTAACATGCGATGACACTTCATTGGTCGATACGATCATGATCAGCAATCCAGGCATGTTGAATGATACATTGTTCTCCATCACAGAGTCGACAGTATCAAGTGCATATTCATTTGACTTAGGCAAAACACTTCCTGCAATCATCAAACCCGGTGATTCAATTCCATTGATTATTAAGTTCACGCCAAAACAGCAAGGTGTCTATTCTTATTCACTTGAAATAGCTTCAAGTTCCGGGAAGAATATTGGCAAAAATCAAATCGTGAATGTGCGCGGAACATATACTTCACCTATTATTTCAATCAATCGAAATGTTTGTGATTTCGGCATACATGAACCATGTTCCAAAGACACCACAATCTTAGTGACAATTCTGAATTCGGGTCTCAAGGCAGGCGATTGCTCGATTTCAACGAGCTCTTCATCACTCATCCTTCAGGATACGATTCTCAGAATTCCCGAAAATGGGACTATTTCTCTTCCGATTTTATATCGTCCAAGCAATAGAAACATTGGTTCATGGAGCGATTCAATAATCATCAAAGAATTGACTTGCGATAAACGGTTGACCATTCTTTGTACGGGTTTGATTGATACAATCAAGATTGCAACTCAACCAAGTACGATTGCTTTCGGAACGATGTATCGTGATGATAGCGTAACAATACCGATCACCATAACCAATGTATCGCAGTTCTCTGTAATGGTCGATTCCATTATCATTGATAAACAAAGTTCAGAATTCGCTATCACGCAATCACGTTCACTGCCTGCACTTTTGTCTGTAGGTGATACACTGCAACTCGGCATCAGAGCAATTGCATTGATTGAAGGTACTTCACCAAATGATATGCTGCGCATACATGCTCATCGTGATTGCAATTCCTTAAAGCACATACCTATTTCCATGAACACCCCTAAGGAAGCCTATACTGCCAAACTTTCAACTGAAGATTATACAGTTGAACATGGTGATACAATGACGATATATTGTCAGATTCAGGGGGATTTAAGCATGGCAAGACTTCGTTCATTGTCTTATTCGGTTGCTTTGGATGGCAGTCTCTTCAGCATACTTGAAACATTTCCAAAAGCAATGATTACCAAGAATGATTCCATGATCACGTGGAACATCCCTGCCGATCAGATTCCACTAAACGGAGGCATCATCTCAAGAATACATGGTAAAGCATTGGTAACTCAACATAGATATGCCCCGATCACATTTACTGATATTCATCCCGAAACCAATCGGGCTATATCACTCGACACAGTGAATGGCTCTTTGTCTGTGTCAAGAACATGTGCCAATGATTTAACCGGCTTCAAGCTTACTTCGCTACTTGTGATGAAGCTTAGGCCACCGCATCCAATTCCGGATCGCATTGCCATTTCCTATGCTTCCACGATGGATGAACCTACCTCGGGCATTATCTCCGTGTATTCACTTGAAGGAGCGCTCCTTTATACACATGAACTTGTCGGCAAAAACATTGAACAACAATTTACCATTCCACATGTTTTCGCTGCAGGTACATATATGTTGCAGATGCAAAGCAAACACTATGTTCAACGCGAGATGATATTGATTTCTCCATGATTCATCTACCATTTCATTTGAACGCATATCATGATGCAGGGATTCATGGGGATATTCGAATGCCGGATGAGGGGGAAGCTCCCATCATACTTATCATTCACGGTTTTCGAGGTTCAAAAGATTGGGGATTTTTTCCCTATATCGCTCAAGAGTTCGTAAAGAGTGGTGCAATCACAATCTCGTGGAATATGTCGCTGAATGGTTATTCAAAAGATGCAACCTACATTGATAAACCCGATGATTTTGCCAAGAATACAGTCACTCAGGAATTGGCCGATACAAACTTGATCATAAGTGCATTGCAAGACACATCGTCTGATTTGTATTCCTTGATTGCATCAAGATGGAATGGAACATTGATGATGATTGGTCATTCCAGAGGTGCCGGAATTGCGATATTGTCAGCGGAAAAGAATCCATGCATACATACATTGGCTTTGTGGAATCCTATTTCAAAATTTGGTCGGTTCAGCGAAAGGCAAAAAAACATCTGGAAAGAAACAGGTATATTTCAAGTGGACGAAACCAATGCGGGCATTCCCGTGATGATGAATTACTCTTATATCGAGGATCTTGAATTGCATAGAGAAGAATATTCACTTCTAAGATCAATGCAAGAACTTACATGCGAAGTACTCATCGTACATGCCGAGCAGGACATGACCGTTCCGCTTCGTGAGGCAAGAATTCTTCAAGAACATGCCATGCATTCCCGTCTTGAAGTAGTACCTGCAACAGGGCATATATTCGGTTGCACTCATCCATTTACTGAGTCAACTCCGGCATTGAACAAAGCTCTGAATTTTACTATTGATTTTTTTGATTTATGAAATACATCTACTTTTTGTGCTTATTCCTCTGTTCATCCTGCGAGCTTGTTCGTATTGGCTCCGGGCCATCAGGCATCGTCAATCCAACACAGGAAACTTCCATAGGAACCATATATCTGCTCAAGGCCGAGCTTGATAGCGGTAATATCATCGGGGCATCTGATCTGCTCATACATCCAAATGGCAAGCAGATGAAAGCAAAGGACAGATTTGAAAGCTTTCCTCAATTGGAAAAACTGGCTCATATAATTAGCAATAAAGACATTGCATATACGCAAACAGATACCTTGCTCCCCACAAAACATGCAATCATGTGCTCATTCAACTATTTGAATACAGTGACATTCACATTGCAGAAATCACAAGATTCATGGTTTATTTCGGATATTAAAAAATGAGTCAATTCCCTTTCATTATGGGTATCGTGAATGTTACGCCTGATTCATTTTCTGATGGCGGACTCTATGCCGATCATCAAACAGCTATTGCTCACGCGAATTCATTGATAGAGCAGGGTGCTGATATCATCGACATTGGTGGTGAAAGCACAAGACCCGGAGCAGAAATCATTTCCATTGAAGAAGAAATTCATCGAACGATTCCCGTAATAGAAGGAATTCGGAAATTTAATTCCGATATCACGATTTCGATAGATACAACAAAATCCGAAGTTGCAGAAGCCGCAATGAATGCCGGTGCTTGCATGATCAATGATATTTCAGGATTGGATTCAGGACCTGAAATGGCAAGCATTGCAGCCCGCTTTGATGTACCGCTGATTTTGATGCATCGCAAGGGAGTGTCTGCAACCATGCAACAGAATCCACAGTATGAGAATATTGTTGAAGAAGTCAAACTTCATCTCATGGAAAGATGTGCATTGGCGAAGGAATACGGTGCCCATAAACTCATTATTGACATCGGTATTGGTTTTGGAAAAACGATGGACCACAATTGGGAATTGCTTCGATCACTCCATGAATTCCACGATATAGGATATCCTATGCTTCTTGGGATTTCTCGAAAATCATTCATTGGATCCACACTCGACATAACTAATCCAGCTGATAGAGATGTACCGACTCATCTCCTGCATGCATTGCTCATGAATAAACATTGCTCGATTATTCGTGTTCATGATGTCAGCATGGCAGTCATGGCAAAAAAACTATATGCAAGATTACATGAGTAATATGATGAATAAGATATTTAAGTCTTCCTTATGGCGTTCGCTCTTCCTATTTACATTGTCAAGCATCATATATATAATCACAATGATGCCCGATATCGGATTCACTGATTCCGGCGAACTTGCCGCTGTGGGACATACTTTGGGTATTGCTCATCCAACCGGCTATCCTTTATATACGATCATTGCTCATGTCTGGAGTTTGATCTCACCTTTCTCTACAGTCTATGATCTGAATCTGCTCGCAGCATTGATGACAGCAGGATCAATCAGCATATTCTCTTTGATACTTGAAGAAGCATTGAGTTTTACATCTTGTAAAAAAGAACATGCAAGCAGTATTTCTTTTAGTGTTTCCCTTATGTTCGCTTTTGGATCAACCGTATGGTCGCAAGCAACTTCCCTTGAAGTGTATTCATTGCAATTGCTACTTTTTATGCTAAGCATATACTTTTTCATCAAAGCAATGAAGCATGGCGGCATGTCCAATCATTTATTGATTTGGGGATTTCTCATTGGATTGTCATTCACCAATCATGGCACGACGATATTATTGGCTCCCGCGATGATATTGGGATATTTTTCAAATTGGACAACGGGTAAAATTGATTTCTCTTCACAGAAATTGCGTGGACTTCTCCCGCTGATACCTTTGTTTATCGCAGGATTATTGGTTTGGCTATACTTACCAATTCGAAGTGCACAGAATCCGATCATCAATTGGGGAGAAGTGCATCGCAACTGGGATGCTTTCTCTTATCATGCATTTGGAAAACAATATCAAGTTTGGATGTTCAATGAAGGGACTGCTAAAGAAAATTTTCCAAAGTATTGGTCTGCACTCATTGGCATGACATCTTGGATTATGCTACTTCCAATCATGTATGGAGTATTGATTGCATGGAAATCAAATAAAAGCATACTTGTGTTTTCCGTCATGCTGATCATTGGCAATCTTGTCTATGGATTGAATTATGGCATTCATGACATTGAAACATACTTTATCTCAGGTTTCATCGGGGCATTCATTCTTGCCGCATACGGAATATATGGATTGCTTCAGAAGATTGTGCGTTATCATTATGCTGTGTTGCTTCTTCCAATGCTCAATGTTGGTTTGAATTATGTAGAGAATGATAAGCATGAAGACCGCTCTGTCTCATCATATATCTCATTGATGATTGACCCACTCCCCAAAAATAGCGTCATCATATCTGCTCAATGGGATTTTCTCTGTTCCGGATTCCTTTATAAACAAATTGTGGAGGGATATAGACCGGATATCATCATGGTTGAGAAGGAATTATTGCGAAGAACATGGTATCCTTCTCAATTGAAAAGGCAATATCCTTTCTTGCAGAAAATCAATCCACAGCTAAATACATTTCTTCAAGAATTGACATTATTCGAACAAGAGAGGAGCTATTCGGCTGAAATCTTGCAGACAAGATATGAGGAAGTGTTGAATGCCATCATCGATTCATCTTTGGCATATAGGAAACCTGTATATATCACGACAGAAGTATTGCAACAGGAATCAAATATTGCACAACAATATGCAAAGATTCCTCAAGGTCTTGCATTCAGGGTATTACTTCCACCACCATCAGGATTACCTGAATTATCATTGCCTCTGTTGAATACATCATTCGAACCATTGATTTCTTCGATTGGCAAGCGAACAAGTCATTTACATGAAGGATTAACGTCAATTACTGCAAATCAAGTATTGAATCTCGCTCAATATGCGTGGATGACCGGACGATTGAAAGAGGCCAAGGCATATTTGTCAATCGCAGAGAAAATCAAGTCTGACAATCCAACATTGAGTGCATTGCAGAATGCGATTCTCAATTCTCCTGATGGACCGAAAAAGTAATCATGGAATCTGTTCAATCGTCAACATATTTGTTCGAGATCTTGCCACGAGTGGTCTTCCGATTGTTATGACGACTGATTCACCGGTTTTGAAGAATTGTTCTTTTTTCAAGAATTGTTTCATGTGCTCCACAGTGAAATCCGTACCTCCAGCTTTATCTATGAGCACGCCTGTCACTCCCCAAAACAGACCTGTTCTTCTTGCAATTTCAGCAAATTCCGTCATTGCTATGATGGGTGTATTTGGTCTTCTATTTGAAATGAGCAATGCCGTCTCTCCCGACAAGCTCAATGTTGAAATGCCTGCAATGTCTGGATTCTCGGCTATGGTGGCTGCAGCAGTCGCAATCAGATCAGTATTGTGCTCTTTTCTTGGCAATCCCATCGTACTTCTTCTTATGCGCATATCATCTTGTTTGCAGTGTGATTCTGCTTCACTACAAATCGTGCGCATATAACTCACGGTTTCCAGCGGATAAGTTCCGACGCTTGTTTCAGCTGAAAGCATTACCACATCTGTTCCATCGAGCACTGCATTTGCAACATCGCTGGCTTCTGCTCTTGTTGGTCTTGGATTGTTTATCATTGACTCCAACATCTGCGTTGCAGTTATAACCGGTTTTGCATAGCGATTGCAGACGGTTATGATATTTTTTTGAACAGTTGGCACTTCGGCAGCCGGTATTTCAACACCAAGATCACCACGGGCCACCATGATCACATCTGAGACTTTCACGATATCTTCAATATTGGAGACTGCTTCCGGTTTTTCTATTTTGGCTATCACCCATTGTTTGCCACCGAGTTTTGCAATGTGTTTTTTGATATGCAGCACATCTTCCGGTTTTCTCACGAATGACAAAGCCACATAATCAACGCCTTGTTCCACTGCGAATTTCACATCTTTTTTGTCTTTTTCCGACATTGATGGTTGACTCACTTTCACATTCGGAAGATTGATTCCTTTTCTCGATTTGAGTATTCCTCCATTCATCACCATCACATTCACGAATGGTGCTTTGACTGATGTGACCGTTACTTTCATGAGGCCATCATCAAAAAGAAGGATATCACCCTTTTTCACATCACTTGCTATTTCCGGATATTCAATAGGAATGAAATTATTTGGAATCTTCATTCCTGCTTTTTTCACTTTCTGTCTATCTGCAATTGCGAATTGCTCACCTGTTTTCAAATCAATGACTTGATCTTTTAAATCTGCCACGCGTATCTTTGGTCCTTGCAGATCAGCAACGATAGGCAAAAAGATACCAAGCTTTTTCTCAGCCCCTCGAATGATCTTAATATTTTCAAGATGGACTTCATGTGAACCGTGAGACATGTTCAATCTGAATCCATTTGCACCGGCCAATACCAGTTCAATGATTTTATTTTGGGAAGCAATCGCCGGACCCATCGTGCAGAGTATCTTCGTATTCTGATGAAGATGTTCCAAACGATGTGATTTCAATGCACTTCGTAATTGTTGGGTATTTGGGGCAAATTGTTTCTTTTTCACTGTTTATCCTTGTAGCGCATTTTTAATGAATCCATCTGCATCATGCAGTTTTTCACCTGCAGTTTGTGCATCAACATCTGCAAGAAGCATCACCAATGCAGTTTTCACATGTCCATGAGCTGATTCCAGCACTTCACTTGCCTTCTCATATTCCACATCTGCAATTTCCATGATGATGCGCTTTGCTCGCTCATGCAATTTCGCATTTGTCAATTGCAAATCTACCATGATATTTCCATAACTTTTACCTAATCGTATCATGGATGCAGTTGTAAGCATATTGAGAATCATTTTCTGTGCAGTGCCGCTTTTCATGCGTGTTGAACCGGCTATCACTTCCGGTCCTACATTCGGAGCGATGATGATGTCTGCTTTGACACCTAATTGACCAATTTGTTCTCTTGAGTTTGTTGTTACCAACAATGTATGACAACCCATTGATTTTGCTTTATCCAATGCTCCACGCACAAATGGTGTTCTTCCTGAAGCAGCAATCCCGCAGATCACATCATAATGATTCACGTGATTATCAATCAAAGCTCGAGCACCATGTTCCGGCGAATCTTCGGCACCTTCTTGTGCTTTGAAGATAGCTTGTTCTCCCCCGGCTATGATTCCTTGAACCATTTCCGGATCAGTTCCAAATGTTGGAGGACATTCCGAAGCATCAACGATGCCGAGTCTTCCACTTGTTCCGGCACCAACATAAAACAATCGTCCACCTACTTTGAATTGTTCCGTGATGATATCCACTGCCTCTGCTATATGAGTCAATTCATCTTTTACAGCATGGGCAACCATTGCATCTTCGCTATTGATCAATTGCAGAATTTCCATTGTGCTCATAAGATCAATGTCGCTAGAACGCTGATTTCTTTGTTCAGTAGCCAGATTCGATATTTCTTTGAAAAGTGAAGTCATGAATCAATGTCTTGCGGCACCACCATCCACATTGATGGTTTGTCCTGTGATGATTCCGGATGCCGGCAGTGAAAGAAAGGCCACGAGATTGGCAATGTCTTCCGGTTCATCCGGACGTTGCACTGCCTGCTCGGGGAGTATATGTTCGAGAATGGTTTTTGATAAACGCACATCCGAAGGCCTTTGGGTTGCAGTCAATCCAACCGTTATTGCATTGATTGTGATTCCGTGCTTTCCAATTTCAGATGCTAGTGATCTTGTGAATCCTATCACGCCCATTTTTGCCGCAGCATAATGCGACAGAAATGGTGTTCCTAACCATACGGTATTTGAAGACAATGTGACGATTCTACCGAAATTTTTCGCCTTCATTGTTGGTAACACTGCCTGTGTCACCAAAAACAAACTCGTCAGATTGATATTCATCATCGTGTTCCACTGTTCATGTGTGATGAGTTCAAGCGGAGCTTCATCATACATACCAACATTGTGCACTAGAATGTCAATCGTACCGAATTCTTTCAGCGTCGCATCAATCAATGCTTTCACATCCTCGGCTTTTGTGCAATCTGCTTTCACGGTAAGCGCTCTGCCTCCGGCTTGATGAACTTTCTCTGCCGTTTCGCTTGCATCGGCAAGATCGGCTATAACAATGATTGCACCTTCTTCAGCAAGGCGTTCGCAGAAAGCACTTCCATTTCCAAAAGCAGCACCGGTCACGATTGCGACGCGATCTTTGAGTCCATGTTCAAATTCATGTATTTTCATTTTTTCCTTTCACATTATGCTCTGGGATGAGCTTTTTGATATGCTTGTTTTAATCTGTCAACAGAGACATGCGTATACACTTGTGTAGCGGACAATGAACTATGTCCAAGCATTTCACTAACCGAACTTATATCGGCTCCATTGTCCAACAAATGCGTTGCAAATGTATGGCGCAATACATGCGGACTTTTCTGCGGTGATTCCGTCACAGGATTCATCGCTCTTCTAATGATTCTGTATACGACGGAGGGGTTCATCACTTTCCCTCTATCACTCAAAAATACTTTTCCATCCGGTTTTGCGGTATCCAGAGTAGTCAAGCATGACCTTAAACCGATATAAGCCACCAATGCTTCCAACGCTTTACCACCGATTGGAACAATACGCTCCTTTTTACCTTTTCCCATCACACGAACGGTTCCTGCATGCATATCCAAATCTTGCATGGGAAGTTGTATGAGTTCACTCACACGCAATCCGGAGCTGTATAATAATTCCGCAATTGCAATGTTTCGAGCACCTCCGGGCGAAGAAGAATCAAAAGAATCCATCAATGATTCAATTTCTCCGGGTTGCAAAAATGAAGGCAATTTCTTCTCCGCTTTCGGCGTGGAGACGATCGCTGCGGGATTGCGATCGATCCACGATTGCCGAAATGCGAATTTGAAGAATGATTTTACAGCGGCTATTTTCACTCTCAAAGACTTTTTAGATAGTCCGCGATCATGAAGATAACCTAAAAATGGTCGAATATCAGCCGGCTCTATGGCATTAATTTCTGGTTTTATGCCATATTCTGATATAAAGTAGTCCGCAAACTCCATAAGCGCAAAACGATAGGTTTCTATCGTATGTGGAGAATAACCTTTCTGCAATTCACATGCCGAAAGGAATTCCTGAACTGCCTGCTCATATACTTTATTCATTATGCATCATAAGGTAATGAGTCTTATGTCCTACAAAAATCAAGCCATGAATATTGTCCGGATGACAATTCTGGAGGGTCTCCCCCGAATTTCGCATATTGCATCCTTGAATATCACTATGGAAACAGATCATGTCAGACAAATTTCAGCTCCTGGATACCTTACGTAAAGAAGCCATGCTTGGCGGTGGTGCGCAAAAAATTGCCGATAGGCACAAAAAGGGTGCTTTGACTGCCAGGGAGCGGCTACAAATTCTGCTTGATCCTGATTCTTTTGAAGAGATAGACATGTTTGTACGACATCGTTCCACGAATTTCGGTCTTGAAAAAAAACGACCGCTTGGTGATGGAGTCATCACAGGCACCGGCCGAATACATGGACGAACCGTATGTGTTTTTTCACAAGACTTCACCGTGTTTGGTGGTTCGCTTTCCGAAACACATGCAGAGAAAATTTGCAAAATCATGGATCTCGCCATGAAGATTGGAGCGCCGGTCATTGGAATCAATGACTCCGGTGGTGCTCGTATTCAAGAAGGTGTTTTATCTCTTGGTGGTTATGCAGACATATTTTTACGCAATACGTTGGCAAGTGGCGTCATTCCGCAGATCAGCGTGATTCTTGGTCCATGCGCCGGCGGTGCTGTCTATTCTCCCGCCATTACGGACTTCGTGTTCATGTCGAAAGGAAGTTCATATATGTTTGTCACCGGACCCAATGTTGTTAAAACCGTAACACATGAAGAAGTGACATTCGAAGAACTTGGCGGAGCTGAAACTCATGCTTCCAAATCAGGTGTTGCTCATGTTGCATGTGATGATGAAGTCGACACACTTAATCGCGTTCGTGAATTGATGCGTTATCTTCCTTCAAGCAATTCCTCAGGTTTGCCACATATCCCAACGATTGATCAGTCCGACAGAAATTGTACAATGCTGGACACAATCATCCCTGAGAATCCTAATCAACCTTATGATATCAAAGATGTGATCAAAACGGTTGTTGATGAGTCTCAATTTTTTGAAATTCATGCAGACTATGCGGAGAACATTGTCATTGGATTTGCCACACTCGATGGACGACCAATTGGAATCGTGGCCAATCAACCGGCATCAATGGCCGGAGTTCTGGACATCAACAGCTCTATAAAAGGTGCTCGCTTCGTTCGCTTCTGTGATTGCTTTAATATTCCACTTGTGGTATTTGAGGATGTTCCCGGATTTCTTCCGGGCACCGATCAAGAATGGAGAGGCATCATAAGGCATGGTGCAAAATTGTTATATGCATTCTGCGAAGCAACTGTTCCCAAAGTAACGGTGATTACCAGAAAAGCATATGGCGGTGCCTATGATGTGATGAACTCAAAACATATTCGCGGTGATTACAATATCGCATGGCCAACTGCTGAAATTGCAGTAATGGGTGCGAAAGGTGCAGTTGAAATTCTTTTCAAAAAAGAAATTGAAGCCGCCGAAGACAAAGTTGCAAAAGCAGCAGAACTTGAAGCAGCATATAATGCTCAGTTTTGTAATCCATATGCAGCCGCTGAAAGAGGATATATCGACGATGTGATAAAACCTTCCGAAACAAGAACTCGTCTCATTCGTGCGCTCTCCATATTGGAGACAAAAGAAGATTCAAATCCTTGGAAAAAGCATGGCAATATTCCTTTGTGATTCGCTCAATCATTTTCTCATTTCAGGGGATGAACAATGAAATGGATGTGCATCATGATCATGATGATACTACTCTCAGCTTGTGGAATTCAAAAGAAAGGATTTCTTTCCAAAGATCTGACGCCAAAGCTCATTGATGGAGAGCATTATGTCTACATTCTCCCATCGGGAGAAGAAGCATTCGTAAAACAATTTGATTATGCATCGGAATTTGAAGATGGATATGCAATCATATGTGATTCAAATGAGCAATGCGGAATCATCGATTCAACCGGCACTATCATCTTGCCCTATTCATTTCCCGATTTATGGTTTGCCGGAGAAGGCATGTATTCATTCAGGAAGAATAATCTGATTGGATTCATCGATAGAAATGGTAATGTGAGAATTCCGCCGATATTTGGTGGAGATGGAGGAGCCAGACCGCGGTTTTCCGAAGGTATATGCGCAGTGATTGATTCCACGAATTCATTCTATCTGTTCATAGACAAAAATGGAAGCAAGGTGTTTGATCGTGTCATCGAAGGTACGCTTGGCGGAGCGGCAACTTATTATTTCCCTGAATTTCATCAAGGATTATGCGTTGCGCATGATAAGTATCGTTTCGGCTATATCAATCATGCAGGTGAATGGGCCATACCACCTCAATTTGATCAAGCGCATCGTTTTAGCGAGGGACTTGCGGCTGTTCGCAAAAAAGGACTCGTCATGTTCATCAATGCAAAAGGCGAGAGAGCCATTGCGAGCTCTTTCGGTGCAATCGACGAAGGATGTTGCGGATTTGATTATGGCTATTTTCAACAAGGCAAAGTACGTGTGAATCTTGATTCTACTCAATCAAACATCGATATAGATGATCCGCGATATAATTATCGAAAAGCACAATGGGGCATCATTGATAAAAAAGGCAATGTACTCGAAATTGAAGATCCTTGATATATGAAGATACACTATAATTCCCCGGTCATTCTAACATTCTCACTCATTGCTTTTGCTGTGATGATTATATCTTCATTGACAGCCGGAACATCAACCACGGCATTTTTTACCGCATGGCCTTCAGGCCTATTGAATCCTTTGAGTTATGTCAGAATGTTCACGCATGTTCTCGGACATGTTTCATGGGAGCATCTTTTTGGAAATCTGACCTTGATATTATTGATAGGGCCATTGCTTGAAGAAAAATACGGGTCTTCAACAATGCTTATGATGATTGTGATCACGGCTTTAATCACCGGAATCATTGCTATATTTTTTACGAATACCGGCTTACTTGGAGCAAGCGGTATCGTATTCATGTTGATTTTGCTGAGTTCTTTTGCCAATATCAAAAGCGGACATATTCCTCTGACATTCATCATCATCGTTGCATTGTTCTTGGGTAAGGAATTTATTGCTTCATTCAAGCCAGATGCAGTTTCGCAATTCGCACATATCATGGGTGGTCTTTGCGGTAGTTTCTTTGGATTTTTTCATATTGATCACAAAAAGAAAGGGAAAAAATCATGATTCAGAAATTATTGCGCATCAATGAGCTCTATAGCATTCCTGAAGAGTTGTTGATGTTCAAAACAGCTCGTTCTACCGGTCCCGGTGGTCAAAATGTAAATAAAGTTGAAACAAAAGTCAGACTCATCTACAATGTATTCGCACATGTTGAATTACCTGCCGAAGCTCGTTTGCGGCTCCTAGCAATGCACGATACAAAAGTCAATAAAGATGGACTCATCGTCATCACCGAACAACGTGGCGCCAGTCAATATGAGAACAAAGAATTGGCCATCAAGCAATTAAAGGCAATGATCAAGAAAGCACTGATCGTACCCAAAGAGAGGAAAGCAACAAAGCCGACGCGGGTCTCTAAAGAAAATCGTCTCCAGTCCAAGCGCGTCACAAGTGCAAAGAAATTCACTCGAAGAAAAAGGATTGATTTTGATGAAGAATGATGTGATCGTGATTGGTTCCGGGATTGGCGGTATGAATGCAGCAATGCAATTGGCTGCCAAAGGATATACGGTCAGCATCTTCGAAAAACGCTCCGAACCAGGCGGAAAAATGCGCCGCATTCATTATTCCGATTGCATATTCGATGCAGGTCCGTCACTTATCACGATGCCCTTCATTCTTCGTGATGCATTCGAGCAAACGGGAGTGAAACTTGATGCATATCTTTCCCTCTTACCAATTGACCCCATCTGTCATTATCGGTGGCTCGATGGCACTCAGTATGATTGCCATGCTAATCCATTCAAAAGAAATGAAGAAACCGAAAAAACATTCGGTAGAAAAAGCATGCAGGAAATGAATGCTTATCTCTCCCATGCGGGCAGAGTTTATCATGCAACAAAGGATGTATTCCTATTCAATCCATTCCAGGGATTCAAAGAATTCTTCAAAACAACCAATCTTTCCATGCTGCCGGCACTTCCATCAATGAAGTTCATGCAGAAGTTTCATGCATTCAATGCAGAACGATTCTCCAATCCCAGACTTGTTCAACTCTTTGATCGCTTTGCAACATATAATGGATCTTCTCCATTTCTTGCGCCGGCAACGCTCATGGTTATTCCATTCATCGAGTTTGAATACGGTGGTTGGTATCCGCAAGGCGGAATATATGCCATCGCTGATGCGATGTACAAACGCTGCATTGAATTGGGCATAATATTCCATTTTGACACCGATGTCGGAGAAATCATGACCGAAAGAACCAAAGCAATCGGCATTACAACTTCGAAAGGTGATCAAATCGAAGCAGAGCATATCATATCCAATGCCGATGTATTTCATGTACAACATGATTTGCTTTCAAGAAAGCAAGAGAAAAAACCCAATCTTTCTACATCCGGATTTGTCTTGCTTATTCCCATGAATGAGAATCCATTCTCTATGGCTCATCATTCAGTATTGTTTTCTGATGCATATCAACAAGAGTTTACAACCATTTTTGATGCGAATAGAGCTCCGGAAGAAATGACTGTGTATATCAGCGTATCAAGCAAGACCGATAAAAGTCAGGCAGGAGTTGGCAAAGAAAACTGGTTTGTGCTCGTGAACACGCCTCCTACATCAAAGGATGGAGAATGGACTCCCAACAGATCTGAATCATATAAGAATGCAGTGTTAACAATGATTGAGCGTTTTCTTCCGGGCATGAGGTCATATATCGCCCATGAGCCCCAGATCATAAGTCCGGATGATTTTTCAAGAGAATTCCATGCAACAGGTGGATCTCTTTATGGCTCTTCTTCAAATTCAATGTTCAGTGCATTTCTTAGACCCAAAAACAAGGATCCTCGCATAAGCAATCTCTATCATTGCGGAGGAAGCGCTCATCCCGGTGGAGGGATTCCCCTCGTGATTCTGTCAGGACATTTCGCAGCCCGCGAGATTATGAATAATTCCTGATTCCTTGACCATTGGCAAATGGTTATCTTTGCCATCATTTCTTGAATTACCGTATGCTACCCGATCCCAATACATTGTCCAATGAGCAATTGGCAGCCCAATGCATCATGCCACGTCTCGTTCCAAGAGATTATGCCGATGAAGAAACGTTGCGCAATGAAGTAGCCACACTCATTCAAAGAGGAATTGGGGGATTTTGCGTGTTTCAGGGTGAAGCTGATGCCACTACATTACTCTTGCATGAACTTCAAAAGAAATCCACGATTCCACTGCTCTTTAGCGCTGACTATGAACATGGTCTGCCAATGAGACTCGAAGGTGGGACTGATATGCCTCATGCCATGGCGATGATGCAATCGGAATCACCGGATGCAACAAGAAAGGCAGCCGAATATATTGCCAATGAAGCCCTAACGATTGGAGTACACTGGAATTTTGCTCCGGTGTGCGACATTAATTCAAATCCTCATAATCCAATCATCAATATTCGATCTTTTGGTGAAACGCCCGAACAATTAGAATCTCATATTGGAGCTTATATCGAAGGAATGCAATCTCAACATGTTATGTCATGCGCCAAACATTTTCCGGGTCATGGTGATACATCCACGGATTCGCATTCCGCATTGCCATTGATTGATTGTTCCAAAGAACAATTAGAGCAAAGAGAATTCATGCCTTTCAAGATTGCGATGGATGCCGGAGTTCGATCCATCATGATCGGACATTTGTCGATTCCGGCATTGGATGATTCAGGAATACCTGCTTCACTTTCACCAATCATCATGCAAGACATACTTCGTTCTCAATGGGGATATGAAGGCATCATCGTAACAGATGCATTGGACATGCATGCCATAAGCAAAACATATTCATCTGCTGAAGCAACAATCGCTTGTCTCAATGCAGGAGCAACCATTGCACTTGTTCCAGATGATGCAATTGAAGCACTTGATGGCTTGATTGCACATGCGAATGAATATCCTGCATTTCGTGAAGTGCTCATCAGGAATGTTTCGCGCATATTTACAGAAAAACAATGGTGCGGTTTGGAATCTATTCCTTCGCTTCAGCCTCCACTTGAAAGCAAGGTTATGGAAGAGCATGCAATGCATGCTTTGGACATTGCAAAAAGAGCGCTCCGCATTCATGATCCAAAAAATAAGCTGCCTCTTTCTGACGATCAACCTTTTGCTGCTTTTGCCATTCTTGGTGATGAATCTCAAACAACATTGGATAAAGCAGTCGCACTCTTCCGCGTGATGGCTCAGTCACTTGAGCAAGAATGTGATTTCGGCTTCATCAATAAAGACATCACACATGATGAGTCCGTCGAATTATCACAAACCATAAACGATGTAAATACAGTGATTCTTGCGCTATTGATGAAGCCGCAATCATATCAAGGTCACATAGCGATTCATCCCTCCATCATCGAGGCAATAGATGTATTATGCAAGGACAAAACCGTGATTGCATTACTGCTTGGAAGCCCATATTTACATGAGTGCCTGAATGCTGATGCATATGTTTGTGCTTATTCAGATGCATTGCCATCGCTTGCGGCTGCTGCCTTGACATTATCCGGAAGAGCAATAGGAACAGCTTGGACCAATCATGATGCAGGTTCGTTTTCGCCGGAGTCTTTCTGATGGCCATTCGTAATCCACTGCATCTACCACGCATCGAAGAAGAAGACATTTCGATTCTTCTCAAAGCATTGAAAGATATATTACACGGTATGTTGGTTGAAGAAAATAGAGCCGATACCTCAATCCGGCATGTCCTTCGCAATGGTGCATATTCGGCCGAACAACGATCACTCATCGTTGAATCCGGTTATGCCATGCTGAGAACATGGGAAATACTCAAACATGCTCCCTGGAAAGCGGAACCAAAACCGCTTCATTATGTTTCCTTGTGGTTCACTTTGTCAGGCGGAACTATCCCCGAAGAATTACGTGCTCGATATATTCCAGAAGAAATAGATGCATTGATTACACATTGTGAAATGACCATTGAAGAGAAAGGCATCTTTGCATTTTTTCCTGATTGGTTCAATGAACGTTGCATCAAAGAAATAGGAAAAGACTTATGGCATGACATTGCAATGTCTCAAATAGCTGAACCGAGAGTGTTTCTGCGAACCAATACACTGATATGTAACAGAGAAACATTAATCGACGCACTTGCAAAACATCATATCAAAGCAATTGCAATTCCTGTGAATGATGCAGGGATTGAAATAGCATCTTCCGACAAAATCTTCACAACCGATGTTTATAGAAAAGGCATGTTTGAAATGCAAGACATAGCATCTCAAATGATTTCCCCAATGTTGCAAGCTCTCCCCGGACAACGCATTATTGATGCATGTGCGGGCGAAGGTGGAAAAACATTGCATATCTGTGCCATGATGCAGAACAAAGGTCGATTGATAGCAATGGACATCCATGAATACAAACTTGAAGAACTCAAGAGAAGAGCCAGAAGAGCAGGAGCATGGAATATTGAGACCCGCCTCATCACCTCTTCAAAAGATATCAAGAAACTCAAATCATCAGCCGATGCGGTATTGATAGATGCCCCATGTAGTGGTACCGGAGTATTGAAACGAAATCCGGATACACTCATGAAAAAGACAAATGCATCCATTGATGAATTGATTGGCATACAGAATCAATTGCTCGAATCTTATAGTTCAATGGTCAAACCAGGAGGATCATTGGTCTATGCATCATGCAGCATCCTTCCTTCAGAAGGAGAAGATCGCATATCACATTTTCTTGCTTCTGAAAAAGGTCAAAATTGGACTCTTGACGAAAGCAGAAGATGGTGCCCTGCAAAAGATGGCTTCGATGGTTTCTATGGCGCTCGTTTGCGTCGTAGTCCATGACTCTCCACTCTTTCCAATGGATTTCGTAATTTTTCCATCATTCACGATTGTTAACAGGCATGCATCCCGAATCTCATATCATCAAAACAGCTTTAATCAGTGTTTCAGACAAAACCGGAATAGTTGATCTTGCCAAATCTCTTCATGCATTGGGTATTCAATTGATTTCAACCGGTGGCACTGCATCTCTACTCAAAGAAGCCGGACTTCCTGTGATGAAGGTCAATGATATCACGGGATTTCCCGAAATCATGGATGGAAGAGTTAAAACGCTTCACCCAAAGATTCACGGTGGATTGCTCGCGCGATTGAATAATCCTAAACATGTTGAAGCAATGCAAGAACATGGAATCAATTCAATTGATCTTGCAATCGTAAATCTCTATCCATTCGAAAAAACTATTTCACAAAAAGGGATTGATCCTGAAACATGCATTGAGAACATAGATATTGGTGGTCCGGCCATGGTACGAGCTTCCGCGAAGAATTTCGAATGGACAGCCATTGTTGTAAATCCCAATAACTATCATGGACTCCTTGAGCAATTGCAACATAATGGATGTTTGAACCTTGCATTTCGAAAACAATTGGCAGGTGAAGCATTTGCACATACTGCATATTATGATGCCATGATTTCTCGATGGTTTGCAGAGCAGCAGGGAATTGCTTTTCCGGATATGCTGAATCTATCCTTTGCAAAAGACCAATCATTACGATATGGGGAGAACCCACATCAACATGCAGCATTATATGGTTCATTCTCTGCGATCTTTACGCAATTGCATGGAAAAGAATTGTCATATAACAATATCATGGACATCGATGCCGCTTCACGCATAGCATTGGAATTCGATGATCCCGTAACCGTCATCGTGAAACATAATAATCCATGCGGGGTCGGCATCGGCGAAACACTTTCAGAAGCATATCACAAAGCATTTGCCACTGATACTGTTTCACCATTTGGTGGCATACTTGCATTCAATAGAGAAATTGATCTTCCAACGGCAGAGACAATTCACGCATTATTCGCTGAAGTGCTCATTGCACCTTCATTTTCCGATGAAGCTTTGGCATTGCTCACGAAAAAGAAAGATAGAAGACTTTTACTCTGTAATTATGATGCTCTCAAAGAAGCCATCACAGGAAATCATATTCGTTCAGTTGCAGGTGGCTTGCTCATTCAAAATGAGGATGCTCAATTGATTAATGATGATGCTGTTCATATCGTCACCGATCGTCATCCCACTGAAGAAGAATCAAAAGCAATGCATTTTGCTTGGCGCATAGCAAAGCATGTGAAATCCAATGCAATAGTCTATGCTTCGTCTGATCGCACCCTTGCAATTGGTGCAGGGCAAATGTCCAGACTTGATTCAGCTCGCATCGCCGTAAAGAAAGCACAGGATGCCGGAATAGATCTAAAAGGTTGCGCAGTTGCATCCGATGCATTTTTCCCATTTGCGGATGGCATGTTGCAAGCTGTTGAAGCCGGTGCAACGGCTGTTATTCAGCCCGGTGGGTCGGTTCGTGATGCGGAGGTGATCAGTGCGGCAAATGAACATCAAGTTACGATGATGTTGACAGGAATGAGACATTTCAGACATTAATACGGAACGATCGTGAACTTGCTTTTTCGAGTTCTTGGTTATCTCAAACAATTCAAGCTCCTACTTGTTTTGTCAATTTTTTTGAATACACTGTTCTCTATTTTGAGCACGGTGACAATCATCGTGATTCAACCTGTTTTACAAGCATTGTTCGAACCGAACACAATGCAAAAAATGCAAGTGCCCGCCGAAGATATTTCCTTTCAACTAAAAGAATGGTTCTTCAGAACGGTGATGAATGTGGTTACCGGATCGACTCATTCCGAAACACTCTTCAGACTCGGCCTTCTCATCATTGGATTGTTCACACTGAAGAATCTTGCAAAGTATCTCGGGAATAATGTCAATACTCGCTTGGGCGAAGGCGTCATCAAATCCATTCGCGATCAACTGTTCACGCGCATCATGGCGCAGTCAATGGATTTCTTCAATAAGAGCAAAGTCGGGGACAGCATTTCTCTTATGTTGAATTCGGTTGGACTCATGAATGGTGCAATCACTCCTTTGTTTTTCACATTGTTCAGACAACCAATCGAAATTGCATTGTTTCTCGGCGTCCTCCTTACCTATTCACCATATCTTACATTCATTGCATTCAGCACAAGCATAGGAAGTTTGATCCTTGTAAAACTCACAACGGCTCCAATCAAGAAATATGCATTGCGCATGCAAGATGCCATGGCACAATTGACGCAGGTATTGCAGGAATTTCTGATAGGTATTCGCACCGTAAAATCAACAAGCAGTGAAGACAAAGCAAGCTCATCATTCCATACAGAAACCAGAACATATGTAAGAGCAGCCATCAAAAATCAAAAGATAGTCGATCTCGTTCCTGCCATCAATGAAATGCTTGCAATCATTTCTCTATGCGCCGTACTCTTCATCGGTGGTAATGAAGTGTATTCGGGGAATATGAAAGCACATGAACTCATGACATTTCTTTTTGCTCTGTTCAGCATCATGTCTCCCATTGCTCAAATCACAAGCACACCTGCAACCATACAAAAAGGTTTGGTTGCTGCACAAAGCATCTTTTCCATTATTGACAAGTCACCATCCGTGAAGGATGGCGATCACAGATGTACTTCATTCAATACCGCATTGTCAATCCAAGATTTGTCATTCTCATATGATGGTCAACATCCTGTATTGCAAAATGTGTCATTCGATATAGCAAAAGGAAAGAAGATCGCCCTTGTAGGTTCGAGTGGTTCCGGCAAATCCACCATGAGCGATCTTGTGATTCGACTCTATGATCCAACTTCAGGATCAATACTGCTTGATTCTCAACCAATTCATGATTTCACTCTTGAATCCTATCGATCGCTCTTTGGCATTGTATCGCAGGAAGCATTCCTCTTTCATGATACAATCGCTGCAAATATTGCTTTCGGTTCTGATGCAACGCGTGAACAAATCATTGAAGCGGCAAAGATTGCCCATGCACATACCTTCATAAATGCATTGCCGGAAGGATATGACACAATCATAGGTGATCGCGGAGTATTGCTCTCGGGTGGACAAAGACAAAGACTTGCAATTGCTCGGGCTCTTGCTCGCAGACCCGAAATCCTTATTTTTGACGAGGCCACTTCCGCTTTGGATGCCGAATCAGAACGTCTCGTGCAAGAAGCAATCGCAGATGTATTGAAAAATCGAACAGCGTTGATCATCGCTCATCGTCTTTCAACAATTCTTGATGCAGATTGCATACATGTGTTCGATCACGGTAGAATCATTGAATCAGGTACCCATCAGGAATTGGTTGCACTCGGCGGAATCTATGCTTCCATGTGTGCTTTGCAATCACTCGAAGCATAGTCTTCATCATTATCGGACAAATAATGGCATCGTACCCATTCATAGAAATTGAGAGTAAATGGCAGAAATATTGGACTGAGCATAATGTTTATGCAGTCAAAGAAGATATTTCAAAGCCCAAATATTATGTCCTCGACATGTTCCCTTATCCAAGTGGAGCAGGTTTGCATATTGGACATCCGGAAGGCTATACAGCAACTGACATCATCGCTCGATATAAAACTCTTCGCGGATTCAATGTTCTACATCCCATGGGATTCGATGCATTCGGCTTGCCCACTGAACGCTATTCAATGGTTACAGGAATACATCCGGCTATCGCAACCGAAACCAATATCGAAAACTTCAAAAGACAGTTGAATCTCCTTGGCCTGGGTTATGATTGGAATCGCTCTGTAAACACAACCGATCCTTCATATTATAAGTGGACGCAATGGATGTTTCTCAAAATCTACAATTCATGGTATGATGAGAATCTCCAAAAAGCACGTCCAATTTCCGAGTTACCTATTCCGGATTCAATTTCCAATCCGGCAGATATCGAAGCATATACGGATGCTCATCGTCTTGCCTATACTGCAAATATTCCCGTGAATTGGTGCGAGGAATTGGGAACAGTTTTGGCAAATGAAGAAGTTGACGAATGGAAAGATAAGGGATATACCGTCGAACGCAGACCAATGCGACAATGGATGATTCGCATCACTAAATATGCAGAAAGATTGCTTACTGATCTCGAATTGGTGGAATGGCCTGTCTCAACAAAAGAAATGCAAAAGCATTGGATTGGAAAATCAGAAGGTGCCGAAGTTTCATTCAAGATTGATGATGCCAATTCGGTGCATGTCTTTACAACCAGACCCGACACCATTTTTGGTGCCACATACCTTGTCCTTGCGCCGGAGCATCCGCTGGTGGACAGCATTACAATCGATTCGAAAAAAAAAACTGTAGCGGATTATCGGGTTTCAGCTTCCTTGAAGAGCGATTTGGAAAGAACCGAATTATCAAAAGAAAAGACAGGTGTCAATACCGGTGCATTTGCAATCAATCCGGCAAATCAAGAGCCAATACAAATCTGGATTGCAGATTATGTTCTTGCACATTATGGAACAGGAGCAATCATGGCTGTTCCGGGACATGATGAAAGAGATCATGCATTCGCATCGCAATTTTCTCTTCCAATCATTCAAGTAGTGAAACCTCTTGAAGATAGCATCATCGATGTTCAAGTAGAAGCATATACAGAATATGCCATATCCATGGCATCGGATAATCCCAATACGGTTTCATTTTCGGGATTACCAACCGAGCAAGCAAAGAAGAAATGCATCGAGTGGATGGAACAATCAGGTATCGGTCATGGAAGAATTCAATTTCGATTGAGAGATTGGTTATTCTCAAGACAGCGATATTGGGGTGAGCCGATACCAATCGTATATTACGAGGATGGTACGAAGCGTGCGCTCGAATATGATGAATTGCCGCTCACATTGCCTGAAGTAAAAGAATACAAACCTTCCGGTACAGGAGAATCACCGCTTGCAACTGTTGATGCTTGGATCAATTGGCATGATCCCAAAACAGGTAAAGTGGGAAAACTGGAAACGAATACCATGCCGCAATGGGCAGGTTCTTGCTGGTATTATCTGCGTTATATGGATCCACATAATCCGGATACATTTTGTGATACAAATAAAGAGCAATATTGGTCAGGAAAGAATGAGAACAGTGGTGCCATAGACTTATATGTCGGTGGTGCTGAACATGCGGTATTGCATTTGTTATATGCACGCTTTTGGCATAAAGTTCTTTTCGATCATGGTTTGGTGTCCACCAAAGAACCATTTGCAAAGCTATTTCATCAAGGTTTGATCCTCGGCGAAGATGGAAGAAAGATGTCCAAGTCACTCGGAAATGTTGTCAACCCGGATGATATCGTCAAACAATATGGGGCAGATTCATTGCGCCTTTTCGAAATGTTCATGGGTCCCCTGGAAGCTGCAAAACCGTGGTCATCAAAAGGCGTCGAAGGAGTCAATCGCTTTTTGAATCGCGCATGGAGATTGATTGCAGATGAAGAAGGAACGCTGCTTTCTTCTGTGCAGAAGGGTCATCAAGATTCTCCCGAACTTGAATTTGTTCTTCATTCAACAATCAAAAAAGTTGGCGAAGACATTGAATCCTTGAGTTTCAATACCGCAATTTCTCAAATGATGATTCTCGTAAATGAATATACTGCAAGCACAATTCGCTCTCATGAGTCGATGAGTGCTTTCATACGCATACTTTCTCCATTTGCACCGCATATGTGTGAAGAATTGTGGCAAATTCTTGGTAATGACACTTCCATCACAAAAGCGGATTGGCCCGAATATAATCCTGACAAATTGCAACAAACAACGGTTGAAATTGTATTGCAAGTCAATTCCAAAATTCGATCTAGAGCAATCGTTCCTGCTGATGCAAATGAAAATGCAATTACGGACATCGCTTTGAATGATGAAGTCATCAAAAAACATCTTGAGGGACTCACCATTCGAAAATCAATCATTGTCCCGGGTAAACTTGTGAATTTCATAGCAAATTGAGATGTCACCATTTAGACTCATCTATCTTGCTCACAGATTTGGAACCTCGTTAAGAAAGCGAGGTTTCATTGCATTTACACGGATTGTCGCAATATTCAGCATAGCTATTGGGTGCATGGCTCTCCTACTCTCAATGGCAATTCTTGATGGATTTAAATTGGCCCTCGAACAGAATGCAGTAAAGTTCACGGCTCATATTCGCATCCAGTCTTTCAATGGAGAAATGCCTCCGCCTTTGCCCCAATCCGTCTTGGAACATCCGGCTATTGCTTCTTCTGAAACAGCATTGCAAAAAGAAGGTTTGATCAAAAAAAGGGGTGGAAACATAGAAGGCGTACTCTTGAAGGGAATAGATGATGCACGTGAATTTTCTTCCAGACCAAAGGAATTGAGAAAAGGAAGATTCACTTTTTCACATGATTCGATCAAGGAAATCATCATCGGAGAAAGACTTGCCTATGGAATGAACATGACATGTGGAGATACTGCAATCATCACATTCATGATCATTGATTCCACAGGATCGGGCGTCCCTTTGCCCGTCACTCAAAAGTATCTCATCATAGGATTATATAAAACCGGTATGTCGCAGTATGATGAGCTCTATGTTTTTCTTCCAAGAAAAAGTTTGGCTTCTCTACTCGGCACAAATGCGGAAGCACGTTCTCATTATGAATTGATGGTTAAGCCTGATCAAGATATCCCTCTACTTGCCCAAGACATTCAACAAATCGTTCCATATCCTTTATTCGTGCAAACAGTATTCGATTTGCATGCAGGCATGTTCCATTGGATTGAATTGCAAAAGAAACCTATTCCCATTGTGCTAAGCTTGATTGGAATAGTTGCAGTCATGAATATTCTGACAAGCTTATTGATCATCGTCATCGAAAAAACAAAAAGTATCGGCATCTTGATATCTCTCGGCATGAAGCCGTCTTCAATAATGCTTGTATTTTCCTTGCAAGGAATTGGTCTGGGTTTGATGGGAATATTCATAGGTTGCATCTGCAGCTATGGACTCTGCACACTGCAGCAAAACTATCAAATCATTCAATTGAATGGCGATTTATACTTTATCGATTCACTTCCCATATCAATGAAAGCATGGCACTATTATCTTGTATGTGGATCAGCCCTCTTTTTGTCATTGCTCTCAACTTTCATCCCCTCTTTTATCGCTTCGCGTATTTCTCCGACAACATCTTTGCGCTTTAGATGATCCTTTTATATTTCTGATAGATGATGTCCACATGTGTTGATGGATCTCGAAAACATACCGACTCATCTATCCGATGATGCAAAGGATTGAATGCATAAAATGTGTCCGCCTCCGGTGCAAGCATAACCCTACTAACGTGAATCACCGAACATTCATGCAATGCTTCATGAAACACCGATACACCTCCAATCAATAATACTTTTTCGGAATGTAATTCATCAGCTTTTTTCAATGCTGCAGACATGGATGGTACAATATGTACTCCATCAGTGACAGGCATTGTATTTGATAAGATGATATGATGTCGATTGGATAATAGAGAGGGCAGTGATGCAAATGTATTCTTCCCCATGATCAATGTATGACCTTCAGTAATGCTTTTGAATAATCGTAGTTCAGAAGGTATATGCCAAGGCAATGTTCCCCTATTCCCGATTGCATCATTGAGGCCTATTGCAAGTATGGCTTCGAGTGAGAAGGAGTATGACATCAATTCAATGACATTGGAAACACATAATGCGCAGCATTGTGATGAAACATTGCTTCTTCTATGTCAATGTCCATGAATGCCTTCATCGGGAATTTATCAATATAGGATTCGATCTCAAGCATATTATCACCGAACATAGTCACCCACAATGTGGTTCTGTCAATAGACAATGTATATGTTGAAATCACTCCTCGACCCATCAGCTTATTGATATAGGCCCTTTGGGAAGGTATCAAAGCCATGAATTCAGGAGTGAATTCTTCCGGCAATGTGATATTGACCATATAACATTTCATATTCTTCATCTCCGTAGATATTGAGAATGGAAGACCATCATCTTTTCTCTTGAATATTCTTTGATTGAGTAAGGAATTCCTCCCCATCCCAATCCTGATTGATTGCGTCCACCAAAAGGCATCCAGTCCACTCGAAATGCCGTATGATCATTGTGCATCACGGCACTTGCATTCAATGATGTCATCACATTGAATGCAATATCAGTATTCTTTGTAAATATTGATGCCTGAAATCCAAAAGAAGAAGCATTTATAGTACTGATTGCTTCATCAATCGTGGAATAAGCATGCAAACATAAAACAGGACCGAAAATTTCCGAAGTAGAAACCTTTGCATTGATGGCCGGTTGTAATAACACTGTTGGCTCATGCATTGTTTCAGATACTATATTTCCGCCACAGACTATTTTTGCCCCTTGTTCAACGGCTTCCCGAATCCATGACTGAACTCTCATTACCTCATTTGGATGTATGAGGGGTCCCCCATCGCTTTCATGTTGAAGTGGATCTCCGATTTTGAATCGCTGAACTTTTTCCTTCAATGCAGATGCCACATCATCAATGCATGATTGATGCACATACAAATGCTGCGTGCTCACACATACCTGACCCGAATGATACATTGCACCTTTTACTATCTTATCTATAAACTCTTCGATTGTTACATCTTCTGCAAGTATGCTCGGTGACATTCCTCCATGTTCAAGTGCGCATCGCATTCCGGGTGCAAGCAGAGAACGTAATTTCCAGCCTACTTCGGCCGAACCAATGAAAGAAAGAAATGCTATGCGGGTGTCAGAAACAAGTTGTTGGGCCAAGGATGAAGTACAAATCAATGCTTGACACCATTCTTTAGGTAAGCCGGCTGCATAAAGCATATCGATGAATGTGAGGCATGTTCTTGGGGTGGAACTCGCCGGCTTGATAATGATAGGCGTACCTGCTGCAATTGCAGGTACCACTTGATGAACAATCAAATTGAGAGGATGATTGAATGCGCTAATCGCGAAAACCACTCCAATCGGTTCATGAATGGTAAATGCTAGTTTGTGTTGTGAACTCGCAGTCAATCCCATTGGAATTTCTGTCCCATGCATCGTATGCATGGTGTCAATCGCGCTCTTCACGCCTTGAATCGCGCGCAGTACTTCCACCTTTGAATCAAGATAGGGTTTACCACCTTCTCTCGCAGCCATGATGGTAAGTGATTCCACGGATTCTTCCATGATAGGAAGTAGTCTTTCCAATATTGCTATTCTTTCATGCAAAGGAAGATGCATTGCTCGATTATGGAATAGAGCATATGCACGATCCACCATGCGCTCTGCATCCTGGTGATTGTGCATCTGAACGCAATCAATCAATTCTCTTGTATATGGTGAAAACACCTGTAATTCATCTGCTTTCATATGTTCACTTGTATTTCATTCGAAATTACAAAACCTGTGAATGCTATGTGAAAAAAAGAATGGCGCATCGATTGCTCCACATAAGAACAATCAAAGCGCCATTCGGCTATCAGGATAAGATATTATTTTGTAATTTCGATATTCGCAACGAGATCGACCACATCTCCAACTACAGCGCCACCTTGATCAAGCAACTTGCTCCAAGAAACACCGTAATCTTTGCGATTGATTTTACCTGTGATTTTGAAACCTGCAACAGTTTGACCCCATAGGCTTTTTTGTGTTCCGCCATATTTCACATCAAGAGTGACGGGTTTGGTAACTCCACGCATGGTGAAATCACCGGACAACTTATATGCGCCCTTTCCTGTCTTCTTCATTGACTTGCTTTTGAATGTGATATTTGGATGATTTGCTACATCAAAAAAGTCAGCACTGCGCAAATGTTCATCACGTTTTGCATCATCAGTGTTGATGGTTGTTGCTTTGATCGTGACATCGATATTCGCATCTGAAAAGTCTTCTTTGTCTGAAGCGACATTAACTGAAAAATCACCGAATTTTCCATCAGCTTCGGATACTACCATGTGGCTAACGGAAAACTTGATGGAAGAATGAGATCTGTCTAGATTCCATTTTGTGTTTTGCGCATTTGATGACAGAGCTCCAAATACGAGGATTAATATCATTGCAATAAAGGATTTCATACCTGCTCCAAAAATGTGTGGATAGTGAAAAAGTGAAAAGTGATTTATAATGGTACTTCTATGAGTAATATCTTGGATCTTGATGCGATGTCTAGTAACACGAATTCTTCATCTTGAATTCCAATTCCATCACGCCTTTGAAGTTCTTGTCCTGAAATGGTCACCTTACCTTCGATGACAAATACATAAACTCCATGACTTATTGATGCTAGTTGATGCTTTACAATCTTTGATTCATCAAATTCTCCTAGAAAGAGGTATGCATCCTGATTGATGCGCAATGCTTCGATGCTCGGATTATTTGAAACAATTGGGCATAATCGATTTTTCAGCTCACTATGATCAAACTTCATTTGATCATAACGGGGTTCGATATTTCTCTCTTTGGGGAAAATCCACAGCTGAAGAAAGTTCACAAGCTCGGTTTGGTTTGCATTGTATTCGGCATGCATGATACCTGTTCCCGCACTCATGATTTGAATATCACCTGTCGAGATTATTCCTTCATTACCTGTCGAATCTGTATGAGCAAGACTGCCTTGCAATGGAATTGAGATGATTTCCATATTATCATGTCCATGCTTTCCAAAGCCTGCACCACCTATGACCATATCATCATTCAACACCCTCAACATCCCAAAATGCATTCTACTTGGTTCATGATACATGCCGAAACTAAATGTATGATATGTATCCAACCATCCATGATTGGCATGTCCCCTTGTTTCGGATTTGTGAATCAATATGCTCATTGATGTTCACCCTCGGGTTTAATGTCAATCGCTATAATTCTTTCACATAATTCCGAAAGCTCAACCAACTCTTTATGTGAATAGAGTTTATCCAATGCAGTTGCAAATTCCTGCATGGGTTGATGTAGTTCTTCCAATAATCCAATTCCTTTCTCAGTGATCTTTGTCAATGACATGCGTTTGTCTGTTTCACTCTGAACCCTTTCGGCTTTTCCATCAGAAAGCGCGTGAAACAATCGATCAGCTTCTTCTTTTGTATCCAGTTCAAGATTGATATTCACATTTTTTCCCTGCTTCACAGGAAATCCCATTTGTTCAGGAGCATCAGTGCCCATGAGAATCAGACCTCCTGTAATCTCCAATTCCACATGAAGAATCATATTCTTTACAGCTTCACTCATGTCTGATATTTATTCATCTTGAGTCAAATCTCCAAAACGAGCAATACCATCATTTCCAAAATCACCACGGAAAACGGATTTATAAAACAAGAAAGCCTCTTCGGTATTTCCCGGAAAATTCAGATAAATGCTTGTTCTTGCCTTATTTTCACCATTTAAAGAAACTAAAAACACAATGATTTTGATTTATTGTAAGTGTATAAAAAATGCTAATTTCGTCATACTTAATATGGCCCAATATACATGATACATAGATTACTTTCATCCTTCAAAAGCGTTCCTGTTCAATCACCATTGCAACATGATGCTCTATTCAATGCTCTTAGAGAAAAAGAGTATGCGAGATTGGATAAAGCAGGGCATGTCTATTTGGACTATACCGGTGGCAATCTGTATGCAGAATCACAATTGATGCAACATCAGGCGATGCTGCGTGAAAATGTATTGGGCAATCCCCATTCAACCAATCCATCGTCTCAATTTGCGACCAAGCTCACTGAAGATGCGCGTGAGGAAGTATTGAAATTTTTCAATGCTGAAGACTATTTCTGCATTTTTACTCAGAATGCAACTGAAGCACTTCATATTGTTGGTGAATGTTATCCATTCGGTGAAGATTCACAATTCGTACTTCTTGCGGATAATCACAATTCAGTGAATGGAATACGAGAATACTGTCGATCAAAAAATGGAGCTTTTACATATGTACAGACATATTACGAAGATCTGATGATCGATGAAGATGCATTGCTTCGAGAGCTTGACGGACATAAGGACAAAAATCATAGACTTTTTGCATTTCCGGGACAATCCAATGTTTCCGGTGTGAAACATGATTTGTCATGGATACAAAAAGCACAAGATCGCGGATGGAATGTCTTGCTTGATGCAGCGGCTTTTGCTCCCACCAATAGATTGGATCTCAAAAAAGTCCAACCTGATTTTGTGTCAATATCATTTTATAAAATCTTCGGTTATCCCACAGGCATCGGATGTTTGCTCGTAAAAAAGTCTTCATTCGATTTACTCAAAAAGCCATGGTTTGCCGGAGGTAATGTCACCATGGTTGCAGTGCTCTCACCGCATCACTATCTGCATGATAATCATGAACGATTTGAAAATGGAACGATAAATTACCTAGACATACCCGCAGTTACAATTGGATTGAGATTTATCGAGTCCATTGGTCGAGAAAAAATTTCTGAACGCATTCAATCATTGATGAATTATCTCTGTGGTGAATTGCGGACGATGCATCATTCCACCGGAATGAAACAAGTGAATATGTATGGTCCGGAAGATAGAACCAAAACTGGTGGCACGGTAATCATGACATTTCTTAACCCTGATGGATCCGCCGTTCCATTTGAGATCGTGGAACAAAAAGCAAATGAACACATGATATCACTTCGATCGGGATGTTTCTGCAATCCGGGAATTGATGAGATATTCAATTGCGTCACAACCGAAGAATTGACCCGCTTCTTTAGTGGAAGGACCAAAGGCAATTATTCTGACATGTTAAATTTTTTGAAAAAGATGCGTGGGGCAGTGCGCATTTCAGTGGGATTGGCAACCACCAAATCAGATATAGATCGGTATGTGAGATTTGTGGGTAGCTTAAGGGATCAGCATATCTGATTCAACGTTTTGGTATTTCCCTTGCACCAAACGTTTTGACTAGTGTTCTTTCTACATCGCTCAGTTCTTTTTCCTTTATTATTGGTTTGGCTTGTTCCATCGCTTCTAAATGTGAAGGCATAGCACCTATGATGCCTAATCCCCCATTCTGAGCATGGATTTCTTGCGGTGCTATTGATTCAAAGATGGATTTTTTCATTCCCTGATTCGCACCATCATTGCCAATCACCAAATGCACATCTATGTCAATTCCATAAAATGAGCGCAATGATAATTTCAGAGCTTCTGCATTGGTTTTCAACTGTTCAAATGTAAAGGTCAATTCAGTATGAATGAATAATGTGTCATTCTCGATTCTTGGTTCAACTGTATTCAAAGCAAATTGTAGAATGGGGGACGTAGAATCAATGAATTCATCCCATCGATTGAGGATATCGGCAGTCAGCGATGATTTTTGAGTGATTTCAGCATGCTGTTTGGGTTTTTCGCTTGTGTCTTTTTTTTCAAACACTTGTTGAGCATAGGTATTGATTAGCTCAGGAGTTTTTTTTTCAGGGGTGCTTGTGGTTTTTGGCTCTGAACTTTGTTCCCCTCTCAATGATTGCAATACTTCTGATATATCAATGATTGAATCAAGCGATGCCATTTGGGTGAGGGCAAGCTCCAGACGAACTCCCGGCTGTGCGGCAAACTTCAAGCCATGTTCTGTTGTGGTTACGATATGCATCAATCGCAACATTTCTGCTTGAGTGAACAATGCAGCTTCCTGCTCATAGCGCTGAAGATATGTCGCGCTGCTTTCTATGAGAGAAGTAGAACCCGTTGCTTGCACCGACAAAATATTTCGAAAATGTTCAAGAAGTCCATTCAGACATTCTTGAATATCATATCCCTTTACAATCACCTCACGAGCTATTGAAAACATTTCGGCAACATGTTTTTCGCGAATTGCTCGACTGATTCTAAAGAAGAACTCTGTGTCTATCAAATGCAAAGCATCATGTACTTCTGCGGCAATGATTGTATTTCCACAAAATGCTCGGACTTGATCAAATATACTTTGTGAATCACGCATCGAGCCATCTGCTTTGCGAGCGATTGCTATCAATGATTCTTCATCAATGGAAATACCCTCACCTTCGGCAATCTTTTTCAATTGTCCAACAATTGTGTCGATTTCCATTCTACGAAAATCAAATCGTTGACAACGTGAAAGAATGGTTGCCGGAACCTTATGAACTTCAGTCGTTGCAAATATGAACATCAAATGCGGTGGAGGCTCTTCCAATGTTTTCAAAAGCGCATTGAATGCCGATGTCGACAACATATGCACTTCATCAATGATATACAGTTTATACTTGCCATGGACCGGCGGATAGCGCGAATTTTCACGAAGCTTTCTGATGTCTTCAACACTATTGTTAGATGCACCATCGATTTCAATAACATCAAGGGAACGACCATCCATGATGTCATTGCAAGAAGCACAGGCATTGCAAGGTTCGGCATCAGGTCCGGGATTTAAACAATTCAATGCTTTTGCAACTATGCGCGCCGAAGTGGTTTTTCCAACACCACGCGGACCGGTGAACAAATATGCATGATGCACTCTTCCGGTGAGCATCGCATTGCGTAATGTTGTGGCAATATGATCCTGCCCGACAACTTCATTGAATGTCAGGGGACGCCATTTTCTGGCGGTTACCACATATTGCTCATTATGCTCGTTGCCGGACATCGTCAACCTTGATTTTTTTTGAATGCTTCAACTTTGTCTCGAATCTTAGCATACGCAGCAACTTCTCTGTATCCTTTTTCCGGAACAGTTTCAAAGAAATCGGCATCTGCTTGATCTAACACATGTATATGCGATGTTTCGACTACCCAGATATTGAAGGTTTGCCCTCTTCGACCATACTGTTCTTTAGCATAAGACATGGCAATCTCTGGTGAAGGTGCATGCACGGATCCAACATGCGCATGATGTCCGCCCGTTTTACTTTGAACAAACACTTCAAATGTTTGAAATTGATCCATCGGTTCTTTTGGATCAAATGGCTGTTCCTGATCTGCAGGAAGTTGTGCGCGTGTGATGCGCGGATCCAATGATGTGATAGTTGGCATAATTCTCAAATCGATAATGGATGGAAAAACCCTCCCTTCCTGCATGCAATTTACGATTTTAGATGCAGTTGTGGAGGGGATGGAGTAGGAATACCGTATTTTTGTGCACATGATGGCTTTTCCATCAAGTAAATGTAGCATCGGGCCTTCACATGAATTTCATAGATAATGCAATAATCGAAGTTTCTTCCGGAAATGGCGGAAAAGGACACATGAGTTTCAGAAAAGAGAAATTCGTGCCTCTCGGCGGACCGGATGGAGGAAATGGCGGAAAAGGCGGCGACATTATCTTTGAGGCCGACAGACAATTAACCACTCTTCTTGATTTTCGTTATGAACGGAAATATAATGCCGAAGACGGAAAGCAAGGTGGAACTTCACGTTGCACGGGCAAAAGTGGCAAAGATAAAATCATTCGCGTCCCAGCCGGCACAGTCATCAGAAATGTCGAAACACAAGAAGTCCTTGCGGATCTCACTGAAGACAAACAGCGCACGATGATTGCAAAAGGTGGTAGAGGCGGTCGGGGAAATGCAGAATTCACGACTTCAGTCAATCAAGCACCAAGGACTTTTGAACCCGGGGAACCAGGAGAACAATTCACCCTCGAATTGGAATTGAAAATACTTGCCGATATCGGTCTTGTCGGGTTTCCGAATGCCGGAAAATCCACATTGATTTCAGTAATGTCTGCAGCAAAACCAAAAATTGCCGATTATCCCTTTACCACATTGATTCCAAATCTTGGGATGGTCTATGTTGGAAATGAACGTTCATTTACGATGGCTGATATTCCCGGTCTAATCGAGGGTGCGCATGAAGGAAAAGGATTGGGGATACAATTCCTTCGACATGTTGAGCGTACAAAAGTACTCGTATTCCTTCTTGATGCAATGAGCGGAGATCCCATTGAAGAATATACGGTCTTATGCGAGGAATTACGTAAATATGATGCCTCCATGCTTGAAAAACCCCGTATCATTTGTATCAGCAAAATGGATACAGTCACAGATGCCGATCGACCTATTCTTGAAGCACTGGATTTTGGGAAACATCATCTTGTTTTGATGATATCAGCTGTCTCAGGGGAGAATATAGAAGTGCTGAAACGCGAAATGTGGAAACTTTTGGCGGAAGCCGGCCAGGAATAAGGGAGCGACCCCGAGAGGACTCGAACCTCCGACATCAAGTTTAGGAAACTTGCGTTCTATCCGGCTGAACTACGGGGTCATGCCTCAATGAATCTGCTCATCACCCTTCAATAACATGCGGTGCACAGAGTGTTTAGAATCTTCATCCTGAAACAATAAAGAAACTATCAACATCGTGAGCGTGGAATTGTCAACTGTGCCGATATTCATCATCGATGCACGCTCAATGATCATTTCTACATGCTCGGATTGCAATAATCCAATCTCTCTGAAATGAATGAGTTTTCCCCATGCTTCAGCCGAAAACATCAGCCGCTCGGAATCATTCAAGATGCGATGCGAATGCTCTGAACGCATCGCATGATCAGTTCTCTCCAGCATGGAATTCTCTATACGCTCAGCAATCCAACTCAAAGCAGTTGAAATCTCTGCAACAGTGAACCCACGATTTTCCAATTCCTTGAACTGCATAACAGTAAGCTTGTCACCTTCCTGCATGCGGCCAATCATTTCGGAGATTATTTGCATGATGCGATCATACATGATCAATACCTCATCCTTGGGAATTACCGGCATGCATATATTTCGTTTCCAGTATGCTCATCTGCTTTTTCCCTTCCGGCGTTGAATCATCGTATCCTGCAAGATGAAGAGCACCATGAGCAGCCAATCGAAGGATTTCCTCAGTAAGAGTTACACCATACTCGACAGCTTGATTGCGAGCGGTGTCTGCACTAATATATACCTCACCTTCCAAAGGATCTTCACTTATCTGAAAGGTGATCACATCCGTAGGATAATCATGCTTCAAGAATTCAATGTTCAATTCATGAATACGCTCATCAGTGACAATGATCACATTCACTTCGGCTTCTTTGATTCCTTCACTTGCAAAGACTCTTCGGACCACTTCCTGTATCTTGGTCCGGGGGACAGGCTTCTGATTGGAATCATTGAAAACCTGAACTTGAATTTTATTGTTACGAGAACTCATGATAGAATACTCTCCGCTATAGACATTTGCATTGCTGACATCAACACAGCAGGATCCAAGAGTATTGGATCCGTGCGTAATAATTCTCTTTTAATCGGGGCAAACATTGAACATGTGCAATTTTTTCCTATCACCATGCTCGAAACATGCACATCGTCAACCCTTAAAAAAATAACCTCATCTGGCTCAAACAACATCACATGGGTACAACCATGTAATTCGAAATATCCGTGACCGGTCTGAACGGCAATCAATGAACTTGTTTCATCATTCCCAAAATCAACAGACTCATGAACAATAATCGTCTGTGCCTGACCCGTTGCCTGATTGGACATTTGCCAAGTCCAAGCACTATCCTGCTTCGTCGGAGAAATATCCAACACTCGGGCAATCGCCTCAATATCTTGTGCAGAGAAGGGTATTGTCATGGCATCATGTAGAAATTTTGTCTCGTCCGCCTTATGCCGCAAAGTGCAAAAATACGATAATTCTTGTGATTTCAGGACTCCCGACCCATCAAATGAGGGAAATAGCCATGAAAGAAAACGTGCAAAAGACCTGTTTTTTCCGTATCTTCGCTACTTGCTTTTTTTTGAACAAAGTATGTGAATTTTCAGGTAATTGGCAGGTAAAATCATGCAATCCATTTCTTCTTCGAGAGCACAAGAAATTCTTGCTCACAGCACGGGAAAGACCATTGCTGTTGTGGGTGATGTCATGCTCGATCGGTATTTCTGGGGTTCCGTCAGTCGCATCTCCCCAGAGGCACCGGTCCCGGTCATAGATTTGGAATATGAATCACTTCATCTTGGTGGGGCGGCAAATGTGGCCGGAAATCTTCAGGCATTGGGCATTAAACCTCTGCTCTGTGGTGTGATTGGTGATGATAATACGGGCGCAATGCTATTGGATATCCTTGAATCTATGGGTTGCTCTTCAACAGGCATGATTCGCCTGAATCACAGACCCACAACCGTCAAAACAAGAATCATTGGAAATAATCAACAAATGCTTCGAGTGGATCGTGAGATTCGTGATGCGATTAGTGATGCCGAAGCCGACATGCTCATGGGATCAATGATGAATATCCCTGATTTGTCGGGAATCATATTGGAAGACTATAATAAAGGCGTTATGACCCAATCATTGATTCGGTCGATTTGTTCAATCGCAGAAGCAAGAAATATTCCTGTTTTCGTAGATCCTAAATTCAATCATTTTTTTGATTACAAAGGCGTGGCTGTATTCAAACCAAATCGGAAGGAAGCACAAGAAGCACTTGGATATTCATTGCGCTCTGCAGATGATATTCAAAAGGCAGGTAAAGAACTTCTCAAAAGATTGGAATGCAGCAATGTCCTGCTAACACTTGGCGAACAGGGTATGATGCTGTTTGAAGATAATGGCAATGTGTCTTCTGTTCCAACAAGAGCAAGAAAAGTATCCGATGTATCAGGTGCAGGTGATACCACAATTGCAATGCTCGCAGCAGCAATGGCAGGAGGGGCAAGCGTGCAGGAAGCAGCAACATTGTCCAATTATGCCGCAGGCATCGTCTGCGAACAACCCGGCATAGTCACTGTAAAACCAGCTGAAGTGATACATGCAATTGACATTGATGCGGAGTGATCTCAATGCCGAAATTCACACAACCGGATGCCACGCTAATAGATTCAATCAATCCGCTTGAAGCCGAATACTTGATAAGCGAGATTTTTCACTCAATCCAAGGTGAGGGTTTGAGAGCGGGTGAACGTTGTGTGTTCATACGCTTACATGGATGTTCCCTGCGTTGCAGTTGGTGCGATACACCATATGCACTGGACAAAAGAACCGGTGGCGCTTCAATGACAGGACTTGAAATCATGGAGAAAATCAAGAGTTATGATTGCAAGTTCATTGAGTTCACAGGTGGAGAACCCCTTGAACAAATCGCAGTACATGGATTGATGAAGCATTGTTGCGAAGAAGGATATACAGTGGCGATTGAAACAGGTGGTCATATGGATATCTCACATATCGATCCAAGAGTCATTCGAATTATGGACGTGAAATGTCCGGATTCCAATATGAGCTCACTGAATCATCTCCCGAATTTATTGAAGCTCACAAAAACAGATGAAGTGAAATTCGTGTTGGCCTCACGTTCAGATTATGAATGGGCAAAATACATCATTGAAGAATATGACTTGAGTAATGTCTGTGGGGCCGTATTGATGTCTTGCGTCTTTGATGCACTATCATTCAGAACATTGGCCGAATGGATACTCGAAGATTCGTTGAATGTACGCATGCAGCTCCAGATGCATAAATTCATCTGGGATCCTGCAATGCGAGGAGTATGATTAGAAAGGTAATACTTCGAAGAGACTTTCAGATGTCCTGGAATCAATGATCTCAGCGGTATAATTCCCTGATTCATTCCTTGTGCACATCAAAGTAAGAGCCGAAATGCCTTGAGTGGTGGAAATTGCATGCAATGTATCCTTACATGCATGCTCAATCTCCGTAAGCAATGTTCCACGCTCACTGATAAATCGATAATCGGCATCGCAAACATCTCCAAAGCATGGTACTGCTTTGACGATTAATGCTGAACTCATGATAAAACCTATGATTCATTGAAAACTACTGAAACATAGGACTGCAATAACAATGCCAAAAGATATGGACAATACATCTCCTTTATATCAAGCCATGAAAAGGCGATCGGTTTCTTCGGGTTCCAACCGTGAAACTCCGCTGCAATTGTATTTTCAAATCAATGTGGATGAACATGGTGCATATCTACGCATCATAGATGATAGCAGACGCGATATTGAGCCGGATCCTCGAGGATATTCCGGCCCCGTTCGTGATATTTTGCAATTGATTGATGCCATAAAACTTCGTACTGCATTTCAGATTGATTGGGAAAAACCATCCGGGAGATTATACCTTGCAGATAATGAGACTGTTTTATGGCAATTGAGAAATTGTCCGAATGTCGTGGATGCGGCAATGCGACCTATCCAATTTGCAGACTATGAACAGCTCGGCAAAGTGATCATAACAATTCAGGATGCGGAACCTCAACTTGAAACAACATTCGCAGTGGAATACAATCATGAAATCATCAGCCCCATCATGGCCATCACCGAAACCTGCGTCTATGCTCAAGGAACATTGATTGATATCAAATCACTTGGAGGCAAACCACAATCATTGCGCTTGTTTCAAACCTTTGTCTTCCCTCATGAATTGGAAAAATATCTTTCTCTATTGATGAGTACTTATCCCGGTATCAGCATTCGATATGAGAATTTCATCGTGGAAGAAGGTGAACCCATTACCACTCAGCAATGTGTGTTCATTGAGAAAATCGATGCAGACAATACCCTATATCTCCGTATTTCACAATCGATTCCGGAAACGGAACCCACACTCATCGAAGAATTCGACATCCAACGTTATGTGTCCGTGAACCCGGCAGAAAAAAGAATGTTGATTTCTCGAATTCTTGATAAAGATATCGCACCGCTTGTTGAAGGACTCTCAAAGAAATTGTCCCAAATCAAAAAACTTGCTCGCACTTCTTCCGATTTCATAGTGGATGGTACATTATTTATCATTCAGGAAGAATTGGCAAGAGAATTTATCAGAAAAGAATTAGAACATATTGTCCAGAACTTTGTGGTTTACGGGTCTGAAAACCTCAAGACATACAGAATCAGATCTGTCACTCCAACATTATCTGTTTCCCTTAGTCATGGCATCGATTTTCTCGAGGGAGATGTGGGTGTTGTGATTGATGAAGAACACTTTACGGTTTTTGATGCATTGGCCATGTTCAAAAACCATGGATATGTTCAATTGTCCGATGGAACACAAGCATTACCAAATACAGAGTTCATGCGGAAACTTGAACGTATCTTCCAAAAGTCCAAAAAGAAGACACGCATTTCATTTTTTGATTTACCAATCATCGAAGAATTACTTGATGAAAATGCGGCAGAAAAAGCATTTCCAAAAGCAAGATCAATATTCCGCGGCTTCTCAACATATCAAGATCGAGAAATACCTATTCCATCCTTAAACACCGAACTCCGTAATTATCAGGAATTGGGTTTTAAATGGATGCGCTATTTGCATGATAATCGTCTCGGCGGTTGCTTGGCTGATGACATGGGATTGGGGAAAACCCTTCAAACAATCACATTGCTTGCTTCATTGTATCCTGGCGAGAAAAAGCAATCGCTCATCATCATGCCAAAAAGTTTATTGTTCAATTGGGAACAAGAAATCAAGAAATTCGCCCCTCAGATTTCAACCTATACATATTATGGTGGAAATAGAGATTGGGACATGGCTATTGAATCCGATGTGATCCTCACCACATATTCGGTATTGAGAAATGATATTGAAGCTTTGCGAGAAAAAGAATTTCATATGGTGGTGCTGGATGAATCACAAAATATCAAGAATCTCAATTCTCGTACGGCGCGATCCGCTTTGCTTCTAAGGTCAGAATGTAGATTTGCATTATCCGGTACACCTATTGAAAACAATATCGGTGAACTTTATGCATTATTTAGATTTTTGAATCCTTCCATGTTTGGCGGACCCGATGAATTCACTAGAATGTATGCAACACCAATACAAAGAGAGAATAGCAAAGAAATTGCATCCGAACTCAGAAGAAAGATTTTTCCTTTTATCCTTCGTAGATTAAAAAAGGAAGTTGCTAAAGAATTGCCTGATAGAATCGAACAAACAATCTTTGTCGAGATGTCTCCCGAACAGATGTCATATTATGAACAAAGACGCAATTTCTATTATCAAACAATTCGCGAAGAAATTCAGACGGAAGGTTTGCAGAAATCACAATTCCACATCTTGCAGGCATTGAGCGATCTTCGCCAAATAGCATCATGTCCGGAAGTAAAAACCGAAGGCACCATCATTTCTCCAAAGCGAGAAGTACTGATGGAACATGTTGTTGATGCAGTGGCAAATGGACATAAGGTTTTGATTTTTTCGAATTATATCGGAGCAGTGTCTACGATTGAAGAAGAACTCACCAAAGAAGGTATCGGACATGTTGTAATGACTGGTTCTTCCACGAATAGACAAAGCATTGTAGAAAAATTTCAGAAGGATGATTCAATCAGAGCATTTGTCATGACATTGAAAACCGGTGGTTTGGGACTTAATCTTACTGCTGCAGACATGATTTTCCTCTATGATCCATGGTGGAATATTGCTGCAGAAAATCAAGCTATTGATAGATCTCATAGAATTGGTCAAGAGAATACGGTATTGAGTTATAAACTTATCGCTCGCGGATCCATTGAGGAGAAAATTCTCAAACTGCAAGATCGCAAGCGCGAGTTATTCGATGCAATCATCTCGACTGATGGTGGCTCCCTGAAAGCTTTGACTGAAGAAGACATTGAGTATATATTAGGCGATGGAGAGTCAAATGATCATACAAGATGATTTGTCTCCCTTGGTTCAGGATATTTGCGATTATTATAGTCATGCAGAACTTGCATTGGCCTATACAGAATATCTACGTGGTCAAGTTCTGATCAACTCATCGCATCCGGCTTTGCAAGATTTCATAGAAGGTGCAAAGCAAACTGAGATTCCTGAAAAGATTGTGATTGCGATGCTATATGCAACTATTGCAACACAAGCAGAGCTTGCCGAAGCATTGTTGCATTATCTGCATAAACCTGTCTATACCATCTTGGAAACAGTAGTTTGGCGTGGATCATGCCAAGCAATTCAATCTTCTTCCAAAGATCGAGATGAAATCACAACGATTCACTATTCGGAAGATTCAGTCTTGCCATCAATGGCAATCGCAAAACCTGAATATTCATTGCTTGCTCTTGATGAGCTGACTCCTCCACTTCTGCGAAGAGTACAAACATCGAAAGCACCGAGATTCCAGAATGTATGGTTCACGCTACCCCCACTTTTGAAACTTGCTTTCAGGGATATAATGAAAGCACCGATTTCAGCCACTCCATCAACTTCATCAGAACTTCCTAAAGCCCCAAAAGGCGGATGGAGTGTGTTTGAATCCGAGCATAGATTACCTGAAATCATCAAAGATCTGATTCCAAGAATCAGGACTGACTTTTATATTGAAGAATGTTCATCACCGAATTCTTTGCAAAGGAAGAAGACAAAATCGTTGATCTCGATGTATTCACTACCCGAACTATATCCTGATCAGCGCGAATATGACACAATCCAAACCTCTGCACTTATTTGGTTATTGTTGAATGCACCCGATGATACAACTATAGCAACAGGTTCCGGAATCGATGTAACACGAGTTTGCTATGAGTTACTTGTGAACAATGCATTACCAATCAAAGACTATCTCCTGCATTTTCTGAATGATAATCATACAAAAAACAATGTATCATCCATTTGCGCAGGAATCCCCCATTTGCTTGACATGTTTCCAAAGCAAGGGTGGATGAATATAGAGTCTTTGATTGACTCACTCATCGTGCACGAACAACTACCTCCCTTTTATCCCGAACTACCCGCAAAAGAAGAAGCTGCTTATCTGAATCTTTCAACCTATGATAAACCCTCGGTTGATCCGCTTACATATCGGGAAGCAATATATCCAACATTGATCAGAGGCATTCTCGGCCTGCTCGGTTCATTGGGGATGCTTGATTTTCTCGGTAATAAACCAACAAATCATCACTATCAATTGAAAGGGTTTACCTTCCTTTCTCCATGGGATGGCTTGACATATGCCAGAATCACTGAATTGGGCTTGATCTTCCTTGGAAAACAAAGTGAAGATGTCATCACAAAGTCACCACAAGAAGAAGATCCCTATCTGCTCGATCCGGAACGACTCATGATCACAGTCCGCGGTACAGCCGCACATAGGCAATTGGCTCTCACTCAATTTGCTCGTAGAATCAGTGGTCAATTTTTCCAAGTTGATTCAACCATATTCACAAAAGGATGTCACTCAGTAAGAGATATTCAGCAAAGAATCCAACAATTCAAAAGCATCATCAGACAAGACCTTCCTGATAATTGGGAACAATTTTTCGAAGATTTGATCGACAAAGCAAATGCACTTATCCCCGAACCGGCAGCGCTGGTGTTCAAATTGAAAGATCAATCCGAATTGGCCCAACTTTTCGGAACAGACTCTGAGTTAAGACTCATAACCAAAAGAGCAGAAGGGTTCCGCATCATCGTCAACAGATCCGACATTCCGAAGCTGAAACAGCGTTTGGGAGAGCTCGGGTACTTTATTGATTAAAAATATTTTTTATTCTCATATAATTTATTGACTTTATGGTGTTAACACACGATATGAGTATAAAACAATACTCTTGATATTCTTTTCGATGGTGAATCAGCGATTATTGACGATTATTTTTTTGGGAGATATTCTATGTCCACAAGATAATTGCATGCTCTTGAACAAAGAGGCATTCAAAACTGAATGCCTCTTTTTGTAATTAGTCCATCAATAATTGTCGAGCTATGACTAGTTTTTGCACTTCACTTGTGCCTTCACCGATTGTCAGCAGCTTCACATCACGGTAAAACTTTTCAACCGGATATTCTTTGATATATCCATAACCGCCATGAATTTGCACTGATTCTTCTGCAGCACGAACCGCTATTTCACTGGCATGCAATTTAGCTTGTGATGCAGCCAAGGTTATCACTTGTCCATTATCCTTCATCCAAGCAGTTTTATATGTGAGTAATCGCGCCGCTTCAATATCCATGGCCATCTTTGCCAACTTGAATTGAATAGCCTGCATGTCTGCAAGGCGCTGATTGAATTGTTTACGTTCAACTGAATACTTAAGCGATGCATTCAAAGCTCCTTGCGCAAGTCCCACAGAAAGAGCAGCAATGGAGATGCGCCCTCCATCAAGAATTTGCAATGCTTGAACAAAACCTTCGCCCTCGTTTCCAATCAAATGAGAAGCAGGAACACGTACATTGTCAAATGTAATTGAAGCTGTATCACTGCAGCGCATGCCGAGTTTATTTTCCTTCTTCGATGCATAAAAGCCGGGCATTGATTTATCAATTGCAAAAGCTGAAATGCCACGCTTGCCTTTGGTTTGATCCGTGACGGCCATTATCACAGCTATATCACCAACATTACCATGGGTTATGAAATTCTTTGAACCATTGATGATATAATGATCTCCGTCCCTCACAGCTGTCGTGCGTGTTCCACCTGCATCGCTTCCTGCACTTGGTTCAGTCAATCCCCATGCACCCAAGGTTTCGCCGGATGCCAAACGAGGAATATATTTTTGCTTGACTTCTTCAGTTGCAAATTTCAGTATATGATTTGTGCACAATCCATTGTGAGCGGCAACACCTAATGCCATTGCAGGACATACGCGTGCAATCTCTTCAACGATCACTGAATATTCCTGATATCCCAAGCCGCTTCCACCATATTCATGTGGAACAAGTATTCCGAGAAAACCAAGTTCGCCTAATTTCTTGAAAATCTCATGCGGGAATTCTTGTGTTTCGTCAAAATGGAGAACATGTGGTGCTATTTCATTATCCGCAAATGAAGCTGCAACATCTTTGATCGCACGAACTTCTTCAGAAAGATGAAAATTGAGTGAAGAAGCATCTGTATGTGACATAAATGGTATTCCAAATTGTATGGTGAAAGGAAAACAAAATTACAAAATATTGCCCATGAACATGGCAATCTATTTATGCCGATAATCCTTAAATCTTCAATGAGAATGATATTGTAGTACCCTCTCCCTGAATGCTTTCCACAATCGGGGTTGTTTGATGTGCTTCCAGAATATGCTTAACGATTGCGAGCCCCAATCCCGTTCCCCCGACTGCCCTGGACCGATCTTTGTCAACCCTGTAAAAGCGCTCAAATATTCTGTCCTTATGCTCTTCTGCAATTCCAATCCCGGTATCTCTCACCGAAATCTTCACCACAGAGGTATTCATTTCCAACTCGACTGAGACGCTTCCACCGGGCTTATTGTACTTCATTGCATTCTCTACAAGATTTGTCAGCGCTTGTGATAGACGTTCTTTGTCGCCATACACCGATACTTCGTCCTGATCGAATGAAGTCTTGAGTTCCACTTTGTATTGCTGAGCTTGATATTCAAGTGAATGCAATACATCTTGAATCATTTCAACTACATTGAAATAACGATAACTCATTCTCATTTCACCGGATTCTATTTTTGAGATGTCTATCAAGTCCGACAATAACAAATTGAGTCTTACTGCATTGGCATGGGATCTTACAATGAATTTTCTTCTAACAGTTGAATCATCCAATGCTCCGTCCAACAGTGTTTCCAAATACCCTTGAATGGAAAAGATTGGTGTTCGCAATTCATGAGAAACATTCCCGAGAAATTGACTGCGGACTTGTTCTAGTTTTTTTAATTCAGAGATGTCTTTCGATGATTTTTCCGCCAATCCATTGAATGCCTCAGACAATTCCTTGATTTCATGAGATGATACTTGAGAAGAATTCACCCTTGCCGAAGAAATGCCACCTACAAAACTATTCATTATTTCAATCACTTCGCGGAGCGGTATTGTGATGCCCTTACGGATGATGAAGCGAATCAATAACAAAACAACCATGTTGGCGGCTATCCATGCAAAGAGCAATATGGGAACTACTTGAGAGTGAATCCCAAACACATTCAGAATGATTCCGATGATGATGAAAGAAAACGTCAACAGCAGGAATGCTGATGTGCGAAGTGTTTTCTCTATGGGGCCTTTCATGTTTACCATATTGAGGCATTATTATGATGCAATGGATACAATGTGAGTGTGCATATCATACTCTATCAGACTGTCTTTTACCAATGCAGGTAAAATTGTTTGATCGAACCAATGAATATCCTGTTCATTCACAGGATGTTCAATGATTGCAGACAAGAGCAATTCTTTGCTTTCGGCATATAAAGGTCGATTTCGAAGACACTCGATGGTTCTTCCTCGCCATATTCTATTTGGCACATCTCTATGCGATGGTTCTTTTCTGCTTTTCTTTTTTGTTTGCATGTTCACTTGAAAAGCTGATTTGCAATGGATGTGTAGCGGACATTCATTGCATAGCGCATGTTTTGCCTTGCACCACCTTGCTCCGACATCCATCAAAGCTTGATGCCATTCCGATGCTTTGCCTCTGGGATATGCTTGATCTGCAAAAGAAGCAATCATGCTTTTCTTGGCATCGGCAGGATCGCTTATTCCCATTAACCGGGCATAAATTCTAAAAATGTTCACATCAATGATTGCCATGTCTTTGCCATGAGCAAATGCCATGATTGCCGATGCAGTATAGGGTCCGATTCCGGGCAGTGAAATCAATTCATCATAAGCATCCGGAATAATGCCACCAAATTTTTCAACTATTGTAATAGCACACTCTCTCAAACGCAATGCTCTATTATTATATCCAAGACCTTGCCATGCCATGATAATTTCTTGTTTTGTTGTCTCGGACAAAATTTGAACATTCGGATATTGCTCGATGAATACAGGAAAACGTTCGGCAATTCTTTGCGTTTGCGTTTGTTGCAACATGTATTCCGAGATGAGAACATGATATGGCTCAGGGTTGACATATCTCCAAGGAAAACTGCGCGCATCCCTTGCATACCATTCCAAAAGAGTTCTTTGTACTTCAATCATTATGCTTCAAAAAACAAAGGCACTTCGTGAACCGACGAAGTGCCTTGAATATGTTCATTGTTTCATCATAACATGCGGAATGTGCTGATGCTCTTTTCAAAAACAGGTTTATAGACATCCTGTTTTGGAATGAAATAATTCATTGTGACGCGGAACATCTTATCGCCTTTGATTGCGAAATAAACGCGGCTTTGCACATTGCTGCCAAATGAATAATTCATGTAATAAGCTTCAACCCCGCCCAATGTTGTTTTGGATGCACTTGCGGCGCCATAAGCTTTCTTATTGTCCTCAACAATCTTGGAGAGATTCTTTTGCTTTGAAGCGTCGATCACATCAACTTGAATAGTGCAGTCGAGACGATCGCCCTGGAAACTCACTGAATAGATTGTACCCGAATTTTTCGTGCGCACACCATTGAAATTGTCCGGTATCGAAATAGCGAATCCGGTTCCATTCACGATTCTGTTTGTTGGTGAAGGTGGCGCAGCTTCGGCGTTCTGGACCAATGTGTCAGGTTTCTTCGCAATCGGATTTGAAGCAGGTATAAAGTTCTTTGCAATATTGTCGAAGGTTGGTTTATAGAATGAATAAGAATCACTGAATGCACTAAACTCAAGCACTGTTGCATAGGAAGTATCCTTCACAATGATGTACTTTTCACCTTCATATAATCCATCGGCCAGATTATATCTATAGCGAACACGATATGCCGGAAGACCTGCGATGGTCGTGCGTCTTTTTTCGGTGTAAAGAGAATCATTGATCATGTCAGTCATATTGTCAAGCACAACTGAATCAAGAATTCTTCCACGCAATGGCTGAAGAAACACTGCTATCTGGGCAGATGAATGATTTATTTCTCCGGGCATGGCATACACTTTTCTAAAAGATTCGCTTGCATCTTTACTTGGAAAAGCCATGAATCTTCTGCCGGATTCTTTTTGTAGCTCTTTCCAGTTTTGTGGATACTTTACTTTGAATGATGTTGCGGGGTCAACATATTCTTTGAGCGAACCAAGCGGTTCGGGACCCTTCGATTTTTCGCCGCATCCCCATAGAAACACAGATAGAACGATAAGTGTAAGTCCCTTGAAAGAAAAGAGTTTGATTATATTCATGATCGAAGGTTCTCCAGAACAATCTATTGAGTTGAAGTAAACATAAGCAAAGGCAAAGATAGAAAACTCCAATGAGAATTCAATTTCAGGAAATCTTTACATTGAGCTCCCGAAATGATCATTCGCCTTGAGCTTTTGAAAAGAGAGGATTATCTCCCTCATTATGAAGAATTTCCACATGCATCCAGGGATAATCCTTGGGGAATGCGGTGAGCAGAGCAATGATGTCTTCGCGCTGAACGGGCTGCTGGGCATAGAAACGACAGCGATAATAGTCCACCATCAAGATATCTGGTGCATTGCCCGGATAGATCTTTGTTCCACGATTGGAAATCATCGCCAATTTGAATGATCCGATGGTTTCGGGTAAAGCAGGGATTGATCCTGTTTTTGAACGAACAAACACATCAATTCCGTGAATATTCCAATCCTGTTGTTCCTTTGTGAGCGGTTCACGTGCAATGATGATTTTTGTTGGTGTTTCTTGTCCGGACACGGTATCTTCAGGAGCAATTCTTGAACAAATGGCATCTGTGAATTCTTGAGTAGACGCCTTTCCACCCAAATCGCCTGTTTTGATTCCTGCCTCCAAGGTTTGCTGCAAAGCGTCTTCTATTCTTTTTGTATAACCATTCAATCCCAGATAACGAAGCATTTGCAAACCGGAGAGTAAAATTGCGGTTGGATTTGCAAGTCCTTTCCCTGCGATATCGGGAGCTGAACCATGCACTGCTTCAAACACGGCTGAATCCTGACCGATATTTCCTCCGGGTGCAACACCGAGACCGCCAACCAAACCGGCACATAAATCTGATGCGATGTCACCAAACAAATTTGGCAATAACAATATATCAAATTGTTCGGGCTTCGTAACCAATTGCATACATAGATTATCAATCAAAATATCATCATGTTGAATCTGAGGATAATCAGCTGCAACTTCTTGAAATGAACGAAGAAATAATCCATCTGTGATTTTTTGAATATTGGCCTTATGCACGCAAGTCACACGTTTGCGACCGCTCAGCTTCGCCATTTCGAAAGCGTATCTGGCTGCATTGCGAGATCCGGAACGAGTGATCAAACGAAGACATTGTGCTACTTCAGGTGTTTGCATATGCTCGATTCCACCATAAGTATCTTCAAGATTTTCTCTGACGATGATCAAGTCCACTTTGTCAAAACGAGTTTTGATACCGGGCAAAGATTTTGAAGGACGAACATTGGCAAACAAATCAAGTGATTTACGAATTGTCACATTGATACTCTTATGACCACCACCTATCGGCGTTGTCGTTGGGGCTTTCAAAGCAACTTTGTTTCGAATGATCGAATCCAAGGTTTCCTGCGGAATTCCATTTCCATATTTCTCAATGCAATACAATCCTGCATCGGCTTCCTCCCAAGTGATCGGCACATTGGCAGTGGAGAAAATGGTTTGTACGGCATGCGATATTTCCGGACCTATTCCATCGCCTTTGATCAATGTTACTGTTTGCTTGTTCATGGTTTATATATATTAAAATTGCAATATTCAAGGAGTTACGCTTGTAGGTGCTTTGGGATTGGGAATCATCCCCAGTCTCTGTTTTGCCAATTCTGTTATTCGTGGCGCCGACTGCATGTCGAGAACTTTTGATTTCAATTGTTGATTCACAGATATCAATGAGTCTCTTGTCTTTTCCAAAGCTCTTACTTCATTGAGCATTTTATTGACGCGCATCACATTATTGATATAAATCGCCGTGCCGCCAGCAGCCAATATCAACACGAACATCAAGGATATTCGATTGAGAAATTTTCGAGCCCTGCTCACGGTCTGTGATTCTTTTGGCGCTTGAGCATTATGTATTTGTCTCACTGCCATCAGGACAAAGCGATGATGCGTTCACAAAGTTCAGGAAATTCAATTCCATATTCTTTTGCAGCCATGGGTACCAAACTTGTGGAACTGAAACCCGGTATGGTATTCACCTCCAAACAATATGGGACTTGCTCATCATCCAATCTGAAATCCACTCGGCTATATGCTGTACAACCCAAAACCTTGTGCGCTGAAATTGCAAGATTCTGAACAAATTCTGCAATATCATTGCTTAAATCTGCAGGACAATGATAAGCGGTTTCACCTTTGGTGTATTTATGCTTATAATCATAAAAACCACCTTCGGGAATGATCTCTATGATCGGCAGTGCTTCATCACCAAGAACCGCGACGGTCAATTCCTTTCCTTCAATGTATGATTCGATCAGAATGACATCCGCATAATTTCCTGCTTCTATCAATGCATTGCGAAGCGAGTCAATATCGGGTCTGTGGAGAATGGTCATGCCCACTGTTGAACCCTGATTATTCGGTTTGATCACAAGAGACCCTGACAAATCAGTGATGATTTCCTGAAGCGCATCATCATCATCGAAATCACCTTTGCTTTTCACTGCTATCGCCCAAGGGGGAGTCATGATATTCACTGCGGACATCATCATTTTCGAAGCAACTTTGTCCATCGCCAATGCACTGGCCAATACTTTGCTTCCTGTATATTTTACACCTTTGGCTTCTAACAATGCTTGAAAAATTCCATCTTCGCCATTTGTGCCATGAATAAGCATGAATGCGATGTCGATGCCTTCAAATGCTGAAGACATCACGCATTCCAACATTCGCTGTTTTGGAAGTGCAAGTATTTCCGCACTCGGAAGAATAGAAGGGTCGATGGTGATTTGTTCTTTGTTGCGTATGCAATCCGATCCAAATGCCGGATCGATGATTCGAACTGAATGCCCAAGGGATTCCAATGCATTTGTGGCAGCCAATCCGCCAACTAGCGAAACATTTCTTTCAGGTGAAATTCCACCGCAAATGACGGCTATGTTCATGATTGAATCCGTAAAGTCAAGAAACTATGCATCACTGTTCCAATTTGGCAAATATCCTTTTCCTCAAGACCTGCAAACCGATTACTGCAATCATCATGCATGTTCCTGCAATGATGAAGAGTATGTCCCCTTGAAGGAAATACCCTGCGAAAAAAGCCAAACCTGCAGTGAAATTACTTATCTGCAAAACCAAGAGTCCTTTCTTTATCTTGCCGATGAGAGCATCATTATTCATAGTGATATTTTGTGGTGTATTGGGTGACAAGACTACAAAAATATCAAAAAGTCCTCATTTTTTAGGGGTTTTCATTGATTCAATCGCACTTTGAGATATCCCCAACATTGTGCCCTCCTCTACCCACATAAGCCAAATGAGCCGTATATTTGCATGGTTAAAACCTTGATATAGTCGATTTCCCTTTTGTAAAACATTTCTCATTGCTCAATGATTGCTTCCGTTAACTGGTTAAAAGAGTGCTATCCTTTTCAAAAGCCTATCACAGAAGTGGCTGATGGACTCACGATGCTCGGCATCGAGGTTGAGGCAATCCGAGATGAATCGGCAATATATGCGGGTTTTGTGACAGGCAAAGTATTAATCAGAGAGCCACATCCAAATGCGGATTCTTTGTCGATATGCACGGTAAATACCGGAACGAGTGAAGCCATCATCATTTGTGGCGCACCGAATGTGGATGCCGGACAAACAGTAATAGTGGCTCAATCCGGAGCTTGTGTACCCAATGGTGGATTCATCATTGGAAAAAGAAAAATCCGCGGAATAGAATCGAATGGTATGATTTGCAGCAAACATGAACTGAATCTCGGGGAAGATGATGGAGGAATATGGGTATTGCCGGATGATACCCCGATTGGTATTGCTTTGACAGAATTTCTCGGAATGAATGATATCCTTCTTGAAATCGGAATTACACCAAATAGAGCGGATTGTTTAAGCCATATCGGACTGGCCAGGGAAATTGCCTGTTTCGAAAACAATATCTCATCAGTGAAGATACCGGCTTCTGATCAGGCGGAAGCATTGTATGCTTTGCATCGATCGGAAGGTAATCCATCCATCGAGATTCAGGATTCTGATTTGTGTTATCGTTATATAGGATTGAAAATTTCAGGGATCAAGAATGGTCCATCTCCGGATTGGCTCAAAAGAAGATTGGAATCAATTGGGCTACGTCCAAAAAATATCGTGGTTGATGTAAGCAATTATGTGATGTTCGAGACGGGGCAGCCTCTGCACACATTCGATGCAGATTTGATTGCAGGCAACACCATCATCATCAAAAGAGCAGAGTCCGGTCAAATGTATGAAACGCTTGACGGCAAATCCCGCAAATTGGACAATCATATGTTGTTGATTTGTGATGCAGAAAAACCAATTGCAATTGCAGGCGTGATGGGTGGGAAAAACAGCGAGATTTCCGATCAGACTCAATCGGTGTTTATTGAATCGGCATACTTTCAACCATCTTCAATTCGTAAAACAGCCAAAACTTTGGGAATCTCAAGTGATGCTGCATATCGTTTCGAGCGGGGCGTTGATATCAATATCATTCAACATGCCGCAAAAAGAGCCGCACAAATGATCATCGAATTGGCAGGCGGATATATTGCCAATGCAATGGTTGATGAATATCCGAATAAGCATGCAGACACAGCTATTCAACTAAGGATTCAACGTGCCAATGACTTACTCGGCATTTCTTTGGATTCATCAAAGGCAAAAACTTGCCTAGAAGCAATCGGATGTAACATCATTGATCATTCTGAAACAGCACTACAAGTAGTGTCGCCAAGTTGGCGCATAGACATCCATGAAGAAATCGATTTGATTGAAGAATTGGCTCGCATTGTCGGTTATGACAATCTCCCCATGAATACTGATGTACGTTTCCCCGGAAATGTAATCATCGATCCCAAACTCAAGCAGCATCCATTGAGAAATGCTTTAAGAAGTCAAATGACTTCAATGGGATTGCAAGAGATCGTCACCTATACATTGATGGACGCTGAGAATGCAATGCATTTCACTGATGCACCGGTTCGATTGCTAAATCCACTCGGCGAAGAATATTCCGTGATGCGTCCCTCACTCATCCCCGCATCTCTTGAAACTATTTCAAGAAATTGGAATGCTGGTCAAAAAAGCATTGCAATCTTTGACATTGGAAGAGTATTTCATAAGGATATGTCTGTAAAAGATTCCATCATTTCTCTCGAAGGGTATAAAGAACGAGAACATGCGGTTATCATGTTGGCAGGTTCCAATGCCGAACATCATTGGAATGAGAAAAATCGACCTGTTGATTTTTATGATGCAAAGGGTTTGGCAGAAGCATTGTTGAAATTCTCAAGAGTTGATAATTATTCGATCACACAGTCTTTACCAACAGAATTTGCCCCGGATTCAGTCATGAGCACAAATGCAATCGCGCTTGTGTCTGAAAAACAAACAATTGCATGCATCGGACAATTATTGCCGACATATTGCGCGACATTTGATTGTGAAATGCCCGTCTTCGCAATCGTTATAGACTTGACTGCCTTGTATGCATTAAAACGAATGAAGCCATCTTATAAACCGATAAGTGTTTTTCCCGCAGTGCATCGAGATCTCTCTTTCATCGTGGACTCATCACAAACAGCAAAAAACATGATGAATACAGCGCGTTCAAGTGCAAGCAAATTATTGATCGATATCACTGTATTCGATATTTTCAACGGTCCTTCAATTGGCGAAGGAAAGACATCCATCGGATTGAGATTGACATTCCAATCACATGAAAGAACTTTGATTGAAGAAGAAATCAATCACGAGTTACATGCCATTAAAGAATCGCTGATTTCGAAGCATCAAGCAATAATGAGATAATGCGATGGATATCAATGCAATCATTACCACACTCAATGCTCAAATGTCTAATCCTGGATCACGAGGCATCCTGACATTTGAAGAAGATATATTTTCGACTCTAACAGTTGATGATGTAAAACATATCATTTCGCAAATCGGCACTGCTCATTTGATTCGTTTGCCAAAAAAAGAACAGATGTTTTTTGAATGGCTTAAAGAGCAGCATCCTCTTGTATGGAATGATTTGTGGGGTAATGACGATGAAGATCATAGATACACTGTCGGGCTTGAATTTCTTCCACTTATGATGGATCCTGTTCGGGGTTTTCCCATTTGCGATTTATTGACATTGGAAAATTATTTCTTTGTTCCGGATCATTTGGTAGGTGAGGAAATTCCTTTTTATTTGGAAGCAGTAAAAGAGCGATATCTCAAACAGGAAACAGTAACAGTTGCACAATTACTGGTATTGGAGATAAGCATGGCACCTATTGATGCATGGCGATTTTCTTATCATCATCGCATTGAATTTGAACGTGTGGTCAAAGCAATTCAGGACCTCAAGGAAGAAGGCATGCTTCTTCATTTGGGAAAAGCCGAAGATTTGGCTGACTTTGTTTCTTTTGAATACTAATAAGCATATTTTTTCCGGATCTGATCAATGAAGATTCTTGTAATTGAAGATGAAAAGAAAATGGCTCTCTTCATAAAGAGAGGGTTGGAGGAAGAGCGGTATATTGTTGAAACTGCTTTTGATGGTCAGACCGGACTGGAAATGGCTCTTCACAATCAGTATGATGCAGTCGTCCTGGATGTGATGCTTCCAAAAAGAAATGGTCTTGCAGTATTGAGTGCAATGCGTGCAGCTGGCAATGCAACTCCCGTTCTCATGCTTACGGCCAGAGGCAATACAGAAGACAGAGTAGCCGGGTTGGATCTCGGTGCCGATGATTATATGCCCAAACCTTTTCACTTCGAAGAATTGGCCGCAAGACTCCGTTCCATCATGCGCAGATCGAGTCCGGAAAAGTCAACCAAAATGCAATGCATGGATCTGACCCTGGACACTGTGGCTCATGTTGCATTCAGATGGGGTAAAGAAATTGAACTTACAACAAAAGAATATGCTCTTCTAGAATATTTGATGCGAAACAAAAATCGCATCATTTCACGTAGCATGATTACGCAACATGTATGGAAACATAATTTTGATCCCGAATCAAATATCATTGATGTCTATATCAAAAGAATTCGATCAAAAATTGAAAGGCCGGGATCACCGAGAATTCTGCAAAGCATCAGAGGGGTGGGATATCGAATGAGAGAAACAGAACAACCTGAATTGGATGATGAAGATGAATCATTTGAGTGATGTTAAATAGCCATCACTCATGACAATTCTTTCTCTAAGTGTATGCTCTTCCAATTTGGGGACAACCACGCTGAGAATCTCGGTAAGCATTGCTATACGCTTCGACTCTGATTTCATTTCCAATAATTCTTGTTTCTGCTTTACATTCAAACCACTTTTTGTGGCAAAAATGAATGAGGGCATGAGCGTCATCTCGAGAATATCCTCCAAGGAATATCTTCTTGCCTGCAAATCAGGTATCGCACGCACGACACGATTATACAATTCCAGACATTCCATCAAGGCAGATACATTGACTTCTTCGTCTTCCCTGTCTTCATACACCATCGAATCAGCCAAATAATATGGGGTGGTATTTGTGTTCAATCTGGATATCTTATGTCTATACTTACCTTTCACAAGAATATCCATTCTTCCATCTTCATATCTTCTCAGCAGAGTGATATCTACAACGGTTCCGATCGGATGCAAAGTCCCCGTTGATTTCAAATGAATTCCAAACTGTGATTGTTCGGCCAGGCAAAGTCCGATCATTGCCTTGTATCTCTCCTCAAAGATGTGAAGAGGATACGTTGTATCCGGAAATACCACCAGCTCAAGCGGAAATATTGGGAGTGTCGACATATGTTTTGTCAAATCAAATAATAAAAAAAACGGGCATCTGACTCATCGCTGTTGCGAAATGCCAAATGCCCATCCTTTTAACTTTACGAGGAGTTCGTATGTACAAAACTACACATTAAACTCATTAGTTCCTGTTTTTGAATAATCAGCGCACAAATTTCTTATAGCGCTCATTGATTCTTTCCCAATGAAGATTGGCCAAGAAATTATCGACATATTTTGCTCTTCCCGGGCCATCTTTGTGATAGTATGCATGTTCAAAAACATCGCATGAAATCAAGGGAATTCCACCCCAGATAGCTCCATAATGATGTTCATCAACCAATACATTGAGCAAACGGCCACTATACAGTTGATCATGGGTAAGTACACCCCAACCTGAAAGTTTTGCGGCAATGCAGGCGGCCTTGAAATCAGCTTTCCAATTGTCGAATGAACCAAATTCCTTTTCGATTGCTGCTAGAATTTCGGGTCCTTTCGACGGATCACCATCGCCACCCAATACTTCCCAATATACATCATGCAATACAGTGCCTCCATGATTCCATGTAAGACGACGTTTCAATTCACCAACATGACTGTAATTTCCATTCGCTCCGGAACGATCTGCATTCTCAAGCTCTGATTCAATCTTGTTGAGGAATGTCACATACCCTTTGTGATGGGTATTATAATGCCAATCGGAAGTTTCCGGTGAAACAACAGATGCAAGTTTCTCTTTTGCTTCCTCATCACTGTATGGACGAGGGTTGAATTTCCATTCATATGCCATAATCGCAATCTCTGTTTAGTAAGTAAAATCAAACTCCAAAAGAGCTTCCGCAGCCACATGTCTTCGTGGCATTAGGATTATTGAACGTAAATCCACGTCCATTCAAACCATCGCTATAATCCAATGTGACACCCATTAGATAAAACAAACTTTTTGGGTCGATGAATACCTTCACGCCCTGCGTTTCATATACACGATCCATATCCTTGTGAGAAGCATCAAATCCGAGTGTGTATGACATACCGGAACAGCCTCCACCCTTCACTCCAACACGAAGACCATAATCGTCTGGAATTGTATTTTGAGTTTTAATCTTCTTTACTTCATTTAGGGCTTTTTGAGTGATGCGAATATTGTCATTCTCATCAGCTCCAGTAACTCCGATCGGAATGGTTTCAAACCCGACTTCTTCTTCGGAAGCACTTAAATTCATAAGATCTATCATAGTTCACCTCGCGGCAGATAATTGTTCAAACATGTCTTAAACATTACAAATTTACGAACTTTGCGTGATTGCTATGGCATCGATGCCATGGCCAAACAATGCAATATCAATATACACCCTTAAGAAACTCAGATTTAACATGAATGTAAAGACCCTTACATATTGGTATAAAACGGTAGAATCTTTTTTGGAAGATTTGGGTTCCAGACATCTCTTTCTCATTTCTGCCGGAATCGCCTTCAATGCCCTGCTTTGCGTATTTCCATTATTGTTGGTTGCATTGTTCATTGTTGGAAATTTGGTGAATATAGATGCTTTTGTGCCATCTTTGGAAATATTCCTATCAACTCTGCTTCCCATGGGTGAATCAGGAACGGGTGCTGTTTCTCTCATTTTAAAGGAAATCACCTCATTGTTCAGCCATAGCTCCAATGCCGGTTGGATTGGCATTCCCGCTTTACTTTGGACTGCTTCGGCATTATTGTCATCTTTTCGCAGTGGCATGGAGGCAGTGTTCGGGAAAATCACCGAGCAATCCTTCGTGCACGTGAAAGTGAGGGATCTTTGGGGTACGATTGTATTTATTTTTCTCTTGATAGCCAGTACATTTCTTCATCCGATAGCATCCGCATTTGAAGGTTTTCTGTTTCCAATATTGCCGGATGGACTATTTATTACCGGTATATTGGTGCGGGTCGTGGCTTTTTTGTCGCCCCCAATGCTATTCATGTTTATGTACAGAACATTGCCTCCAAAGCGACTTCCTTGGAGCATGATTAGAAAAGCGACAATCCTTGCCTGGCTATTATGGGAAAGTGCTCGAATGCTGTTTAGTTGGTATGTTGGAAAAACTCCCGGTTTTGGCATATTTTATGGAACATATGCTGTATTGGTGATTCCTGCTGTATGGACTTATTATACTGCAGTGATAACCTTGCTTTCAGCTGAGCTTGCAAAAAGACATTCTCTCAAAAATCCATAGCCGTTCATTTTACTAAGTTTGCAAAGTTTAGCGCTTCACATAAGTAGAGACATAACAAATCAAGCATGATAAATTTCGCCTCATTCACTCAATCTGAATTGATTTCCATTCTCGGCTCGCATTCAACATTGCTGCCGATGGATTGCCATGGCATTTCAACGGATTCGAGAAATGTTCAAAAGGGGAATGTGTATATTCCTTTGAAAGGCGAACAATTCGATGGACATGGCTTCATACAGGATGCAATTTCAAAAGGTGCGATTGGTGCAGTGATTCAAATGGATAGTCTGCATATGGTGCAAGATTTGTCCGCCATTCCACATATCATCGTTGAAAATTCGCTTCATGCATTGGGAGCATTGGCACAATATCATCGCATGCGATTTGATATTCCCATTATAGCTGTTGCAGGAGCTGCCGGCAAAACTTCAACGAAAGACTGTGCAGCACATGTTCTTGGAACATATAAGAACACGTTAAAAACAAATGCCAATTATAATAATCAAATCGGCGTGCCATTGACGATGTTGATGCTTGATGAACAGCATGAAGCAGCAATCATAGAGATTGGTACGAATGAGCCGGGTGAAATTGCCATACTTTCGAACATGCTTAAACCGACGCATGGATTGATCACAAATATTGGCAAAGAACATCTTGAAAAATTGATTGACATTGATGGTGTGGAAAAGGAAGAAACTGCATTGTATGAATATCTCGAGCTATGCGGTGGAACACGACTCATCAACATGAATGATGAACGATTAATGGCCTATGCAAAAGGCCCGCGTTTTATTACCTATGCATTGGACAAAGAGGCAGACATCCATGCCACATGGATGTTGGATGATCAAGGATTCGTCGAATTGGAATTATGTGCGGCTGCTCATGCAAGAATGCACGCTCATGTTCAAGTGCCCGGCAAAGTAGGTGCTTTGACAGCCATAGCATCCGCTTGCATAGGATTTTCTTGCGGATTGACATTGAGTCAGATTACACAGGCACTTGAATCCTATCAAGCACCATTGTATATAGGTTATGGAAGAATGGCAAAAACAATGATTGATGACATTATTGTTTTGAATGATTCTTATAATGCCAATCCGGCATCGATGTTGACTGCTTTGGAAACATTGGCAGCAATGCCTTGCACAGGAAATCGTATTGCCCTATTAGGTGATATGCGCGAGCTTGGTACTTCTTCACAGGAAGAACATCGCACTTTACTCCGGCAAGTATTGCAATTTTGCGATGCTTGCATTGTGACCGGCGAAGAATTTTCTCGAGCTTATGCCTCGATTGATTCATTATCTTCCGAGATCATTCATGCAGAAGATATTGAGCAATGTGCACAATTGATCAATCAACAAGCCCATTCCGGAGACATCGTTCTCATCAAAGGTTCGAGAGGCATCAAACTCGAACGAGTTTTAGAGAAATGGCGTGAATTTCGAATACTATCCGATTAATTCTTGAGGGATATGCATGCTTTATTTTTTGACCTCTTGGCTTCGTACAAATTTCAATCTTCCCGGATTCGGGGTCTTTCAATATGTGACCTTTCGATCGGCAGCGGCAACAATCACCGCTCTATTGATTTCATTTATCGTAGGACCATGGATCATCAAAATGTTGAAACGCATGCAAATCGGAGAACAAGCAAAATCCGAATTGCAGGAAACAGGAAATCACTCATTGAAAGCCGGAACACCAACAATGGGTGGGCTCATAGTACTTTCCGCGGTGATCATACCAACCTTGCTTTGGTCCAATATTCAGAACACATTCGTGATTCTCATCATCTTCATAACGCTTGGACTTGGAATGGTTGGATTTCTTGATGATTATCTGAAAGTAATCAAGAAAATGAAAAAAGGATTGATAGGACGGTATAAAATTGTCGGTCAAGTTTTGGTAGGCCTCATCGTTGGCTCCACCATTTACTTTTTTCCTGAATGGTTTTCTTCAAATTTCGAACAGTATAAAACATTGACCACGCTTCCATTTGCAAAGGATATACATTTTGATTTTGGGTGGCTTTATATTCCTGCTGTCATTTTCATATTGACCGCGACCTCCAATGCAGTGAATCTCACTGATGGATTGGATGGATTGGCCATAGGAACGGTTGGAATTGCAGCCATGGCTTTGGCCGTCATATCTTATGTAAGTGGCAATGCAGTGTTTTCTCAATATTTAAACATCTTTCATTTAAGAGGTGCCGATGAATTGACCATTTTCAGTGCCGCACTTGTTGGTGCTTCACTTGGATTTTTATGGTTCAATTCATTTCCCGCTCAAGTATTTATGGGAGACACCGGTTCACTGGCTCTTGGTGGGGCATTAGGCGGATTATGCATTCTCATAAAAAAAGAGTTTCTCCTGCCAATTCTCGGCGGGGTGTTTTTTGCGGAAACTGTGTCCGTGATTGCTCAAGTGATGTATTTCAAGTACACCAAGAAGAAATATGGCGAAGGAAAAAGATTTTTGAGAATGTCGCCATTGCATCATCATTTTGAACGCTCCGGTCTTCACGAATCCAAGATTGTGACTCGCTTCTATATCATCGGCATTTTACTCGCCATTATTACCATGGCTACCTTTAAAGTACGTTGATCCGTGTTATCGAATCATAAACTTGCCGAGGGTGACAATTCCATAATTTGACATAGCATCCTGCAATCATTCATGATTTGGAAGAACCATGGCAAAGAAAATTCTCGTAGTTGATGATGAAGAAGACATTGTAGACCTCATTCGATATAATCTCGAGAAAGAGGGTTATGCCGTTGCAACTGCATCAGATGGGAATATTGCCCTTAGCGTAGCCGAAGAATTCAAGCCGGACCTCATCATCCTTGATATCATGATGCCCGGACCTGACGGATTTGAAGTGTGCAGACAAGTCCGACTCATTCCCGGGCTGGCTCAAGTGTCCATCATCTTTCTTACCGCAAAAACCGGGGAAATAGATCAAATACTTGGTCTGGAACTAGGTGCGGATGACTATATCCAAAAACCGGTAAGCCCCCGCATTTTAGTTGCCCGTGTAAAGACCATTCTCAGAAGAGCCGCAGAAAAGGTTCGCACAGAAACAATAGCAGCTCCTGAAGTTTTGACAATTGACACCCTTGAGATCAATCGCCAGAACTATACCGTACGCATTGATCAGAAAGAATCCTTCTTTCCAAAAAAAGAATTTGAACTTTTGGCATTTTTGGCTGCCAATCGCGGAAAGGTTTTCCCAAGGGAGACATTACTCAAGAGGATTTGGGGAGAAAGTGTCTATGTGGTCGATAGAACCGTGGATGTCCATGTTTCCAAAATCCGTGAAAAACTCGGAAGATACGGTCATTTGATTGAAACCGTCAAAGGGGTCGGTTACCGCTTCAAGGATTGATTTTTCAATCCATCACACTATCCTCAACTTCGAATCGTCAAGCCACCGAAACCAAAAAGGGGATTTGGAGGTTGAACCTACCTGAAACGAAGGTAAATGCCCATAAACTCGTAAATTGCGCCTTATAATTATCCCTTGATGTACAAAGCCATGAAAATTACAAAAGCATTAATCTTTGGTGCCTTCGTCGGCATCGGAATTTTTCTCGGTACAATGTCTCGTCCGGCAATGTCAAATGACTCGATTTATGATCAAGTCAAGAAGTTCAATGATGTATTGAACAGAGCCAATCAAATGTATGTAGAGAATGTTGACACAAAAAAATTGACCGAAGCTGCCATTCGTGGCATGCTCAATGAACTGGATCCTCATTCAGTGTATATTCCTGCCGATCAAATGAAAAAAGTGACTGAGGATTTTCAGGGAAGCTTTGAAGGGATTGGTGTTGAGTTTGATGTGGTAAAAGACACCATCACAATCGTCACACCAATAAGCGGTGGTCCAAGTGAAGCACTGGGCATTCAATCCGGAGATAAAATCATCAAAATCAATGATAGCAGTGCAATTGGTTTAACCAGAGAAGATGTTCCTAAAAAATTACGCGGACCAAAAGGCACAAAAGTGAAACTCGGAATCAAACGCTCGGGGGAAGCAAAATTGATTGATTATGATATCATCAGAGATAAAATTCCTCTTTATACAGTTGATGCCGCATTCATGATCGACAAAACGGATATCGGTCTGATTTCCATCAATCGCTTTGCCGCAACAACGCATTCAGAATTCATGGAAGCCGCATCCAAATTGCGTGCTGAAGGCATGAAGAAACTTATTCTTGACTTAAGAAATAATCCCGGTGGATATCTTGATCAGGCATTCAGACTTGCAGATGAATTCTTGAAAGGCGGTCAAAAGATCGTGTATACGAAAGGACGCAGGCCGGAAGTTGACGAAGATTATTATTCCAATGATGGCGGAGAGTTTGAGAATATTCCCCTCATTGTGATGATCAATGGTGGTTCAGCTTCAGCAAGTGAAATTGTTTCCGGAGCAGTTCAAGATCTTGATCGCGGATTGATCGTTGGAGATGTGTCTTTCGGAAAGGGACTCGTTCAACAACAATATCCTCTGCCTGACGGGTCAGCATATCGTCTTACCATTTCAAGATACTATACGCCTTCAGGTCGTTTGATTCAAAGACCATATGGCGATAAAGACAAATACTATCGCGGCGAAGGTCGAGAAGAAGTTGAAGAAGGTGAAAACATCGAGCACTCACAAGATTCAAAAAAGAAATCTGATTCCACCCGCCCCATATTCAAAACAATGAGCGGCAGAACGGTTTACGGCGGTGGAGGCATTACTCCTGATTATGTTGTAAAACCTGATACAATCACACCTTTGAGTGTATCCATTCGACGCAAAAATATATTATGGGAATTCACCGATTCATATCTCCGTGGATCCGGAGCATCCATCAGAACCTCTTTCAAAGATAATTTCAATGGATTCAGAAAGAACTTCGATATCTCAGATGATCTGCTCAAAGATTTTCGAGCATTGTCTGATTCAAGAGAAATTCAATGGAATGATACCAACTATGCAACAGACAAAGAATATCTCAAAAGCATGATCAAAGCAACAATTGCACGTTCCATATTTGGTAATGCGGGATTTTATCCTATTGCTTATGAGGATGACAAGCAGATTAAGAAAGCAATCGCGCTATTCCCGGAAGCAAGCAAAATCGCAAAACTCAAATAAACCAGGAATATTCAATCAATGAAAGCATTCAATAGATTTTTTCTCGTTTTTTTATTTGGAATCTTCTCAACGTTTTCGACATATGCCCAAGTAATGGCACCTGGGGAAGAATTGACATATGATGTTTCCTATATGGGCATATCTCTTGGAACCATCAAAGTGACAACATTGAAGAATGAAAATTTCAATGGTAAATCAGTCCATCACACAAAAGTGTATATCGATTCACGCAAAGGCATACCATTTGTTGATTTGCACTCCATCTATGAAAGCTGGATTGATCCATCGGTGCAATTCTCACACAACTTTGCGGCAAGTACCAAGGAGTCCGATGGTTCATGGAGTTATGACAAATATTTGTTTGATTATCCCGGTCAAACAGTCACCATGGAAAAATATAAAGCCAATAAGTTGAGCAATAAACGTGTTCTGAAAACTCCAAAGAAATGGAATGATGGAAGTAGTTTATTCTTTCTTGCTCGGCAAATGCTAAAATCCAAAAAGACGATCAAAGTACCTACAATCATCATGGATGATACTGTTTCCACTTCGATCAATTTCGTTGGCAAAGAAGAAACTGTTGAAATCGATGCTGCAAAGTATCCAATAAAAACAGTGTACTTGAGTGGTACTGCAAATTGGACAGGAATTTATGGTTTATCCGGAAAATTCGAAGGATGGTTTTCCGATGATGAAGCACGGATTCCAATACGTGCAAAAATGAAATTATATGTTGGAAATGCAAATATAGAATTGGTTAAGTGGTCACGGGGTTCATGGCAACCACCAAAAGCTGAATAATGCATGAAGGATTCATCTCCACATACACATAAAAAAAAGGCAGTGTTGAAACAACAATCTGCCTTTTCCTTTCTATTGCTATTGCTTTATGGCATGATGCTACTTTCATCCTGCGGCACATCTCGAAGAGCAGCAATGCTTTCTTCACTCGAATTACAAAGCGATGTCACTGATTCGATGAAGCGGCAATTTCTACTTACATCAACTAAGCATATCGACAGTGCAAAGCCCTCAGACATACAGATGGAAATAACCAGAATCGAAACCAATTCTTATCCTGAACAGATTCGATTGTTCGCCAAAGTATATGACACAACCGGACACTATATCACACATATTGCACCGCCCTATCGCGAAGATCAAAAGTATTGGTATTTGTTGAAAGAAAAACTTGGTCGTTCTTCAGTTGGGATAGACAATTTCAAAGTCCGTGAATATGGCGATGCTGATTCCATACCCTATGCAATCATGCTCAGCGTCGATTTCAGTGGTTCAATGTCCGGAGTGATGGATGCCATTTCAATGGGTACCGAATTGTTCGTAAACATGAAACAGCCACAAGACAGAATTGGGATTTCCGCCTTTTCGAAGGATTATACACTGAAAGTTCCGATGTGGAAGGATAAGGAAATTATTGTCAATAAATTCAAATCGACATTTCTTGAAGGTCAAGGGTATTATTCGGGTTTATATGATGCAATCATGAAATCAATGGAGGTATTCACTTCCGAAATTCCCGACACAGTACCTAAGGTCATTGTTGTCTTTTCCGATGGTGAGGACAATTATTCAAAAGCACGATTGAAAATGATTCTCGACACCGCAAAGACGAAAGGTGTCAATATCTTCACTGTCGGTTTTGGTTATCCCAATGATGAAATCATGCGGCAGATTGCGCAATATACCGGTGGTAAATATTATCGAGCGAAAACAAAAGAAGAATTGATTGCCGTATTCCTGGATATTTACAGAAGTCTTCGAAATTTTTATAAAATCACCTATAAAGCCCCTGAGTATTATGGAATTCACAAAGTATTCATGGGCCTTGATTTCTCATCGGATTCAGTTCATTGCGAAGGTGAATATGACACCGCACCACTCGGACCCGGATTTGATGTTGCTGATGGTTTTAAGTATCCCATACATTTCGATTTCAATTCTTTCATTGTTCGCCAAGAATCGATGATTCGCATTGATGAACTTGCCGAACTTATGGAACGGTATCCAAAATTGAGATTGGAGATTCAGGGACATACCGATAATATCGGTGGAGAAGAATTTAATCTCAAACTTTCCGATGCACGATCCAAATCGGTGATGCAGGAATTGGTAAAAAGAGGAATTGAAGAAAAGCGATTGAGAGGAAGAGGATTCGGCATGTCTCAACCGGTTGCACCGAATGATACCGAACGTAATCGTGCACTCAATAGAAGAACGCAATTCATTGTACTTGCAAAATGACAGGACAATTTCATGAATATTCGTTTCGACAATAAAACCGCACTCGTTTGTGGTTGTACGCAAGGCATAGGTTTGGCCATAGCCACCATGCTGGCCGATGCCGGCTGTTCCATCATTGGCTTTGCAAGGAATGAAGAAAAATTGCGTGCTGTGATCGATTCACTTCCCTCATCAGAAGGTCAACAACATCGAATGCTTATTGCTGATTTCTCGCATCCGGAAGATGTTAAGTCTGCATTGCAAAAATTTGAGATTAGCGCCATAGATATTGTCATCAATAATTCCGGCGGACCTCCATCAGGTTCTATTGAGCATTCCACAATCGATGAGTTTCATGTGGCATTTGACAGATTGCTTATGTCATCCCATATCATTGCCCAGCATTGTATTCCAACGATGAAACAACGAGGATATGGCAGAATCATCTCCATCATTTCTACATCTGTTAGACAACCTCTGGATGGTCTTGGCGTTTCAAACACCATTCGTAGCGCAACAGCTGCTTGGTCAAAAACATTATCCAATGAAGTCGCTCAATTTGGTATTACCGTAAACAGCATCCTTCCCGGTGCAACCAAAACAGGAAGATTATCAGCATTGATCGAAAAGAAAGCGCAAGATCAACAAGAATCATTGGAAGCTATTACCAATGCCATGGCCCAAGAGGTACCAATGAAACGTTTGGGCGAGCCGGAAGAGATTGCTTCAGCGGCAGTGTTTCTTGCATCTGAACATGCATCGTATATCACAGGCATTACTATGCTTGTGGATGGTGGGCGAACTCGAGCTCTATGATGCGCACATATCTTGCAACCTTTCGAAGTGGTCTTTCCTCATTGCTTGAATATCGCATGGATTATTTCAGCAATAGTTTTTTGTCTTTGGTGATTCTCATCATCGTTCAATACTTCTTATGGAATTCCGTATTCTCCGGAAGAGCACAGCAAAACATAGGTTCATATACACCTGATTTGATGTTTTTGTATGTGATATTTGCTTCACTGTATGGAGTAATCATTCGTTCAGGACGGATTGAAAAAAATGTATCAGAAGAGATCAGGAATGGGGATCTCAATAAATATTTGATAAAGCCTATATCTCATCTTGGATTTTCGGGTGCGCTTGCGGCATCAGATCGAATAGGGGTTATTTTCTCCGCTTGCATACTCATTCCTTTCATCCCATTGTTTGCTTCATCTCCCATTTCACTTAAAGGTTGCGCATTATCCGTATTGCTCGTCATCTTGGCCATGACAATCAAGTTTTTCATATCGATGTCAATTTCATATCTGGCATTTTGGTTTGAAGAAACATGGACATTCCATGTGATTTTTGATATAAGCATGTGGTTTCTTTCGGGTTCACTTGTTCCTCTTGACGTTTTACCCTCCTGGCTGCAATCCATATCTTCAATATTACCCTTTCAATACTTTGGTTATGTTCCTGCCGCCTTTTCGGTTGGACAATTAACCATGGATCATGCATTGCAACATCTTGCATTATGCATCGCTTGGTGTGTGTTGATGTGGGGAATGACAAAAGCCATCTGGAATTTGGGAATACGATCTTTCGGAGCTTATGGAGGTTAGATCAACGATGCAGCTATGCCACCACTACATGCTGCACCCTCCAATGTAGCAGGTAATCCGGTATTTGTCCAATCTCCTGCCAAATAGAATCCCTTCACAGGAGTTAATTGATCTGGCCTTGCTTCTTCCGTTTCCGGATCAATCAATACCGTTGCCATTTTTTCTTTTATCACTTTCCAATGCATCAATCGTGCATCAAACATTTCAGGGAAACACTTGCGGACTTCTTTCGCGCATGTTTGTGCAATGTCTTCGGTTGACATGTTCACGATTTCATCACCTGCACTAATTGTCAATGCAAGCAATGATTCACCATGTTCCATTATTGTTGACTTCCGAAAAATCCATTGTGTTGAAGATTCCATAATTGCAGCAAGATCAATGCCGGGAAATGCTTTGTCGAACCAGAGATACAAAGATATGATTGGAGAATAGCGAATACGATCAAGCGATGAAAAGTGATTATGGTGCTTTACGGATTCGGGCAAAATATGCAAGAGGGCATGTGGAGGAATTGCAGAGATCACATTTGGACACTCAATGAATGTATCATCCAAGAGTCTTACACCCCGCACAACTTCATCTGTAATCTCAATGTGACGAACTCCATTACTTTGAATAATTGCACCACCTTGTTGTTCAATCCACGATTGAAATGGTTCGAATAATTCAGATAATCCACATTGCGGGATATATAAAGAAGATGAATCACCAGGTCCAAAAAAAGCACGATTCAATACTGTGATGAATATCTTGGCGGACACTTCTTCCGGCTTCCCATTCATCGTAGCAAGAATCACCGGCACCCAAACTTTTTCAATCACGGATTGAGATTGCGATTCTGACAATAATAATTCCATTGCCGTCATCGAACCGGGTTTGCATAGACCTAATTTCACACGAATGGCAAAAAGAAGAAGATTTCTTTTGTCTTTGCCTATCAGAAATGAAAGTCTCAATAATCCAAGAGCCATGCCGAGCGGCCCGTGCATATTCCCAATGCCCTTGGCATGCAAGAGATCATTGCTTCCATCCGGAAAATGAAATGGAATCGTGAGTACATCCTGCTTTTTGATCTTTCCCATACTACCAAGCGTAGTCAATAAGCCGAAGAATGATGCATAACACCCCATCATGACATGTTGACCATTGTCTATGATATCCCCCGAAACTCTATCCGTGAATGATCGAGCCCTGCCACCTATATATGCGGTCGATTCTATCACCAGTGGTTTTAGCCCTCTGCGAACAGCATGAATCGCTGCCGATAAACCCGCCACGCCGGCACCTAGAACTATAACATCATACTTTGAATTTTGCGAGTTCATGGCGTAATCGGTGGAGAATAGTCATAAATGATAAGGATTGATCAATCCGGCATTGAGCATGTCAAGTTAACAATTATTTCATAAACCACTGAAAACATTGTATTTTTGCGCTCTTGTCCATAGTTCATACATGCGGATGTGGCGAAATTGGCATACGCGCCAGACTTAGGATCTGGTGGGGCAACCCGTGGGAGTTCGACCCTCCCCATCCGCACAATACATCACCGGTAGCACCGGAATTTTGAGAGTTATCAAGGTCACTCCTTTGGAAATCACCGTAATATCAATTGATGATTGCACACAAGAAGTCAGTTTTACATTGACGAAAGAGGATTTTGTTCCTCATTTTGAGCGTGCTTATATCAAAGCACAGCCAACCATTGAAATCAAGGGTTTTAGGAAGGGCAAGGTTCCTTTGTCAATCATCAAGCAGAGATTTGGAAGACAAATCGAACAAGAAAGCATCATGGACATTGCTGATGTTGAGTTCAGAAGTTATACTCGCAATAATAATGTGAAAGTTGTTGGCCAACCTGAATTACGCGATCTCAAACCTGGTGAAGACGCCTCGATGACATATGTCATTCGCTTTGGGATCATTCCTGAATTTGAAGTAGCATCCTATGACGGTTTGAAATTGAAGAAGCCCGTCAGCAAAGTAAGTGATGAAGACGTTCAAAAAGTCATCGATGAGATATTGTTGAAGGCAGCATCAAGTGAAGCCGCTGAAAACATTGAGGATGCAAAATACAATGTGACCATTCGTTTCACAAAAGTTGATGATGAAACAGGAGAGCCATTGGAAGGATTGGAACCACAAGAAAACACAATCTTTCTTGAACATCCAGACTTGGACGGCTTTTTACGAGATGCTTTGATTGGGAAAAAAGTTGGCGACACTGTCACATACATGGATAAAACCGAAGGTGATGAAAATCCGGATCGTTTCGAAGTAACTATTCTTTCCGCCGAAAAAATCGTACCCGCAATCTTGGATGAAGAATTCGTCAAAAAGTATTCACGTGGCACACTCAATACCATCGAAGATTTGGAGCAAAGTGTTCGTGATTATAATAATCGCATGCTTGAAGATGAAGCCAAAAAAGAAATGGAAATTCAGGTTGTTGATATCATGACATCAAAGCATGATTTTCAAGTACCTGAACAGATTGTGCATGAAGTTATGCATGGCATGTTCGATAATTTCAAAAAACAACAAGGGCCTGCAACTGCGGACATGAAATTATCAGATCTTGAGGGCATGTTCAAACCCTATGCAGAGCAAACTGCTCGCTGGGAATTGATACGTGAAAGAATCATTGAGAAAGAAGGTATTACTCTCGAAGAGCAGGATTTGATTCCTTATGTGCAGCACTATCGTGCACAAACCGGCATGACAGACAATCAGATTCTCACGCAATTGATGAAAGACAATAGATTTTTGGGGTCAATCCTTGCAGGAAAAGTCATGGAGAAAATTCTCTCTTTGGCTACAATAACTGAAGTTGATCCTGAAGCTTATTTCGCGGAAAAGGACATGGAAGCCATGGTTCAGCAGATGCAAGACACTGCAGAGGCGACTTCTTCGTCAAAGGCAAAGCCGGCAAAATCAACGAGCAAGACTGCAAAGCCAAAGACAGAAAAGTCCAAAGAAGCAAAAGCTTCAAGCAAGACCAAACAATCTGATGATGCAGAAGAAAAGCCAAAGAAGAAATCAACTAAATCAAAATCTGCCGGTGAATAATCACCACCAGGAGCATCTATATGATGAATCAACTCGTTCCCATGGTTGTGGAACAAACAAGCAGAGGCGAAAGGGCCTATGATATTTATTCTCGCCTTTTGAAGGACAGAATCATTTTTATCGGAACACCGATTGATGATCATGTTGCAAGTTTGACAGTGGCACAGCTTCTGTTTTTGGAAAGCGAAGATCCTACAAAAGATATCAATATCTATATCAATTCACCGGGTGGAAGCGTAACCGCAGGCATGGCCATTTATGATACCATGCAATTTGTCAGACCCGACATCAGCACGATTTGCGTAGGTATGGCAGCATCAATGGCGCAGGTGTTATTGTGTGCAGGGACTGCAGGCAAACGTTTTGCACTTCCCAATTCTCGCATCATGATGCATCAGCCATTGGGTGGCACGCAAGGTCAAGCGACAGACATTGAAATCTACACCAAAGAAATGCTTCGCATTCGTGAAATGCTCTATGCAATCATCAGCAAGCACACCGGAAAAGATACAAAGACAATTCTTAAAGATGCGGATAGAGATAATTATATGAGCGCCCAACAGGCAGCGGATTATGGTATCATCGACAAAATCCTTGATCGTCGTCCAAATGAAGGGAATAAATCATAATTCCCGAAACATGCATTGATGGCTGGTCGATCGCTTCGTCCCGCCATTTTTGTTCTCGTAACATGAAAGTCATAATCAATGAGTGCAAGTATACACGATAAAGATTCCATTCGCTGTTCATTCTGTGGTCGTTCCGCAGAAGATGTTCAGAACCTCATTGCAGGACATGAAGTATACATCTGCGATCGCTGCATTCATACATCCATGGATGTATTGAATCAACATATTGCACCTTCCACGAAATCACATAAACAACAGCTTCAAAAAACAGCATTGTTGAAGCCATCGCAAATCAAATCCAAATTGGATGATTATGTGATCGGGCAGGATAAAGCAAAGCGAATATTGAGCGTTGCGGTGTACAATCACTATAAAAGGATTGCCTCTCATGCGCTCCCTTCACAAGATGAAGTGGAAATCGAAAAGAGCAATATTCTCCTTGCAGGCCCCACAGGTACCGGTAAAACTCTTCTCGCAAAAACTCTTGCTCGCATTTTGGATGTCCCTTTCGCTGTTGCAGATGCCACCACAATAACTGAGTCCGGTTATGTGGGCGATGATGTTGAAACAATTCTGGTTCACCTGCTTCAAAATGCAGACTATGATGTGGAGAGGGCTGAACGTGGAATAATTTATATCGATGAGATAGATAAAATTGCCCGCCGTTCCGATTCTCAAAGCATCACACGAGACGTATCCGGCGAAGGTGTGCAGCAGGCATTGCTCAAACTTTTGGAAGGTACCGTGGCCGGTGTTCCACCACGTGGTGGTAGAAAACATCCTGAGCAATCTTTGGTCTATGTCAATACAAAGAACATACTGTTTATTTGCGGCGGAGCATTTGATGGCGTCGAAAAAACAATTGCTCGCAGAATCAATGCAAAGACCATTGGGTTTAGCTCAAGCCTGCAAGAAAATGTAGAAGAATCTCATGCTTTGCTTTCAAGGGTTGAACCGGAGGACTTCATCAAGTTTGGATTTATTCCCGAATTGGTCGGAAGATTGCCTGTCATCGCTCCATTGGAACCGCTTTCCGATGAGGCGATGCTCGAGGTATTGACAAAGCCCAAAAATGCCCTCATCAAGCAGTATCAAAAGTTGTTCTCCATGGAACAATGCGGATTGGAATTCACCCCTGATGCCTTATTGGCCATCGTGGAAAAAGCCAAGATTCGCAAAACAGGAGCAAGAGGTTTGAGAGCCATTGTTGAAGAGATCATGCTTCCCATCATGTTTGAAGTGCCTGATCAGAAAGACATCAATCACTGCATAATTGGGAAAGAAGTGGTTGAATCCGGAAAAGAACCCCATTTCGAGCAAAAAACCCAAAGTGTTCAGGAAGCCGAACAGCTTCGGAAAGCCGAATAGTGCATGTTTGCAAGATATTTGTAATCATAAACTTAGAATAATGTGAACATTTCGGAAACTTGCTTCCGAGATTGGTTTTGTGTCCATAGATTATTATTTTTGCAGTCCTGCTTTGAATTGCCCCAAGGCCTGAAATCAGGCAGGAATTCCTAACCAGTTTTGTGAGAACGTGATGCGTTTTGGATTTTTATCCACCGATGTTGCCATTGATCTCGGCACCGCCAATACCCTCATTTGGATGAAGGATAAAGGATTGGTGTTGAATGAGCCCTCCATCGTTGCTTTTGACCGCACCAATAAACATATTTTGGCCATCGGGCATGAAGCACAAGCCATGGTTGGTAAAACTCATCGCGATATTCGCACAATACGTCCGCTTAAAGATGGCGTTATTGCAGATTTTGAAATCGCAGAAGGCATGCTCAGGGCATTCATAAAGAAAATCTCTTTGTCATGGCAACCTGCCAGAAGAGTGGTTGTTTGTGTTCCTTCAGGCATCACCGAAGTTGAAAAGAGAGCCGTTCGCGACAGTGCTGAACATGCAGGTGCGAAGGAAGTTCATCTTATTGCAGAGCCAATGGCTGCTGCAATCGGCATTGGTCTTGATGTGCATGAACCAAAAGGCAATCTCATTGTAGATATTGGGGGCGGAACAACTGAAATAGCTGTTATTGCTCTATCCGGCATTGTCACCGATGAATCCATCAGAATGGCCGGTGATGAAATGACCAATAGCATAGTTCAGTATTTCAAAAGAAGTCATAATATCCTCATCGGGGAAAGAACAGCAGAAATCATCAAATGTGAAGTTGGCTCTGCTTATCCCCTCGAGCAAGAAGTTGAAATCGAGGTCAAAGGACGTGATTTGATCACGGGTATCCCTCAATCCATAACCGTAAGTTCAATCGATATTCGCGAAGCCCTCAGTGAATGTGTGGGTATGATCGTGGAAAGCGTACGCATGCTTCTCGAAAGAACTCCTCCGGAATTGGCCGCAGATATCTATGATCGTGGAATCATGCTCTCGGGCGGGGGCGCTTTGCTCAAAGGACTCGATAAGCGCCTATCAACCGAAACTACCCTAACTGTGCATGTCGTAGAAGACCCATTGACCGCAGTTGTACGCGGAACGGGCAAAGTTCTCGAAAATCTCCATCATTATATGCCCTGCCTTATCAAGAGCAAGCGATATTGATAGTTTGAACATCGGGGGTTTCTTCATCTCAACACATTGATTCATCAATAGTTGTGTTTGGTGGCTATAGCATTTATTCGTATATTTGCCGTCCCTGTATTGTGTAATGTTACTCTGTAAACGGAGTTCTCCATGGCAGCAAAAGTCAGACGCGCCAGAAAAGCCAAATATGTCAAGCTCTTTTCGCCTTTCTTGATGAAAGAGACGAAGCATGAGCTCATTGGCGAGCCGATGGAGTCTGCAGAAGGCCGTCGTCAGTGGGCACGTTGCACACTCAGCCGTCATTCTCAGCTTGTTGATCTTGATGTTCTTGAAGCTAAGTCAGACAAAACTGCTGCGATAGTACAGGTTTCAAAAGAAGATTCCAAGATTTATAACCCTGCCGATGTATATGCTGTTGGCGATGTGATTTATCACAAGAAGTGGGATGATCTTGGCGTTGTTCTCTCAAAGGAAATCATTTCCAATGGTGGTTTTGCCATCATCGTTCAATTTGAGAAGAACAAAGAGAAAAAATTGATTGAAAATTTAGTTAAATAAATTATCCATCTTTAATCAAAAGAAATATGGTAGGCGTAACAATCCAATCCAATGAGTCGATCGACCGAGCATTGCGTCGCTTCAAAAAGAAGTATGAGCGCAGTGGAGTTTTGCGTGAATTCAAGAAACGCGCTTTCTTCATTAAGCCTTCAGTAGAGAAGCGTCTTTCTCGTATGAAAGCTGCTCGTCGTCAATATCGCGCAACGATGGAACAAGAATAATTCATTCTTGATTTGAATGAGAGCCATGTTGTTTACACGACATGGCTTTTTTTATTGATCAGTTGAAAGTCTGAAACGACAAATGCGATTGTTTTTGGTGTCTGCCACATAGAGTGTTTTATTAAACCAGGCAATCCCCATTGGACCAGCAAACTTGGACTTGCTGCTGCCCTTCCCTCCGAATGAATGCATTTCCTTTCCGGTTGATGTGAATTTCAATACTGAGTCTTTTCCTGCATCAATCACATATACATTGCCAAAGATGTCATAGGTTATGTCCTCAGGCATGTCGAATCTTCCCACGGTCAATAAATCCCCACCTGAATTTTGTGGTTCGGCCGGATTGAATTTTTGAAACCAGCCCGTAACATCAGCAGAGACATAGGTTAACCATTGTACTTTGAATTGCATTGCAGGGGAAATCTGCGTGAAGAGTATATCTTGAGATCTATCGGCTGCAACCGAAAGAGATGAAATTGAACCTATGGAATATAGTGCATTGCCTTCCGGTATCAATGAAGATATTCGACTTGAAACCGAGTCTTGTTGAGTCATGAGAAGCACTGCATCATCCGGGTCAAAACGGGAGGAATTGCTTGGCCCTGTTCTTGAAATCACATATGCATTGCCGGGAAGCACTGCAATTCCTGTATAGCGACGTTCCGGTCTGCTTGGTTGACTGTATGCGCATTCTATTGATGCATCGACAATGTTATGACGAGCCTCATTCAAATGAATTCTGAAAATACCCCCGATAGTCACCGACTTGCCTTGAAGCATTGTGTCCAATTCTCCGCATACAAGCAAATCAAATACACCATCCTGTGCCAATGCAATCGGATTTTTGATATACCCTGAAACCCCAACTCTTCTCCCCGCTATGTCCATCATGACTATGCGATTGTTTTTGGTGTCAGCAACATAAACAAATGGTTCGCGACCAATGAGGATATCAGATGGTTCATTGAAATCAGTCCAATCCGGCTGAATGGGAAGATATAAGGTGTCATTGATTGCACCCGGATCAGGATCTGCTTTGGGTGCTTGTGGTGTATCATTACATCCAAAGCAAAGCAATAGCAATGCTGTCAGAAATACGATAATGTGTACTTGCTTCTGTTTCATATGCAAAATTAGGAATGTTTGAGATAGTATCTGATATCTCTATCATGTAACTTTGCAAAAGAGATTCAAGAACAAAGAGAAATGAAAGCAAATCCACCAAAAGTCGATACCCAAAGTTCACAATCAGATTCAAAGAAATGACATATAAAGGTATAAAGTTCATTCTTATAACATTTGTCCTCGCACTTATGCATCATTCATTTGCGAATGCTCAGGATTCAAAAGATCAACTATTTGCACAGTTGCGAAAAAAGTTTGGATCAATGCAATCATTGGAAGTGTCATTTAGCAGTTTGGAGCCGGTCTCGGGTATCAAAGGCACATTAAAAGCATTGCGTTCTGGAAAATATCATCTTACTGTCTCTGATCGAACCATCGTTTGTGATGGAAATTCCATTTGGAATTATGTACCTGCAAGGAAAAACGTTACGATCAATGCATTAAAGTCCAGACCAAGCACTTCCTTGGACATTGTCCTCTTTACTTTTTTGTATAATTATCAACCGAAAGAGCTTAAAGAATTCAGCATTGGAAATTCCATATATCATGGTTTGGAGTTAATACCAAAAAGTGGGAAAACTGCGATGGGTATAAAGTCACTGATATTATTTGTAAAGAAAGGTGGATCGGAGATCAAGAGGATAAAAGCAGTGGAAGGGCAGCAAGCATTAATGTGGGATATTCAGTCATTGAAAATCAATGCTTCATTACCTGAGTCTCTCTTTATATTTTCGCCCCCAAAAGACACTGAGATATTGGATTTACGATAACTTCAAAGTCCTTGATAGTTTACAGACCTTGTTGCTTGGCTTTGTTCCAGAGATCATCCATTTCCTTCAATGTCATGTCTTTCAATTGTTTCCCAAATTCTTGAGCAGATTGTTCAATACTCATGAATCTTCTTTTGAATTTGTTTGATGTTTTCTGTAATGCTTCTTCTGCTATAATCGACCTGAATCTTGCTGCATTCACAATCGAAAACAATACATCCCCAAGTTCATCAGTGATTTTTTCATGATCTCCATGTTCAAGTTCGGCACGAAGTTCATGGATTTCTTCATAGACTTTTTTCCAAACATCAGTTTCTTCGTCCCAATCAAACCCAACATTTGCTGCTTTTTCCTGAATCCTTTGGGCTCGCAGCAATGCGGGTAATGCATTTGGTACACCTTCAAGAGCTGATGATCTCCCTTCCTGCATTTTTAATTCTTCCCAATTTTTTCTGACTGTCTCTTCATCGTGAGCTGATATTTCTCCAAAAACATGAGGATGCCGGTGAATGAGTTTCTCTTGAACTTTTTTCATGACATCCAGAATTGAGAATGATCCTCTTTGCTCGGCAATCACTGCATGCATCACGATATGCAGAAACAAATCTCCCAATTCCTTTGCAAATTCTGCATCGTCACCGGACTCAATTGCATCTATCATCTCATATGCTTCTTCGATAAACAAATGAGACAGTGATTCATGCGTTTGTTTGCGATCCCAAGGACATTCGCGCCTTAGGATTGTGACTAATTCCACAAATGATTCAAATTGATCTTTGATGGAATATTGATCTTCCGGTTGTGGTATTGGTATTGGTTGATCTGACATTGAGAATCAATCTTCAAGAATTTCTTTTTCTTTCTTTACCATGACAGCATCGATGTCTTTCACATGGCGATCAGTCAATTTTTGAATTTCGTCTTCACCACGTTTTCTATCATCTTCGGAAAAATGCTCCTTCTTTTCGGCAACTTTCAATTCTTCCATGTGATCGCGACGAATATTGCGCACGGCGACTTTACCTTCCTCGGCGAATTTCTTGCATAGTTTCACGAACTCTTTTCTTCTCTCTTCAGTAAGTGGTGGAATTGGTACGCGAATGACTGAGCCATCATTTGTGGGATTCAATCCCAAGTCTGAAGTGAGAATTGCTTTTTCAATTGCGGATAATGAACCTTTATCCCATGGCTGAATCAGAATGGTTCTTGCATCAGGAACGGAAAGGTTTCCAACTTGAGCAAGAGGTGTTGGTGTTCCATAATAATCAACCTTCACATTATCAAGCAATGTGACGGAAGCTCTTCCGGTACGAACTTTTGAAATATGTTGTCCGGCATGCTCAACTGCTTTTGCCATTGCATTTCCGGCTTCTTTAACGATATCATTGACAGGCATGATCTAAATCCTTTCTTGTGTTTATTGTACAACTGTGGCGATATTCTCACCCAATATGATCTTTTCGAGATTACCCGGAACATTCATATTGAATACCAGGATTGGTAGTGCATTATCTTGACATAATGCTATTGCTGTTGCATCCATTACTTTCAAACCTTTGAGCAATACTTCCTGATAAGAAACTTCCTCATAGCGTTTTGCCGAAGGATTGCGTTCGGGATCTGAATCATAGACTCCATCCACTCTTGTTCCTTTGATGATTACATCGGCTTCCATTTCTATTGCACGTAAAGCCGCGGCGGAATCAGTTGTGAAATAGGGATTTCCGGTTCCTGCTCCAAAAAGGACAACGCGTTTTTTTTCCAAGTGTCTGATTGCTCTTCTTTTGATGAATGGTTCTGCAATTTGTTGCATGTGAATGGCTGTTTGGAGTCTTGTTGGCAAACCTTCTTCTTCCAAAGCATGCTGAAAAGCAATGCAATTGATCACTGTGGCAAGCATCCCCATATAATCACCGGATACTTTATCAATTCCTTGCTGAGCCGCTTGTTCTCCTCGTATGAAATTACCTCCACCGATCACGATGCCGATCTCAATGCCCAAGTGATATACTTTGGCCACATCTTTGGCATATTGTTTCAGTGTTGAGGAGGATAAACCAAATTGTTGGTCACCCATCAGGGATTCACCGCTCAATTTGAGCAGAATGCGTTTATATCGTGGCTGTTGCATGGCATTAATTCACATAAGACATAAAAAAAGCGGCATAAATTTACAAAAAATTCATGCCGCTATAGATGTCATGGACATTTCAATAAATTATTCGCCAAGAAAATATCTGCGGAAGCTGATAACACTTGCCGGTTCACCTGTCAATTTGCCAATCTCATTGAGAATGTCATTGACCGTTTTCTTACTATCCTTAACAAAGCTTTGCTCGAGCAAGCATTGTTCTTGATAATATTTTTCAATTTGTCCTTTTGCAATACGATCGGCTATATCAGGATTTTTTCCTTCTTGAATAGCTTTATCACGATAGATTTCGATTTCTTTTTCCAAGGCATCGTTTTTCACATCTTCGCGCTTTACATAAGTAGGATTCATTGCGGCGATTTGCATTGCGATGTCTCGTAGGAGTGCTTTTGCTTCTTCCACGGCATTATTGATATTTGTTTCCACCAAAACACCGAGTCTGCTTCCTGCGTGAATATAATCTGCGACAAATCCTTGAGCGCGGATGATTTCAAAACGCTTCAAACCGATTTTCTCACTGAATTTGGCAAGTATTTCATTGTGGAGATCACCAAGTGTTTTACCACCGATATTCACTGCCATCAATGATGCCTCATCGGTCGCATCGCTATTCAACAATGCATTTGCGATTTCTTCTGCATATGTCACAAATTCTTCATTGCGAGCAACGAAGTCTGTTTCGCAGTTCAATTCAAGAATCACGCTCTTTGATCCATCAGCTGATGTTTTTGCAATGACAATTCCTTCATTGGCGGAACGATCTGCACGTTTTGCTGCTGAAGCTGCACCACGCTTACGAAGAATCTCGATTGCTTCTTCCATATTGCCTTGTGATTCATCAAGAGCTTTTTTGCAATCTGCCATGCCGGCGCCGGTTTTATCGCGCAGGTCTTTTACCATTTGTGGGGTGATTGACATTTGTATTTCCTGTATAGATGATTGTTCGTCCAAGATTAAGATACAACCGTTGCTTCAGGTGCTTTGGTTGTTGTTTCATCATCTTTCTTGCGGCGTGGACGCATTCTACGTGCACCTTTTCCGCCATCTTCATCGGATTCATTTTCTTTTGCCATGCGTTCGCCGGCAACACCTGCTTCAGCTGCTTTCTGTTTTGCGATTTCACGTCCTGAAAGTACTGACTCTGCGAGTGTTTCTGAAATGAGTTCAATAGTGCGAATTGAATCATCATTTGCAGGAATGGGATAATTAACTGTATCAGGGTCACAATTTGTGTCAACCATTCCGATAACAGGAATGCCTAATTTGTGCGCTTCTTGAATGGCAATGTGCTCTTTGCGAACATCCACAACGAAGATTGCACCGGGGATACGAGTCATTTCTTCGATACCACCGAAAACACGACGCAAACGTTCACGTTCGCGATTGAGCATCAAGCGCTCTTTCTTTGTAAACTTTTCAAATGTTCCATCAGCTTCCATTTTGTCTATCGAAGACAAACGCTTGATAGATTTGCGAATGGTTGAAAAGTTGGTAAGCATACCACCCAACCAACGCTCAGAAACATAATAAGCTCCACAACGCTTTGCAGCATTTTGAATTGCTTCTTTGGCTTGATTTTTTGTTCCTACAAACAAAACGACTTTACCCTGGCTAGCCGCTTCATGAGCTGCTTCAGATGCAATGTCCAATAATACTTTTGTTTTACGGAGATCGATGATGTGGATTCCATTGCGCTCAGTATAAATGAACTTGCGCATTTTTGGATTCCAACGGCGGGTAAGGTGACCAAAATGGGCACCTGATTCGAGCAGGGCCTCGACTGTTGTTTCCTTTGCCATAAGGCAACTCCTATTGATTGGTTATTACTACTGCTTTGATCATCTTGAATGTCCAACCGCTTGGCGGCCACGAGGAGATTCAATCACAAAGCATGATTAATGGATTAATGATGAACTTCATCATCAACCTGAAGAATGCAAAGACCTCAGCCACATGAAGAGGTGAGGTCGTATGCACACAATTTCTTAACGTATTATCGCTTCGAGAACTGGAAGCGCTTACGAGCTTTCTTTTGTCCGTATTTCTTACGTTCAACCATTCTTGGATCTCTTGTAAGAAAACCGGCTGAATGCAATTGAGAACGAAGCTCAGCATCAAAGTCGACAAGTGCACGTGCAACACCCAAACGGATTGCACCTGCTTGACCACTCTTCCCACCGCCTGTCGCTTTGATAAAAATATCAAACTTGCCTTCAAGATTTGATGTCTCCAATGGACGCAATGCCTCACGACGATAGAATTCTACGGGGAAATAGTCTTCGATTGGACTCTTGTTAACAGTAACCTTACCGGACCCTGGCAATAATCTTACCTGGGCAACTGCTGTCTTACGACGACCGGTGGCTGTAATATTCTTCATGGATTACTCCGTTATTCTGCGCTGTATGAAAGTTTTAATTCTGTAGGCTCCTGTGCTGCATGCGGATGCTCAGGACCTGCATACACTTTCAATTTCTTGCCCATTTTGCGACCAAGAGAATTCTTTGGAAGCATCCCTTTCACTGCAAGCTCGATAACTTCTTCCGGCTTGCTCTTGACAAGATCTTTGAAAGAACGGAAACGATCTCCACCGGGATATCCGGTATAATGGAAATACTCTTTCTGCTCCTCACGCTTGCCTTTTACGCGAATCTTGGATGCATTCACAACAATCACAAAATCACCGCAGTCAACATGAGGGGTGAAATCGGGCTTGTGCTTGCCTCTGATCAAATATGCAACTTGAGATGCCAAGCGACCGAGCGTCAAACCTTCGGCATCAACTACATGCCATTTTGCCTGAACATCCTGTTCGCGTACTGATTTTGTGATTTTGGCGGATGATACCACTGTCAAATCCTCAAAGAAAAAAGGAATTCAAATAGAGCTTGCAAAGATAGGATATCGGCAGTTTTCCACAAAGAAATTTTTTACAGCCTTATCCACAAATGTGAATACTACAGCTGAATGCAAAGGAAAGGTCTTGTTTTTAGTCCCTTTGGACCTTGGCGGCATGTAGAAATATGGCGGAACTTGAAGAAACATTCAGCGAATTCACCGATTGAAACATAGGAATATGGAGAATTTCATCAGATATAGCCAATATTTCATTCGAAATGCCATATCCCTCGCTTCCAAAGACCAATATGAAGTCTTGCGGAAATGTAAAGGTGGACACATCCTTTGAAGTAGGAGTGATTTCAGCCGAAATGATCGGGATGGAACGCTGTTCTTTGAGCTTTAGTAGATCTTTTGGAAGTTGTTTTGATGCCGAGCATGTGGCAAAAGCGATGGAACCCATTGAGACACGGACTGCTCTTCTGAGATATGGTGAGCTTGTTGTTGAGTCTGTGATAATGGATTTGAAGCCGAGGCCAATGGCATTTCTGATGATTCCACCCACATTATCCGAATTGACGATGCCATTGAGTGCAATGATTGGTCCTTTCATGGAAGACAAAAATGCTGAAGCGGGCTCTTCGACAATAGACATCATAGGGCTGTGAAGATCAAAACCCACAAGAATATCCATGTCCGTTTTGGACATCACATAACATTCTTCTGCGGGAAGTTTTGATTGTATCGAGGATAGGTGTTTTTCATACAATTCTTGTGTCAGTAGGATTGAACGAACATGCAAAGAACTTTGCAAAATGGAGAGCGTGATTTTTTCTCCATCGGTCAGAAAGACTTTTGAACGTGTATGAAGTGTTTGCGCATGGCGAAGATCTCGATAAAAATCAAGACGCCGATCATTCACATCATGCACTGTATTCATGTTCAGATGCGATCAAATCTGCAATAGGGTTGCAATGCTTTCGGCACATTGATATGTCCATCCTCGGTTTGATAATGCTCGAGAATTGCAACCATCAATCGTGATGTAGCAAGACCGCTTCCATTCAATGTATGAAGATGCTCCTGTTTTCCCTGATCATTACGGAATCTGATATTTGCTCTTCTGGCTTGATATGATTCGAAATTTGAACAGCTTGAAACTTCAAGCCATTTTTGCTCACAAGGTGACCATGCTTCAAGGTCATAGGTTTTTGCACTTGAAAAACTGGTGTCTCCGCTGCAAAGCAATAAGACGCGATATGGTATTTCCAGAGCATTCAGAACATCTTCAACATCGGTGACGAGTAATTCCAATTCATCGAATGATGTTTCCGGTTTGACAAATTTCACAAGTTCCACTTTATTGAATTGATGTACCCTGAGAAATCCTTTAGTGTCCTTGCCATAGCTTCCCGCCTCTCTTCTGAAGCATGCAGAATAACCGCAATATTTCACCGGCAATTGATCATTTGCCAATACTTCATCACGATGAAAATTGGTAATGGGAACTTCGGCGGTTGGGATCGCATATAGTCCATCGAGAGGCATAGCATACATGTCCTCTTCCATCTTTGGCAATTGTCCTGTCCCTCGCATTGAAGCATAGTTTGCAAGAAACGGTGGCATCATTTCCGTATATCCGTGTTTTTCCAGATGAAGATCTATCATAAAATTGATGAGAGCCCTTTCGAGACTTGCACCTTTACCAACATAAAATCCAAATCCACTACCGCTGACTTTGGCACCGCGCTCAAAGTCGAGAATATTCAATTGCTTCGAAATCTCAAGATGATTCTTTCTAAAACCTTGTTCAATTGTATCGCCCGTTCTTCGTATTTCAATATTCTCTGCTGCACTTTTTCCGATTGGTACTGATGCATGAACCATATTGGGTATACGAAGAATCATCTCTTCCATTTCTTCTTCGATTGGTCGGAGAGATTCATCAAGAGACTTGATTGTGTCTGAAACAATGCGCATCTCTTCGATATGGGTCGTGGCATCTTCTTTATTTTTCTTGAGTGAAGCAATCAATTCCGAAACGGTATTTCTCTTGCTTTTTAATACTTCCACTTCTTGAATCAAAGAGCGCCTCTTTTCATCAAGAATGAGAAGGGCATCGATGTCTGCAGATTCATTTTTATTGATCACATTGCTTTTGACTTTGTCAGCATGTTCCCGTATGAATTTAATGTCGAGCATGATTGTAAACCGTTACTGTGTTGTCACTGATATTGATGCAAATTACATATTTCCCGCTGAAAGACTCGAATGACATATGCTCGGAAGAGTGTATTTTCGTGTCATTGAGGAGTGTTCAATGTCAATCACGACCAATCAAAGAGCAGATTTATTCATGCTCTTCATCACATTTATCTGGAGCGGAACATTTGTCATCATCAAAAATGCTCTTGATGATGTACCGCCTTTTCTGTACACGGGATTGCGTTTTGCACTGGCATCGCTCATCGGATATGCTCTTTGGTTTCGTTCGATGCATGGAATCACAAAAAAAGAAGTGATGCAAGGGAGTGTTTTAGGTTTGTTTTTCGGACTTGGCTTTCTATCTCAAACATGGGGTTTACAGCATACGAGTGTTGCCAATTCATCATTCATTACCGGCTCGATGGCAATATTCACTCCGATTGCTGCATTTTTGATTGATGGAAGAACCGTCACGAAATATCAGGCGATTGGCATATTCACCGTTCTTATTGGTTTGGCATTTTTCTCTCAACATGGTTTGGATGATTGGCAATTCAATGTTGGTGATGTGGCCACTTTGTTTTGTGCTGTGATGTGGGGGATGTACATCACATATACCGATAAGTTCATGAGAGATGCTGAAGATATTGCCGCTTCTTCGGCGCGCCTGACCCTTATTCAATTCATCATCTCATGCATTTTTGCATTTGCCGGATCATTATTGCTCGAGGGGCCTGTTGCAAAAATGCCTTCATTGATTCAGCACGCTTTCGCTTCCACTGATTTTTGGATAGCATTTTTATATACCGCAATTCTTGCTTCCATTGTCGCAACATATATTCAAACGCGCTATCAACATGAGACAAGTCCGGTAAAAGCGGCTCTTATGTTTTCTATTGAACCGGTGACTGCAACGCTGCTTGCTGTGATGGTTGGTGTGGAAACGCTTTCGATCGAAAAGCTCCTGATAGGGGCCATTGTGATCTTTGGAGTATTGATTGCACAATCAGAGGATTTGATTCCTTCACTTAAATCAAATATTCAAGATTCTTGAAAGATGATTGTCTCGCCAAATTGACGTAGTATCGGCTCCAGTAAATCCGTTGAACCAGATGCGGAGATAATGCAGTGTTTAGGTTTGAAATACTGTTTCTGAATAGGCAACAGGTTTTCTCTCTCGGCATTGGCAATGGACTGAAACACACTTGTATGATACATCTCAGGTAGATGATTGAATTCAATCATCTTCATCCTCGCTGAAATCTGTTGATTCGTTTCCATACCCTGAACCATCGTTCCAAGAACATAATTGATCACAGTTTCACATTCTTCTTCAGCAAGCATTGTTTCACTCATCTTCTGCAATTCTTGAAAGATGAGTTCAATGCTATGAGCGGTGACATCATTTCCAACCTGGGTTTGAATATTATATGTGTTCGAGCCTTTTCTTCCATAGCTTTGAGCAAAAGCTCCATAAGTATATCCATGCACCTCGCGCAATGTATGATTGATTCTCGATGCAAAATATCCCCCAAAAGCAGTTGAAGCAATGCGAAACAAAGGATAATCGGGATGATTCAATCCAATTGATGGAAAAGCAATATGCAGAGCTGTTTGCACGGCATCTTGTTTTGGAGCCAATACGCATGACATTTCATCTGTAAATTGAGCTTGCGGAATCAAGGGTGGTTGTTCAACCGGTTTCCATGAACCAAAGCGTTCTTCAAGAATGTCAATCATCTGATCAGGGTCGCAATTTCCGGAGATGGTAAAAAATGCATCGGATGTTTGCACAATATCGCGGTGGAATGCTCTGCATGTTTCTTGATTGATCAAAGCAATACTTGATGGAATGCCGATTCTGGAATGACCATATGGATGATTCGCAAAAGATCGAGCGCTTACAGCTCTTGAAGCTAAATATTCGGGATCCATGGCATATTGCTCATGTTCTGCGAGCATCAGATCTTTTTTCAATGCAATTTCAGACTCAGGAAATTGTGAATCAAACAAACATTCCTGCATTAAGTCTGCCATGAATTGCGCATGCTCAGCCAAACCGATGGAAGAACATTCAAAAGAATCCCAAGAAGAGGAAAACCCGAATGAGACACCCAATCTGTCGATCAGCATGGAGATGTCTTGTGCCTTTTTGGTTGAAGTACCTGCCAACATCAAACCTGCCACTGCTCTTGCAAGACCTGCTATGTGTTCATGAACAGCACCAATACGCATTGTCAAAGAAATTGAAATCAATGCGCTCTGTGGATCATGTACGAATAGCACTTTCATGCCATTGCTTAATGATCTCCTATCGGATGCAGGAAATGAAAAGGATGGTTTTATGTTTGATATTGGTGGTGTTGATCGATCCATATGAGCTCCTTATCGGCAATCTACGGGTTTTGAAAAGAAGTCGATTGAATTTTTCGGCATTGTGTAACATCTTTGTATCACAAGCGTTAGAACCCCAACTTTTGGAGATGTCTCATGCAGAAAAGAGCATATAGGAATACTCAAGACAAAGTACTGGCAGGTGTCTGTTCTGGCCTGGGAGAATATTTCTCAATAGATCCCTTATTTATCAGAATCATCTTTTTATTGTTTCTGTTTGAACCAGAAATTGCAGTTGTTGCATATATCGCTTTGTGGATCGCTTTACCGAAGAAGCCAAAACAAAAGCCCAAGAAAGGCGAAGTAGATTCAAATGAAGAATCAAGAACATTTGAGCAACAAGTTGAAGACTTTGGAAAAGAAGCAGAAGTCATTGGAGAAAGGTTTGGGAAAGAGGCCGAACGATTTGGCGAAGAATTGGGTAGAAAAGTTGAAGCTGCGGCTGAGCACATTGAGGGGAAGGTAAAAGATGCAGTGAATGCAAACAAAGTGAATGTTTCAATCAAGGTTGAATCAAAGCAAGGAAAAGGAAGAGCCATGGGCTATATCCTCATTGCTTTGGGGGCAATATTCTTGGCAAACAATTATCTCCCGGATTTCGACATAGAACGATTCTGGCCGATTATTCTCATTGGCATTGGTTTCTCAATTCTATTTTCAGGCAAAAAGGAGGATCCATCATGAATCAGTTCAAATTTCTCTTTGGGTTCTTTTTTATTACCATCGGTTCATTACTTCTTGCACAAAACTTCTATCCTTTTTTTGCATTCGAATCAGTATGGCGACTCTGGCCTTCGATTCTCTTATTGCTTGGGATTTCTTCACTAGTAAAGCAAGTGACATTAAAGAAAATTCTCATGTCCGGAATAGGATTGATTGCAGGTATCATCATATTTTCAGATGGATATCATACTGGCATTTTGATTGATTCTGATACCGATGAACAAGTTTCGGAAATACGTGATTCCGTTTCTGTACCATTTGATCCGGCACTCAGCGATACTTCTTATTTATCCATTTCTGCGGGTGCGGCATCGATTGACATTGGTTTGAATGAGGATTCATCTCTCATTCTCATTAAGAGACATTCAGAAGTATTAGAAAATGATTCTGAAGTTAATGGTGGCAATATGGATGAGGTTGATTCCGGTTCTTCTTTTTCAATAGATCATAAAATACGTGATGGCATTAACAGAGTGGATTTAGAATTTGGTGGAAATCTCACCTTATTCGGTAATCAAAAACTGAAGAAAGCACTTGTACTCCTAAACCCTCGAGCATTATGGAATATAGATATTGATGGTGGAGCAACATCCATGAATGCGGACCTCTCTGCTCTGCGCATTGCTTCTTTAAATTTAGAAGTTGGCGCATCGTCAGTTTCGCTTCGACTAGGAGCAATACAGGATTCCTCATTCTATCACATTGAAGGTGGAGCAGCAAAATTTTTCATAGAGATTCCTGAAGATGCCGGTTGCAGAATTACGCAGGAATCCGGATTATCCAAACATGATTTTCCGAATTTCATCAAAAAGGCAGACAATGTGTATGAATCAACAAATTATGCCACTTCAACAAAGAAAATTATTTTGGATATTCTAACAGGCGTTAGCTCTTTAACTGTTCAAAGGTATAAGCAAATAACTCCCGATATATCCCGAGATTTACAAGACTCGATTCAGAAGAAATCGCCCGATTCGCTTGTAATAAAGCCAAATAAGAACTCCAAAAAGTTATGATGTCAAAACTCCGATCCTTTTCATCGGAGTTTTTTTTTCACGTTCCAATCTCTATGTTGCACATGATTCATCAGGGGTTATCATGTACGCTTCTCTATTTTCTGCTTCTGTATTCGGCATCGGTGCATTTCGTGTTCACATTGAAACGCATCTTGAAAATGCCGTGCCTGTTTTTCTCATGGTCGGACTTCCCGATTCTGCGGTTCGAGAATCCAAGGAACGCGTTTCGGCAGCCATCAAAAATTCTCAATTGCCATTCCCATTGAAACGCATTACCGTCAATCTTGCACCTGCAGATATACGGAAAGAAGGAAGTGGTTTTGATTTGCCGATTGCGCTTGGAATAATTTGTGCGATGGGTCACATAGATCAGGATGCATTCGAAGACGCTTTATTTATCGGAGAACTTGCTTTGGATGGCGAGCTAAGACCGATACATGGTGCATTATCCATTGCTTTGATGGCGAAAGATGAAAAGATCAAGAGAATATATCTTCCAAAAGAGAATGCCGAAGAAGCCGGACTTGTGCAAGGCATCGACATCATTCCTTTGCTTTCTTTGCAAGAAGCCATTGCAGTACTCAACAAAGTAGTTTCTATTAAACCTCATCAATCAGAAATTGAAGGGCTATTCATCAAGAGACATAAGCAAGGAATTGACTTGTCTGACATCAAGGGTCAGGAACAAGTAAAGCGAGCGCTGGAAGTTTCTGCTGCCGGCGGACATAACTTAATTATGGTCGGTCCGCCCGGAAGCGGGAAAACAATGATAGCCAAGCGATTGCCCGGAATATTGCCACCAATGACGATGGAAGAAGCTTTGGAGACAACAAAGATTCATTCCGTTGCGGGACAATTAGCAAAAGGGATTCCACTTGTCACCATGCGACCTTTCAGGAGTCCGCATCATACGATATCAGATGCCGCCCTTGTGGGAGGTGGAATGGGAGTGATTAAAGCTGGTGAGATATCACTTGCGCATCATGGTGTTTTATTTCTTGATGAATTGCCCGAGTTTGCAAGAAATGTTTTGGAGGTGTTACGTCAGCCGCTTGAAGATAGATCCATATCCATTTCAAGAACAAAGATGAGCGTTGAATATCCGGCAAATTTCATGTTATTGTGCTCGATGAATCCATGTCCTTGTGGACATTTTGGAAATCCTCATCAGCAATGCACTTGTAGCACTCAGCAAATTCAGCGATATATGGGTAGAATTTCGGGTCCTTTACTTGATCGCATAGACATACATGTGGATGTACCGGCTGTTCGGTATAGAGACATATCAGATGCAAGAAAAGGCGAGTCAACAAACGATGTAAGAGATAGAGTAATTATGGCACGTGAAAAACAAAGACTTCGGTTTTCGGAAAGAAAAGATGTATTCAAGAATGCAGACATGCTCAGTTCAGACATACGCCATTGGTGTGTATTGAATGAAGCATCATCCGAATTGCTGAACAAAGCAATGAATTCCTTGGGTTTATCAGCAAGAGCATATGATCGAATTCTGAAAGTCTCAAGAACGATTGCCGATCTCGCGGATTCAGAACATATTCAGGTTGATCATGTAAGTGAAGCTGTGCATTATCGAAGTTTGGACAGACAATTTTGGAATGGTTGAATCAATTGTCGATTCTGGTATCGACAATCACATCAACCGTTCTTGTATATAATCTACCTTCAGGATAACGATCATCATATAAAGCACTGTTTCCTTTGCCAAGAACAGTAGCCCTGTTTTTGACTTGCAATGCTTTTGCAGTGGCATCTGCTCTTTCTTGAGCCAAACGTTGATTGGCATCGGCATCACCCAAACGATCGGTGAATCCCGTTATTGAAATGCTTGAATTAGGTCTGACAAATCCTTTTATGAATTCTATGATTTGCGCATTTCCGTCTGTGATTTCACTTGAACGCACATCAAACAGCACAAGAGAGAATGTATTCACTTCTCGATCTTGCACTCGATTGATTTTCTTCTTGTGCAATGTTACTTGCTCGATTGGAATCATTCCTTGTATTTCCGCTGAGTCCTGCAGTGGCGTGGTTGCTTTGAATGCATATATGATTGCGGAATCAGTTGCCAAACCTTCGCTCATTTCTTCGCCAATATGCCAATCAATGAAAGAGGGTACTTTGTCTTCTCCCGTGAATCTACGCAGTTCTTTGTCTTGCTGACCAGCAATCAATTGCCATGTTGCAACTGAATCTGTTTCTACTTGAGGTCTGAAACGCACGATTGGAGGATTCATCGTTCGAACCGTGTCCAAAGTGATGATTGGTGAAATGATATATGGTTCATTGGATGTGATTTCCACGCGTCGATTTTCCTGAGCACCCATGATGGTTTGTGTATTGGCATGTTTTTCCGGAAGATTGCGATTCTTGATTGTGATTCTGTCACTTGAAATATTCCATACTTGCTGTAAATATGTCTTTACTGATTCTGCTCTTCTCATAGACAATGCTTTATCCCCCTTTTCTTTTTGAATATCTGCATTACATCCTGTGAGTGTAATGCTTGAAGCGGGTTTTTCAATCATGCGTTTACCTACGATGTTCAATATATGCAGATAGGTTTCCACATGATTTGGAGTGTGAATGAAATCTATGTCAAACAATGGTGTGTCAATTGCATCGAGCCGAGCATAGCGAGATGGTATCTTATCTTCACCTTCATCAAAGAATATGAAATTCAAAAGCGGAGTCATAGTCAATGATGAATATTCTTCAATCACGATATTAACGATATTCTCCTCTTTGGACTGTTCATTCACGCTGAAAGCAGCAAGCTTGGCTTTGAGTCTTTTTGGAATATATGGCTTGATTGTTTCAACTTCGATTGTGGGTAATGGCGTAATCGGTATCTCGAGCAAACGAGCAGGGTTTATCGCCGTATAGGACAGCATGATTCCAGCTCTTAATGCACTCAAAGAAAGCGACTCATCGGAGTTTGGAAATTCGATGGGTTGATTCATCATGTGCACATATGATAATTCCGGAGTCAAGGTAAATGACTCACTGAGTTTCATATCATAAAATAATCCGAATATTGGTCCATAGAGAAGTGAAGTTGGTGTGAAATTCACTTTACGATCATTTCGTATCGTACTTTTTGTATCAGAAAACACAACTCCTTTTGGTAGTATCAATTCTTCTTTTCCTTTTGCTTCTCCAATTGATTGTAATCGCATGGTAAAACCACCTCGTATTCCAAAGCCCGATTCAAATGGTTTCCAAGCAAGCGATGGCGTGAATCCTATCGACGGAATTGTCCATGACATGGAAAAAGCGGATTGTGCCTCCACAATATCAAATCCCGTTCCATTGAATGACAATGCATTTCCGATTGTATTCACAGCGGATAATTCGCCACGTGATTGAACATACTCTACTTGCATATCCAATCCGAATGATGGCGTGAATGCATAGCGAATTGATCCGCCGATAAATGGATCCATCGATGTTGAGGATCCATCGAATCCATTGCAGCAATTATCAAGTCCGGGCAATGACTGAAATGTACCGGTGAATTGTGTTCTTTGCATTCCACCAAGAAGACCAAAAGACCAAGCTGATCTATCATATTGAGCTTGCAATTGCACATTGATTATCATCATCAATGCTAGAAATCTCCATATTCCCTTCATGATGATGTCCTATCGAATAATGATGCATTGTTGAGAATCTCGACCATATCTCGACTGCAAGACTAGTCTATACATACCGGCAGGCCAATCGCCTTCATATAAGAATGATTCATGCTCCGGAATTGAGATGTTCTGTGTTTGCTCTTTCCAGATTTTTTTATCAATGATGCTGCCCTTTGCATCAAACAATGTCAGCATCACTTCTTCACTATGAAAACGGATTGCATGAACTGTGAACACATCTTGAGCCGGGACTGGTTGTATGGATTGCAAAAAGGGCATTCCTGAGAAATCCAATAATCTTACCGAGGAATCAGAGAGTTTACACAAAGAATCCAGCTCGAATATTCCTTTGGCTGAATTTGACAATAATCTCGAGCATGACCAATTCACAGAATCAACGGTAAACATTGTTTTTCCAGGTTCACCCATGATTGCAGCACCTCTAAGTTGTAGCAGTGTGTCACCGGATTTCAATGAAGGTGCATTGTCAATTGCTATATGCAGAGTCCTCAAACGCCCATCAACACTATTCTTGATGATTCTTCCCTGACTTATGACAGGCGACGGATCAAATACCCATGGATCATATTGGATACGCATGGTGATTGAACGTGGAGGACATCCAAGAGAGTCGGGATATCGCTCTATGATGATCGGTATCATCGCCTTCTTTTCCAAGGGATGCGCTTTTGCATGAGGTATGCTGAGAGAAACAGGTGTGTATGCATTGTCATATTCAACGGTTACACCTTTGGTGACCGCACAGCCATTTGCATCAATCGCAGTAAGTACATATTCTCTACTTCTTGTTGGAATGCATAATGTTCTGGGAGCTGTACTGTCTTGCAACTCGAGCGGTTTTAGTCCATCAAGATCACGCCATTCATATATATAGGATGGCTTTCCTCCATTTGCTTCTCCGCCAATGATGATTGAATCGCAAGGGCAAGCAAATACACGGTCCGGGAAGATCAACTCCGGTCCATTTACCTTTATAGATTGCTCGGTGGAAATTGAACATCCTGCAGAATCGATGATTGTGCAGCCAAGGATAAAATCGGTATCGAATCCGGCAATCTTGAATGTTGTATCTGAAAATTGAATGGGCTTATTATTGATGCTCCAATTCAAAACATAAGGTGGATTTCCTCCCGATGCTCGGATATTCGCGGTTACTGAACCACCCTTGCACATAAGGGTATCAACATCCATGGTAATCTTCAATTGAGGACGGACATTAATTACCATGAATGCCGTTGTTGATTTACCACCATCATCTGTCACGGTCAATGAATAGACTGTTGTTGTATCGGGTGAAAATCTTGGATTGTAAATCGTTGGATTATCCACTCCAGATGTGGGACTCCATTGATATGTAAAAGGAGATTTTCCGCATGTTGCAATTTCACCACGAGATGGGGTGACATCACCAAAGCAAATTGTTGTATCTGAAGCCGGTCGTGGATTTGGTACGGGTTCAACGCATACTGAAATAGTATCGGAGACAGAACACCCTTTTGCGTCCTTCACAAAAACTGTATACAATGTATTGATCAATGGGCTTGCGGTCAGGGTTGGCGTAGAGCTTTGTACATTGATCGGTATCAACTCATAGGTATAAGGGGAGGAACCTCCAGATACTTGAACATTGAATGTCACACTATCGCCTCTGCAAATGCAATATGGTTTTGAGTCTGTTCTCCGTATCGCCAAGGACATCGACTGTTCTGTACTAAATGTAACGGTATCCATTCCCATGCAACCCGAAGAGGTATACACCATCAAGGTATATGTCATGGAAAATGTACTATCCGGAAATGTCACAAATGGACGCGGATCATTTGGATTGTTCAAAAATGTCGATGGTGACCATTCATACCGTAATGTGTCATTCGGATCGGCAATCACCGTAGGTGACAAACGAAATGGTGCAATCGGACTGCATATGAATTGTGATCTTCCGGCATCGACCTTCGGACATGGATTCAATGTATACAACACAGTGTCGCTTCTTGTAATATTTTGTCCATCCGTTACTGTGAGTACATATCCGTATTGTTTTCTAAATGGTGGATTTTCATTCACTTTTACGGTGACGGGTACAGTATTCAATGCACTGAGTGCAGAGAGTGGTGCATTTCCAAGAGCAGACCAAGTATATGTGAAAGGAATGACGCCGCATCGAGCGGGAATACCGATTTCACCACCTTTCTGATCGCATACACATTCGGTGATGTCCTGTCCTGCATTTGCATCCGGTATCAGTCGAACATCAATGAATATTGTGTCCTTGTCCATACATCCATTTGCATCTGTCACCATCAATTCATATTTACCCGGCATTGTTGGATAGATCAGTGTACTGGCTTGCATGGCATTTACAATATTTGCATTGCCTGATGATATTCTTCGCCATTGATAGAGATATGGCAATGTGCCACCACGAACAATTGCTTTATTGCCTATCTGAATTGTATCACCAATACATAAAACTCGAGCATCATCTCCGGCATTGAGAATGGGTGAATCAACAATTCGAATGGCATATGTATATGTTGCCGTGCAACCTATGTCGTCAGTGACATTCAACACATATTCATGAATGCCGGGATCGCTTCTTTTGACGGTGAGTGTCGGGCTGAACACCGATCCTATGACTCCGTCTATAGGTGCCCAACGATAGGTCAATGTTCCGGAACTACTGTTTATTGAAGGAGTGATTCGCACAATATCATCATTGCAAGCAAGAATAGTGGACTGTGGTTGTATGATGGGCGCTGGTTTGACGATCAATGTCATTGTATCACGTCTTTCACAACCGAGTGCATCTTTTACAAAAACGGAAAATCTGTATGTGCCGACAGACATTGCTTTTGTGAGCATTGTTGCATTATCGGATTTTCCATCTATGTGATTGCCATCAAGTGAAGACCAAAGATAGGTAAGTGCACCTTGCGCTCCCTGAACAGTCACCGGTATATTCAAAGCAGTTTGAGCACAAATGATTGAATCTTTCAGGGTAACAGCGAGGGGATTATCGACTTTAACTGTTGTATTGAGAGTATCAACCAATATTCCCGAAGAACGACGAATGATCAATTGAACAGGATATGTTCCATTGATAGGTCTTGAAAATTGTATGATTTTTCCTGTTTTGGTTTCACCTGGAAGATTCCATGTCCATGATGTGACATTTGCTGAATCTGATGTATAACCAATGAGTGTGGCGAATTGATTCGGGCACAATGTTCCGGCCGGACTTAGTCCTTCAACACTGATTCTGGAATTGCTTTTATGTCCGAAGGAAACAATATCATGATTTGCAAATGCCCCACCGGTCGAAGAAGTAAAACCAAGCCATGCGGTTTGATTATCCAAATCAAGTAGTGAATCCAGTTTTACATAAGCCGTGATTTTTGGAGTATTGAATTCATCCAAATATACTTTCATGATATTGCTCACATAATCTATGCGCATGACATGCACAGAACCGTCTTCGAGCAATGGTATATTTCTGGATGTCCCCAATGTGATGATATGATCAGGGCTATTGGGATTTTTTCCTCTGGTTTGTATTCCAATGTGATTATCATTGGGATCTCGAAATTCGGAATTGGGATATGTATCAAACTCGATGGCAAGACTATTGGGTATATTCATATATCCAATCCCACCACCAAATACACCAATGGCATTTGTACTATTGTTTTGAATGACAAAAGCTATACCATCAGCACCGGAATTCCCCGATTGTGTAATCTGAAATCCAATCTGTATGGAAAAATCACGAGCAACATTTCTCTTTTCTTTCAGCCAAATACCACCACCTTGATTATATGTTGCATCGGTAAGGCGAATACGCTTATTGAAAAGTTTGGCATTTCCCACAAAATGGAACATTGAAGGATCTGTAAACTCACTGATATACAGATCTCCCTGAGCACAAAGCGTAATGGGAATGAGAAAAAAGGAAATACAAAGGTAAAGGAGTCGATTCATAGGCTTTATTAAGAATAAATAACATTCGTAAAATACGAATGAACTTATAAGTACTTCAATTGAATTCTCTTTCGACTATGATGATTCTACCGGGATATGTCATGTTTCCAACAACTGTTTCAATCACCGGTTTGGCATCCAAAGTAACCTTAACTTGAGTAGTACCGGGGTTTGCCAAGGCAAATGCCAATTTTGCCATTCCGGTATATCCCCTTTGCTCAAAAAATGAAAACAGATTGAATTCTGTGCTTATGGGTATGGAAACGGTTTCACTAGCTGCAGGTAATGCAATCGGCCCCTGTACAATTCCCGATATAGTAGGAACATCATCTATGAGAAGTATCCATTCCAAAGAAGTTAGAGTGGCGAGTCCACCCATTGCAATTCCATTTCCTTTCACGGATTCATTAGGATTTCTTGCTTCAAGATTAACTGTCAATGATAGCGGAAGAGATTTTCCGGCAACACTATTGGCCAAGGCAATCGTTTCGCCAACAGAAAAATCAGTAACCTTTGACTTCCCTATTACTGCTACCCCTCCAATTGAAACCCTTGATACTGAACCTATGCGGAATTGTACATCTTTCATTGATGAGAGATTCTGCAAGATAGAACATCCTTGAAAGATCAATAGCGAATAGGAAATCGACATCATCATAAACATGAATCGTTTCATCAATATTACCTCTTGATTACAATGCATTGATTATCTACACTTAATATACTTGATTGTCACGAATTCGCTTGATTGCAGTGCTTTTGGAACGGTAGTTACATATGTATTTCAAAAGTATGAACCGTCTGCATTTGCTTATTCTAATGGTCAGCAGCCATAAATATTGAAGAATTGACATTGGAACTATAAAGGTAAAAGCCATGATCACAGTTGAATCAACAATTCTTGCATTGGCAATATTAACAAGTATTGCATTATTGCTATTGCTCTTCAACACTGTCAGAAACGCAATCATATTCAATCATGTGCATCCCACAGAAATGAAAGATCCACATGTTCCATTCGTAAGCGTACTCATACCTGCAAGAAATGAAGAAGACATCATTGAGCAATGTATTCGTTCAATCTGCAATCAGTCATATTCTCAATATGAAGTAATTGTACTCAATGATCACTCCACGGACAAAACAGGGGAGATATTACATAGATTGTTACTGGAATTTCCTCAATTATCCATCATCGAAGGTGGAGTTCTTCCTTCTCATTGGATTGGAAAACCGCATGCTTGTCATCAACTTGCAATGAAGGCTAAAGGAGAATATGTTTTATTCACGGATGCTGACACATTTCATGATAGATCGAGCATTGAGTCATTGATGAAGTTTGCAGTCACATATAACATCGACATGCTGAGTGCAGTACCAAAACAAGAGTTGAAATTATTTTGGGAACATGTTGCAGTCCCATTCATACATACATTATATCTCACCTATCTTCCCCATGATCTGATTTTGAAGAACCCAAATCCTCAGTTCGCAGCGGCAAATGGCCAAGCATTATTATTCAAAAGAGAGTCTTATCAGTTGATTGGGGGACATACTTCTGTTGCAAACAGCATTGCAGAGGACATCGATTTGGCTATACGCATCAAATCATTTGGAATGCGTCTCTGTCATGCATCTGCTTCTGAGATTATATCATGCAGAATGTATCGTTCTTCTCGAGATGTGTTCACCGGATTTTCAAAGAATGCATTTGCCACAATGCACTTTGACATGTACAAATTACTCTTCTTTGTATCACACCTTTTCATCACCTATGTATTTCCATTCATTGGTTTATGTATCGGCCTCTTACTGAATAACCCATTAATCATCTTATTTAATGGGTTGTCTATCATTCTTTCAATGTCCTTACGATTTATTATTGCCATGTATTTTGGATATCCTTTGTGGCACTCTTTTTTACATGCATTGACAGCTTCCACATTTATAGTATTTGCAATTAATTCGGCATTGTGGAGCAAAAAAAAGAATGGAACAGAATGGAAAGGCAGAACATACTCGCTTTCAAAGCAAGCGAAACCTATCATATCATAATCACATGAGGAATCAGCAATGAGAACTATGCCATTTATCGTTCACGGCATCATGTGGCTGGCTTTTCTGATCATTGGTTGTATTCAACTAGCCAAAACACAATTGATTTCAGCTTCGGGAGCAATTGGTATGGGTGTTGTATTTTACAGATACTGTTTGCTACATGCACAACAGTTTCAATGGCAATGGTTGAAGCCAATATTGATCATGCAGATATTCTGCTCAGTTATCCTATGGATACTGGCTTTGTACATCCTGTAAATGTATATCACTGTTGACCCAATGCTTTTTCAATTCGATTAAACAGTGCTGATTTTGATACTCGTTCTTCTATAGGGAAGAGAATGATGATATCTCTTACACCTTTGATGTCAGCGGATCTAAGAATATCGTAATAGGTATGTTCTTTCAATGGGAATATGTCCCCAAATTGTGTGGAGACATGTAATGACAATTTCATTGCTTGAGGATATTTTCTTATCAGTCCTTCAAATTCTTCATGAGTTGAACAAAGATGCAGATGCGCTTTAGGGGAATAATGCCGATACTTCATTCCGGGAGATTGGATATGCGTTTCCCCTTTTTGCACAACTTCAACGTTCTTCTTCAACACGGCTTCTATTTGTTCGGCTGAGATCATCCCGGGACGAAGAATGATGGGGCTTGGTGATAATTTGATGACAGTTGATTCAATACCTACCGTGCATTGTCCTCCATCAAGAACTGCATCTATCTTTCCATCCAGATCTTCCAATACATGATAGGCATTCGTGGGACTTGGTCTTCCTGAGATATTTGCCGATGGGGCGCATAAAGGACCACTTAATTTCAATAACTGCAATGCTATTGGATGGTTGGGCATGCGAATTGCAATTGTGTCCAAGCCACCTGTTGCTTCTCGTGGTATTTCTTTTTTTGCATGCAAGACAATTGTCAGAGGTCCGGGGAAAAATGCTCTTGCCAAGAGCTTTGCATCTTCAGGAATATCTTCCGCAAGCAATGTTATTTCTTTAATCGAACTCACATGAGCTATGAGCGGATTATCCGCAGGCCTGCCTTTTGCTTCAAACACATGTTTCAATGCTTCAGGATTGAATACGGAAGCACCAAGACCATATACTGTCTCCGTAGGAAAAGCAACAATTTTTCCATCCTTCAACATAAGCGCGGCTTGCTGTATGTCTGATTCTGAATTACCATATAAGCGAAGTGTTGTGAGATCACTCATCGCGATATCCTTACTGTGACAATGTACTCGAATAAAACTGTTCGATGTCTTTGGTGAATTGAATCAGCGATTCCTTTTCGATATACATCATGTGTCCTGAGCGATAGTATTTCATGGAAATATTTTTTCTCAATTCAGGTTCCAATGTCAAATGATTGACTGTATATTCTGAGGCAAAAAACGGAGTTGCCAAATCATACCAACCATTTCCTACATACACTTTCAAGAATGTATTTTTATTCATTGCATCTCTGAGTGCATCTCCAACATAAGGAAATCCACGTTCGGCACTTCCCCAATTCCATGGTTGTACTTTGCCTGTAAGAATTTCATACGGCAAATCGCTTTCGAATCCAAGTGTTACTCGTAGATAATGATTGACAGTAGCCGTAAATGGACCATAGATCACTGCATTATAACTTGGATCATATTCAAAATTTTCTCCTGCAGCATCTTTATCTGTACCGGTGAATCTGCTGTCCAATCTTCCGACTGTTTTTCTTTCTTCACGAAGAAGTTCTTTGGTGAATCTAAAAATGTCCGGCCTATTATTTGTCGATGCTATGAATTTCTGTGATAGCCCTGTATAACGACTCAATCGTTCTGTTACGGACTTATGTTCGGCCTCGCTTGCCGAATTTCCTTTTGCGAGATAGACGATATATTCATTCAAGGACCAATCACGTATTTCCTGCAAGGTTTTTTCTTGATCTGCTCTGAGTGTGGTATCAAGTTTTCCATGATACATGGCTGTTGCTGCATAGGTGGGAAGGAATAATGCACATGGCAAATCATTGGACGAACTGAATCGTAGTGTTTGAAAATCAAGCACCATTGAAATGAGCAATATGCCATTGACATACATGCCATGTCTATCAGCCAAATGATCAGCAAGATATGCTGCTCTCGTCGTGCCATAACTTTCACCTGCCAGAAATTTCGGTGAAAGCCAGCGCTTGTTTTGTGTGGTGTATAATCGTATGAATGTACCCACGGATGTTACATCTTCATCGAGACCATGAAATTGCTCTTTCTTTTCATCTTTGGCCGGACGACTATATCCTGTTCCAATGGGGTCGATGAAGACAAGATCGGTAAACTCCAACCATGAATATTCATTATCGACCATTGAGCCCGGTGGTTTTGTCATATCGCCTTTATCTGTCATCACCACTCTTTTGGGTCCGAGCGCACCCATATGCAACCATACCGAAGAAGAACCGGGGCCGCCATTAAATGCAAATGTCATGGGTCTTTTTTCTGAAGAAACATCTGTTCGAACATATGACACATAAAACATCGTGCCCTTTACCACTCCATTATCATCTGTAATGTTCATGTATCCCGTGGTGGCTGTATAAGGAATTGATTTACCCTTGATGGTCACTGTACCTTTTGTGATCACGGGAGTCTGAGAATATTCTTGTGCTTGTTTCTCAGGGGTGGTTTTTTTATCGGTTTGCGCTTCGATGTCAGCCATAGAGATGATTCCAAATAAAAAACAAATTGCGAAAATGCGTCCAATCATGATAAACTCTTCTGAATATAAATGCTTGATTATGATTCTCTGTATACTGTTGTTGTATTTGCTTGCGCTGTTGGAAGTATCAACACATCACCAATCGTTACATGCGGCGGTCTATTCACCGAAAACACAATGATTTCAGCAATGTCATTTGCAGTCAATGGTTGCATTCCTTTATACACTTGTTTGGCTCTATCCGCATCGCCATGAAAACGCACAAGTGAAAATTCAGTTTCAACCATACCGGGGTCGATATTCATCACACGGATATTTGTGCCATTCACATCAATCCGCATGGCTTCAGACAATGTTCTCGCTGCAGATTTTGTTGCACAATACACATTTCCAGAGGGATATGTTTCTCTGCCTGCAATTGATGCGATATTCACGATATTTCCTTTTTTTCTTTGCACCATCCGGGGGAGCACAGCTCTTGAAACATACAGCAATCCTTTGATATTTGTATCAATCATTTCTTCCCAATTTTCAATGATGCCATCTTGAACTTTTTCCATTCCTCTGGACAAACCGGCATTATTGATAAGCGTATCGATATTATTCCACTCTTCAGGTAAAGAATGAATGGCGGTTTCCACGGATTCTATTATGCGGACATCGCATGTGATGGACAGTATGCGAATATCAGGATGAAGTTTCAATAATGATTGTTCGAGTGCTGTTAATGCTTCTTTTCTTCTTGCCATCAGAATCAGATTAGATCCCAATTCTGCAAAATGCCGTGCACATGCTTCTCCTATTCCGCTTGAAGCGCCGGTTATGAGAGTGATTGTATGTTGTATTCTATTCATGAGTCTATGAAATGTTGCATGGCCTCTTCGGTCAATCGAAATGGATACCATTCCTTCATGTGAATCGCGCCAATGCCGTGATAAAATTCTTGTGCCGATGTATTCCAATCAAGAACAACCCATTCCATTCTTCCACATCCATCATTCAGCGCTTTTGTTGCAAGTAGTTTCATGATGCTCGTCCCAATTCCTTGCTTTCGATGATGTGGTTGAATATATATGTCTTCCAGATATAAAGTGGGCTTAGCAAGAAAACTTGAATATGAATACAATGTGATCACATATCCGTATTCCTGCTCTCCACTCTTAATCAAATATGCCTGAATTCGTGGGTGTTCTCCGCAAGCATCTTTGAATAACCGGGCTTTTGCTTCTTTATTGGGTCTAGCAAGTTCTTCAAAATCAGCCAATTCCTCAATCAATGAGAAGAATGTCTCAAATTCTGCATGTGTGACGGAAACAAGGGAAGGATTGGCCATAAGTGGTATTCAGATGAGAAAAATATTTTGTCGAATATAATCAAATGCAGTATTTTTGTTGTCCAACGAGTTCCGACTTAGCTCAGCTGGTTAGAGCATCTGACTGTTAATCAGAGGGTCCGCGGTTCAAGTCCGCGAGTCGGAGCCACAAGCCTCACAGAAATGTGGGGCTTTTTTTATTTCCTCCAAAAGCACATGATTTCGTATGTTGATATAATGCGCAATCTACCGAGCATATCATGTGTTTTTCGGCAACAGCAAGTATTAGCGCCTACGGTGTGATGAGTTCCATCGGTGCGGGGCTATCCGCAAAGCAGACCCAGCAGACAACTGTTTCTTTTCCGCTGATATTACAAAACACTGTTTGGAAAGATGCTCTTAAAGGAAATGCAGACTCACTTGGAACCTCTGTGGCTCTTGCCCCATATGAATATCGCATATTGATGCATTAATTCTGTGTCTCTTCGGTGCTGATCTCTTTGATGAAAAAAACATTCGTATCCAGCGATTGAATATATCGCCTGCTCATAAATGCAGCAAGCCAAACTCCCCGTTTATTGCGAATCGCATACGCTCCATACATCTTCTTGAATCGATCTTCTCTCTGAATATTGTGAAAGATATTCGCATTGAAGTATGGTATATTCAGGATCATGGGCTCTGATTGAGAAAATCCTCCCGCCATCCAAAACACATCCGGATATTGACGATAAAAAATATGAGGTACAAATGATGCATGGTTTTTCATGATGCCTTGTTTCTTGACAGACTCTGCATGCGCCATTTCAACATTGTTCAAACCAAGTAGATCAATCGTTGTTCCCTCATAAATATATGCAGTTGCGCCGGCAGTGAGCACGCCTTGAATTGGCAAGGATATTTCTTCAAAGAATGCATTCATTTCATGTGATTGCTTCCTCCCTTCCAATGCAATGCTCCATTCATGTTTCATTGGTGATTCACTGAATGCATACATAATCCATCGTGAGGAAGTCATGGCGATGATGATAAGCAGAATGGCGAATGATCGTTGTGCATAGCGAGCAAACAATGCTGATAAGCAAAACCCCAGAATGTAAAAAGGTAAGATCGGTTGGAAAAATCTTGATAACTGGAAATGATCACCGCCTGTATATACCGGAATGAACAATGATACCGCAATTATGGTGATTAATGACACATCTTTCTCTGAGATTGTCCGAAGTGAACATTCTCTCAACCGTCTGATTGCTTCATAGAATGTGATACCCATCAATGCAGGAATGATTGGAAACTGTACAAAGAACTTTGCAATGTATTTCAAACCAATGAATCCATTTGAAACAATATCGGAAGACACTTTGGCATAATAGGTATTGGGAAGTGGAAAACCGAAATAGGATAAGCGCCATGAAATGAGAAGTCCTGTAGTAAGGGGCACCACAAATAGTGGCAGATACTTCTTTATCCCTGTCACACCTTCATTCTTTGAACTCAGTACATACACAAATGAAAGGGCCATTCCCCATAACATGGCTTCGGGTCTGCAGAGAATGAGTAAGGCAAACAATCCACACATCTTCCATGCATTTTCATGCTTGAGAATACCAAGAATGATAAAGCCCAGAAGCATAGTCCATAAGCCTGTTTCAAGTTGCGACAATACAGTCCACTCAAAGAAACCAGGCATCACAAAGAGCAATGAAAAGAACATGATTGAACGGAGCGACCATACTTGTGAATCGCCATCTATATATTTCCATATTCTCGATAGGAGCAATGCAATCAATATGACATTCAGCATCATCAATGTCAATTCCAAGGGAAGAGACATATAATGAATTCCGCCACCAATGAGCGTCCATAACAATGATGTGAATCCCTCCACCCTTTCACCCCCGATGGAGTACACAAAGCCATGTCCCTCGGATACATGTTTCATGTACACATGGTAGATTTCCGCATCATCCACTCCAATCAAAGACCTCCCATTGGCATTCCATGCAATCAATGAGCCGATCAAAACAATCAGCAAAGAAATCAGAAAGCGGATCATGCCTTTGGGCATTGTCTTATTTCTTATTGTCGAGTGAATAAGCACCCGGACCGGTGAGGAATATCATCAGAAATGAGAGGAAATAAAAGAGTGCCAATTCCTTTTCATCGAGTGGGTCACCGCCATGAACCACAAATGCTGCAACACCCATTGTGAAAAATGCGGGGAATGCTGCATATCGCGTTTTGAATCCAATCAATATCAACAGTGGAGCAATCAATTCGCCGATCACGGCCAAGCCCAAGGAAATTTCCGGACCCAATCCCATAAAATTGAAGAATTTAATTTCTCCTCCATTCATCAATTTCATGAGTTTTGCCCAACCATGAGTGATCATCAATAGAGACACACAAATACGAAATATCGGTAGACCGAGATGAGAATAGCGTGAAAAGATGGAATCCATATACTTTCCTGTAGAATTTAGAACCAAGTATTATTCGTAAAAATAGCAATCTGCAATTGATTCTGTGTAGTCTGAGAAGTCATTTGTGACATATAGCCCAATTCAGTACGAATATATGGCGACCATTGATAGCCAATTGCACCATAGATTCGATCTCTGTCAAAAGCAGTACCCGACATATTCACAAAAATCTCATTGAATCCCGATGCATAGATGGCGCCGGTATTCATCGCATGCATATTCAAGGGATAGGTCGCGCCAAGAAAATAGCGAAAGCGAACCGACATGTCTTTCTCTTCAACAAATCGTTCTTCGAGTCTCACTCTATGCTGAATTCCAAGCGAGGAAATTACATGTTTATGTATTCCTTGCTGAAACAAGCGATGTTCATGATATGAAGATTCTGCGGGATCGGCAAAGATATATGCATAACCAAGCAATACTTGAGATTCATTGCTCAAGGAATAATTCAAACCCGTGCGCACAATCAATTGAGTAAAGTCTCCAAATACCCTTCGATCACGATATTGTATCTCATTCCAAAGTGAATACTTTTCTGAAATCGGATTATTTCCTATATACATTATCCAATTACCGATGGACTCCGCATGCATCATCATAGGAAAGCACAACACTATGAAAAGTACATATTTCATTTCTTGAGAATCTTCCTTGTATCATCAAAAAACACTTGGGCTTTTTTGGCTTCGGATGCAGGAAGAACATATTTTTGGGACTCAGGGACAATATAAAATCCATGAATTCCCTTCACTTCTTTTGATGAACCTTTCCACACCCAGAATGGGATATCATTGAAGGAAGTGATGCGAGGAGTATCATTCACCATTGTGATGGTGAGTTGAATCAATATTCCACCATCTTTATATCTGTCGCGCATATTGGCAACAACATTTCCCAAACTATAAGCAACCGGTATTGAATCATTTTTTGTCTTGATGTATTTATTTGGTTGCACCACATGCGGATGCATGCCGATGATGGCATCTACTCCTTTGGAAGCAAGAAACTCTGCCGTCTTCACTTGAGATGGATGTTCATATGTTTGATATTCAACTCCCCAATGAATGACAGGAATAACCAAATCAGCTGAGTCTTTTCTGGCTTTGATGATATCTTGTTCCATGCGAGCATGATCTATCAAATTCACCACATTGGGTTTAGGAACAGAAATGCCATTCGTTCCATATGTATAACTTAGGATGGCTATCTTTACTCCTTTGGTCTCGAGCATGAGCGGGGTTGACGCCTCTCTTTCTTGTTCATTTCGAAAAGAGCCCGTATGCTTTATCTTTAGTGAGTCCAATACGGTCAATGTTCTTTCGAGTCCCATTCTTCCCTTATCCACAGTATGATTATTTGCTGTGACCAACACATCGAATCCGACTTTTTTCAAGTCTTCAGCGAATGAATCAGGAGCGGAAAACATTGGATAACCCGAATATGGCTCACCTCCCAGAGGTGTTTCCAGATTTGCGATGGCAAAGTCAGCCGAAAAGATGGTGTCTTTCAGAAATTGAAACCAATGTTCATATTCATGTCTTTTGCTTTGCGGATTATATGCAGCTTTCACCATCGGCATATGAGACATCATGTCTCCTGCAAATACCAGAGTGATGGTTGAGTCTACAGACACAGAGTCTGTCATTTGTTCATGTTGTGAATCATCCCCTTTGCAAGAATGAAACATGATCACGCATAGCATGAACACAGGAAATAGTAAGCGCATAGAGCACCCCGTTTATGAATCAAATAGTTGATTGCGCAGAATATCATCAAGACTTTCCCTTTTCCTGATGAGTTCGGCTTTGCCATTGTGTACAAAGACTTCAGCAGGACGAAATCTGCTATTATAATTGCTCGACATAGTCATCCCATAAGCACCTGCATTGCAGAATGCAAGTATATCACATTCTCTGACTTCGTTCAATTTTCTGTCCCAACCGAATGTATCCGTTTCACAGATATACCCTACAACTGTATACAAACGCAATGCTCCTTCCGGATTGCTCACATTTGTGATATGATGATATCCATTGTACAGCATTGGTCGAATCAAATGATTAAGACCGCTATCCACACCTGCAAACATCGCTGAAGTGGTTTGTTTCAACACATTCACCTTCACCAAGAATGTTCCGGCCTCACTTACCAAGAATTTGCCCGGTTCGAACCATAATTCCAATTCTCTTCCATATTCCTGACAGAAAGCTTTGAATCGCGCAGTCAATTTTTCACCCAATTCCTCTATGTCTGTTGAATAATCATCGGGCTTATATGGAACTTTGAATCCACTTCCAAAATCAATGAATGATAAATCACGAAATCCTTCTGCTTGTTCAAAGAGAATATCTGCCGCACGAAGGAAGATGTCCACATCCACGATATCGCTACCTGTATGCATGTGAAGGCCGATCACTTTAAGATGAGTGTTCTCGACAATTCTGTGTACATGTCTCATTTGATAGATGGATATACCGAATTTCGAATCAATATGCCCGGTTGAAATATTGATATTCCCTCCAGCCATCACATGTGGATTGATGCGGATGCAGATTGGAACGGTATTTCCATATTTCACCCCGAATTGTTCAAGGATGGATATATTGTCGATATTGATCATCACGCCTTCTTTCACAGCCATATCAATTTCTTCCATTGACACGCAATTTGGAGTATAGATGATTTCATGTGGGGCATATCCTGCCTTGAGTCCGAGCCATACTTCTTGGATGGACACTGTATCAAGACAAGCTCCCAAATCGTGAAGATGTCTCATCACCTTAATTGTATTCAGCGCTTTGCAAGCAAAGTTTATGCGAGTTTTGCAAGACGAGAATGCCTTACTCAAACGGTTGAATTGACGCTCCATGATCATTGCGTCATAAACATAGAGGGGAGTGCTAAAGTTCTCAGCGAGTTCAAGCACAGGCAATCCGCCAATGGTATATGTTCCGTCTTGATTGTGTATCATAAAAATCTGATTTTTTGGTTGTCAGGTTCAAATAATGGGTTTATTTTAATAGAAGTACGAAGTTCGTGAATTTTTGGGACATTTCAGGGATATAGCATGTCATCGATTACATTGAAGTCATCGCTCATAAAAGGTTTAATTGCAGGAATTCCATCCGCGATCATCAATAGCATGTTGTTTTTTGCATTTAAAAATCTTGGAGCGATCAATGATATTGTCATGATACAAGGTGGTCCTCTTGGAGTATCTCAAGTGATATTTTCATCAATTGTCTTTTCGCTTGTTGCCGGATTTGTGTATTTCATCATTTCCATATTTGCACATGAAGCATTCCGCATGTTTCAGCGCATTGCTTGGCTCTTACTCTTGATTTCATTTTTGAATCCATTTTTGTTCATACCCGATGTACCCGTCGGATTTGCCATTTCACTCAATATCATGCATATCGTGGTTGCTGCCGCAGTCATCTATGTCATGAAAAAGCACATACCCTTTCTGACATGAAATTTCTCTTCGCTTTTCTCCTTTTACTTTCAATATGTTCATTTCAACTTATTGCCAAACCTGATACAGTTCATATTGGAATGTACCTGACTTCTCTTCATGATTTGGACCTCTCGGCACATTCATTCAAATATGATGCATATTATTGGTGTAGATATAGCAATCCATCATTTGACTTCGCGAATGAATTTGAAGTGATGAATTCAAATGATGTCACACTGGAATCACCCTATATTGAAACAGTAGGAAAAGATTTTCTATTTTCCACAAAAACAAAAGCAACTGTCAGACAACTCTGGAAGACGAAGGATTATCCTTTTGACAAGCAGACATTGGTCATTTCGGTTGAATCTTCAAAAAACGATACAACAAAGATGGTTTTTGTTTGCGATCGAAAAAATTCGCGATATCAAGACTCTCTTGAAAATCTACTACCTGAATGGAATATCAAGAACACCAAGTTCTCAGTGACTTCTTCAAAATATTCAACAAACTTCGGATCTGAAAATCTTGGAAATACTTCCTATAATTCATCATTCAATATGGTGATTGAATTAGAAAGAAAAGAATCATTTCTCGTCCTCTTCAAATTGATCACAGGTGTATTGGTTGCCTTCGTGATTTCTTGTTGCGTCTTTTTTATCAAACCCTTCAATATCGATCCCCGCTTTGGATTATGCGTAGGTGGTTTATTCGCAACAATCGGTAATAAATACATCATCGAAGGTATGGTTCCATCAACCAATGAAGTAGCCATGCTTGATGATATTCATAATGTCACACTTGTATTTATTTTCCTCATCATCACAATCTCAGTGATTTCCTTGCATCTGTATGAGAAGGGATCCACCAAGTCTCTGAAGCTGTCACGATTGATTGATAAACTCTCTTTTTATATCGTTGCTATTTCCTATTCAGGATTACTCATCGGTATCATCATGAGTCATATTTATTGATGGATTTTTTTGGATATAATAAATCCGATTCCTAAAACCATAAAAAACAGCAATGACCCATAAATCCCCGCATTGGTATCAAACATGAAGATATTCAGTCCGGTGAATACACATGCCGAAATGAATATCAAAGCAACAACATGAGTCATGATGGACAATGGTTCCCCTTTGAGTCTATACAATGTGGCCATACCTACACCTAGTCCTATACTATCAATGAAGATGGTATAATTCAGAATCCTCTCGAATGATTCACCAGCATAGACACTGATCAAACTGATGGCAGTAAACACGGTCAGTGCTGATACACTCACTCCTTTAGTTTCATCTGATTGTGCAAAGAGCTTTGGCAATACGCCATCTCTACCCATAGCGGAAATCACTCTGGGATTAGACAACATCGAAATATTTACATAACCGAATACCGAGATCATGATGATCATGCTGACTATGAGTGCGGCCGTACTTCCAAATAAGCGTTCCATCATAATCGCAGCAATGAATTTGGATTGTGCCAATTCAGTGAAACCAATCACTTGCACATAAGCCAGATTTGCCAGAAGATAGATCCCAATGATGATAATCACACCGAGTATTATTGCCCTTGGCAACATCGTATCATTGTTTCTCACTTCACCACCAAAATTGATGGTTTGTTGATAGCCACCATAGGTGAATGAAACTGCAATCAGGGCAAGACCAAATGATTCCCAAATACCTCCAGAATGCGACTGTATGGCTGTCATGGTTTCTGTCGGCGGCAATATTCCCAATGCTGAAATAATTGCGCCAAGCATGAGTAATTTGATAACCATCAAGATATTCTGTACGGTCGCACTTGTGCGGAGTCCAAGTAGATTGAGTCCATAGAGCACGATGATGAATATGGATGCAATGATTGTACTTGGCAAACCCATCGCATAGGGCATCACATATTCCGCACCGATGATTGCTACACCTGCAATGGAGGCCGCATTCGAAACAAGGATGATGATATTGATTGCAAATGCAAGTGTGGGAGAATATGCTTTTGCAAAGATTGAATAATATGCTCCGCTCACGGGCATTCGTTTTCCAATCTCTGCATAACCCATAGCTCCGCATAATGCTATCAATCCACCCACAATCCATGCCGCATAGTAGATCTCTTCACTTCCGGCCCTTTGTGCGACAGTAGCCGGAGCACGAAAAATACCCATGCCAATCACCAGTGAGATGACCATCATCGTGATATCGAAGAAGCGGAGTTGATGTTTTTGCATATTCATGAAGGTATATCCTCAAATTCAGTTCGTAAAAATAGGTAAATCAAATATTTCCTATCATTTTTCTATGTAATTTCAGCATGCACGTATCCAATTACATAGCAGATTATGTCTTCATAGGTTTGGGAGCCGCGAATTCCCTCATCATCAAGCAGATGTATGCACATGATATGTTGAGTACTGCTTCATTGGTGATTATTGAGCCGGATGAGAAAATATTGAATGATAAAACATTCTGCTTCTGGGCACAAGATGAAGAAATCACAGAATTGGGTTTTGCATCACTCATCAATCATTCTTGGGAAAGACTGGGCATCAATGATGATGTTCCACAGTCCGTATGGCCTTATACATATCATCATATATCCAGCTTGACTTTATATGATGAAATTCGATCCATCCTCTCTTCGTGCAATGCAGAATTCATCCGCGAGCGAGGAGAGAGTGTTGCAAAGAATCCTGATGCTCCTATTCTGACTATCAGAACGCCGAATCATACAGTCAATGCAAAACATGTATTTGATTCACGTCCTCCCCGGTGGAATCCTCCGCAATCAAATCAAACACTTCTATTGCAATCTTTTTACGGATGGAGAATCACCACTGAAGAACCTCAGTTTGATAGTAATACATTCACCATGATGGACTTTTCGGTTGATCAGGCAATAGCAACGCAATTTGTGTATATACTCCCTTTTTCTTCAACACATGCACTCATTGAATTGACACGCTTTGGTGCAAACCCCATTGATTATGAGTATGCCCAAGAGCAATTGAATGCATACTGTAAGCAAAAACAATTCGGTAACTATACAGTTGAAAGTGAAGAACATGGTATCATTCCGATGTCCACTTGCTCCATTTCAGAAAATCAACAATATGATAATCTGTTCAGAACGGGTTCGGGAGCAGGTAGAATCAAGCCGAGCACCGGATATGCATTCAAAGAAATGGCAAGAGATGCGATTCACATCGTCAAGTCACTCAACTATGAAAAACCTCCCAAACGAGTAATTCAGCGTTCTGGTAGATTTGCTTTCTATGATAGACTATTGCTGAAGATATTGGAATTACATCCTCACCGAGGAAAAGAGATATTTGAGCGTCTTTTTCTTCATGCACATGGCACAAGAGTACTTCAATTTCTCGAAGAAAAAACTTCATTCATTGAAGATATCTCCATATTCATGGCATTACCCAAAACCCTTTTCATGAAGTATGCAATAAAGGATATATTCTCAGGATTAGCTCAATATACATTTGGATTTCTTCCTTTGATTGTTTCTCTCTTCTTTCTACTTTGCAAACACTATGAACTAGATTGGATCAATTGGAGTGTACTTGGTATTGGCATGATAATGATTGGCATTCCGCATGGCGCGATGGATCATGTATTGAACATCCCTGAGAGATCAATAATATCACTTGCATTATTCATACTCGGCTATGTGGCGAAAGGAATGATCATGTTTGCGATATGGATAATATCACCCCTTGTCGGACTCATCATATTTCTGCTTTATTCCATGTGGCATTTTGGTCAAACGGAATATGAGCAAGAGCATGTTCATAATGCGGGACTTATCTTTCTTCGAGGTTTTGCAGTATTGTCTTTCATACTTGCAACACATATTCCTGAAACAAATGTAATCATCAATGCTTTGTCGATTCCCTCAATACCCGATTCAGCAGGTTTATTGACATCATCATTGCTATCGGAATCATCAATTTTATTGCTATTCATGACTGTGTTCATACAACCCCGAAAGAGCACGATATTGTCAACAGTATCATTGTTATTGGGAATTTTCTTACCTCTCTTGCAGGCATTCGGAGTGTATTTTGTATTTCATCATAGTGTTCTGGGATGGAATCACTTGAAACAGGGACTTCAAAAAACTCATTTGCAGTTATGGCAATTATCCGCACCATTCTCAATCACCGCCATTGGAATTCTCTTTCTCTTCTTCTTCAATACGGGTTACACTATAACCGGATTTGCCCCGCTATTCTTTGTATTTCTCTCCTGCCTCAGCTTTCCCCATGTGCTAGAAATGCATTCATTCTATGGGTCTATATTCAAACGCAAGTGAGCACCGAGTCCATCGTGCAGAATTCTGATCAATGTAGAAAGTCTGATATCGCTTGCATTATTTTCGATTCTCTCATCTTCCCATCACAAACTCATATCTTTCCAGTGGAATGAATATGCGCGCTTCGGTAGCTGAAATCGATGAGACATAAGCACCGCGAATATCAAATACATCGAAGTGCATCGGGAGTTGTACTTCTGGAATAGTCAGCCATATTCCATCTATTGTTCGAGTATATTCTATATTCTGTTTAGTGAGTAATTCATCGATTCCTGAAATGCTTTGAGCTTGATACCCTCCGATGGAAGGAGGATTGGCAAATGGTTTTCCTTCATGATCTTTGATTCCTTCACCAGTGGAGAAACCTTTACCAATTGCGGGGCTCGTGGACTTCAATCGATAATCTCCATTCTGATACGATTCCAATTCAGGGTCAATTCCATAGATCGAATTCGTTTCCGTCAATTGCGCTTCTTGTGGCTTGGATGCAGATGGATTATCGACATTATACCATAGATTATTTCTCAAGAGAAATGTTTGTGGAGCAGTATTACCACCGATATTCACATGACGGGAAATTGTCGAACGAAATACCACAAGATTATTCTGAAAGATATTATTTCCACATGGCTCAAAGCGATTGGGATCTACAGTTTCTTGCAGAATGCGAAATACCCATCGTTCGGGATCGATGATTGTATTATTTGTGACGGACACACGGACTGAACCAACATAAGCCATTGGAGTCACAGACCGAACGAATATATTTCCAGTTACCATCAAGTCTGCCGCTTCATATGTTGCATTGAGTGGTCTGAAAAATTCGAGACCTGTAGATCCACCCAAGTTCAAAGCCCGCTGTCCACCATCGATGAATGAATTCTGTTCAATGCGGATATACCGCGTCCCACCTTTTGCCTGAATACAATTCGAACCTGATTTTCTGAAGATATTATTTCTGAATATTCCTTTATGGCATCCCACCATATCCGCAGCACTACCACCCGGTGAGCCATTTTCGAAGAGACAATTTTCAATCACGAAATCATCAAGTCCCGACAATTTCAATTGATCATTATTTCCGCTTGCTCCCATACCCGAAAATGTCAGATTGCGAAATACCATATGATGCGTCGGTGTATCGAATGTTCCGGCATCATCACAATTCATTCCATTGCTGGTCTGACCATTCACCGTGAAATTTTCAATAATCATATTTGAGCAATCGGAGAAATGCATGGACTCCGAACCACCTTGGAATATCACGGAATCACGATGCATGCCTCGAATCACGATTGGAGCATTTGCAGTGCCGGCAATGTTCTCGATAAAAAAGGCACCTTGATATTCACCCGGATACATGAGGACCGTGTCTCCCGGCTTAGCATCGAGACATGCCAGCCGTGGATTGGCATAGGTTTTACCAATGCCGACATCGAGTGTTTTTGATTCCAATTCACAGTAAATGAATATCAAACAAAGTATCAGGAATTTCATTGTAGCTCCATATTTATTTTCATGAACGCAATCATTTTCTTCATGACATCTTCTGATTGTCCTGCATCAAAACTATGAAAAGCAGGATATTCATGTAATTCATTCTTCACATTAAGTGATTGTAGTTTTCCATGCAAATATCTGCTTTGATACACAGGAACAATCGGATCCAAACTACCATGAAATGTGATTGTGGGAACACTATTTGAATCAATCTTCCAAAAAGGACTCACCTCTTGATATGCCACAGTATCCCAAGTTTTCCCAACATATTCCGTCAAAATATCGCCAATCTTTCTATTCAGAAAACCATTATAACTTGAATACCAATCCCAATCTCTCATATTGCTTGGACCAAAAATATTTCCGATGCATTTGATCTCAGGATTTCGGGTATATGCATATATCATAGCGAGATGTCCGCCGGCACTTGCACCACATATCGCATATTTGGATGAAATACCAAGTTGCTCCTTCTTTTCTTTCAATTGGATGAATGCAGAATTGATGTCATTCATCATTTGATCATGATGGATTGATTCCTTCAAGCTCGCATATCTATAATTCATATTTGCAATCGCACAATTCTTCCATTGTCTTTTGATGATATTCACAAAAGAATTCATTTCTTCCTTTTTCCCCTCGATCCATGCTCCACCATGAATGACCATGATGATTGGCGTTGATGAATCTCTATTGACAGGCAAATGAATATCCATGACTTGCCTTGGATGACTTCCATATTTCACATTCAATAGTACAGTATCTCTATTTGGGAGTATTGAATCCCCAATTCCTATTGACTTTTCAGAACATGAAATGAGAAATGCTAAAAAAAATAAGAGATAAGTAGTATTTATGTACTGAGTCATTTTTTTCTTTTTGGTGATTTGTTGTTAATATCGCCATATCTAAAATAACACTCTTCTTGGGAACAATGTATGAAATATTCGAGATAATTCGTTTTGTGGAAATCATTATTTCTCATTAAGTTAGGGAAATTCGATTTTGCCCTTAGATACCGCCTCACCACGGCTCACCACCAGGTATCCATTCATACTGTTGATATATCGCTCCTCATTTGGGAGGATTTTTATACAAATTGTCAAGAGGTAAGGTATGGGACATGAATTAGCTACGATTGCTCCCGGTAATTATGTGGCCTTCACATTTTTTATCGGAACGATGGCAATGATGGCTGCTTCGGTATTTTTCTTTTTGGAGTTAAATACCACGCCCACTCGTTGGAGAACATCCGTTCTCGTTTCCGGAATAATCACATTCATCGCGGCTGTGCATTATTATTATATGCGTAGCTATAACTTGGAAACCGGTGAATCACCGACTTTCTTCCGTTATGTGGATTGGTTATTGACAGTCCCCCTGATGTGCGTTGAGTTTTATCTCATCACAAAGAAAGCAGGCGCGACGATTGGTCTTTTATGGAAATTGATCATTGCGTCAATTTTCATGTTGGTAACAGGTTATATCGGTGAAGCGATGCATGGACAAGATGCCTCCAGCTGGGTTTGGGGTACAATCTCATCCATCGGATATGCTTATATCGTTTGGTTGGTATGGGCAGGCGATGTAGCCAAATTGGCAAAATCTTCTTCACCTGCAGTTGCAGCAGCAAATCGTTATCTCGGTTGGTTCGTGCTTGTAGGTTGGGCGATTTACCCATTGGGCTATATCCTTGGTACAACCGGTGGATTGTTCGGCAATCAAATGGTTGCTGATCCAAAAGCCGCACAATATTCCATGGACATCGTGTATAATATCGGTGATGCCGTGAATAAAATCGGTTTTGGTCTCGTTATTTACATGTTGAGTCGTAAAGATGACTAAACCGATGATATGTAGTTTTTTACAATGCCCTGCTTTCTTAAAAAGTGGGGCATTTTTTATATGATCTGTTGTTCAATTTCCTTGTTTTCCATAAGTTATGGTACACTCACCATCCAAGGAATTGATACATGAATATTGGTGTGATAAAAGAGTCATCGCACGAAACTCGAGTCTCGCTTCTTCCCGAAGCAGTGGCATCACTTCGATCAAAAGGCCACACAATATTCGTTGAAACAAAAGCCGGGGAATCTGCATTTGCCTCAGATGATGAATATAGAAATGCAGGAGCAACTGTTTCTAACAGCGAGACCGTGATTCAATCCTGCGAAGTCCTACTCTCCATTCATCCGGAACCAGTCCTTCATGTACAGTCAAAAACGCTGATCGGCGTTTATTATCCGCTTTTCAATGCAATGTCTACGGAAACTCTTGCCTCGAATGGTAATACTGTATTCTCACTTGATATGCTCCCGAGAACCACGCGTGCACAAAGCATGGATGTGTTGAGTTCTCAAGCAAATATTGCCGGATATAAAGCTGTATTACTTGCTGCAACTACATATTCTCGATATTTCCCCATGTTCATGACAGCCGCAGGCAGCATTGCACCGGCCAAAGTATTGATTTTGGGAGCGGGTGTGGCCGGACTTCAAGCCATCGCAACTGCAAGACGCTTGGGAGCTGTGGTTGAAGTATTCGATACAAGACCCGCAGTAAAAGAAGAAGTACAAAGTCTTGGTGCAAAATTCATCGAGGTGGAAGGTGCTGCCGATGCGAGTAAAGCAGGAGGTTATGCAGTGGAACAATCCGAAGAATTCAAAGCAAGACAACAAGCACGGATTGCGGAGAGTGCCGCAAAGTCCGACATCATCATCACAACCGCACAAATTCCCGGAAAGAAAGCACCAATCTTGATCACTCAAGACATGATTCATGCTATGAGAAAAGGAAGCGTGATCATTGATTTGGCTGCCTCGACAGGTGGGAATACCCCACTTACGCAAAACAATCAAACAGTGATGCATAATGGTATCACAATCATCGGAAATAGCAATCTTCCGGCATTGATGCCTTCGGATGCAAGCAAGGTGTATGGTAAGAACATCATCAACTTTTTACCCTTGATCACAAATGGAGACAATCAGCTTTCTCTTAATCTTGAAGATGATCTTGTGAAAGGAACATGCATCATGCAGGCCGGAACAATCATTCATGAACGATTGAGCAAATAGGAATATGGAACAGATACTACAATGGTTTGCCGAACATCAAGACATGATATATATCGTGATCCTCATGGTTTTTGTAGGCATCGAAGTGATTGGCCGTGTGCCAAGCGTATTACACACACCTCTCATGAGCGGAGCCAATGCCATACACGGAGTTGTGATAATCGGTGCCATCATCGTGATGGGTAATGCTGATCCGGATGATATCACTGCTTTGATTCTTGGGTTCTTGGCCGTGATACTTGGTACATTGAATGTTGTTGGTGGATTTGTTGTCACTGATAGAATGCTGGAAATGTTTAACAAGAAAAAATAAATCGCATGGAATCTCTTCTTCTTTTCATATATCTCATTGCATCAATCACATTCATTCTTGGTTTGAAGATGCTCTCCAATCCAAAAACCGCTCGCAAGGGAAACACCGTTGCAGCGCTCGGAATGGGTATTGCAATCATTGGCACGATAGTGTTATACACCAATGTTGCCGGTGATCATCTTGGTAATCATGTTTGGATTATTGGCGGCCTCGCCATTGGTGGAGTCATTGGAACATTGTCCGCAAAGAATGTCAAAATGACTGCAATGCCACAAATGGTCAGTTTATTCAATGGCATGGGCGGTGCATGTGCAGCACTGATCTCAATCATCGAGTTCAAACACTTGGTTCATGACTTCAAACCGGAATTATATGCAGGTGGTGGATATACCTACTTTTCCACTCTTGATGGTGGTGTACTACTCGTCATTCTTGCCGGATTGATTATTGGATCGGTTTCCTTTACAGGATCAATGATTGCATGGGCAAAGTTGGATGGCAGATTGAATGATTATGCTTTCAATGGTCAACACATCGTCAATATTCTCATGTTGATCTTTACGATCGGTTTATCATGCATGATCTTATTCCTGCGTCCTGAAGAAACAATCACATTTTTCTATGCCATCCTCGCATTGTCAGCCTTATATGGAATACTCTTCGTACTTCCCATTGGCGGAGCAGACATGCCCGTTGTGATTTCACTTTTGAATTCCTTTACGGGAATTGCAGCAGCATGCGGTGGCTTTCTCTACGACAATACTGCAATGCTTACCGGTGGTATACTTGTTGGTGCAGCAGGAACATTATTGACCGTGCTCATGTGCAATGCAATGAACAGATCATTGCTAAATGTACTCATCGGATCATTTGGTGCAAGCGCGCAATCGGGCCAATCCGCAGGAGCTCAAGGAACATATAAAGAAATGTCAATTTCGGATGCCGCGGTATTGATGTCCTATTCCTCAAAAGTGGTCATCGTTCCAGGTTATGGACTTGCCGTTGCACAAGCCCAGCATGCTTGTCATGAATTGGAAAAATTGCTTGCCGATAAAGGCGTGGAAGTCACATATGCCATTCATCCCGTTGCAGGACGCATGCCGGGTCACATGAATGTATTGCTCGCTGAAGCTGATGTACCCTATGAAAAACTTAAGGAGATGGAAGAAATAAATGATGAATTTCCTTCCGTTGATGCAGTGCTTGTGCTTGGTGCCAATGATGTCGTGAATCCTGCAGCCAAGACTGATCCAAGCTCCCCAATCTATGGCATGCCAATTCTAGATGTTGAATTGGCCAAACATGTCATCGTAAATAAACGAAGCATGAAGCCGGGATATGCAGGGATTGAAAATGAACTCTTCTTTAGACCCAAAACATCCATGCTCTTCGGTGATTCAAAAAAAGTATTGCAAGATTTGATTGCTGAAATAAAAAACTTGTAATTTTGTTTATGCCAATTGAGCAAAAACAATGAAGTTCAAGAATTCATTTAATAAGAATCTTTTAATCTTCGCATCATCTATGATGGCGGCGATTGTTTTGTTTTTATACGGCTCCATATTTCATACACTTCTTTCTAATGGCGAAGGATTCGGATGGAAAGACTTATTGAAACCGTTTTCTTTTGATCAAGTAAAAGACATAACAGCATTCATCGAATCAATCATCGTGCATATCATCGAATTTTGCATTGATGCATTGAAGTCATTTCTCAATCGTTGAATCAAAGGGTTTGGGCTGATTTTCTGCGGGAAAACAGGGTTTTACTTCACATATTCAGATCTTTCATGAGGGTACTGTTTCTTTCTCTTTTGTTGTTCACCACATTGAATGGCAAACCACAATGGAAATTACGAATTCCGGATTCATCATTTTCAATTCAGCATCTGCAATTTTCAACCAATGCATATGATCGCGAGAATAATATCGTGTATGCATATGGAAGAAATCACTTGTATTCATTCCACCTTGATACATATCATGTTGATAGCATTGCCTATACATCAACCATACCGCTTGGAGATAGGTTTACGCTTGATAAAGAAGGTAAGAGAATCCTCTTTGGTCTAGGGGGTAAAGAAGTAAAATATGCAGTGGATATCAATACATGCAAAGTCACAGTATATTCAAATCATAAGGAAGACGAAGAATCGCATTATTCAGCACTGTATTGGAATGATAAAAATCAACGTTTAGGATATTTTGGTGGATATGGATTCTATGCAGTGAAAAACTGGGCGGTGGAATATGAAGGGAATGGTAATTGGGTAACAGTTCACCCGAATATCGACAATTGCAATCCACCTAAACGATCTCATTCGAATCTCATTCTTGGTCATCCCGATAAATCACATCTCTATGTTCTATCAGGTTTTGGTAGTTGCTCAGGAAATCAATTGGAACAAGAATGTCCCGGTGGAAAGGCAATTCGCAATGATCTCGGCGTTTGGTGTTGGCTTCGAGATTTGTTTCTGTTTGATTATGAACAACACACATTCAAACAAATCATTGGTCCTCACGAAGAAAGTATCAAGATGGAAGGAATAGGAGCATTCGATTATCATACCAATACCCTCTATATCGTGGGCGGAAGATTTCCCCATCTGATGGGAAACAAATCAGTCGATGATGCATTTCAGAATAAAGTATTAAAACTTCAAATCGGCAAAGACAAAACATTCAAGAATGTGCAAGTCGGCACTAAGGGTATGAAACAAACAACATGGTATGAACAGTATAATTACTGTGCCTTTTACAATCCCAAAAGAAAAAGTTTGATATGGTTCAGAAGTGAAGGAATGTGGGAGCTTCTATTACGGTAAATCACTTTTTCTTTAGTTTATAACTATGCATCTTCGACATGTCTGTATATGTAATGTCATCACCATTTTTGGGAACTGATACATAGAACTTTCCTGTCATCGATGTATTACCCGACTTAGATGTTACGGTGCACAATAAAGAATAATTCTGATCATGTTCAGACAATATTGAATATGTCCCTGAAAAGTGGGTGATTCTTCCTGTATGAGGGTCAGCCATATTCCATTTTACGGATTTCTTCAAACCCAATACAATCACATCTTCAATCTTTGCCTTCTTGGTATTGGACTTTCCTGCTGCATTCTGAGAATGCTCAAATTTACCGCTATACTCACCCAACAATGCCTTTGGTAGATCCTGTGGCGTACCCCCAAGAACTGGACTCAATGAGATAAATATGACGAATAGAAAGGTGAAGGCAATGTTCATGATATACTCTCAAATACAATGGTTCATGTTAGTTATTGACAATATTAAGAATACAGTCTCAAAAATAGGCACAGATATTGCTATTCTATACGCATAACAATACTTCAAGAGGATAGAAATGAAGTGGTTTGTACTACTTTTTGCTGTGTTTACCATTGCTGATCTTTCAGCACAGCATGCTTTTGTCGTAACCGGAGACAATGTCAAAACCGGTTTTGGTTCAGTAACAATGACTGTAGGACAACTTGTTGCCGATTCCGATACAACAAGAAGAGGTTCTGTGATTTCCGGAATTCAATTACCAATAGAGATTTTCAGGAATCCTGTTTCTATTGATGATTTTGATGAACACATAAGCATAGAACCATATCCTAATCCAACATTTGACAATATCAAGATTGGTATTCCGGTTCGGTTTAATGGCCCATTCAGTATAACACTTACGGACATTTCAGGACATGAAATCGAGAAAATCATGAGTGATGAGCATGATCACATGTTTTCTTTAACTCATGTTTCCACGGGTCAGTATACTATTATCATTGCTAATCAGCAGAAAATAATCGCTTCATATTCGATAATAAAGCATTAAGAGGATTATATGAACATGGCACAGTATGTTATTTTGATGATGATGATGGGAATTGTACAATTCTCAACATTGATTGCAGGTGATGTTCCAAAGACAATGTCTTATCAAGCCATCATTCGTAATGGAAACCAAGGTTTGATTGTGAATGGTACAGTGTCTGTACGCATAAGCATTTTGAAAAATTCTGAATTTGGCAGCCCGGTTTATGTTGAAAGACATAGCGCAAAGACCAATGCAAATGGACTATTAACTCTACATATTGGAGCAGGAAATCCACTATTTGGAGCTTTCCAATCGATAGAGTGGGTAAATGGACCCTATTTTCTGAGAACTGAGACTGATCCGCTTGGTGGAACTGAATATGGTATTACTACAGTCAGCCAGATTTTAACTGTACCATATGCTATTCAAGCACATAAATCTCTTCATGCCGATTCAGTGAAACATGAAAGAGATCCCTTGTTCACAAAATCGGTTGCTGCAGCGATCACTGCTCAAGATACCGCAAGATGGAATGCCAAATTATTGAATGAGTTGGACCCGGTTTTCAGTGCTTCGGCAGCTGCATTATTGGATACAACATATCTTCAAAGAATTGATTCCGCACTCACTGTTGAATCAGATCCAGTGTTTATGGCTTGGGATAAAGATTATGCAGATCTTACAAATAAGCCCACGACTGATGGTTCCGAAACAAAGGTCACAGGAAGTGGCGTGATTTCAGTTACCGGAAATGGTACAACCGCAACACCATATTCCATTGCAATGAAACCCATGGTAATGAATGTAACAATTGACAGTACCAATACAGTTGTATTACAAGGAACAGCATCATTGATCATCATTCAAAGCAATAATGATGGAGCAATTGATAAAATTACATTACCAACAACAGGTGAGACCGGACAAGTGTTATATGTCATTCATAAAAGAACCACTCAAGGTGATGCGCCTGAAATCAATTTAGAAGGACTCAATGGAAATAATTTCACCTATGTCTATGCTGACGGAGGTTGGAAAATTTTCTCTGAATTATGATTCGGCATTTTATGCCAATATCGGGCCGAGGAGTTCGATATAAAAGCCACGCTTATACGTGGCTTTTTTTATAATAAAGTGGATTTCTTGGCAGAGGCAATGTGTTCTTCTATTTCTTTTCGAATCATGGGCATATCATCTCGATTCCAATGTAACTCCCTAATCCAATTATGCTGATCGGCATTGTTAATCATCCCTGTGAACAATAATGTTGTTGTGATGATTTCCTGCAATGGATACATCAAATGGAGGATATATGCATAATATTTCATCTGAAGCTCATACTTTTTAACAAGAGTATCAACTTCATTCCTTGTGGAACATGCATTTGTTTTCCAATCCCAAACCTCGGCTTTACCATCTTCAGTTACAATGAGTACATCATAGACTACAACAAAAAAATCATCATCGATTGGTATGGATAATGAATATTCAGTTTTGATTTTTGAAATCACTGATAGATGAGATTGAATGAAATCAGATTGATGTATCGTTCTACAAAGTGTAAGTAATCGTGAGCATATCTCATCTTTTTCAGATGAATATAACATGAAATCATTCACTTGTTCTTCGATGATTGAATGCAAAAGTTCTTCATTGATTGAACCATCTTGTTGAATCCATGCATTGATTTGTTCAAGGACGCGATGTACAAGAATACCAAATTGAGCGGCTGATATATCACCGTGAGCTTCATCATTCATGAAGCCTGCATGATGATCTGCTTTTGTATCGGGAAATCCAAATACATATTTTTTTCTAAAGCGATCTTCATCAGACTGCAGCAACATGAATTGAGAGGTGGAATACCATTCATCTTTATATTCCTGTCTTGACTTTTCGAACAAATGAAACGATGCTTCTTGAATCGGACTTTCCAGCACTTCTTCAGTTTGAATCTCAAAAGGGGTGCGTATGATTGAAATGGGAATGTCCAATTCTCGGTTTAACACGAATTCTTGATCAGTATCAAGGGCCAGTATTGTTGTATGATAAAGTGAGGTTCTTTCCATGTTTTGGACTGCGACCTCATAAGCCGAGGAATGTCTGCTAATCAATTGCATCATGCTGCGTTCGGCATATTCTGTACCTTCTTTATGAGAAGCGGAGATGAATAAATGGTCTTTTGCTCTTGTCAATGCAACATAGAGCAAACGCTTCTTTTCCGCTAAGAGTCTTGCTTTTCTTTCTGTGGACACAGCCAGTGACATCAATGATTGAGACGTTTCATGTGCTCCTGAAACGCGATATTCTTTGATGAGTGGCAAACCTATCCCGAATTGATCGGATTCAAACAATGCCGGCTGTGAAATTCGCTCTTTTGCATTTGTGTCATAAAGCATGACGATCGGGAATTCAAGTCCTTTCGATGCATGAATAGTCATTAAATTCACGGCATCTTCAGTATTGACAATTGGTGCTTCGGATTCATCATCATAATCTGAAGCTAGATTTAATTCTTGCACAAATGCATGAATATGTCTGAAACCTCTTTGCTCAAACTCACGAGCAATGCCGATTAACTTCTCCGCATTTGCCAACCATTGAGCCCCGTCCTCCATGGTTTTGACAATATTTCTCCAATGAGATGCCTCCAGAATGGTATGAATCAAGATTGGTAAGGACATTGTTTGAGCTTTGACCAATAATGCCGAAATAATCATCACCGCTTCTTTTATATGCTGCGTAGCTCCCGCTTCTGCATTGACATATTCGTTCATGGCCACCCACAAACTTTTTCTTCCATATGCATTCCTGATTGCATATAACTCATCATCACTTACACCAAAAAATGGTGAAAGCAATATTCCTGCAAGAGCCAATTCATTGTTTCTATTGCTCAGAAATGTAAGATAATTTCTGATGTCAATGATTGCCGGAGATGTGTAAAATCCCTTATTCCCGGAAGTGAAATACGGTATACCTTCTGATCTTAAAGCAGCCATGAGTACATTTACCATGGTTCTTCTTTCATAGAGAATGGTGCAGTCCTTAAATCTCACATCACGTAACACATGCTGAATAGTGCCTTGCTCATCCTTTATGACATCCCATACTTTTTTGCTTTTGTTCACAACCATGTCTTTGATTGCAGAGGCGATCAAACCCGCCTCATCCATGATCGATTGCGATTCATCCTCATCTGTTTGTGTATGAATCAGAAATGAAATACTTCCTATCTCTTGTTTTTCGAAAAAGTCATTGCTTATGTTCCGTCCACCTATCATCTGTTCATAAGAAACTTCATATCCTCCCGCTTTATTACCCATCAATGATGAAAATAAATCATTGACAAATCCAATGATGCCCGGCAGAAGACGAAATGAAGTTGAAAGTGATAATTTTCCGGCTCTTTCTTCTTCATTCAACTGTTCTGCATGATATACTGTACCATTGAGAAGATTTGCCTGCTGTATGTCTTTTGATGCAGTGCCGAATACGCGGACATCTGCAGATCGAAATCCATAAATGCTTTGCTTGGGATCCCCCACGATATAGAGATTTACATCAACATCGCTCTGTTCACCTTTTAATGATCGAACAATGCGCGAAGCCAATTCATATTGCATTGCATTGGTATCTTGAAATTCATCAATCATCAAAAACTTTATTCGGGACCTTATTTTAGGACCCACCTCCGGATGATCCAGCAATTCCATGGCAATTGTTTGCACATCGTTAAACTCCAGCGTGCCTTCATTTCTTTTATATGCTTCAAACAATTGAGAGGCATGAAGAGCAATGTCAAGCAATAAGCGAGAAAATCTTATTGCTTCTTTTTCTGCGGAGAGAGAAGAGCCATCAAGAGCTACACCAATCTCACCTATCTTGCTTAGTATATCACACTGTTTGCGTATTTCCTCAATCAATCCATAATTTGAAATAATCCAATCATCAATGGAAATATCGGAGAACTTTGTGTATTTCACTGCCGGTGTTTTCTTCTGCGTCACATATTGAGAAACTATCGTCTTGGACAATGCATCAACCAATCGTAAAAATGTGAATGTTTCATCATGTAATGGTTGTTCAAGAATCTCAACGCATTGTTTGCGAAGCGATTTCCATTGCATCACAAGGTGCGCATCAACAAATTGTGAATCAAGAAATCCGGGTAATTCACCCATTACAATGAACATTGTGCTCATATGTTCCAGTAAATCATTCCGAATTGATTTCCATGCATGTTCTATTATGTCTTCATCTTCCCTATTATGAAGTTCATCGAGAACCTTCAATGCCAATGAACCTTTTTGCAATAAATGATCTAATGCCTTTGTTATCGTCGAATGATGATGTTTATGGAAGAGCGATTGAATCAATTGTTTTGATGGATGATCCGGATGCAGTACATGTATCAATGCTTCTTCGATGCATTGCATGCGCAGCGTGACTGCTCTACTTGTAGGCAGTGGAGAAAGCGTATGCGGCACACCGGCTTCGATTGGATATTCACGGACAATTTGACTGCAAAACGAATCTATGGTAGAAATTCTTGCGGCATTGAGATGTTGTCTGATTCTCGACCACATTTCCACATCAAGCATTCGTTCTTGATTGATAGCATCATGCAATTTGTCTTCCACTGCATCCATGACTCTTTTCATCATTTCTGCTGCGGCTTTTCTTGTGAATGTAATTGCCACGATGGATGATAAGTCAATCCCCGGATATTGTTCCAAAATGTGTATGAATCGCTGCACCAATACCCGTGTCTTCCCGCTTCCTGCCCCGGCGGATACAGAGATATGTCGGTCAATTGCCCTACCCAGTATTTGTTCTCTCGTCTCTTTCATCATTCTTATGTAGAGAAAAAAAGCCCGACAGTGCATTCACGGTCGGGCTTTAAATATTCAAGGCGTGAAATTATTTCACGATATCTAGCAATTCAACTTCGAATACCAATGTTTCATTTGGTCCGATTGCATTGCCTGCTCCGCGCTCACCATAAGCAAGTTCAGCAGGAATATAGAATTTATACTTTGAACCTTTGCTCATGAGCTGAACGCCTTCTGTCCAACCTTTGATAACACCATTGAGAGGAAATTCTACCGGCTCACCACGATCAACTGAAGAGTCGAATGTTGTGCCATCGATCAGCTTTCCTGTATAATGTACTTTTACGGTTGAGGAAGCAGTTGGTTTTGGACCTGTACCTTCTGTGATCACAGAATACTGAAGTCCACTTGGGGTTGACTTCACACCGGGTTTGTTCTTATTGTCGGCAAGAAACTTTTCGCCTTTTGTTTTATTCTCGCCACCTTTTTTTGCTGCTTCTTCCTGTGCTTTAGCCATGATTTCTTGTTGGAATTGAGTTAAGACATCACCCATTTCTTTTTCTGTCAATTGTGTTTTTGCACCTGTATAAGCATCAAGCAAACCCTTGACCAAAATATCTGTAGTGATTTCTACTTTTTGGTCTTTCAAGTTTTTACCGATGCTAACACCGATACTGTAACTTGCTTTGTCTTTCTGGGTTTTGAGTTCCATTGGTGCTCCTTTATCGGACGATTGTGAACATGCTTGGACGGAAAATAGTCCGATGCATGCCATTGCAATGATTGCTGAACGGATCATGTATTATCCTTGATGAATAGAATTGATGAAATAAGTGCCACGAAGATAATGATTTATGCCCAAATCTGAACGGTTCACTCTGATAATGCGATGGATTCCCAATCGGTGAACGGTGATAAAAACAATGTTTCGCCATGTGTTGAATAACCTGGAATGGGTGTCATAAGGGCCCTACCCTTCTTCCGAAGTTCCAGAAACATCTTGAAATCATTTGGACAATGACCTTTATTCGTCCATTTCTTTAATATTCTGATGTCTTGTTTAAGAGTTCGGACTGTACAAGCAAAAGTCATGGTGGTGCTATTCGTGATTTTCCAATGAGATGACCCAATGCAATAGACTTTTGTTGCTTCGCCTCCATCGACATCCACAAATGGATTGCCTCCCAAAGAGGGCGGTCTATATTTGTCAGGATGATCATATAGACTGCAATATGATGCACCATGATGCAGGATTTCCTGAATGAGTTGTTCAGAACCCGGTCGATGTAGATAATCATTTTCAAGATGATAGACAATGTCTTCTTCAGGAAAAGTCAATGCCAAATCAAGTCCCAGATTGAATGTCCCTGCACCATGTCCTATGGAAACTCGAGAAATATTCTCAGGTCGTACATATCGACATATCATCGCATAGGTTTCTTCCGATACATTATCTGCTATAACATGAAATTCCGCATCATGAAATATCTTGACTGCATTCTTCAGACAATGCTCATTTGTGATATATGCGGGTTTCACTTTGGAATACCCGGCATCGGAGATGCGATAGATGATGTGAAGGTTCATGATTGTGATGAATATTTACATCGCATGTTCTTTACCACCAAATCTCCATGTGAAGCCGAGATTGATGACATAATCCGCAAATGCTGCATCGCCATTTGTGAACACACCATTGACTCTTGTCTTTTCAAGATCATCATAACTTTGAACGCGATTGCGATAGACAGCCAGAGGTACACTGAAGAATACAGACATGGAATTGAATGCATAGGACATCCCTGGTTCAAATGCAACAGAATAGCCGGGTCTTCTGAATCCACGGCTTCCACCAAATGCATCATGTGATGGAACGCCTTCTATTCGTCCACCGAAATATCCACTCAATCCAAAAGTTGAATTGTAAAATGCTCCGATGCGAGCGCCATATTGATCTGGAACGGAATATTCCAAAATATTGCCAAAAGCATCTTTTCTCAATGTTGGAATACCATTTGTTTCACGTGGATTGAACATGTAAAATGCATTCATTGCAATCGCAATCTCATGAGAAATAGGATGATAACCTTGCATATCCAAAGAAATTCCTGTTCCACCATCACCCAATTGAATGGATTGATCCACGAATTGCAGCATATTGGTGTCGCGCTTCGGACCTTGATTATAAAACAAATCCTGACAATCAAATTGTCCATTCGGAAGCTTCACACCAAACCCGATTGCATAATTGAAATCATGTTCAAATGGTTCAAACAACCAATACCCAAGACCAAAACGAATGTCCGATAATCCGGATGAACCTGTCGAATTTCTTCGACCAAGACCATTTGGTGGATTTCCACCATGCTCGTACATCGATGAACGATTGTGGTGCATATAGGGCAAAGTTGCAGTGGCATATAATTGATCGGTAATACCATAATTCAACGTGACATCCAAAAAGCTTGACCAATTCCAGACTTCCGTTCCATTTGCAACTCTTTCAGGTTCTTCGTGATCACCACGAAAATGTCTGAATGATTCAAAATATCTATATCCCGTAACTAGATTCCATTCTCCGGGTGACAAATTAATTCCCATGCCAATTCCCGTACCACCACCACATGAACTCATGCCACGTGTAGCCACACATCCTTGTGCATTGAGGTCGCATTGCAATAATCCAACCAATGCAAAACATATAGAAACAAATGTTTTCATCTATTCAATAATTTAATGTTTGACAATTGTACAACGATATATGACATCGTCACGAGTATATAACTGAATTTGAAACAAACCGGTTCCAATACCGAAACAGTCCAACATGATGTCATTGTGATCATATGGTCCTTCAAAACTACGAACTATTCTACCTTGAAGATCGATAATATCTATATGTCTCACATTCAAACCCGATAATGGTATGGTAACAAAACCTGTGGTTGGATTGGGAAAAACAGTCAAAACAGCCATTTCTTCCTTTACTGGACTTGGCTTTGGTGGTATGCAACCTTGAGCATAAAATTCCGCAACCGTTGTCCAAGGATTGCCATTGACTTCTGACAAAGATCGAAATTTCACATATCGTGCATTGAGTCCGGCCGAATCCAATTTCAGCCATTGAATCGCACTGCTATTGTCAAATGTAGCGGGATATACTTTGCCCCAATCGGTTGTGTCTTTGGTAAAATAGAATTCTGCGTTTTTCACGCGACCATTCACGCCATCGGCTCTTCCCTGATATGCAAACTTGAACACCTTATATTCAAATCCAAAATCTATCTGCATTTCATGAGGAATCGTATCATTGCCCGTGCTCCATCTTGTATGCCAAATTGTATTTGGATCATCATCTATCGCCATTTCAGCAAGACCGGGATAATTCACTTCCTGACTAAAAAATTTCATGAGACGCCAATCTGTTTTGGGTAGCAAACCGGGATTATCACATGTTTCAATCGAAGGACATGATTTTACGATAACTGGAACACTTGCTGATGTATATGTCTTCCCTTCTTGCTCCAATGTGAGCATAACATTATATGTTCCTTTTGCCCCATAGACTACTTGTGGGCTCATTGCATTCTTATCACTGATCCAAACAGGTTCGGGTTCAATCTTCCATGTACGCTTTGCATTGCGATTGATAAAGAGCGAATGATCAGTCATTGCAACGGTGTCTTCACCACATGATACCACTTGTGAACCTACCCATGCTTTTGGAATCGGCGTAAAACTTGTATCAATCATCGGCGATTCCCATACGCTACCATTTCCCGCAACACGAAGTTTCCCATCACGGAAAAATGGCAATGCAAGATTCACACTCATACCTGCCGGATATCCTTCATTGAATAATTCCCAATCAGTCATCATTGCTGTGCGATAATATACTTTGCCGGTTTTCGCATTCTTTGCATTCGTGAAGAGATATGCGATGTCTTTGCCGTTTTTATCGGGTTGAATAACAGTACATTTCAAGTATTCCGATACTGTACCTGTATGGTCCGACCAAGTGTCACCGCCATCAGTGGAGCGAAAAACTTTTCCTATATCCGCACTCCATGTGCCATTGGAAAATGTTGCATAGACCACATTTCCATCTGTCGGAGAAACGGAAATATGTGTTCTTCCTTTCCATGCATTCGTTCCATTCGGTGTGACATATAATGATGATTTGGCTTTCCATGTTTTTCCAAGATCATCACTGCGATACATACCTTCATTCACGATATCCGCATAGATGATGGGATCTTTTTCCGCATAACTGATTTGCATGAATCGAACGGGATTATCAAAAGCATGCATCAAATCCCATGTTGAGCCTGCATCGGAAGACATCCAAAATCCTTTTCCTTCTCCTACAAACAAAGTTGTGCTATATGTAGGATGATGAAGAAGATTTCCGCGTCTTCCACCATATTCTTCCATATTGGGGAATTTGCTGTAGACGAATCGTCCTTCAGGTTTTCCGGTCGCTGTTTTCGGTAAAATCCAACCATTGCCCAAATCATTGAAAGCCACATGCCTTTGTTTATGATGCAATACCCAACCGGTCGGTGATTCTGCACCTCCCATGCGCAATGCCTTGGGTTGATACATGTCTGAAATTGCAGTATTGCCATTATGATAGCGACCACCGATGATGATGTCTTCAGTCCAACCTTGATCAAATCCCCAAAAATCCGATCCTACGATGCCATTATTTCTTGCGAATGCATTATTCGGATTTGAAAATGCATCGGTGGATAAAGTCAAACCACCATCGGTCGAAATCCAAAAATCACCATTCGACATAAGTTTCATGTCTTGCTGATCGGGATGCACAGGTATATTTCCACCATATCCACCTATGATGCTGAATGTAGAACCGCCATTGGTTGATTTATACAATGATGCAGTTCCTGTGAACAACATATTTGAATCCTTTGGTGACACCTCCAATACCAAGTCAAAATATCCTTGCCAGTTATCCATTGGAAATTCTGTCGTTTTCCCTTTTCTCACTGTCGTCCATTGAGGATTTGCCGTTCCAACTCGACCTTTAAGCAAATGTGGAATATCATCAGTGCTCAATAAGATTGCATAAATGATTCCGGGATTTGCAGGCGTCATCGCAAGCAATCCACCGGAACGCTCAACAATGTCTGTAGGAAATGCAGATTGATTGGTGAATGTCTTTCCGCCATCTGTACTTTGCGCCAATCGAAAATTTGTGTTTTCCTTCACGAGCGCATACACATTTTTGGAATTGCCCGGCGTGAATTCAATATCATAAGCCGGCATATTCCACACTTTTGTCCAAGTTAAGCCTTGATTCTCTGAACGATATACTCCCTCCGGTGCAGCTGCAATCATAATGCTGGGATCTTTTGGATCAATCTTCAAACGATCCGCCCCGAAGCGCTCAGTGAGCATCGCCGTCCAAGTTTTTCCACCATCACTTGTTTTATGAATCTGCTTTCCTCCACTTACAAATGCTATTTCAGGATTTGTCGGATGAATCGCCACGGCTATGACACCTCCACCGAAATAATAATCCCTTCCGGCTTGAGTCCAATTCAATCCTTTATCGGTAGACTTAGCAACAAAACCCGTTTCGGTTCCTGCATACAGAATCGAAGGATTGGATTCCGATACATCGAATGCATAAATATTCACTTGCCAAGGGCATGCTTTTGGTGCTGTGGCCGATCCGGATTCATTGAGCCAGAATGTTTCTTTCGGACCCCAAAATGACCAATTGCCTTTTCCTGCCAGACTAGCTTCATTCTTTGATTTCGAGGATATCATCTCCTTTTCAGGAAGATGAACATTACCTTGTTCATCCACATAATCCGCAACTATGCTAAGCCATTGTTTTGCATAGCGAATGATTGCGCTATGCGCATCAGGATTGAGCCTTAAGAATTCCCCCAAACCTTGACGCACTATCTCTGCATTGGCTGGATAGACATACAATTCCTTTGCCCATTCAGGGTATGAGGGGTCAAAACTTGGTTTATGGCTTTTTATGATACCGGGAATGTGTTCATCATAAGGAGTGTATTGAGTATATGTCTGAGCATTCATGATTATGCTGCACATCAGACATAAGAATAGTATTGTTGATTTCATTGTATGTCATTATTGTGAAAAGAATTTGTGCAAAATACGCATCCATTGCAATGTATTCAATTGTGGAAACCTCAATTCATACAAAACATTGATTTTTCGTAGATTTACATCATACACAATTTATGGGATAAGCTTATGCAAGCACACTCTTTACACGGCTTCTTTCTCAATTCCGCACATACATTGAGAGGCCCGGATCAACCATTCCTCATGAAAAAAGTCCAAGGCGCTTATACACATATCAGCTTTGGAGATGTTCTTTCCTCTATCGATGCAATTGCTTCTGCTTTGCATGACATGGGTTTACGTAAAGGTGATCGTGTAGCGTTTATTCTGGAAAATTCTCCGGAATATATTTTATTCGATCAAGCATGTCTGAAATTGGGATTGGTGAATGCATCACTGTACCCAACCTTATCCGAATCCGAAATAGAATATATCCTGAAAGACAGTGAGTCGAAAGCAATTCTTGTAGGCACACCTTTTCTTCTCCGAAGAATACTTGGTATCGATGAACGAGGCACATCGCTTCAACATATCTTTACTGTATTTGATATCGAGTCACAGGAAAAAGTAATGAGTGCCAAGAATGTCATTGAACATGGAAAACAGAAGCAATCTGAATATGCATCCACAATTCAAGAAATCTTCAATTCGATTCATGAACATGATCTTGCTTCTTTGATTTATACATCAGGTACAACCGGTGTCCCAAAAGGTGTGATGCTCAGTCATGGGAATTTCATGAGCAATGCCAAAGCGGCAAAAACCATCGTGAGCAATATCGGACCCGATGATGTTTTTTTGTCTTTCCTTCCTTTATGTCATGTCTTCGAAAGACTCGCATCCTATTATCTCTCGACTTATATAGGTGGTACAATTGCATTTGCGGAAGGGATTGAAACAATCGCGACAAATATCAAGGAAGTGCGCCCAACTGTGATGGCATCTGTTCCGCGCTTACTTGAACGAATTTATGATCGTGTGCAAAAAATGGCACTTGCGGATGGAGGATTAAAATCAAAGATTTTTCTTTGGGCATTCAGTCAAGGTGATGCAAAGCGGTTGCTCAATGAAGATGGTAAACAACCCGGTGCATTGCTTTCCATAAAACTTGCTATTGCAGACAAATTGGTATTCAGTAAAATCCGTGAACGCATGGGCGGAAGAATGCGCATCGTGGTTTCCGGTGGTGCGGCACTCTACCCACATGTCGGAATCTTCTTCAAGAATCTCGATATTCTCGTTCTGGAAGGATATGGATTAACCGAAACTTCACCACTTGTATCCGTGAATGAATTCGAGAGACAAGTCTATGGAACAGTTGGTCGTGTGGCTCCCGGATGCACAGTGGCCATTCAGAATCCTGATACCAAAGAAATGCATACGGTTCAGACTTATGAAACCTTCGACAAGAATTTTACTTGTCCTGAAGGCGAGATTCTCGTGAAGGGTCCGAATGTGATGCATGGCTATCTGAATAAACCCGAAGCCACCGCAGAAGTGATGGATGCCGATGGTTGGTTTCATACAGGTGATGTGGGAACATTCCACAAAGGATATTTGAAGATCACCGATCGCATAAAAAACATGATCGTGAACAGCTTCGGAAAGAATGTCTATCCAACGCCGATTGAAAATCAATATTCAAAAAGCACGAAGATCGAACAGATATTCCTCATAGGTGATAAAAGAGAATTTCTCACGGCAATCATCGTTCCTTCGAAAGATGATATCAAAGAGATATTCAAAAAGAATGATGCATTTTTCGAAGAAGTCGATCCATTCATTCCGGATCAAGACATACATGATTGGATTGAACAAGACATGAAACAACTCGAAAAAGATCTTGCGAAATTTGAACGTGTGAAAAATTTCATCGTCAAGCGTCAACCATTCAGCGTGGAAGCCGGTGAATTTACCATGACACAAAAAGTCAAGAGAAAATTCGTCGAAGCCAAATACAAAGATGCGATAGATGCTATGTATTATTGAGCGATGGGAATGAAGACATATTCCTCACTTTCGGGATCATTCATCACATAGTCTGCTGACATGATTTGAAATTGTGCTCTTGAGAAATCATAGTGATACGGCGATGATGGCAACCATTCGGTGAAAATCATCGCCATTGTTTTTGGAAAGTCTGCTTGTGTTCCACGATGTATAAAACGGGCATAAGTTCCGGCACCCAAAGTATGCTTTATCCATTCTTCGGGATATGCAATTCCTTCTATTTTCTCAATCCCCGCCCAATGTGTGATCAAGCTCTTTGGTGGCCATTCTGCATAGAGTTGAATCGCATAGAGGTCCACACCCATGAGATTGCTTGCAGATTGCTCGGTTCTGAATAACTTCCACAGTGGAAACACATTGTGATCATCAATCGGTAATGTAAGATGTCTGCCGATGATGAGTGTGTTAGGAAGGTGAATGATTTCAGGATTCATAAAGGATTGCCATTACCTGGGGTCGGCTTCTTTTCAATCACAGGTGTTGCAACGGCATTTTTCTTTTCAAGTGTCTGCTCAAAACAAGTTTTCTTTCCATCAATTTCATAGCATTCCGGAATTTCTCCGCTATAACGGAAGAATCTATTATCCGCTCGAACTCCCGGACCAAAGCCACATTCGGCAAGGCCATCTACTGTGCGAATATCCAAAAAGCGTTTTTCGATTTGGAATGACAATTTGCAAACAGGAATTCCCTGTGCATTATTCAATGTGAATATTCCTTTATTGCTTTTCAATGTGATTTTTCCCGTCAATCTTCCAATCACATTCGCGGGCTCGCCTTTTTCTACTTCCATGAAAAAAAGCATGGTCGAATCTGATTCAGGATACAACAGTACTGTACCACCGGGGCCAACATGGTCATCTTCATCTTCATCGGCATCTTTATGTATTGCCGATCCAAACATATATGTACCTGCAAAACGTGCGGTATGTCGTTTTGCGGGTTCTGCAGCGTTCATTGTTGAGTTATGGCAAATGAACAAAGTCAAACAAAGTATGATGAAGTGTCGCATGTTTATTCCTTGTGAAGATTCTCCATACTGTACCCCAAAAGATTATGCCAAACACTGTCCATTCATGAAATATTTCGAGCAATCAGTCAAAAACGCCATAAAAAAGGCCTGTCGGTAAGACAGGCCTCAATTTTTATTCTTGTTTCATGATTTGTCTAGTGTATATCCGACCATCATTTGACTGTAGTCGCAGCACATAGAGCCCCGAAGGAAGTCCTGAAAGTGGAAGATCGATGGTATCATCCATGAATGGGCCGGACATCATTTGAATCATGCCTCCCATCAAAGAATACATGCTGATTGATTCAATTCCATTACTTCTTATCCCCGAAATGCTGCAAATACTATGTGCAGGATTCGGCATGATGCGGAGCGTGGAGATCTCTTCTTCTTCAATAGATGTTGCAATCTCCACCTTCAATGGAATGGTATATGTACCTCTTGATGATGTAGTCAGAAGACCAGCAGTATATGTGCCTGGTTGGATTGCATTGAAGGAAATATTGATATTCCTACATTCTGCAACAGGAATCGACAAAGGAAATGTTGGAAGATTTTTAATGGAGAACTTATCAGATCCGATGATGGACAAACCGGTGATGCTTGCATCTTTGCTACCTGTATTGCAAATGCGCACAATTGTATCGAGACTTTGCGATCCCGAAATGAGTTTACCAAGATTGAACACTGTTGTATCGATGCGCTCAAAGCAACTTTTGCCAATCAAGGCAAGTACTCTGTCACCCGTTGTTGAATTACTCTTGATCGTAATGTCTGCAGTATTATTAAGCGATTCACCTGCCGTGAATTTCAATACAACAGTTTGTGCCTGACCCGGAGTCAAAGTAAAGGTTTTTGCTCCAAGAATTGAAAACTGTGAAGCTTGTGATCCGGCAATATTCATTGCGGTAATGATCAAATCTTCTTCGCCATCATTTTTAAGAAGCCCTTCAATTGTTTTGTCTTGATTTGTACCTTTATCTATGCAGCCAAAATCTATCACAGATTGTGATAATGTTAATTTTGGTCCGCTTGGCGCTTTTGTGATTGACAATTTCTTTGCTGAAGAAGTAACTGTTTGGCAAGCATTGGACACAATACAATCATAAGAACCACTATCTGAAAGAACAGCATTCTGTATCGTCAAAACAGCCATTGTGTCTGCAGGACGAATGATGCCGTTTTTACGCCATTGATAACGAAGATCAGATCCACTTGCAATTATTCGCATGGATGCGATTGTTCCTTCCACAGCAATAGTATCTCGTGGTTGTAATAATATGAATGGCAACTCTCTGACAATGACATTGATTGTTTTTTCAATTGACATCTCATTGCAGGAATTCATTACGGCCACAGAATATGAGCCTGCATCGGTGCTTGATAATGATGCAAAATTCAATATGGAATCCGTTATGGGTAGAATCGTACCATTTTTTTTCCATATATATGAAGTGATTGTTCCACCCGTTCCTGTTGCAGATACTTTAAATGGTTTTCCGACACATAATGCTGTATCATTATTGAATGCAAGATTGGCAACAGGACTTGGAATAACCGAAATCGTAGCTGTAGAACTCGTGATTGGATTACCGCAATAACCTGTCACAATACATGAGTAAGTACCTGCATCGGAATTCTGTAATGAAGCAATCGAATACGAGGATCTATTCGTATTGGGAATGTCTACACCGTTCTTCTTCCATTGAAAAGAAAGATTATAACCATTTGCTGAAATGCTCAATGTTGCCGGTGCATTTTTACATCCATTCACAGAAGTGGGTTGATTTATGATTGCTGTTTGCACAGGAACAAACAGTGAAGTCGGATTACTATTTATTTCGGTACAACCTTTTACACGACATGTATAGATACCCTCCATGGATTCTGTTACTTGAGTGATATTCAATGTTCTGTTCGTTGCACCGGGAATCAACACATTATTCCTATACCACTGAAATGTCAGAAAATTCTCATCTGCTTTTACCGTAATGCTCAACGTTTTGTTTGTACCGACACATGCTGTGTCAAATGGTGCGGAATGCGTCAGTATTTCAGGAATCGGTAAAATCGAAAGCGGAGCATCGATTGTATCTATAGCAGTTCCATTCATTACACGTATTCGATAATTGGAACCAAATGCTTGATTATCGGAAATATTCCATGTATAGTTTAACGTGGAAGCAGGTACAGAACCAATTGGGGTCCATGGTGCATTTCCATTTGGAGATGCTTCAATGATTGTATTGCCCGAAAGGCCATCACCGGTCCAAGTCACATTAACGGCACTGCTTCTACAAACAGTACTCGGGGTGGTTTGACTTGTCAATGTAATGGATGATCCACTCACAACATTTATTGTAATGGAATTCATGAGATTCCAAGAATCACCATTTGCATTGCCATTATTATTGATTGCATTTCCTGCCATGTAAATTGTATATGTACCCGGTGTTGAAGGGGCAGTCCATGTAAATCCAAATTCAGCTTCACCGCCATTCATGTTTGCGGGTGTTGGATGTGTAAGCTCCCCTCCGGAATTATTACAGTTACTCAATGCTGAATATGTACCGGCATTGACATTAGAGCTATTCTTTATACTGAGATTCATTCCGGCTTTGGTCAAAGTCGCATGAGCAACGACAGCCGTAAATGTTTTTGAATTACCCGCTTGAACGGTAAATGGCCCGGCACCTTCTCGAAGAGATACAGTTGTTGCATTGTTTTGTCCTCCATGACAACCTCCGCAACCTGTTTGTGATTTTCCTGTAATGCCACCACTTGATGCTTGTACAGTTTGGACGAAACCACATATAAGAACCAATATTGTCAACACATGTTTCATAAAATAACCTATCAAAATTGTAAATGTATATCTATCATAATTGAAGAAGAACAGTGTGCATCATTCCTTTGCCCTTCATTGCCACTTCTTTTTGAGTGAGGAAGTGCATCGATTTCACCACCTCAAAATCTTTGACTTCTTCATAAAACTCTTGAGATATTTGAATCGTTTCCGGTTCTCCGTATGACTCCATTCTCGCAGCGGTGTTCACCGCATCACCCCATACATCATAGCTGAGTTTTTTTGTACCAATCACTCCCGTGACGGTTGGCCCGGAATGAATACCAATTCTTATTTGCAAGCAATCACCATTCGGAAGTGTAATTTCTTTGCAAGAATGAGGTATCTGCTTTGCAAATGTAAGCATTTGCCTCTTATGTTCTTTTAAATTCTCATCAGTATTACAAATAGCCATATATGCATCACCGATGGTTTTGATTTTCTCAATTCCATGCATTTCTGCCAATTGATCCAAATTGGAATAAACGGAATTGAGCAATTCGATGATCTGAGATGGTTGTAACTGTTCAGAGAGTGATGTGAAGCCAACAATGTCAGCGAACATGATTGTCATGTCATGACATTCCTCTGCAATAGTTTTTTCTCCACGAATAATCTTCTCCGCCACATGTGATGGAAGAATTTCATGAAGCAATTGCTCTTTCTCCTGAAGTCTGGTTAATTCAACCAGTCTTTGTTGCTCCATTTGATGATATGCTTGTTGAAACTCCATGTCTTTAATCTTGTCCCGAACTTCATTCGAGTTGATTTCCTGTTGCACATTCATGGACAAAACATAAAACTGATAGGCTTCCTCCCATTTTCCTTGCGATTTATACATATCGGACAAATGATTGAGATATGCCAATTCTATCGACTTCAGAGATAGCTTACGCAATGATTCAAGAGTTTCAAGCAATATTGTTTCTGCTTTTGAAATGTCGTGCTGAGCAAATTCCGGATTTGACTTAATCTTTGTCATTTGCAAAAGATTATCATAATAATCGCCGACGCGTTCGGAATCAAGGAGCATTTCCAGTGCAGTGTTATAGCAGTCATATGCTTCATCCAATTGTCCTTTATGCAAATGAACATCGCCGATTGATCCTATGTGCACTGCCTCTGTTATTGGATTTCCGAGAAAACGATTTACATCTATTGCTTTGGTAAAATGGTTCAAGGCTTCATCTGCATTGCCTTTTTCAAGCATGATATCCCCCAAGATCTCATGCCATGTTTCAATGCCTTTTTTGTAGTCAATTTCTTCATGAATTGACAATGCCTTAAACAAATATTCTTGTGCTTTCTCAAGATCATTCATGGAAAAATATACTGAGCCAATATATCCAAGAGCTCTTCCAATTCCATCTTTTGCATTGCTCTTCGTATGCAATTCCAAAGCCTTTGAAAAATATTCCAGAGCTTTGGAATAATCACCATGCTTATTGAAGATGGTTGCTATATTGTCTGAAACAATTGCAAGATGATTATACGTTTTGAGTTCTTTCGGAATATCTTCTGAAAATCTGAGCAATTCCAATGCTTTCACATCATTGGAAAGTGAAGAATGAACAAGTCCAAGATTTCCTGTTATGCTGGAAAGATTGTCCTTGTCTCCCAGCTCCAAGGCAATCTCATAAGCCCTTTCCAAATATGACAAACCTTCATTGCTCCTGCTTAATTCAAAAAGTAATAGCCCAATGATATTGTTGCATCTAAATGTCTTTGTCAAACGTATGTCATCCGGTAAATCCTTACACATCGACAGCATTTCCTGCACAATGGGAATTGCGTCTTTTGACAATGTTCTTCTGATATATGAAAATGCAATAATATTCAAAGCTTCATACAATTCCTGCGTTTCATATGTACCGGATTTCAATTCATTCACATAGAGTTGGGCATGCTGATTGGCTTCTTCAAATTTTCCTTCACGCAAAAGGATATTACCTTGCTCAATGCGAGAATTCTCATTGGTATTCATACATATCTTATGTTTCAACGATTGATTTAGTATAAATTATCCAAAAATACGCACAACTACCGTATGGGATACTGCTTTTCATGCTTTGATGAAGTTAGAATTCTTATGTGTATTTTCGTATGGCAATTTTTGGAGTTCTTATGCCCGCAATCAATATACCCCGCTTGAATTTACTTGACTTCATTGGTGATGATCATGTAAAGCAACATGCATTTTCTCAAGAACTTGGTAAAGCATTCAATGACACCGGTTTTGTGATGATTGCAAATCATGGTTTGGATGCCTCCAGAATTGATGAACTTTATAAGCAGATTCAAGCTTTTTTCTCACTTCCGGAAGAATCCAAGTGCAATTATGAAATTCCCGGACTCTTTGGTCAACGTGGCTATACAGGCAAAGGAAGAGAAAAGGCAAAAGATGCACTTACTCCGGATTTGAAAGAATTCTGGCAATGTGGGCAAACTGTACTCGACGATGACCCTGTGAGACATGATTACCCCGAAAATATCATGGTCTCGGAACTTCAAGAATTCAATGATATACTAAGAGAAGTATATGCACAGCTTGAGGAAACAGGGAAGCAGTTGTTAAGAGCAATTGCTCGATATCTTGATTTATCGGATTCATATTTCGACAAGCATGTCCATAATGGTAATTCTATCCTAAGAGCCCTTCATTATTTTCCGATAACAGATCCTGACTCTATAGGGCCTGATGCTGTTCGCTCAGCAGAACATGAAGACATAAATCTCATAACATTACTCATTGGGGCTAGTGCCGATGGATTGGAAGTGCTGACTCGTGATGGTACATGGTTTCCGGTTAAAGCACAAGGGGAAGACATCGTTGTGAATGTTGGCGATATGCTCCAGCGTTTAACCAATAATGTATTGAAATCAACAACACATCGTGTGGTAAATCCACCAAGAGAATTATTGGGTACCTCAAGATTCTCTGTACCATTTTTCCTTCACCCAAAATCCAATATGGATTTGACATGCTTGGATTCGTGCATCAAAGAAGATAATCCTAAGCAATATGCAGACATGACTGCGGGTGAATATCTCGATGAAAGACTTCGTGAAATAGGATTGAAGATGTAACAAAAAGGCATGATTTATGAAAATCATGCCTTTATTATTCATTTCAGCGATTGATCAGAAGTTTTTCTACATAACTCCGACTTCCATCATGTATTCTGATAAGATACATGCCATTTGCCAAAGATGCAACGGGGATATTGGTTGTGAATTGTTCATATGAATCTCCCGCATGTGTGCTCGTTTGGAATAATTGTTTACCCATCATATCCAATAATTCAACGAATCCTTGTCCATTAGGAGATAGCATTGTTCTTACAGCGATTGCATCTTCTTGATTAACAGGATTTGGAAAAATGTTGACATGTGCTCCCATTGTTCCTTCTTCAACACTTGTTAAACTATATACTGTAATTGTCAACATTGTATCTGCGATACATCCTTCTTTATTGGTCTCAGTCACTTTAAGATATGCTAATCCGGGCTTAGTAAAAGAAACGAGAATTGAAGAACCACCATTATTGCTTGCTATGACTGCATTCCCACTGATTTCCCAGTTATAAATACTACCCTGGTGATAGGCAGTATAATATGAGTGATTAACTTGTTTTTCATGAACCTTGGTGTATCCAAAAATATCAACATTAGATTCTGAAACATATACTGTGATGGAATCAACAAATATTGTTGCACCAAAAGTAGTAGTCAAATAATAAGTAGAGGTTTTTGCCGGAGTTACCGTGATGAACGGTTCTTTTTGACCAGTAGACCATTCATATACCGGATTGCTTTTCATTGGTTGATCAGGGTATTTGTTCCATACCCAATTATTGATCAAGGTTACATTATTGTTCAATGCATTCATTGCTGCGTCACCGGACCCTTCATCAAAATGCCACAATCCGAAAGCAGTATGTGATGGTTTTTCAATTCTTCTCGGAAGATTATTAGCTGTAAAAACATATTCTTCCAATGTTATATACACCTCATCGATACAGCCTTTGAATCTTCTTCCGCCCTCTCTCCAATTACCAAGTGTTAATGATGGAATGCCTGAATATCTAATTGGCGTAGAATTTTCTGCTACAAGCCCTCCATTGACATAGATCTTCTTTGTACCTTTATTATAGACAAATTGAACATGTTGCCATTCATTTGGCTTCAATGTAAAATCCAAATCATTCCAAGACCATTTTTTTCCGCCATCCAATGTTTGTACAACCCAATTTCTAGAACCACCATGACTGCAATCAAGCAAAACACCATAAATATTTGGTTGCACATCCGGTACCTTCACCCACATGGAAATTGAAAAGAGGTCTTGTTGACCAAATGTACCCAATTCAATATATCCTCCTTTTTTAGCGTCAGGAAATCCCGCAGGATTTGGTGATGCACCATTTTCAAGATAATACTGAATGACATTGTTGTCCCATGAAAAGCATGTTGTGTCCATAGGTTTGACAATTGATAGTTGAACGGTTTCTCCTTTGCAAATCGTGGTATCTACTTCTAGTATTGAATACTGACAATTCTTTTCGGTCATTTGTTTCGTTTTTGATAAAGCCCAAATTCCATCAGCACGGAAATATAATATGCGTTGTTCACTCCCATCATAGAAAACTGCATTCTGTCCCAATTCTGACACCCGAATCACCGGTGGAATATCACCAACCGTTGTCACCTCTTCAAACCCATTTGTCGTACCCGGTTTTAACACCGTGACTTCCATGGTATAGAACTGATTTCTAGCCCAGTCATAACCTGGTATAAAGTCATTTGGTGGTATGAATCCACCTATTTTGACAAAACTATTATCATCATGATTATATGACACTGCACCTTCAGTTTTATAACTATCATGATTGACCGGAAGAATATTGTTGAATTTATTCGTATTGAGATCTAATTCCCACACATCTTTTAACCAACAATATTTTCCAATATCATTTGCCCATGGTTCACCTACAGTGCATTCTTGTTCAAATTGACTTCCGGATGCATTGCCATACCCTGATGCGAAATACACTTTGTTCTCACCAGGTTTTCCAAGGATCAAAGAAGGACATCGCTTCATAGGAACAGTATTGCTATCTACAAAGGCATTATTCGCAATGGTGTTAACCCATTGATCTTTATATTCCCAAACCCAATTATTGAGATTATACAAACCATATCCACCAACAAATCCCATAGATTGTGTTTTGTCATTCCAGAAATATCCGGCATTATAACTTTCATTATCAAATGAGCCTGTCGCAATCTGTGTCCATTCACCACCAGATGAAGGTAATGCATAAAGATTTTCCCTTCCACTGCGTACTGCAATCAGTCGATCATTTGTGTAATCATATGTGAATGTTCGCAATTCATTAGGCGCACCCTGATTTGGAATCTCAATAAATACATGTTGACGTATGTCATAAGCCATCACAATAAGTGTGTCATCAACATATTTCATGCTGTAAATGAGATTATGCACTCTGTCATACCCTGTAGAGCTAAATCCAAGCTTCTCATGGTTGAATTCCCCTTTATCCTTAATTTTTGTCCATCGATATTCATCAGCATAAAGATTGTTTAATCCCAATGCCAATAACATAGTAATCAGAAACTTCTGTTTCATTGCTTACCCCAATTAATAATGTAAAAATACCCCTACACTTCTTCTTCATGCAGCATTATTCTGCTTCATATTCCAATCGAACCGTGATGGTCGCTGTTTTGTTCTTTGATGATGTATTGAATGATCCGCCTGATTCGAAATCTTCATCGGTGTTTTGACCGACAATTTGAAATACCCCCATCGATGCTCTTTTAAGTTTACCCAATGAAGCATCTGATTTGTCTGCAATGTTCTCAGCACGATTCTTTGCATCTTCGGTTGCCTGAGCAATCATCTCCAATTTCAATTCCGATAATTTGGTATAATAATACATCGGATTTTCAGTGATGATTTCTATGCCTTGATCAATCAGTTCGCTCACCTCTCTGGAAACTTTCTCAACGAGATCCACTTTTTGTGACTCCACCGTGATTCTTTGAGTCAGTTTATAGCCAACAAATAAAGAATATGAAGTACCGTTTGGTTCAGACATGGTCTGAAATTCTTTCTCAATATCAATGGATGATATGTTTAACTCTTCATTCTTGATGCCTTTTTTAACAAGATATTCCTTTACTTTTTGCCTTCTTCCTTCAATCAATGTATATGCTTCCTTCAAATTAGCTGCTCGTGCAGACACTGAAGATTGCCATATGATCAAATCTGAAGTGAAGTCCCTACTTCCCAATCCCGTAACCAAAATTCCATTGTCGATGCTATAACGTTTAATGACTGCATCAGCCAATGTTGATGTCGACACAATGATTGCAATTGCAATCAAGATGGTGTTTACATGCGCTTTCATCGTTCTATCCTTTGTATGAATTGATTCACAACAAAACCCTGATTGTAAATCTACAATATTTTCGGCACAGGATACGGCGAAACCGTATCATGCATGCAATGATTACAACACCCTGTCATCATCACATACACCCCCGATACATGCCCCTACCGTACCCCTTTCTCTTCGCCGACACAATTGTGATGGTATTGTTCAAGATCCCCTTGGATGTCCCCTCATCCTGCTTGACGATACCAAGTGTAAGCGCATAGCCCCCGGATGTTGTTTCACCCCTACATCACTCTATGCTTCCCTAAGATATATGTTCATTTCTTTGATTGATCATGTCAATGTACTCTACAGATACATGATATAAATCTCGTGCCAAACTTTTCACATCAATCATCACCTACCCTACAAGCCATTATTCATGAGGTTAGTAGAGGATCTTACAAAAGAGATCACCGAAAAAGAGCAATGTAAGATTTGTGTTATAAGTGTGGCAATATCTGTCAATGTGTCAATAAAGATTGACACTTTTCTTCAACACTATTGTGCATGGAGAATACTTAAAATAACATACCCAATGTGAACCTGTGTATCCCCCCGAGATCAGAAATATTCGTGTATGAATAATCCGCCTGTAATATATATTCCATTCCGCTGATGGGAACATGAATTCCGGCTCCACCTGATATCTGACCGGGCCCAATGATATATCCGCCTCTTATGATTGCCTTTGCGGGAAATGCTTCAGAGAATGTGACTGCATATTCGGTCCCCAATGAATAATTCTCTGCATTATCATTCGGATGATTGAGTTGCAAGGATACTGTCCATGATTGCATACTATCGAGAA